>JAAIGF010361982.1_pt1 | contig 48248 bp, 40 predicted proteins | sample 6487441 | NCBI WGS metagenome assembly JAAIGF01 (sample SAMN13974129, study PRJNA590717) | phyllosphere metagenome | biome: pepper field; feature: multiple bacterial spot infested pepper fields; material: pepper leaves; isolation source: leaves from pepper fields | host: Capsicum annuum ...
TAGGAAACTATTCACTCCCACACCAATGACTGCAGCTACTCCTACGGCCAATGGTCTGATAAGCAGCAGCGCCACCGCCTTTTCTTGGAGCAACGGCATCGGTTCGGATCTAAAAGACTTGCTTGCAACGGTAAGTGAGCGGGCTGCCCGCGATACAACCACAGCTCAGAACAGGCTGAACTATCTTCGAGGAGATCGCAGCCTGGAGCGAACAAACACGGATTTGACCCAGCCTTTTCGTCAGCGATCTGGCCGATTGGGCGATATTATTAACTCAGACCCGCAATTCGTTGCCAATCAGGATTATGGCTATACCCGGCTGACTGGCAGCGACTGGACTGCCGCCCGTAACGCCTATGCTCAATTCCGTAGCGACAACGCCACACGCACACCACTGGTAGTGGTGGGAGCCAACGATGGCATGTTGCATGGCTTCAATGCCAGCATGGTGGCGAATGGCGGCGGTGGTGAGGAGCTTTTCGGCTTCATACCCAATGGAGTATTTGCCAATCTCATCAATCTGACGGACCCTGCCTATTCACATCGATACTATGTCGACGGTACACCTCGGGTTTCAGACGCATGGTTGAGCGGCAGTTGGAAAACGATCGTGGCGGGTACCACTGGCGCTGGCGGCCGAAGCGTTTTCGTGTTGGATATCACCAACCCCACCAGTATGTCATCGAGCAAATTCCTTTGGGAATTCAGCCACCCGGACATGGGCGCGCCTATAGGTCAGCCGGCAATCGTGGCACTGCCCAATGGAAAGTTTTCGGTAGTCGTGACCAGTGGCTATCGTAGCGCCGAGCAAACCTCCGCCAAGATATGGTTTCTCGATGCAGCCAACGGCGACGTGCTGAAAGTCATCACCCTTGATACAACTGGCGACCTGGGTTCGCCCCTACTTGCTGACCTAAACGGTGACCAAGTAGCTGAGCGGCTTTATGTAGGCGATACCAAGGGCAATCTCTGGCGGGTTGACCTGAACGGTGCTGCCAGTGGCTGGACTGCCCCCACAGGCCCGTTTTTCGTGGCCCAGGACGCGAGTGGCAATCGACAACCAATTACCGCTCCCCTGTCATCAGCCTTCAATCAAAAAGGCCAAAATATGGTGTTATTCGGCACTGGTTCATTTATGAACGTAGGTGATAACGAAATTCCCACATCGCCTCCCATCCAAAGTTTTTATGCAATTGTTGATGACGGCACTACCGTGAGCCGATCCAATTTGCTTGCTCAGGAAATACTTTCGGAGACTACGACCAACAGCTTCCAAGGGCGGACTGTAAGCGACAATAATCTCACCAATCAGAAAGGCTGGTATTTGGACTTGGCGTGGAAATCCAACCGCAGCGGTCCCGGCGCAAAAGGCGAGCGCGTTATTTCCAAAGCTGTATTACGCTCCGACCGGGTGACTTTCACGACCATGACGCCGTCCGCAGACCCTTGTGCCTCTGGCGGCAGCAGTTGGGTAATGGCGCTAAGCCTTTCGAGCGGATCCAGGCTTAACTACACCTATTTTGATACAAACAAGGATGGCAGACTGGACGACAGTGATAACTCGGCGGTCGGTGATAGCAATTTACCAACATCGGGAATATCCGATCCCGATATAGGGGTTATCAAAGGAGCGACTCCACTTTTCCGTTGGCTATGTTATTCGGGCTCAGCAGGCGCGGCGCCTCAATGCATCCAAGTTGCAGGCTCACAACGTTACGGACGCAACGCTTGGCAAGAAGCCAGATAGGCCACCGGTATCCAGAGTTTAAAGGGCAGTAATGATGAAGAAGAATAGCGGTTTCACCCTGATCGAACTGATGATAGTAGTCGCGGTCATCGGCATTCTGGCAGCCATTGCCTACCCCTCCTATCAGGAGCATGTTCGCAAGAGCAAACGAGCCGATGCCCAAGCTGCGCTTATGGAGCTCTCCCATTTCATGGAGCGCTACTACACGGCCAACGGCAAATACACGAAAGCGGCGAATACCGGGCCTGATCTTCCTTTCGCCAAGACGCCAAAGGACAGCGGGACTGAAAACTATACTTTGGCGTTGTCGGCCGTGGATGACTTCAGCTATACCCTTACCGCGACTGCCACGAACTCCATGACAAACGACTCGTGTGGCAACCTCACCCTTACGGATAAGGGCGTAAAAGGCTCAAGCAAAGGGACGCCAGCAGAATGCTGGAGGCGCTGAACGGGAATAGCCAACTCGAAGGAGCATGCGCAGCTGCCGCAGCAGCGCATGCTCCTCTCCAATTGCGAGCAGCGATCGAGGCGAATCACCGCGGGTTAAGCATTCATTTTTGATGGCTAAATTTGCACAGCGCAACTAGTAATACGACCTCAACTCTCCGGCGATGAACTGCGCCACTACTGCTACTATCACCCCCTGTCATTCGATGCGACCAAATCGCCAGCATTGCGGTCGTATGCCGATAACGAAACAACAACGGATCGATGATGCAGGACAATCCGATTTGGACGCTCCCCCCGCGCAAGCAGCGCAGCCGTCTGGCTGAAGACTTGGTGGCGAAGATTTCCCAGCATATGCGCGACGGCACGCTCAAGCGTGGCGAGAAGCTGCCGGCCGAGCTGGATATCATGCGCGCCGAAGGGGTCAGCCGTACCGTGGTGCGCGATGCGTTATCGCGCCTGCAGGTGGCAGGCCTGGTGGAAACGCGGCGTGGCGTCGGCACCTTCGTGTGCGATATGCCGGCAGCGCCGGAGCTGCAGCTTGGGCCGGCAACCATCAGTACCGCCGAGGACGTGCTGGAGTTGCTGGAGCTGCGCATGAGCCTGGAGGTGGCGGCGGTCGGCCTGGCAGCGCAGCGGCGCACGCCGGAAACGCTGCAGGAGATTCGCGTGGCACTGGATGCCATCCAGCAGGGCGCCGTGCAGCTGCCGGCGGGCCTGCCGATCAGTGCGGATTTCCAGTTCCATATCAAGATCGCCAAGGCGGCCGGCAACCCGCACCTGCTCGACATCATGAAGCACCTGGGCGCCAAGCAGATCCCGCGCAACAAGTTCAACTCGGCCTACAAGGCCCACGAGGACGGCGAGGCCTACAAGGACAACCTGAGCATCGAGCACGAGATGATCTACGAGTCCATCGCCCGCGGCGACGTCGACTGCGCCCGGGCGGCGATGCAGTTGCACCTGATCAATAGCCGCGAACGGCTACTCAAGGCCCAGCGCCGCGCCTGAGCGAACGCGGGCGAGTCACTTCGCAGCAGAATGAATCACGCCGCAAACGTCAGTAACGCTCAATGGCCGCCATCGCTTCGCGCGTGGGCGGCGCTCCTATGGTGGGTGCATGCAATCAGATAGGAGCCCCGCCCCGGCGCCGATCATGCACCATGACCACCTGGCATACCCAAAAATACCAACGCCGGGGCTATGGCTAAGCCCCGGCGTTGGTTCGCGGTGGTCAGTATCTTCTTAGAACCTGTTCACGATCTGTTTAGACGACATGAAAGAGGCTGCTACAAGCTAAAAGCGGACATCGTTGCTTCATCTGTGGGAACGGGCGGGGACACCCAGTCCATGTCCGTGATTTTTTCGCGGGCATGGCCCGCTCCCACAGATAATCACCAGTCCACCCGACGGGAACGACCGACCGCTTACGCCACTTAGCTGCCAAAAATCGACGAACCTGAGCTTGAAGTCTTTGAACAGGTCTTACATGAAGTTGTACTGCACCCCGATACGCCAGCGTAGCTGACGATCATCCTCGGTGGCACTGACCTTGATATCGCCGATCTCGACGAACGGTGCCCAGGACTTGTCCCACTTGTACTTCACGATCAGGTTCTGCTCGTAGTCGCTCTTCTTGTTGTCGTAGCGGATGTAGTCGGTCTCGAAGTGGATGTACTGATACTCATAAGACAGTTTGCCGGCCGGGGTGTAGCCCACCCACCCCTCGTAACGCTGGGTGTTGCGGTCGTCGGAGCCGCGATCCGGCACCTCCTCATCGATGCGGTCACGGTTCAGCTTCAGGGCGTCGAAACGGTAGCGGGCGGCGACGTAGAACTGGTCACTCAGCTTGTGGGTGTAGCGCACGCCGAACTTGTAGGTGGTGCCGTTCTCGTTGCTGTCCAGCTGGATGGCCGGTTGCCAGGTCGATACCGCATTGGGCTTGTACTGATAACTGGTGGTCAACTCGTGGCCGTTGGACACCGTGTTGTCGAAGGCGACGTCCTTGCGATCACCCGCAGTGCGGTATTTCAGCTCACCCTCGAAGCCCCAGCCATTGTCCATGCGGTATGACAGCTTGACCCGGTCGGCATGCATGCGGTCGTCGTCCAGGTACTGGTGGCGGTAGTTGATCGAGGCGCTGTCGGCCCATGCGCTGCCGGCAGCGGCAGTGGACAGCAGGCAGGCAAGCAGGCGCAGCGTGAGTGTGTTCTTGTTCATCGTGGTGACCTTCTTATTGTTTTCTATGGGTTGAGTTTGTGTTGCCCGGTTTTCTGGCAAAGCGCCGCCCTGCAGCGCCATGCCCGCATGTTCGGATTCCAGGTAAAACCACCGCGCAGGCGAGCCCGTGCCGCGAGCCCGAGGGCCCGTTTCAGAGGTCTTGCAGCAAACGCGCTAAGACGCGGTGTGGCGCGTCAGGCCTTCGCCTGAGCGCTCGGGTATTGCCCCATCAGGGCGGTGCGACGGCACCGATGTCGCGGCTGGCATCGACCAGCAGCTGGGTGTACGCATGCTCGGCACGGTTCTGCGCCAGCAGCACGGTGTCGAGGGTTTCGACGATGCGCCCATGCTGCATCACCGCCACGCGGTCACAGAGGTGAGCGACCACGCCCAGGTCGTGGGTGACCAGCAGGTAGGTCAGGCCTTCCTGTTCGCGCAGGTCGGACAGCAGGTTGAGGATCTCCGCCTGCACCGACACATCCAGCGCCGAGGTCGGCTCGTCGAGCAGCAGCACGCGCGGCTCGAGGATCAGCGCCCGGGCGATGGCCACACGCTGGCGCTGGCCACCGGACAGCTGGTGGGGGTAGCGATAGCGGAAGCTGTCGTTGAGGCCGACCTTGTTGAGGATCGCGGTGACCCGATCACCGCGATCACCGATGCCATGCACGGCGAGCGGTTCGCTCAGGGCCGAGTCGATGGTGTGCCGCGGGTGCAGCGAGCCGTAGGGATCCTGGAAGACCATCTGCACCTGGCGGAAATGCGCCATGTCCAGCTTGTGGCGCAGACCGCGCCCGGCGATGCTCAACTGCCCTTCCCAGTGCCGGTACTGCCCGGCCAGGCAGCGCAGTACCGTGGTCTTGCCGGAGCCGGACTCGCCGACCAGGCCGAACGACTCGCCCTCTTCGACGCGCAACGCGACGTCGTAGAGCACCTGGTTGCGCGCCGCACTGACGCCGAAACTGAGATTGAGTGAATCCACTTCGATCATGGCCATGGGTGCGTACTCAATGGGTCAGCCAGAGGGGATCGCGCTGCAGGTTGGGCAGGCGCGGACGGGGTCTGTCGATGTTCGGCAATGCGGCCAGCAGGCCCTGGGTATAGGGATGCCTGGCGTTGTCCAGGTCGGCGGCATCCAGCGCCTCGACCACCCGGCCGGCATACATCACCAGCACGCGGTCGCAGAAGCTGCGCACCATGTTGAGGTCGTGGCTGATCAGGATCAGGCCCAGGTCGCGCTGGCTGACCAGCTCGTCGAGTACGTTGAGCACCTGGCGGCGGACCGAGACGTCCAGCGCCGAGGTCGGCTCATCGGCGACGATGATGTCGGGGTCGGTGATCACCATCATGGCGATCATGATGCGCTGCGCCATACCGCCCGAGACCTCGTGGGGGTATAGCCCGTAGACCCGTTTGGGGTCGCGGATGTGCACCTTGTCGAGCATGTCCAGCACCCGCTCGCGAGCATCGGCCTTGCTGGCGCGGTGGTGGGCCAGGTAGGCCTCGGCGATCTGCTCGCCCACCCGCACCACCGGGTTCAGCGAGTACTTGGGATCCTGCATGATCATCGAGATGCGTTTGCCACGAATGGCCTGCACCTGCTTTTCGCTGGCGGTGAGCAGGTCGATATCGCCCAGGCGCATGGTGTTCGCGGTGATCCGCGCGCTGGCCGGGTGCAGACGCAGCAGGCTGCGCCCCACCGTCGACTTGCCCGAGCCGGATTCGCCGACGATGGCCAGCTTTTCGCGGCCCAGGCAGAAGGACACGTTGCGTACCGCATCGACTTCCTTGCGGCCGCTGGTGAAGCGTACGCAGAGATCGTCTACTTCCAGTTTGATGGCGGACATGGGGCCTCCTTATTCGCTGCGCGGATCGAGGACGTCGCGCAGACCGTCACCCAACAGGTTGAACGCCAGGCTGACCAGCATGATGGTCGCCCCCGGTACCGCCACCAGCCACCAGCACTCGAGCATGTAGCGACGCCCGGTGGAGATCATCGCGCCCCACTCCGGCAGCGGCGCCTGCGCGCCGAGACCGAGAAAGCCCAGCGCGGCGGCGGTGAGGATGATGCTGGCCATGTTCATGGTCAGGCGGATGATCACCGATGACAGGCACATGGGCATGATGTGGCGCAGGATGATGCGCGACGACGAGGCGCCTTGCAGCTGCACCGCGACCACGAAATCGGCATTGCGCAGCGACAGGGTTTCCGCCCGGGCCAGGCGCGCGATGGGCGGCCAGGAGGTCAGCGCGATGGCGATCACCGCGTGCTCCAGGCCAGGGCCGAGAGCGGCGATGAAGGCTAGCGCCAGGACCAGGCTGGGGAACGAGATGAAGATGTCGGTGATGCGCATGAACAGCGCGTCGACGAAGCCGCCGAAGTAACCGGAGATGGTGCCCACCAGCAAGCCGATCGGGCCGACGATGACGGTCACCAGAGCGATGATGTACAGGGTGATGCGCGAGCCGTAGACCAGTCGGCTGAACACGTCACGGCCGTACTCGTCGGTGCCGAACCAGTGCACCGCGCTCGGCGCCTGCAGCGCATTGCCGAGGTTCTGCACGATGGGGTCGTGGGTGGCGATCCAGGGCGCGAACGCCGCCACCAGGAGCAGCAGTAGGACCACGCTGGAGCCCATCAGCGTCATCGGGTTGCGCAGCAGGTGCTGCATCACACGAACACTGCTCAGGCAGAACGCCTGGAACGCGGAGACCGGCGCCTGCCCGTTCGCCCGCTTGATGGATGAAGATGAGGATGAAGAGATGTTGGCAATCATCGTATGCCTCCCTAACTCGGTTCGCTCGGTACCGGGCGCGTTGCCGCGCCCGCTCACTCAACGCTGCTTGTACACACCCAGGTAACGCGTCGCCTCGGCGTCGGCTCCCTGGAATCCCTTGACGTCGGCCGCGCTGACCACTGGATCGGTCATCTGCGAAATCATCATGATCGGTCCGACCAGTTGGTCGTAACGCTGCTGCACGCGGTGGTACATGCTCAGTTTGGCGGCTTCGTCGCGCTCCACGCCGAGCTTGTCGACCAGGCTGTTGAGCTCGTCGTCCTGGAAGGCCGCGCGCCAGCCCTGGAAGTTGGCGATACCGGCGTCATCGCGGTTGTCCGGGTTGTAGACGAAGGTGCGCAGGCTGAAATACGGATGCGGGTAGCGCTCGGCGCCGCGGGCGACGATGATCTCGAAGTTGCGCGCGCGCATGGCGCCGTACACCTGGTTGCCGGTGCCGGTGATGATGCTCGCCTGGATGCCGGCCTGGGCCAGGGTCGACTGCAGACTCGAGGCGATATTCACGAACGGTGGCTCGGCCAGGGTGCGGATGGTGGTCTTGAAGCCTTGCGGGTGACCGGCCTCGGCCAGCAGTTTTTTTGCGCTCTCTACGTCCAGTGCGTAGCCGGGGTCCGGCAGACGCGCCTCCAGGCCCAGCTGCATCGGCTGCTGGTTGAGCTTGCCGTAATAGGGCATTACCACCTTGTCCAGGCCCTGATAGTCGATCAGCGAGCGCACGGCCTTGCGCACGCGGATGTCGTCGAACGGTGCCGACTTCATGCTCAGCGCCACGTAGTACATGGTGCCGCGCGGCAGGGTCTGAATGTGCATCTCGCCCTTGGCGGCCAGCGCCTGGACATCCGAGGCGGCCATGCCGTAGCCCATGTCCAGATCGCCACGTTCGAGCATCAGGCGCAGCGACTGCGACTCGGTGATATGGCGGATCAGCACGCGCTTGAGCTTGCTCGGGCCGGCCCAGTAGTCGGCGAATGCGGTCATCACCAGGGTGTCGTTGGCGCGCCAGGAGCTGAGGGTGAACGGACCGCTGCCGGCTTCGTTGGTCACCAGCCAGGCGGCGCCGAGGTCACCGTTCTTGTCGTGTTCGAGCACGGTCTTGCGGTCCAGCACCACGGCGCTAGGCGAGGTGGCCAGGGTGTCGATCATCAGTAGCGGGTCGGTCGGCTGTGGCAGGTCGATGATCAGCGTCGAATCGTTTTCGGCGCGGATCAGTTGCCCAATGTTGTCCAGGGTGTAGCCGTAGGCTTTCCAGGTGGTGGCCAGGCCATAGTTGAGCTTGAGCACGCGGTACAGCGACCAGGCCACGTCTTCGGCGGTCACCGGGTTGCCGGAGTGAAAGCGCGCATCGCCGCGCAGGTGAAAGGTCAGCCGCCGGCCATCCTCACTGACCTCCCAGCGCTCGGCCAGTTGCGGCACGTGCTCGTCCGGGCTGCCGTCCTTGCGCAGCACCAGGGTGTCGTAGAGGTTGGCGTTGATGCCCGAGGCATCGAGCCCCGGCGCATTCGCCGGGTCGATGGAAAACAGGTTGGCCATGCTCATGCCGACGATCAACTGATCGCTCGGCGTCTTGGCCTGGGCAGTCAGCAGTGGCGCGGTGCACAGCAGTGCACCGAGTACCGCGCTCAGCACGGTGGAGCGAAACGATTTCATGCGGATATCCCTATTTTGTAATTATTGAAGGGCTGCAATCGATTGAGTAGGAGTCAGGTCAGCGGGTGCGTGGGTCGAACACCTTGTAGAGTGCATCGCTGAGCAGATTGAGGCCGACGAAGATGAAGCCGATCACCAGCACGCAGCCCATCACCGCATTCATGTCACCGAGCAGCAGGCTGCTGGTCAGGTACTGGCCGAAACCGGGCCAGGCGAACACTGTCTCGATCAGCACCGCGCCTTCGAGCAACGAGCCGTAGGCCAGCGCCACCACGGTGAGCAGTTGCACGAGGATGTTGCGAAACGCATGCCCCCAGATCACCTTGCGCCGCGACAGGCCCTTGACCCGGGCGGTGAGGATGTATTCCTGGGAAAGCTGCTCGAGCATGAAACTGCGGGTCATGCGGCTGATGTAGGCCACCGAGTTGAGGCCCAGGATCAGCGCCGGCAGGAGAATGTGCTTGAGGGCACTGGAAAAGGCCTCCCAGTCGCCGGCAATGGCACTGTCGATCAGCAGCATGCCGGTCACCGAGGGCACCATGCCGTCGTAGGCCAGGTCGATACGCCCGGCGCCACCGGCCCAGCCGAGCCAGGCGTAGAACACCAACAGGCCCATCATGCCCAGCCAGAAGATCGGCGTGGAGTAACCGAACAGGGTGACCACGCGAGCCAGGTGATCGCCCATACGGCCCTGGTTGGCGGCGGCGAACACGCCCAGCGGCAGACCGAGCACCACGCCGAAGATGATCGCCAGGGTGGCCAGTTCGATGGTCGCCGGAAACACCCGGGCGATGTCTTCGATCACCGGGTGGCCGGTGAGCAGCGCATTGCCGAAATCACCCTGGGCGAGGTCGCGCAGGTAGTAGCCGAACTGCACCAGCAGCGGCCGATCCAGCCCCATGGCCTGGTAGACCTGGTCGTAGGTGGAACTGTCAGCATCCGGGCCTACCACCGCCAGCACCGGGTCGAGTGGCATCACCCGGCCGATGAAGAAGGTCATGGCCAAGAGACCCAGCAGGGTCATCAGCACCGCACCGAAACGGCGTGAGGTGCCGCCCATCCGCGTGCCGAAGAAAGACGCAGTCGAAGCAAACATATGGAGCTCCCGATTGATCGCAGCGAGTTCGTGTCACCGGGGGCGGCGTGAGCCGCCCGGCGGCTCAACGTTCCTTGTGCACATCCTTGTAGCGCGTGGTCGCCGCGCTGTGACCGACATAGCCGACCACGTCGTGGTAGATCACCACCGTGTCGGTCATCTGCGAGATGGGCATGATGGCGCCGACCTGCTCGTCGTAGAGGTTCTGGAACTGGTGGTACAGATCCAGCTGCGTCTGCTTGTCCGGTTCGACCTCGGCTTTTTCGATCAGCGCGTTCAGCTCGGGGCTGTAGAACGAGGTGCGCCAGCCCTGGAAGTTGCTCAGCTTGGCTTCGTCCCGGTTGTCCGGGTTGTAGACCAGGGTGCGCAGGCTGGAATGCGGGTGACGCTCGGCGCCACCACCACCACGACCGACGATGATGTCGAAGGTGCGCTCGCGCATGGAGCCATACACCTGGGTGCCGGTTCCGGTGACGATGCGCGCCTTGATGCCAGCCTGGGCCAGGGTCGACTGCAGACTGGAGGCGATATTGATGAACGGCGGCTCGGCGAGCACGCGGATGGTGGTCTGGAAACCGTCCGGGTAACCGGCTTCGGCCAGCAGCTTCTTGGCCTCCTCGACGTTCAGGCGATAGCCCGGGTCATCCAGGCGCGCTGGCAAACCGAGGGGCATCGGACGCTGGTTGAGGGTGCCGTAATGCGGCATCACCACATCGTTGATGCCCTGGTAGTCGATCAGTGAACGAACCGCCTTGCGCACGCGGGCGTCGGCGAACATCGGCTGCTTGGTGCTCAGCGCCACGTAATAAAGGGTGCCACGCTGCACGGTCTGGGTCTTGACCTTGTCCGAGCTGCTCAGGGCGGTGATGTCCGGTGCGGACATGCCGCGGGCGATGTCCAGGTCACCCCGCTCGACCATCAGGCGCAGTGACTGCGACTCGGTCATGTTGCGCATCACCACGCGCTTGAGCTTGGCCGGGCCGCCCCAGTAGTCCTCGAAGCGGGTCATCAGAATCACGTCGTTGGCGCGCCAGGCGTTGAGCACGAAGGGCCCGCTGCCCGCCGCGTTGGTGGTCAGCCAGGCGCCCCCCATGTCGCCGTTCTTGGCGTGCTTGAGCACTTCTTTCTTGTCGAGAATGAAGGCACTGGGCGACGTGGCCAGGGTATTGAGCACCAGCATCGGGTCGGTCGGGCGAGCCAGCTCGATCACCACGGTGCGGTCGTCGGTGGCGCGGATCTGTTGCTCGACGTTATCGGCGGTGAAGCCGTAGGCCTTCCAGGTCGAGGCCAGCGCCAGGTTGAGCTTGAGCACGCGCTGCAGCGACCAGATCACGTCCTCGGCGGTCAGCTCGTTGCCGGAATGGAACTTGACGCCGCTGCGCAGGTGAAAGGTCAGGGTCTTGTGGTCATCGCTGATTTCCCAGCGCTCGGCCAGGGCCGGTACCAGGTTGTCCGGCGCGGCGGCGTCCTGCACCAGCAACATGTCGTACAGGTTGGCATTCACCTCGGACACGTCCAGGCCGGTCGCGGCCGCTGGGTCGAGGGACAGCAGGTTGATCATGCTCATGCCGACGATCAGCTGGTCGGCAGGCGTCTTGGCCTGCACCGCGGTCGCGGAGCCGAGGGCCAGGGTAGCGGCCAGCAGGCCCGCTACCAGATGCGGAATTGGTTTGATCATGAGATAGCCTTCTTATAGTTATTCGACTCTCAGAAACAGCGCAGCCGCGGTCGGCTGCGCGCCGGTACATCAGTACCGGGTGACGGTGTTGGTCTCGATGTAGGCGAAGTTGATGTCCTCGCCCAGGCCCGGGCGATCCGGCAGCTGTACGTAGCCGTCGGCGTCCATCGGGTCGACGATGCTGTTCAGGTAGGCCGGCACATCGTCATAGTCGAGGAATGGGTGCAGCAGGCCGCGCTCGTACCAGTCGCAGTTCTTGATCGCACCGACCACCGCCAGGTTGGCGGCGCCGTTACCGTGGATCTCGCAGTGCATGCCATAGGCTTCGGCCAGGTGCGCGACCTTCAGGCAAGGCGCGATACCGCCGACCCCGGCCACACCGGCGCGCAGGATGTCACAGGCGCCCTGTCCGACCCAACTGGCGCGGCTCATGTACTTGCCACCGAGCGATTCCGGGCCCAGTACCGGGATATCGAGGTTGGCCGCCAGCCACGCATAGGACTCGGCGGACTCCTCCATCATCGGCTCTTCGAACCAGGCGAAGTCGAGCTTCTCCAGTTCGCGGCCGATGTACAGCGCGTCGGTGCGGCTGTACCAGTGGTAGCCATCGAGCATCAGGGCGATGTCCGGGCCGACCGCCTCGCGCACCGCGGCGCAGGCACGCACGTCCATCTTCGGGTCCGGCGCGAAGGAGATCGGCGGCATCCAGGTGTGCAGCTTGATCGCCTTGTAGCCGCGGGCGACCAGTTGTTCGGCGAAACGACCGTATTCCTCCGGCGTCGACAGGCCGCCCGGCAGGTCGTCGCCACACATGGTCGACCCATAGGCCAGCACCTTGTCGCGGTAGCCGCCAATCAGCTTGTGCACCGGCTGCTTGAATTTGCGGCCTGCCCAGTCCCACAGCGCCTGCTCGACCAGTGCCAACGCGCGGTCGGTCAACTGACTGGCGCTGCCGCGCTGCCAGTGGGCGAGGTCTTGCCAGATCTTCTCGCGATCCATGACGTTCTGGCCGACCAGCACCTTGCGCACGAAGCTGTCGATGATGTGCGGACGAATCAGCTCGGGCGCGCCGAAGGCATAGCCTTCCACGCCGTCTTCAGTGGCGATGCGCAGCATGGCCATCTTGGCCAGCGACTCTTCGCCCGGGTGGGCGTGCCCGGCCGCATCGACACTGCGGCGGGTGGGGAAGGTGAAAACCTCGACATTGACCTGGGTGATCTTCATTGAGCGCGCCTTGGATCTTGTGATTATTTGAGTGGCCCGATGTATGTTGTCATACAGCGAATGAGCGGATAATTGCGCCAATCAAAAACGCTGTCAAGAAGCTGTAAAGAAGAATTTCACTATGCAGAAGCATGTGAAAGTGCCATCACGGGCATGCCTATGGCGCTCACAAAAAATAAATTTATTCTTATATTTCATATAGTTAAAAATAAACCAATGCTATAAAGCCCTTCCCTATCAACCTATTTGAATCAAACTCATACCTGCTTATAACCGCCACCTATGGCGGAAAAAGGCACACCTGACCTTGCCGAAAAAAGACAACCTAACCATGTTGTCGTACAGCAGCGCTTGCCATGAGGTAAATTGCAGGCAACAAAAAACCGCGCCATTGCGCGGTTTCGATGAGGCGTCAGGCCTAGCGTTTGGCGATGATGTACACCGCGTGAATGATGCCCGGGAAGTAGCCACACAGCGTCAGGAGGATGTTCAGCCAGAAGGCGCCGCCGAAGCCGACCTGCAGAAAAACGCCGAGCGGCGGAAGAAGAATGGCGATCAAAATGCGGATCAGGTCCATGGAGTGCGTCCTGTAGAGGTTGGCCCGGTTGGGCGATACCCCACAATCGACTGACTCAGGCGACATCCGGTTCAAGAAAAATCATGCACACACTGCAACACCATGATGCCCAGCACGGCGCCGGCGAGGCTTTCGCATCGTCGTGCGGAGTCTATAGTGTGCTGGCCCTGTCTATAACTGCTCCACCCCTTCAGGAGAGCTTCCATGAGCAAAACCTACAACGTGGCCGTACTGGTCGGCAGCCTGCGCAAGGCGTCGATCAATCGCAAGCTGGCGCTGGCATTGGCCGATCTGGCCCCGCAGAACCTGAAACTGGAGATCGTCGAAATCGGCGAGCTGCCGCTCTACAACGAAGACATCGACGTCGATCCGGCACCGGCTGCCTACAGCACCTTTCGCAACGCGCTCAAAGCCGCTGACGCCGTGTTGTTCGTGACCCCCGAATACAACCGCTCGATTCCCGCCCCAATGAAGAATGCCGTAGACGTGGCCTCGCGCCCTTATGGGCAGAGCGCCCTGAGCGGCAAACCCGCTGGCGTGGTCAGCGCCTCGCCAGGCGCCATCGGTGGCTTCGGTGCCAACCACCAGCTGCGCCAGGCCCTGGTGTTTCTCGACATGCCGCTACTGCAGCAGCCGGAAGCCTATCTGGGCGGTGCGGGCAATTTCTTCGACGAAAACGGCAAGCTGAACGACAGCATTAAGCCCTTCCTGCAGAAGTACATCGACACCTTCGCCGCCTGGGTCGAAAAGACCGCATAACACCTGGCGCACCACGCAAGAGCCGGTTCCATGGCTCTTGCACCGGCACTTACGCTGTTTTTTCTCGCGCAAAAAGAAAACCCCGCCGAGGCGGGGTTTACAGACTCTGTTCTGACATCCTTGATCAGCGCGCCATCCTGGCACCTTCCCACGTATCCCTGTCTGCTTCAGTGCGCTTCCTGCGCTAAGTCCTTGAAGTGAAGATTACGCCTCAGGCTAAAACGCCAATAGTGGGCAAAGGCAGAACCACGTGTAAGCAATCGCCTACACGTGGCTCGCGCCCTCAGAACTGCTCAGCGGTCAGCAGGTAGAGGCTCTCGCTACCAGCCCCCACCGAAGCGTTCAGCGAATGGATGCGCGGCAGCAAACGGGCGAAGTAGAAGCGCGCCGTGCCCAGTTTGCTGGCATAGAAATCATCCTGCCCTTCCTTGCCCTGGGCAGCCCTGGCCATCAAGGCCCACATGTAGGCGTAAGCGGTATAACCGAACAGGTGCAGGTACTCCACGGAGGCGGCGCCGATTTCATTGGGGTTGAGCCGCGCACGTTCGAGCAACGCCTCGGTCTGCGTCTCCAGAATCTCCACGGCCTCCAGCAGTGGCGCCCGGAATTCCTCGGCCAGCGCGACATCGCTGGCAAAGGCCCGCACTTCTTCGGTGAAATGCCGGCAGAACGCGCCGCCACTGCCGACGATCTTGCGCCCGACCAGATCCAGCGCCTGGATGCCGTTGGTGCCCTCGTAGATCTGCGTGATACGGCAGTCGCGCACCAGCTGTTCCTGCCCCCATTCACGCACGTAGCCGTGGCCACCGAACACCTGCTGGCCGTGGATGGTGGTTTCCAATCCAAGGTCGGTGAGAAACGCCTTGGCCACCGGTGTCAGCAGCGCCACCAGCTCTTCGGCACGCTTGCGGGTGGCAGGCTCCTCGCTGTACTTGGCGGTGTCGAGCTGCAGGGCAACGTAACTGGAGAAGGCGCGGCCGCCCTCGTTGAGCGCCTTCATGGTCAGCAGCATGCGGCGCACGTCCGGGTGCACGATGATCGGGTCGGCCGCCTTGTCCTTGGCCACCGCCCCCGTCGGCGCACGGCTCTGGATACGCTCGCGGGCGTACTCGATTGCGCTCTGGTAGGAACGCTCGCCGGTCGACAGGCCCTGGATGCCGACCCCCAGGCGTTCGTAGTTCATCATGGTGAACATCGCGGCCAGGCCACGGTTCGGCGCATCGATGATATAGCCGGTGGCGCCGTCGAAGTTCATCACACAGGTGCTCGACGCCTTGATGCCCATCTTGTGCTCGATCGAGCCACAGGAAACCGCGTTGCGCTCGCCCAGCGAGCCGTCGGCATTGACCATGAACTTGGGCACCAGGAACAGCGAAATGCCCTTGGGGCCGGCCGGTGCGTCCGGCAGCTTGGCCAGCACCAGGTGGATGATGTTCTCGGTCAGGTCGTGCTCGCCGCCGGTGATGAAGATCTTGGTGCCACTGACCTTGTAACTGCCATCAGCCTGAGGCTCGGCCTTGGTACGGATGATGCCCAGGTCGGTACCGGCATGCGGTTCGGTCAGGCACATCGAGCCAGCCCAGACGCCGGCATACATGTTCGGCAGGTAGGCCTGCTTGAGTTCTTCGCTGGCATGGGCGTTGATCGACAGGCAGGCGCCAGCGGTGAGCATCGGGTAGAGGCCGAACGACAGGCTGGACGAGTTGACCATCTCCTCGACCTGGGCGGAAATCACCTTGGGCATGCCCATGCCGCCAAACCGCGGATCACCGCCCACGCCAACCCAGCCGCCCTCGGCATAGGCCTTGTAGGCCTCGATGAAACCGGCCGGCGTGCGCACTTCGGTATTTACCCAGGTGCACCCCTCTTCATCGCTGGCCCGATTCAGGGGGGCGATCATGCCGGCGGTAATCTTGCCAGCCTCCTCGAGGATCGCGTTGGCGGTTTCCTCGTCGACGACTTCGGCCAGGGCAGGCAGCTGCGCCCAGAGTTGGGAAACCTGGAAAACCTCGTTGAGCACGAAGCGCATGTCACGCAGGGGAGCTTTGTAGTCGGCCATGGGAAGTCCTCGGTAGCACGGTCAGAAGCCGAGTCTAGCCCAACAACTTTTCAGACACATAGGGTCGTGTCGTGACCGATCGGCCACTGATCGATCAACCCGGATCGGCCTTCAACTTGACCGCGCCGCGCCTGCGCTGCACCTGGCTGCTAACGCAGTTACGGCCGGCACTCTTAGCGCCATAAAGCGCCTTGTCGGCGGCCTTGAGCACCTCCTCCACGCTGCGATGCTGGCTGCTTGACTGCGCTACGCCGATGCTGACCGTCACCGCTACCTGAGAAGCCCCCGAGCCGGCGCGACGCTGGCGTCCCAGCTTGTCGTCGACAGGACGTTGCTGGCGATCGCGCAGCTGGATCTGGTAACGCTCCACCGCCTGGCGCACCGCCTCGAGGTGGGGCAGGCATTGCTCGATGTCCTTGCCGGCGAATACCAGGGTGAACTCCTCGCCACCATAGCGATACACCTTGCCGCCACCGCCCACCTTGCGCAGCTGGCTGGCGACCACACGCAGCACCTGATCGCCGACGTCATGGCCATGGGTGTCGTTGAATCGCTTGAAATGATCCACGTCGGCCATGGCGATCACGTAGTTGCGCCCCAGGCGTTGCAAGCGCTCGTTGAGCGCGCGGCGCCCGGGAAGGCCGGTCAGCTCGTCACGAAAGGCCATCTGGTAGGCCTCGTGAGCCACTCCGACGACGATCATCAGCATCACCACGCTGGACATCACCTGCAGCGCATGGGGCTGGATGAAGGTATTGGGCAGCATCCACAACAGCGCCAGCGCCCCCACCAGTTGCACGGCATGCACCGGCCGCGGCGTGCGCAGGTACTGGATCAGCAGCGTGATGATCACCCCCAGGAACACCGGGTAGGCCAGCTGCACCAGGCTCATCCATTCGGCATGCAGGGATGGCCAGCGGATCACCGAAAGCCACTGCTCCAGGCCCTGGGGATAACGCCGCGCCAGCGCTGCCGCCACGCCGCCGACCGCCAGCAGGACGGCCGCCCGGGCGACCAGATCCTGAATCAGGTGGGTACGCTCACGCCATAGCGCGAACAGGCCATAGAGTGCAGGTAACAGCAGGCTGCTGAGGTGAAACACCAGCGCCGCGTCCTCACGCACGCGGCCAAACTCACGGTAGTAATCGGCCTGCTCGTCGAGCAGGAAGTAGCCCAGGTACAGCACCAGCAGCATGAACAGTTCGCGCTGGCGGCCATAGACCACGCAGAAGGTGCCGCCGAGCAGCAGCAACGAGGTGGGCAGTACGTTGAACAGCGAGGTGAAGAAATCGGTCAGGGTCGGCAGGGTCGCGGCCAGCAAACCGCCGCCGAGCAGCAGCAATGCCGGTAGAAAATGCCCCAAGCGCAACGCGACGAGACGCGGCAAGGCGAGCTCCGCAATGACCGAAAAAAGAGACTGGCATTTTGCCTGTAATTGCCTGCCGACGCACGCCGGCACTATCCGGATCCTGCCCAGCGCCAATAAAAAACCGCGGCACTCGGGCCGCGGTTCAGGAGTCGCCGAAGGATCAGTAGCTCAACGCGAAATCTTCTTCGCTCATGTCCATCAGGCTGCTGGCACCGGACAGCATGGCCGCCACGTGGGTGCGGGTACGCGGCAGGATGCGTGCATAGTAGAACTGCGCAGTCTGCAGCTTGGCCTTGTAGAACGCCTGGTCACCATCACCGGCGGCGATCTTCTCGGCCGCCACGCGCGCCATGTCGGCCCAGAAGTAGGCCAGGCAAGCATAGCCGGAGTACATCAGGTAGTCGACCGAGGCGGCACCGACTTCCTCACGATCCTTCATGGCGGCCATGCCGATCTTCATGGTCACTTCGCCCCATTCCTTGTTGAGCGCGGCCAGCGGCCCGACGAACGCCTTGAGCGCATCAACGCCTTCATTGGCCTGGCAGAACTTGTGGACGATCTTGGTGAAGCCCTTGAGCGCTTCGCCCTGAGTCATCAGCACCTTGCGACCCAACAGGTCGAGGGCCTGAACCCCGGTGGTGCCCTCGTACATCATGGCGATGCGGCAGTCGCGCAGGTTCTGCTCCATGCCCCACTCGCTGATGAAGCCGTGGCCGCCGTACACCTGCATGCCGTGGGAAGCGGATTCGAAGCCCACTTCGGTCATGAACGCCTTGGCGATGGGTGTCAGGAAGGCCAGCAGGCCATCAGCGGCTTTCTTCTGCTCTTCATCCTGGGCGTACTTGACGATATCGACCTGCTTGGCAGTGAAGTAGACCATCGCACGGTTGCCTTCGGCGAACGCCTTCATGGTCAGCAGCATGCGGCGCACGTCCGGATGCACGATGATCGGGTCGGCTGCCTTGTCCGGGGCTTTCGGCCCGGTCAGCGAACGCATCTGCAGGCGCTCACGGGCGTACTTGATGGCGCCCTGGAAACCCAGCTCGGCGTGGGCCAGGCCCTGCAGCGCGGTGCCCAGGCGGGCTGTGTTCATGAAAGTGAACATGCAGTTCAGGCCCTTGTTCGGCGGGCCGATCAGGAAGCCGGTGGCCGAATCGAAGTTCATCACGCAGGTGGCGTTACCGTGAATGCCCATCTTGTGCTCGATGGAACCGCAGCTCACGCCATTGCGCTCACCCACGCCACCTTCAGCGTTGGGCAGGAACTTGGGCACGATGAACAGGGAAATGCCCTTGGTGCCAGCCGGCGCATCGGGCAGGCGTGCCAGGACGATATGGACGATGTTGTCGGCCATGTCGTGCTCGCCAGCGGAGATGAAGATCTTGGTGCCGGAAATGCTGTAGGAGCCGTCGGCCTGCGGCTCGGCCTTGGTGCGCAGCATGCCCAGGTCGGTACCGCAATGCGGTTCGGTCAGGCACATGGTGCCCGTCCACTCGCCGGATACCAGCTTGGTCAGGTAGGTGTGCTGCTGCTCGGCGGTGCCGTGGGCGGAGATGGTGTTCATCGCACCATGGGACAGGCCCGGGTACATGCCCCACGACCAGTTGGCGGTGCCGACCATTTCGCTGACCGCCAGGCCCAGCGACTCAGGCAGGCCCTGGCCGCCATGCTCGACGTCATGGGCCAGGCTCGGCCAGCCGCCTTCGACGAACTGCTTGTAGGCTTCCTTGAAGCCGGTCGGCGTCTTCACGCCGGATTCGCTCCAGGTACAGCCTTCGGTATCGCCCACACGGTTCAGTGGAGAGAGCACCTGCTCGCAGAACTTGGCGCCTTCTTCGAGAATCGCGTCGACCATGTCTGGCGTGGCGTCCTGGCAGCCGGGCAGGCTCTGGTAGTGCGCGTCATAACCAAGCAGCTCGTCACGTACGAAACGGATATCGCGCAAGGGGGCCTTGTAATCAGGCATAGCGGGTACCTCTGCGGGTGGTCTCTTATGTTGGGGATGACCGGTGGGCGGTCGTGTTCAGCATGAGCATGGGGAAAGGATTGCTCCTCTCAAACACATGTTTGAAACATACGTTTACGCCCAATTGCTGTCAAGGCCGCTCATGTGCGCTCAGGCGCGCAGATCGAGCAGTCCCGAGGGCCTCTGCTGATCCGCGGACGCGGCATAAAGGCTGATGCCCGCAGGCACGGGCGGGCTTGTGGAGGCATCAGCCGTGACTGACGGGTCGTCGCTTTTTTCGGCGTTTTCGTCGGCAGGGGCCTGGGTGGCCTCTGCCTCGCTTCCCTCGCTGCGCTGCATGGCCGCCAGTTCGGCCCGCGCCACGGCCATTTGCGCCTGGGCCTGGCTGGCCACACTACGATCCTGTGCAGAAGGCTCGGCAGGCGCCAGCGCCGCGCGGATGACGATTTCCATCTTGGTCAGCGTGGCCTGGGGGTCATTGGCGACAGCACCGACATCGATGCTCACCTCGCCACCGGAGGCATAGCGCTTGCCGTCCGGGCCCTGGGTATAGGTATAGGTGGGCGCGCCGGCATGCACGCCACCAACGGCGGCATGGGCCTGCTCGTGGGTGCGCACTTCGCGGTCACGGTTGGCCAGTTCGGCGACGGCCAGTTGCAGCTTCTGCTCTTCCTTGGCGCTGAGCGGCTCGCCCGATTTACCCGAGGCAGCGGCATCGGTCGAGGAATCCTGCGCTTTGTCCTGCTCTTCTTGCGAGCTTGCAGCATTGGAAGAGTCGGTTTCAGCGCTGGCGGCCACGGGCGCGAATGCAGCACGGGCCAAACCAGGCGAGCTGGCGGATTCGAGTGGACGGGGCACAACGGCCGGAACCGGCGAGGCGAACGAGTAAGCGGAGGAAAAACCGGCAATCTGCATGGCGTGGCCCCTCCAGAAGTCGACGCCCCGAACGAGCACCTCTAAAAACTACCTGCGTTGTCAGCACCGCGTTAAAAACAGGCTCAAAATGCTCATTTACGAACGTAAAGTCGAGCGCGACCCCGGTCGCTTTTTCGCCTGTTTTTGTGGGGCCGCCATCGGTATTGTGCTGACTGCCTCGCCAACGTTTTTAGAGGTACCCGAAAGGCGCTGCGATTTAGGCGGTGACGTCGATCAAGGTACCCAGCACCTTGTCCGCAGTCTGCACAACACGAGCGCCAGCCTGGGCTTCGTATTGACCAACGCGCATCTCGACCATGTTCTCGGCAACGTCGGCACGCGCCGCGGAGGGCTCGTTGGCCTGGGCACGTTCGGCGGTGACCGGCGCGCTGGCGATTTCACCGGCAGCCTGATCGACCCGGCGCTGGCCGGACTGAATGGTATTGATGCCAGCGCTGAATGCACTGGTGGAAGAGATCTGCATGGGACGTCTCCTGCTGCAGGAACTTTATAGGCTGCATTTAAGCAGAAGCCGCTCAAAAGTTGTACAGCCAAAAATGATGCAAGAGTTGGCATTCATAGCATCAATCGCGATAAATCGAGATGCTCCGCGACCTGCTCGGCGGTAATCGATGGCAGGAATGGCACCTGCCCGATACAGGGCGCGGGGAGTCGCTCGGCTAGCGTGGCAAGATTGTCCTGTAGCCGTGCGACATTCGGGTCGACCACATTGGCCACCCAGCCGGCCAGGGTCAGGCCATCGCCGACTATGGCTTCGGCGCTCAGCAGCGCGTGGTTGATGCAGCCCAATCGCACACCGACCACCAGAATCACCGGAATATTCAAGGCCCGGGCCAGATCGGCCAGCGTGGCCCTGCCGCCCAGGGGCACGCGCCAGCCACCGGCGCCCTCGACCAGGGTGAAATCCGCGCCCTTGTCCAGAATCACCCGAACCGCGCTTTGCAGCGCCGGCACCTCGAGTGCCACGCCAGCATCGCGAGCCGCCAGGTGGGGGGCGATGGCAGGCGCGAACGCCAGCGGATTCACTTCGTCATAACGCAACGGCAGGCTGCACTGGGCGAGCAGCGCCAGGGCATCGTCGTTACGCAGGCCCTCTGTGGTGAGCTGACAGCCGGAGGCGACCGGCTTGGCTGCTGCAGTGGACAGCCCCACGCGGCGCGCGGCGCACAGCAGGCCGGCTGCGATGGTGGTCTTGCCGATCTCGGTATCGGTACCGGTGACGAAATAGGCGGCGCTCATGATCGGCTCCTTCTGCAATACACCATAGATGACCTGGTAAGTGCACGGCAGCCCCTCGGGCTGGCGCCGCTGCTCGTAGGCATCTGCCAAGGCTCGCAGCCGCGCGCGACCAGTCAATCCGGCAGGACGGCCTTCATTGAGATTGTGAGCGCCCAAGGCCTTGAGGCTGTGAGTGAGGTTGCGCAGGTCCGGGTAGTGCAGACGATGGGCACGCACCTGCAGCCGTTCGATCTGCAGGCCGCTGGCTGCACACAGCGCCTGATAGTCCTCGACGCAGCGAAAACGATTGACGTGCACGAAGCCGTCGACGACCTGCCAGCTGTCGCGCAGCTCCTGCAAGGTGCCAACACACAGGCTGCTGAACGCCAGCACGCCGCCAGGGCGCAGCACCCGCTGCGCCTCGCTCAGTACCGCGGCGAAGTCTGCGCACCACTGCAGCGCCAGGCTGGAGAAGATCAGGTCGCAACTGCCATCGCGCAGTGGCAACCGTTCGGCATCACCGGCCGCGAACGCCTGGGCACCACCCAGCAGCCGGGCGTGCTGCAACATGCCCTCGGCGATATCCACTGCAATGCCCTCGCCTTGCGGATACCAGTCCGCCAGCGCGCGACTGAAAAAACCGGTGCCACAGCCCAGGTCGAGCCATCGCTCCGGCTTCAGGTGCAGCGGCAGATACCACAGCAGCTGCCGGCCGACGTCACGCTGCAGTTGCGCCACGCTGTCATAGGTGTCGGCAGCCCTGGAAAAGGACGCCGCCACCCTAAGCTTGTCCGGGTGGGTATTCATGTCCGCGCCGCCATGAAGCGCGCGATTACAGCCGCCACTTCGTTCACCTGCTCGACCACCAGGGCATGGCTTGCACCTTCGACACGGCGAACTTCGGCTGCCGGTTGCAGCCGCTGAATGGCCGCCGCAGCCGCCACCGGCACCAGGGCATCGTCAGTGGCGAACAGATGCAGTTGCGGCCCGGCAAAGCGTTGCAGCGCCTGCCGCGTATCGAGTGCGGCAAGCAGGTCCAGGCCGACCAGGGAGTCGTCCCCTTCGGCCTGCTCCAGCAGGCGGCGGGACAGACCGCGAAAATCCGCGCCGCCCTGGCTGCAGAGCATGGCGAAACGCTTGAGCGTGGCGGCGGGGTTCAGCTCATACGCTTCGCGAAACACCGCGAAGGTCGCCGCCGGCGTCGCTGTTGGCCACTCCTCGCTGACGGTAAATCGGGCATTGCTGGCCAGCGTCAGCAAGCCTGGGCAATCCGCGCCACGACGTGCCGCCAGCAATGTCGCGAGCATGCCGCCCAGGGACCAACCACCCAGCCAGGCACCGCGTGGCAAAAGGTCATCAAGCACGTCCAGGCAATGCTCGATATCAGCCTGTTCGAACGCCGGCAAGGCTTCGATGCGCACCTGAAAATGCCCTTCCAGTGCCTCGGCCAATGGCGCCAGCGGCGCATTGCCGAGGCCCCAACCAGGTAGCAGAATCAGTGATCGCGCCATCACGCCGGCTCCCCTGGCAGTTGCGTCCAGCACTGGGCCAGGGCTTCGAGCAGCCGATCCACCTGGGCGACTTCATGGGCAGCGGAAAGGGTGACCCGCAGGCGCGCGCTGCCGGCCGGCACGGTGGGTGGACGAATCGCGGTGACCAGCAGGCCGCGCTCGCGCAGGGCCTGGGACAGGGCCATGGCGCGGGCACTGTCGCCAACCAAGATCGGCTGGATCGCCGTGTCGCTGGCCATCAGCGTCAGGCCGATGCTGGCGGCGCCCTGGCGGAAACGCACGATCAGCGCCGCCAGGTGCTCGCGGCGCCAGTGCTCGCAGCGCAGCAGCTCCAGGCTTTTCAGGGTGGCGCAGGCCAGGGCCGGTGGCTGGCTGGTGGTGTAGATGTAGGGCCGGGCAAACTGCACCAGGGTTTCGATCAGCGCCTCACTGCCCGCCACGAATGCACCCGCGGTGCCGAATGCCTTGCCGAGGGTGCCGACCAGCACCGGCACCTCGTCCATGCCAAGCCCGAACTGCTCGACCACGCCGCCGCCGGTGGCGCCCAGGGTGCCGAAGCCGTGGGCATCATCGACCATCACCCAGGCGTCCCTGCGCCGCGCCTCGGCGCACAGCGCCGGCAGGTCGGCCACATCGCCGTCCATGCTGAACACGCCGTCGCTGACCACCAGGGTATTGCCCTCGGCCTTGGCCAGACGGCTGGCAAGGCTTTGCGCGTCATTGTGCAGATAGCGCGAGAAGCGCGCGCCGCTGAGCAGGCCGGCATCCAGCAGCGAGGCATGGTTGAGGCGATCCTCAAGCACCGTGTCGCCCTTGCCCACCAGTGCCGTGACCGCCCCCAGGTTGGCCATGTAGCCGGTGGAGAGCAGCAGCGCCCGTGGCCGCCCGGTAAAGTCGGCCAGAGCCTCTTCCAGCTCATGGTGCGGCGTGCTGTGGCCGACCACCAGATGCGAAGCGCCACCGCCGACGCCCCAGCGTTTAGCGCCAGCGCGCCAGGCCTCGACCACCTGCGGGTGGTTGGCCAGGCCCAGATAATCGTTGGAGCAGAAGGCCAGCAACTGACGGCCATCCACCTCCACCAGTGGCCCCTGTGGGCTGCCCAGAAGGGGGCGCTGACGATACAGATCGGCAGCACGGCGCTCGGCCAGGCGAGCGGCAAGATCGAAACTCATGGGTTCACCGTAAAGCGGAGCGTCCAGCGCTCACCGGCGACCGTCACGGCGCACCGGCTAGGAGCAGACGCCATCCTGGCGCCTGCAAAGGATCAAACGGCAGCGGCGTCGTAGAACAGCCGCGAGTCACGCTGCTCGACCAGTGCCTGCTCGATGGCTGCCTGGTGCACCTCGTCGGCATGCTCTTCACGCGCTTCGGGCTGAATACCGAGGCGGGCGAACAGCTGCATGTCCTTGTCGGCCTGGGGATTGGCGGTGGTCAGCAGTTTTTCGCCGTAGAAGATCGAGTTGGCGCCGGCGAAGAACGCCAGGGCCTGCATCTGCTCGTTCATCGCCTCGCGGCCGGCGGACAGGCGCACGTGGGATTTGGGCATCATGATGCGCGCCACGGCCAGCATACGGATGAAGTCGAACGGATCGACGTCTTCCTCATTGGCCAGCGGCGTGCCCTCGACCTTGACCAGCATATTGATCGGCACCGACTCCGGGTGCTCCGGCAGGTTGGCGAGCTGGATCAGCAGGCCGGCGCGATCGTCCAGCGACTCGCCCATGCCGAGGATGCCGCCCGAGCAGATCTTCATGCCGGCGTCGCGCACGTAGGCCAGGGTCTGCAGGCGCTCGCCGTAGGTGCGGGTGGTGATGATGTTGCCGTAGAACTCCGGCGAAGTGTCGAGGTTGTGGTTGTAGTAATCCAGCCCGGCTTCTGCCAGGGCGGCGGTCTGTTCCCTGTCGAGCTTGCCCAGGGTCATGCAGGTTTCCAGGCCGAGGGCCTTCACCCCTTCGACCATCTTCAGCACGTAGGGCATGTCCTTGGCGGACGGGTGCTTCCACGCCGCGCCCATGCAGAAACGGGTCGAGCCGATGGCCTTGGCCTCGGCGGCTGCCTCCAGAACCTTCTGCACTTCCATCAGTTTCTGCTTGTCCAGGCCGGTGTTGTAGTGGCCGGACTGCGGGCAGTACTTGCAGTCTTCCGGGCAGGCTCCAGTCTTGATCGACAAGAGCGTGGAGACCTGCACGCGGTTGGCATCGAAATGCGCGCGGTGCACGGTCTGGGCCTGGAACAACAGGTCGTTGAACGGTTGCTCGAACAGCGCCCGAACTTCATTCAGGCTCCAATCGTGACGCAGGGTGGTGGCGGTACTGGCGCTCATGGGGGCAAGTCCTTATCTACAGGCGGCCTGCTACAGTCGAAACAGACCCAACACGGATGTGCGGCATAGTTAAGGAAGCCCCATGCACTGTCAACCATCAGCAATCTTAAAGGTTTACAACTGGTTAAAAATAAAACAACCCTGTTTATTGTGTGACGAGCAGGTCGACACCCCGCTGCCGCTATGTGCCGGCTGTGAGGCGGAGTTGCCGTGGCTCGGCGCACATTGCCAGGTTTGCGCACTGCCGCTGGCGGTGGATGGCCTGACCTGCGGCAATTGCCTGAAGCGGCCACCGCCGTTTGGCCGGGTCGAAGCGCCTTGGCGCTATGGTTTTCCCATCGATGCGTTGATCAATCGCTTCAAGCACCAGGCGCGCTGGCCCATCGGTCGCCTGCTCGGCGATCAGCTCGCGCGGCACCTGGCCCACGCGTTCAACGAGGGGCTGCCCAGGCCTGATCTGCTCTTGCCTGTGCCGCTGTCGCCGAAGCGGCAGCGCCAACGCGGCTTCAACCAGGCGCAAATGCTCGCAGAAGTCCTCAGCCGCCCGCTGCAGGTCGCCCAGCGCAGCGACTGGCTAATGCGCATCGGCGATCCGCCTGCCCAGCAGAAACTCGATGCCGCTGCCCGCCGGCGCAACCTGCGCGGTGCCTTTACGCTGTCGCCTATCGCACGGCCAAGTGGCCTGCACCTGGCGTTGATCGACGATGTGCTGACCACCGGCGCCACGGCGCAGCAACTGGCACGCCTGCTGATGCGCGCGGGCGCAGCGCGGGTGGATGTCTATTGCCTGGCACGCACGCCGGCCCCGGGCGACGATTGACGCCGCCAGGCAGCGGCGCGCACAGTGGCGGCCACCCCAGTCATCGCCATGCAGCCCATGTCCACCCTGTCTCTGCTCGCCCAGCACGTCACCCGCCGCCCGCAACGCATCGCCCTGCTCGAACAGATCGCCGCACAAGGCTCGATCACCCGCGCCGCCAAGGCGGCCGGCATGAGCTACAAGGCCGCCTGGGACGCCATCGATGAGCTGAACAACCTGGCCGACCAACCCCTGGTGGCTCGCAGCGTAGGTGGCAAGGGCGGTGGTGGCGCGCGGCTGACAACGGCCGGTGAACGTCTGCTGCAATTGCATCAACGCTTGCAGGCGATCCAAGCCGAAGTGCTGCAGGCCGCCGACGATGACGCCGACCTGCAGTTGCTTGGCCGCCTGATGCTACGCACCAGCGCGCGCAACCAGCTCGGTGGTCGAGTACGGGCGATCCAGCCTCAGGGTGGCAACGACCTGATCGATATCGAGCTGCCCGGCGGCTCGACCATCCAGGCACAGATCACCCGCAGCAGCACCGTGCATCTGCAACTGCATCCGGGCGCGGCGGTGATGATCTTGCTCAAGGCCGGCTGGCTGCAGCTCAGTGCGCCGAGTCGAGCCCCCGACCCAAATCTCAACGCGCTCGAGGGGACTATCGAACAGATTCTTCCCGAGACCGACGGCCCCTGCGAAGTGCGTATCGCCTTGGCCAACGGGCAAACCCTGTGCGCCCAGGTAGCCGCCGAGCAGCTCGCTGACCAGAGCCTCGCGCTGGGCGCCCAGGTCCGCGCCCAGTTCGCTGCCGGCCATGTGCTGCTGGGCACGCAGGTCTGACCCAGCGGGTTGACCACTGAAGCCTTGCGTGGAGAATAGTGGCCGTACCGATTGACCACAGGCGTTACACTCTGCGGCCAACCGACGGAGCTGCCCATGTCTCATCCTTTTGCCGCCCTCACCCCAGACCTGGTTCTGGATGCCGTCGAAAGCCTGGGCTATCTCAGCGATGCCCGCGTGCTGACGCTGAACAGCTATGAAAACCGCGTCTATCAGGTGGGCATCGAAGCGCAAACGCCGCTGATCGCCAAGTTCTACCGCCCGGATCGCTGGACCGACGCGGCGATCCGTGAAGAGCACAGCTTCACTGCCGAGCTGGCCGAGTGCGATGTGCCGGTGGTGGCACCGCTGCAGCGCGACGGCGAAACCCTGTTCGAGCACGCCGGTTTTCGCTTCTCGCTGTTTCCGCGTCGCGGCGGGCGAGCCCCGGAGCCCGGCAACCTGGACCAGCTCTATCGCCTCGGGCAACTGCTCGGCCGCCTGCATGCCGTCGGGTCATTGCGCCCGTTCGAGCATCGCGAGTCGCTGCGGGTCGACAACTTCGGTCATGCCTCCCTGGCGACTCTTCTGGAAGGCAACTTCATCCCCAAGAGCCTGCTGCCCGCCTACGAGTCGGTGGCGCGTGACCTGCTCAAACGCCTCGATCAACTGTTCGCGGAAAATCCGGCGAAGGCTATCCGTCTGCACGGCGACTGCCACCCGGGCAACCTGCTGTGCCGCGACGAGACCTATCACATGGTCGACCTGGACGACTGCCGCATGGGCCCGGCGATTCAGGACCTGTGGATGATGCTGGCAGGTGAACGGCACGAGCGGCTCGGGCAGATCGCCGAGCTGGTCGAGGGTTATCAGGAATTCCACGACTTCAACCCGCGCGAGCTGCCGCTGATCGAGGGCTTCCGCTCCCTGCGCCTGATGCACTACAGCGCCTGGCTGGCACGCCGCTGGGACGACCCGGCGTTCCCGCAAAGCTTCCCGTGGTTTGGCAGCGAGCGTTACTGGGGCGAACAAATTCTCATGCTGCGCGAGCAGATCGCTGCCTTGAACGAAGAACCACTGAGGCTGTTTTGAACCCGCCACGTCGATAACAAAAAGCTGAACGCGCGGACAACTGCGCACTAGAATGTTGCGTCACTCCACTGCCTTGTTAAGGACTTACATGGCCACCGCAGATCTGCGCCGCGGCTACATCCTGGGCCTCTCCGCCTATATCATCTGGGGCCTGTTCCCGATGTACTTCAAGGCGATCCAGGCCGTTCCGTCGCTGGAAATCATCGTTCACCGGGCGATCTGGTCGGCCCTCTTCGGCGCCCTGCTGCTGCTCGTCTGGAAGCACCCGGGCTGGCTGCGCGAGCTGATCGATCACCCCAAGCGCTTTGCGGTACTGGCCCTCAGCGGTTCGCTGATCGCCGCCAACTGGCTGATCTACGTGTGGGCGGTGAACAACGGGCGCATGCTGGAGGCGAGCCTGGGGTATTACATCAACCCGCTGGTCAACGTATTGCTCGGCATGCTGTTGCTCGGTGAACGGCTGCGTCGCCTGCAGTGGGCAGCGGTGGTGCTGGCGGCGGCTGGCGTGGCACAACAGCTGTGGCAGGTCGGCAGCCTGCCCTGGGTATCGCTGGCGCTGGCCCTGACCTTCGCCAGCTACGGGTTGATCCGCAAGAAAGCGCCGGTCGCTGCCCTGCCAGGGCTGGTGGTGGAAACCTGGTTGCTGCTGCCGCTGGCCATCGGCTGGATCCTCTTCCACCCGGCAGCCATGAGCAGCCAGCCCGCGTTCTGGACCACCAGTGAAGCCCTGTGGCTGATGGCGGCCGGGCCGGTGACGCTGATCCCGTTGGTGTGTTTCAACGCCGCCGCTCGCCACCTACCGTTCGCGACACTGGGCTTTTTGCAGTACATCGCGCCGACATTGGTACTGCTGCTGGCCGTGCTCGTTTACGGCGAGCACTTCGACCCGGCCAAGCTCATCTCCTTCCTGCTTATCTGGGCGGGCCTGGCGGTATACAGCGTCGACACCTGGTTGACGCTGCGTAAGCGCCCAGCCAGGGCTTGAAGATAGAGGCCGCTTATCGAGCGGCCTTGTCGTCTCTAACGCCCAGGTTTCTGCGGCCTAGTCTTCCATGCGCAGCTTGAGCTCGACCATCAGGTCGTCGGCCAGGCCTTCCAGTGCCGTCTGCAGGGTGCTCAGCGGCAACCCCTCCGGCACCGCCAGGGTCGCCTGGGCGTGGAACAGTGGTTCACCGCTCATGGGCGCGGGGGTTACCTCGGTGAGCAGGTTCTCCAGGTTGACGCCATTGGCCGCCAGCAAGCGGGTGATGTCGCGCACGATACCCGCGCGGTCGTTGCCCAGCAGGTCGAGGTGGATCGATTTCCAGGTGCAGTCCGGCTCGGCCCCCGCCGAGGCGAGCTGCACGCGGATGCCCTGGGCGCCGAGTTCGCCGAGCGCCTCCATCAGCGCGCCGTGGGAAGCCGCCGGCACATCGATGCGCAGGATGCCGGCGAACTGCCCGGCCATGCGCGACATGCGACTTTCCAGCCAGTTGCCGCCGTGCTTGGCCACGCATTGGGCGACGCGTTCGACCAGCCCCGGCTGGTCCTGGGCGATAACGGTGAGTATCAGGTGATCCATGTGCCTCTCTCCTCGATTTCGCTCAACTCAGGTCGAGCCGGTAGGTCAGGTAGACCGCGTCGCGCACGTAGCCAAGGCGCTCGTAGAGCGACTGCGCGGCCTCGTTGCTGCGCGCGGTTTCCAGCTGCAATCCGCAGGCGCCAGTGCGCAGCCCATGTTGGCGGGCGGCCTCCAGCAACTGCTCGCCGATACCCTGGCGACGCGCCTGCTCGGCCACGTACAGGTCGCTGAGCAGGAAGCTGGGGCGCAGCGCCAGCGAGTCATACAAGGGATAGAGTTGTACGAAGCCCTGGGCGTTCGCCTTCTCGTTCCGGGAGATCAGCAAGGTCGAATCATCGCGCTGCAGACGCGCGGCCAGAAATGCGCGCACCTGGGGCTCGGGTTTGCCGACGCCGTAGAAGTCCAGGTAGGCGGCGAACAGCGGCACCAGGTCATCCAGATCGGCCGCGGTGGCGATGCGTGTGGACATGGTCGAGATCCTCCATGGGGTGCCGGGGGAGTATAGGCAGCTCCGGACGGCAGGTGGCAGCACGGAATACGACCAAGGTCATATCGATCATTTCTGGACTGTTTTTCCCGATTCGTTCATGTAGTATCGATAAAAAATCACTACATGAACCCTAACCCAGTCCTGCTGGTTGTGGAAAACCCCGCTCACGAAGCATCTCCAGATAGGCCGTAGCAACGCCGGTAGCCGTCAACCACGGCACCTGGCAGCGGCCGGTCTGCGCAGCATCGAGGGTTCCCGCCGTTACAGTGGCTAAGCGAAGCAGAGAGGCGAGAGATGACTGAGCGTATTCGAGTCGGTGGCCTGCAGGTCGCCAAGGTGCTGTTCGATTTCATCAATAACGAAGCCATTCCCGGCAGCGGCGTGACGGCCGATGCCTTCTGGGCCGGCGCCGACGCCGTGTTCCGCGACCTGGCAGCGAAGAACCGCGCCCTGCTCGACAAGCGCGACGAGCTGCAGGCGCAGATCGACGGCTGGCACCGCGAGCGGGCCGGCAAGCCCCACGACGCGGCGGCCTACAAGGCCTTCCTGGAGCAGATCGGCTACCTGCAGCCACAGCCCGAGCAGGTACAAGCCAGCACCGAAAACGTCGATGACGAGATCGCCCGCATGGCCGGCCCGCAGCTGGTGGTGCCGGTGATGAATGCGCGCTTCGCACTCAATGCCAGCAACGCACGCTGGGGCTCGCTGTACGACGCGTTGTACGGCACCGACGCGATCAGCGAGGAAGGCGGCGCCGAGAAGGGCAAGGGCTACAACCGCGTGCGCGGCGACAAGGTGATCGCTGCCGCGCGCGCCTTTCTCGATGACAGCGCGCCACTGGCCACCGGCTCCCACGCTGAGGTCGGCAGCTATCGCATCGAAGGCGGCAAGCTGCTGGTCACCCTCGCCAATGGCAACATCAGCGGCCTGCGCGACGCCGATCAGCTGGTCGGCTTCCAGGGCGAGGCTGGCGCGCCCATCGCCATCCTGCTCAAGCACCACGGCCTGCATTTCGAGATCCAGATCGATGCCGCCAGCCCGATCGGCAGCACCGACGCAGCCGGCGTTAAGGACGTGCTGATGGAGTCGGCGCTGACCACCATCATGGACTGCGAAGACTCGGTGGCCGCGGTGGATGCCGACGACAAGACCCTGGTCTACCGCAACTGGCTGGGCCTGATGAAGGGCGATCTCAGTGAAGAGGTCAGCAAGGGCGGCAGCACCTTCACCCGCACCATGAACCCGGATCGCGTCTACACCCGCCCGAACGGCGGCGAGCTGACCCTGCACGGACGCAGCCTGCTGTTCGTGCGCAACGTCGGCCACCTGATGACCAACCCGGCGGTGCTCGACGCCAGCGGCAACGAGCTGCCAGAAGGCATTCTCGATGCGCTGTGCACCAGCCTCGCCGCACTGCACAACCTCAACGGCAACAACAGCCGCGCCAACAGCCGCACCGGCTCGGTGTACATCGTCAAACCGAAGATGCACGGCCCTGAAGAGGTGGCCTTTACCAGTGAACTGTTCGGCCGTGTCGAGCAGCTGCTGGGCCTGGCGCGCAACACCCTGAAGGTCGGCATCATGGACGAGGAACGGCGCACCACCGTCAACCTCAAGGCCTGTATCGCCGCCGCCAGCGAACGCGTGGTGTTCATCAACACCGGTTTCCTCGACCGCACCGGCGACGAAATCCACACCTCCATGGAAGCTGGCGCCATGGTGCGCAAGGCGGCCATGAAGAGCGAGAAGTGGATCAGCGCCTACGAGAACAACAACGTCGACGTCGGCCTGGCCAGCGGCCTGCAGGGCCGGGCGCAGATCGGCAAGGGCATGTGGGCGATGCCCGACCTGATGGCCGCCATGCTCGAACAGAAGATCGGCCATCCGCTGGCCGGCGCCAACACCGCCTGGGTGCCCTCGCCGACCGCCGCCACCCTGCACGCGCTGCATTATCACAAGGTCGACGTGTTCGCCCGCCAGGCCGAACTGGCCAAGCGCACTCCGGCGTCGCTGGATGAAATCCTCAGCATTCCGCTGGCCCCGAACACCGACTGGAGCGAAGAGGAGATCCGCAACGAGCTGGACAACAACGCCCAGGGCATCCTCGGCTATGTGGTGCGCTGGATCGACCAGGGCGTCGGCTGCTCCAAGGTGCCGGACATCAACGACACCGGCCTGATGGAAGACCGTGCCACCCTGCGCATTTCCAGCCAGCTGCTGGCCAACTGGTTGCGCCACGCCGTGGTCAGCGAAGCTCAGGTGGTCGAAAGCCTCAAGCGCATGGCGCCAGTGGTGGATCGGCAGAATGCCGGTGACCCGCTGTATCGCCCGATGGCACCGGCGTTCGACGGCAACATCGCCTTCCAGGCGGCCGTGGAGCTGGTACTCGAAGGCGCCAAGCAGCCCAACGGCTACACCGAGCCGGTACTGCACCGTCGCCGCCGTGAGCTGAAAGCCAGCCTGGCGCGCTAAAACAGCCGAGCAAAAGAAAACCGCCGAAAGGCGGTTTTCTTTTTTGCGCATTGGTTGGTGGGTCATGACGCCCGGAATCCGGCGCATACCGCAAAGTAGAACCGCCATCTTCACTACTACTGACGCATATGTGGGAGCGCGCCATGCGCGTGAATCGCGGGCATGGCCCGCTCCCACAGAGAGCCCTTAGGGTAGGTCGGGGCGCGTAGGTGAGCGACGCACCCCATCCCTTTCGTACGCTGCAACTCCCCGCGCGTCGTGTAACCACCAAGCAATCTCACCCCAGGCCAGATCAAGCCGCCGGCTGTGGCGCAACGCGGCGTTGCTGCCAGCGATAGACCGAAAAGCGCTTGGGCATTTCGTACAGCCAGGTGATGCCCAGTGCCTCGAGAATCTTCGCGGCGATGATCGGCAGCAGCACGCCGGCCAGGCAGCCTAGAATGATGTGCAGGGTGTCATCGTTGATGCCCAGGAACTTGCTGAGAATCACCCGTGCGCCACTGCCGGCCAGGATGTGCATCAGGAAGATCGGCATCGACAGCGCACCCAGGGTCAGCATCCAGCCCATTGGCCGGCGCGCCAGTACCATGCACAGGCTGACGGTGAACAGAATGCCGATAAAGGCCACCACCAGCGACGCCGCGCCGCGATCTGCGTAGGTCAGCCCCAGCACGCCGTGGAACAGGTACTGCGCCACAACGAAGGCCAGGCCGCTGCCCAGCGCCACCGCCGAGGCACGGGATTCGATGCTGCCGCGAACCTGGTTGAACCAGATACCCAGGGCGAAGAACACGAAGTTCTGTGCCAGGAACACCAGTGCCGCCACCCGCGGCGCCCACTGCTGCAGCAGGTAGCACAGCGCGCTGAGCACCAGCAGTGGCAGGAACGCCCGCGTCGAGAAGCGGCGGTACAGCACAATCGCCAGGCAGAACGCGGCGAACAGTGCATACAGGAACCAGAACTGCGCCCGTGGCGACCACAGCAGCGCCAATACTTCGCCCATGCCGACGCCGCCATTGGTGTAGCGTGCCAGCACCACTTCGATGCTGCCTTGCAGCAGCGACCAGAGCACGAAGGGGTAAAAAATGGTGTCGATCTTGTTGCAGAACAGCCCGGCACCGCCGCGGTTGTTCAGCGAATGCCAGAAGAACAGGCCGGACAGAAAGAAGAACAACGGCATGTGGAAGGTGTAGATGATGCTGTCCACCAGCCAGTGAAAGGCCACGTTCTCGGTGATGATGCCGCCGTTGAGCAAGCCGCGCACCACGTGGCCGTAGACCACCAGGAGGATGCCGATGGCCTTGGCGTAATCCACCCAGAGATTGCGGTTTTGCATGCGGGAATCCTTGAGATCAGGTTCAGCGTGAGGAGCGATGGCGGCGACAGGAGCGCCGCCACGCTGATCAGAGCATCAACCCGTGCATCAGGTTCCCGGCCCGATGCTGGTGCAGTTGCCGCCACCCAGGTACTTCTGCAGCACAGCCCATTGCGGGCGATCCACACCTTTGATCGGTTCGACGGAAAGCTTGTTCTTGCCCCACGACGGCCCGGCCGCCCAGTAAGCGAAGGGGATGCAGTGCTTCTGTAGATAGGCGAGCGTCTGGTCCAGCGCCTTGAGGCCGCTCTCGTCTTCGGCCGGCACGCCGAACTCGCCGATATGGCCCTTCTTGTTGTGCTTGATCAGCCAGTTGACGAAGGGCTCGAGGCGTTTGACGCCGATCTGCGGATCCAGGTCGGTCGCCAGGGCGGTCTTGTAGAGCCCGCTGGCATCCGGGTCGATGTACATGTGCGCCGAATAGATCAGCTTGTCGGCCGGGTCCTTCAGGTCGAGCAGGTTGTCGTTGAGCTTGGGCCAGCGCAATGCCGACGAATACTCGGCGCCCTCGACGTAGATATCGTTCTTCGAATCGTACTTGCGCACCCCATTGATACCGGCCTGGGCCACCTGCGGCCAGTACTTGTTGGCGGCGCCGTAGGGCTCGTTCATCAGGTCGTAGGAATACACGGCCGGGTGGCCGCCCCAGCGTTTGGCGATGCGTTCCATCAGGTTCTGGTAGGCGGAAATCGGTACGTCGTCGGTGCCGATCACCTTGCCTTGGTAGCGGCCATAGTTGTGCACGTCGAGCATCACTTCGATGCCGGCCTGCTGCGCTTCATCGAGGGTCTTGTCGATCAGCTTGGCGTAGGTCTCGTCGAACTCGCCATTGGCCTCTGGCTGCAACCGCTCCCAGATGAAGGAGAAACGCACCCAGCTGATGCCCTTCTGCTGCCACTTCTCGTAATACCCTTTGGGCGGGAAGAAGAAGTTGGTGCCGTGCTTGCCGGGGATGTACGAGCTGGCGAATCCCGCGCCGGCGACGTTGATGCCGATCAGTTCGACCGGTTTGGTTTGCGCGCTGGCGACGCCGCAACTCAGCAGGATGCTGGTACCGAGCGCCACGGCGTGACGCAGAATGCTGCCACTCATGGGTGAGGTCTCCTCTCTTTGCGTGGAAGGGATGGCTGCCTGAAAAACGCGTCTCAGACACATCAGGACGCCAATCGAAGTGAGAGGTTCACCGCAGGCCGGGATATTCACCTGCTGATTCCCTCGCCTAGACTTACGTCTTATGTCGATTCACGGCGCAGGCCACCACCATGGCACCACAAGAACAAAAGGATGCACGCGCAATGAAACCAGCCGACGATTTCGTCCAGGCCGGCAAGACGGCGGTACGCCAGAACGTCCATGGCACCATGGAGTTCCTGCAGAAATTCCCGCCCTTCAACCAGATGGACAGCGCGCACCTCGCCTATCTGGTCGAACATTGCCAGCTGCGCTTCTACGGCGAAGACGAGGTGATCATCCACCCCGATGACGGCCCGGTAGAGCACCTGTACATCGTCAAGCAGGGCCGCGTGCACGGCCAGCGCCCCCATTCGGCGCGACGCGGCACGGAAACCACCTTCGAGATCACCAGCGGCGAGTGTTTTCCCATGGCCGCGCTGATCGGCGAGCGCGCCACCCGCACCGCCCATTTAGCCGCCGAAGACACCTTCTGCCTGCTGCTCGACAAAGCCGCCTTCACACGGCTGTTCAGCCAATCCACCCCGTTGCGCGATTTCGCCCTGCGCGGCGTCAGCAGCCTGCTCGACCAGGTCAACCAGCAGGTGCAGATGCGTGCGGTGGAAACCCTTGGCTCGCAGTACTCGCTCGACACGCGCCTGGGCGAACTGGCGATGCGTCAACCGATCTCCTGCGCCCCGCAAATGCCGCTGCGCGACGCTGTGCGGCTGATGCACGAACAGCAGGTCGGCAGCATCGTCATCGTCGACACCGGCCTGCGCCCGCAAGGCATCTTCACCCTGCGCGATCTGCGCCGCGCGGTGGCCGACGGCAGCTCCCTGGAACAACCGATCAGCAGCCTGATGACCCAGGCGCCGTTTCATCTGCCGCCGAACGCCAGCGCCTTCGACGCCGCCATCGCCATGACCGAGCGGCATATCGCCCACGTCTGCCTGGTGGAACAGGGCAAGCTGTGCGGCGTGGTGTCCGAGCGCGACCTGTTCTCCCTGCAGCGCGTCGACCTGGTGCACCTGGCGCGCACCATTCGCCACGCCGGCCGGGTGGAAACCCTCACTGCGCTGCGCGAAGACATCCGCCAATTGGTCGACCGCATGCTCGCCCACGGCGCCAGCGCCAGCCAGATCACCCATATCGTCACCCTGCTCAACGACCACACCGTGTGCCGGGTGATCGAGCTGACCATCGAAGACCTGGGCGATCCGGGCATACCGTTCACCTGGCTGTGCTTCGGCAGCGAAGGCCGGCGCGAGCAGACCCTGCACACCGACCAGGACAACGGCATGCTTTTCGAGGCCGGGAGCAACGTGCAGGCCGCCGAGATTCGCGGCCGCCTGCTGCCGCTGGCCATGGAGATCAATCAGCGCCTGGCGCGCTGCGGCTTCACCCTGTGCAAGGGCGACATCATGGCCGGCAACCCGCAGCTGTGTTTGTCACGTCAGGAGTGGTCGAAACGCTTTGCCGGATTCGTGCGCGAAGCCTCGCCGGAAAACCTGCTGGCCTCGACCATCTACTTCGACCTGCGCACCGTCTGGGGCGATGCCAGCGGCTGCGAAAAACTGCGCGACGAGCTGCTCGGGCAGATCGCCGACAACCGTCTGTTCCAGCGCATGATGGCCGAGAACGCCCTGCGCCAGCGGCCGCCGGTGGGGCGCTTCCGGGATTTCGTGGTGGCCCGGCGTGGCGCCGAGAAGGACACCCTGGATCTCAAGTCCCAGGGCCTTACGCCTTTCGTCGACGGCGCCCGCCTGCTGGCCCTGGCCCATGGCATCAAGGCCTGCAACACCCAACAACGTCTGCGCGAGCTGAGCGAGCGCGGAGTGATCGACGCGCTGGACGGTGCCGCTTACGAGGAGGCCTACCACTTCATCCAGCAGACGCGCCTGCAACAGCACCAGCTGCAAGCGCGCCAGGGCCAGCCTTACTCCAACCGCCTCGACCCGGACAGCCTCAACCACCTGGATCGGCGCATCCTGCGTGAGTCCTTCCGTCAGGCCCAGCGCCTGCAAACCAGCCTGGGGCTACGCTACCAGTTATGAATGCCCTCTCCTGGCTGACCCGCCGCCGCACCACCCTGCCCGCCAATCAGCAGCAACGCTGCGCCGCCCTGCCCGCCCCCCGGGCAGCGGATGACACGCCACTTGCCCAGCAGCGCCTGGTGGTGCTCGACCTGGAAACCAGTGGCCTGGACCTCAAGCGCGACCAGGTGCTGTCGATTGGCGCCGTGGTTATCGACGGCGGTGCCATCCAGCTCGGCGAGCAGTTCGAATGCACCCTGCAGCGCGACGGCCACACCGTCAGCGCCAGTGTGCTGATCCACGGCCTGGCGCCCAGCGCTATCGCCGCCGGCATCGAGCCGGGCGAAGCGCTGCTGGCATTCATGGAATTTCTCGGCGACAGCCCGCTGCTGGCCTTTCACGCGGGTTTCGACCAACGCATGCTGGCCCGCGCCCTCAAGGACACCCTCAATCTGCGCCTGCGCCACCCTTTCTATGACGTCGCCGAGCTGGCACCGTTGCTCTGCCCCCAGGCGGAAATCCGCAACGGCGGCCTGGACGACTGGACCGCGTACTTCGGCCTGCAGGTCGGCCAACGCCACCACGCCAGCGCCGATGCCCTGGTCACGGCCGAGCTGGCGCTGATCCTGTTCAGCCGCGCGCGCAAGCAACAGGCCGACAGCCTCAAGGCGCTGGAGCAGCGCCTGAAGAGCTGGCGGCAGCGCTTGCAGGGACATTCGCTCTAGTTACAGACCCTTCCGGGCCATGGAATTGTTTGCCGGTTCGTAGCCTGCGGTTGAGCGCAGCGATACCCAGAAAGGGCGACGCCGCATTACAAGTCGCGCATCAGCAGCGCAAAGCGCAGATCCACTTCGGGCGGCACCGGCAGGTACACCACGTGGCCATCGCCGGGGGCCACGCCAACCGCATCGCCGGCGCGGTTTTCCAGATGCTCCAGGGTGAAACGCCGGTTACCCTCAGGCGTCATCAGCTCCATGCCGTCGCCCACCGAGAAACGGTTCTTCACCCGTACTTCGGCCAGTTCGCCACGGCGCTGGCCAGTCAGCTCACCAACGAACTGCTGGCGATCGGACAGCGAGCTGCCGTGCTGATAGTTCTGGTATTCGTCGTGCACATGGCGACGCAGGAAGCCTTCGGTGTAGCCGCGGTGGGCGAGTGATTCCAGGCTGTCCATCAGCCCACGGTCGAAGGGCCGGCCGGCCAGCGCGTCGTCGATGGCCTGGCGGTACACCTGGGCGGTGCGGGCGCAGTAGTAATGGCTCTTGGTGCGCCCTTCGATCTTTAGCGAGTGCACGCCCATCTTCACCAACTGCTCGACGTGCTGCACGGCGCGCAGATCCCGGGAGTTCATGATGTAGGTGCCGTGCTCGTCCTCGAAGACCGGCATCTGCTGCTCGCCGTCTTGGAGCACGAACACCTGCTCGCTCGGTGCGCCGATGCCCAGCGTCGGCTCGACCACCCGGACGATCTCGCCCAGCTCGTTTTCGCCCGCCGCCTTGACGTCGTACTGCCAGCGGCAGGCGTTGGTGCAGGCGCCCTGGTTGGGGTCGCGGCGGTTGAGGTAGCCGGACAGCAGGCAGCGCCCCGAATAGGCCATGCACAGCGCACCGTGGACGAACACTTCCAGCTCCATGTCCGGCACCTGGGTGCGGATCTCCTCGATCTCGCCGAGCGACAGCTCCCGTGACAGGATCACCCGTTCCAGGCCTTGCCCCTGCCAGAACGCCACGCTGGCCCAGTTCACCGCGTTGGCCTGCACTGAGAGGTGGATGGGCATCTGGGGATAACGGCCGCGCACCAGCATGATCAGCCCGGGGTCGGACATGATCAGTGCGTCCGGCGCCATGTCGATCACCGGCTGCAGATCGTCGAGAAAGGTCTTCAGCTTGGCGTTGTGCGGTGCGATGTTGACCACTACGTAGAAGCGCTTGTCCAGCACGTGCGCCTCACGAATGCCCTGGGCCAGGTTGGCGTGGTCGAACTCGTTGTTGCGCACCCGCAGGCTGTAGCGTGGCTGCCCGGCATACACCGCATCAGCGCCGTAGGCGAATGCGTAGCGCATATTCTTCAGGCTGCCCGCCGGTGACAGCAGTTCGGGGCGAAACGGTTGGCTGGACATGGCGGAACGAGCTCGCGGAAAAAAGCAGGGCCGGCGATTCTAGAAACCCCGGCCCCACCAACCATTGATCCATGTCTATGCCCGCGCAACCTGCCTCAGTGACCGTCGGTTATCGCGGCACAGCGGCTCCGGCGCGGGAAACAACCGGGCGATGAAACGCGCCAGCTGCCGTCCGGCACGGCGCTCCTCGCGCAAACCAAGGCACCCGCTCATCGCCGGTACCACAGGCGAAAGAAGCCCAAGGCGAACAACAAGGCAACCTGCATCATGGCCACGCATAGTTGCAGGAACGATTGCACCGAGCTGTTGGCCGCGGCATCGGTCACTCCCGTCAGGCCGTTCCAGAACGGCTCGGGCAACAGGTGCAAACCCAGCTGAGCGAACGGCCAGCCGGTGAGCATCATCAGCTCGATCCAGTCGAAGCGGCCGACGAACATCATGGCGATCAGCAACACACCAGCGATGCACAGGCCGAGGAAGAAACAGGCAGAAAATTGCAGTAGGACGCGCATGGCAGTCTCCATGGGGCGTGCGCCTGGCACGCCCCGGCAAGGGTCAGGAAGCGGTGGTTGCGCTGCTGGCGGGGCGGCCGACGCCATACCAGTCGAGCTTGCGGGTCAGCACCATCACGCAGCCCAGCACGCCGAATACCAGCAGCGAGCCCATCAGCAGGGCGTAGTCCTCGGCGCTCAGCAGGCCGTACAGCAGGCCATACAGGGCCGCCAGTAAGGCGCCGAAGAGCGTCCCGCGCAGCCAGCTACGCAACACACTGCTGACGTAGAAGGTGTTCAGCGCCACGCAGCCCAGGGCGGACAGGCCGTAAGCGACGGCAAAGCCCAGGTGCTCGGAAAGCGACAGCAACAACAGGTAGAACAGCGCCATCGACAAGCCCACCAGGGCGTATTGCACCGGGTGCACGGCCATGCGCTTGAGCACTTCGAAGAGAAAGAACACCGCGAAGGTCAGGGTGATGAACAGCAGCGCATACTTGATCGCCCGGTCGGCCTTCAGGTACTGGTCCACCGGATCGATGAAGCTCACCCCGAACGCACGGCTCTGCATCGCCGAACAGGAACCGCTGACGCAGCTGCTGAGGGCATCTTCCATGTCGGTGGCAAAGAAACTGGTCTGCCACTTGGCGCTAAAGCCCTGCTCGCTCACCTCACGCTGGCTCGGCAGGAACTCGCCGACGAAGCTGGGGTGCGGCCAGTCCGAACGCAGCATCACCTGGCTCTCACGGCCGACCGGGGTGATGCTCAGTTGCTCGGTGCCTTGCAGCTTCAGGTCGAAGGCGAACGTGTAGGTCTGCTCTTCGCGGCGGTCATGTGCCGGCAGCGCCACATGCACACCGCTGCCGAAGCTGTCGTCGCCACTACCGGGTTCGAAACTCAGGCTGGTGCCATTGAGCTGCAGCTTGAGGTCATTGCCGATGCCACGCACATCGCTGATGCCGACTGCAATGAAGGGCTCGCCAAACCAGTAGGCGTCAACGTCGCTGATGCCGTAATTGGCCGGCACCTTGAACTCGCCGTTTATCTGGCTATCGCTGTGGTACAGGCGCGCCTGGTAGATGCCGCGGTAACGCAGCTCGGTGCGCACATCACCGTCGAGCACGAAACGCTCCGGCAGAAAGTACAGGCGCCCTTGCTCGATCGACTCTTCCTGATAACGCTCTTCGCTGTCCTTGCGGGTTTTCCAGGTCAACACCTTCTTGCGATACGGCACCACCATGATCGGCCCGGTGACCTGCTGGGCATAACTGGAACTGCGGGCAATATCGCGCAGCACGTCATCGCGCGCGCCTTGGCGCTCGTTGACCAGGCCATCGATCAACAACAGGGGAATCATCAACAGCAGAATCAGCAGGGCAATGGTGCCCAGTTTGAATAGCAGGCTTCGGTTCATGGCACAGCGCTCCGTGCAGTTGGGATGCACGCAGTCTGGCCAGGCCCGGTGGAGGCAGCATGGAGCGCAGATGGAATTTGTGTGGGGATTACCGGGGGATTATGGAACCTTGCGAGGCCAGGCCAGTGGCTGGTGGCTGGTGACCTGGCAAAGCGGCTGCTCGTGCAGCCGCTGAATCATTCGCCGCGGATGTACTGTTCCAGATGCTGGATCAGGTTTTCCTGGTGGCTGATGATGTCCTTGACCAGGTCACCGATCGACAGCAGGCCGATCAGGCGGCCGTCTTCGACGACGGGCAGGTGGCGTAGACGACCGTTGGTCATCAGTTCCATGCAATGCCGGGCATCTTCGCCTGGCGTCACGGTAATGACCTTGCCGGTCATGATGTCGCTGACTTTCAGGTTGGCTGGCGAGCGTTCCTGCACTGCAACCTTGCGCACGTAGTCACGCTCGCTGACGATGCCGGCCAGTCGCTCGCCCTCGAGCACCACCAAGGCGCCAATGCCCTTCTCGGCCATCAGTTTCATCGCAGCGAACACGCTGCTGTCGGGCGTGACGCTGTAAACGTTGGATATCGGCTTGCTCTTGAGCACTTCAGCCACGGTCTTTTTCATGCGCGTCTTCCTGTCCCGGTAGATTGGCGAACGGCTTCAGAATAGCCAAAGTGCGGGCATCTGTACGCATCGTGTTTGCGACAAGTCGCCGCCAGCATCGCCGAGGTCGCAGCCACGGCGCCTAGGCTGTTCACGATCTCGCGAGCTAGAGCCATACAAGGCCTAGGCGGCCCCACAAAAACAGGCGAGGAAGCGGACTGAGCTCGCACACGAGTTTATGAGCTGTAAATGAGCATTACTCGCTTCGCTCGCCCTTCGGGCCGCGCTGAAGCGTTAGCCGCAAGCGGCTTTCCGACTGGGCTGGCAATCCAGCCTGTTTTTAACGCAGTAGGGCCGACGCGCAGCAGAGCGTGAACAGGTTCTTAGCGCGGGAAGCTCAAGCGCACCTCCACGCCATCATCGACGTTGGCGATGCTCAGCGCCGCACCATGCAGTTGCGCCACCTCCTGTACGAAGTTGAGCCCCAGGCCGGTGCTCTTGCGCCCGGTAGCCGGGCGCGCCAGGGAATAGAAACGCTCGGTGAGGCGCGCCAAGGCGTAGTCGGGAATGGCCGGCCCTTGATTGAACAGACACAGTTGCAGGGACTGCTCATCCGCCTCGCAAGCGAAGCGAATCAAGCCACCAGGCGGGGTGAAATCCAGCGCATTGTCGAGCAGGTTGCTCAGTGCCTGGCGCAGCAGGAAGCGCTCGCCAAGCAGCGTCTGCGAGGCATCCACCCGGTTATCCACATGCACCTGACGCTGTTCGATGCGCGCCATCTGGGCGTGCACCAGCTCGTCGAGCATGGCTTGCAGCGGTACGGCGACGCGCTCCTCGAGGCCCTGGCGCTGCTCGACCTGCGCCAGGTGCAGCAGACGTTCGACCAGGTTCTGCAGGCGCTCGCCTTCCTCGCTGATATTGGCCACGAAACGCTGGCGCTGGGCTGCAGGCATGTCGGCCTCCAACAGCTCGGCGGCGCCACGAATCGCCGCCAGCGGGCTCTTCAGTTCGTGGGTCAGGGTGTGCACGTAACGCTCGACGTAGGCCTTGCCCTCCAGCTCGGTGCGCATGCGCTCCACCGCCTGAGCCAGTTGCCCGAGTTCGCCGCCACGCACCTGGGGCAATTCGGTCCGCTGCCCCTCGCTGACGGCCTGTGCATAACGGGTCAGACGGCGCAGCGAGCCGCTGAGCCACCAACTGAGCAAGCCACCGACCAGCAGGCCCAGGCCGATCAACCCGGCACCCAGCCAGCCGAGGCGCCGCTGCGAACGTTCGATATAGGGCTGCAGTGTACGGTTGGGCTTGGCCACCGACACCACGCCAAGAATGCGCTCGCCGTCGACGATCGGCGCGGCCACGTACATCACCGAGGAGTCCGGATCGTTCGGGTCTTCGCGGGTTGAGCGCACGCCATAGCGGCCGTGAAGGGTCAGGTAGACGTCGTTCCAGCGCGAATAGTCCTGACCCACCGCCTGGCCGCTGGAGTCGAGCAGCACGATACCGTCGGCGTCGGTGACATAGATGCGGTGGTTGACCTGGTTCTTCGCCACGCCCCAGATCTGCGCGCCGGGTTGGCGCTGGCCGTAGGCCTTGAGCAGGTCGGGCAGTTGCCCCTGGGCGAGGCGACCTTCGCGTACATCCTCACGCAGCAGCACCGCCAGCAGGTGTGCGGTGTCGACTAGGGTTTCCTCGGTGGACTGGCGCACGCCCGGGCGGATTTCGTCCATTACCGTGCTCAGCACGAACCAGCCGGACAGGCCGACGAACAGGAAATAGACCAGGAAAATACGTACACCGAGCGGCATCAGCAGCTCTCCTCAACGCATGGCATCGGCCCTACTCCAGCTTCAGGCTATAGCCGAGGCCACGGTGGGTCTGGATCGGCTCGGCCTGCGGCGCAATCTGCCGCAGCTTGGCGCGCAGGCTCTTGATGTGGCTGTCGATATTGCGTTCGTAGCCCACGTCGGCGGCCACGCCTAGGGCATCGAGCAGCTGCTCGCGGCTGAACACCCGCTCGGGCTGGCCAAGCAGGCATTGCAGCAGTTGGAACTCAAGGCGCGTCAGGCTCAGGGGCTGGCCGTGGTAGTCGATGCGCACCCGCTCGCTATCCAGCCGGAAGGGGCCTTCGGCAGGTTTGGGCAGCACCTCGCGAGGGCTCATTCGTTTGAGAATGGCTTTGACCCGCGCCGCCACTTCACGGGGGCTGAAGGGCTTGACCACATAATCATCGGCACCGATTTCCAGGCCTACCACCCGGTCGATCTCGTCATTGCGCGCGGTGAGGAACATCACCGGCACATCGGAGAAGCGTCGCAGCCGCTTGCAGGCCTCGAAGCCGCTGATATCCGGCAAACCGACATCGAGAATCACCAGGTCGAACGCCTCGCGCTCGAGCAGCGCCAGCGCTTCGCCAGCCAGTGTCGACCAGCGCGTGGTAAAGCCCTCGGCCTGCAGGGCATACACCAGGGTGTCGGCAATGGCGGCTTCATCTTCGACGATCAGGACGGTCGCCATGGTTGGCATCCTTGCGGCACGTGGGTTGCGGAGCCTGCGCGAGGCCGTGGTCAGCGTCAATAGGTGGGCAAACAGACCACTCATACACAAAACAGGTGGATCATTCTGTGGATAAGCTTGGAGTGAAGCGCTGTAAGCCACTGAAAATAGGCTTTCCGGCGTGCCGATCATTATTTGAACAGCACATTATGCACAGGTAAATCTTTGCCAACCTGTTGTTATCAAAATAATTTGTCAAAGCGCTCGACTTAACGGAAGCACTGGGGACAATGCACAACTTGAGTGGAACACTTTGTGGATAACCACTGCATGACAGGCTACAGGCCATAGCAGGCGCGCCCTTCGGCCTGCTGATCATTTATTGACCAACCCAAGGCGAGTGGGAAAGAATTCATCGTGAACGAGGGCAAGCACCTGAAAGCTCGGAAATTTTGCATAACGGAGTGCGCTATACACAATAGCCGTGGAAGATTCTGTGGATAAACAGGGTATCGAACCATGAAAGCCACACCGGGCGCGGCCCCCAGCCGTCTGATCAGTTATTGATCACGCGCCTCAGGAATGGCTACAACCCGCTGTATTGCTTGACTTTAAGGAGTGGAGCTGGCTGCAAGGCAGCCGGCGAAAGCGCGGCAGCATTCATGCACAGTGCGCGTGCATGACCCTGTGGACAACCATGGGATCATCCTCTGCAGGCCAATGCAGCCGCGGCCTACAAGGGATTGTCCATTTATTGATCAGTTGTTGCAGTGCACCTATTCCACCCGGAAGCGTCCGGTGTTGCGGGACAGGCTTTGGCTGCCGCCACGCAGTTGTTCACAGGCGTCGCTGACCATTCGCGCACCATCGAGCAATTCGCTAGCCGCTTCATCGACCTGCTGAATATTGCCGCTCACCTCATCAGCGGTTGCCGCCTGTTGCTCGGCAGCGGTGGCGATCTGCGCCAGGCGGTCACTGACTCGCTGTACCGAATCGACGATACCGTCGAGGTCCGCGCTCATCGCCAACACATTGCCCACATCGCCTTCGGCCTGATGCATGGCCTGCTCCATCTCGGCGACGGACTGCCCGACGACCTTGTGCAGGTCGCCGACGGTCTGGGCGATCTCTGCCGTGGAATTCTGGGTGCGTTGCGACAGCGAGCGCACTTCGTCAGCGACCACCGCAAAGCCGCGACCCTGCTCGCCAGCGCGCGCCGCCTCGATGGCCGCGTTGAGGGCCAGCAGGTTGGTCTGTTCGGCGATGCCCTTGATCACGTCGACCACCCGGGTGATCTGCTCGGTCTGCTGACGCAGCTTCTGCAAGGTCTGCGCGCTGCCGGCCAGGCGCTCACTGAGCTCGCGCATGCTGGCACTGGTGCGGGCACTGCGCTGGTTGCTCTGGTTGGCGATCTCGCGGGTCTGCCCGGCTTCCTGGGCGGCCTGCTCGCAACTCTGTGCCACGCTCTGGGCTGTGGCGGCCATCTGCGTGGCGGCGGTAGCGATCTGGCTCATCTGCGCCTGCTGCTGCTCCACCGCACGCAATGAGCCCGCGGCCTGGCTCCCCAGGGTACGCACGGTCTCGTCGAGGCTCTGCCCTTCGCGGCCCACACCCTGCATGGAATCGCGCATCTGGGCGACCGCGGTATTCAGGGCCGTGGCGATCGCCGCCAGGTCATCGGCGCCATGCACCTGCATGCGCACCCGCAGGTCGCCGTCACGCAGGCCTTCGGCAGCCTGGATGATGCCGGCAGTGCTGCGGCGAATGGAGGCGTTGAGGCACAACAGCAGGTACAGCGCCAGCAGGGTGAGTACGGCGAAAATCAACGTGGTATGCAGCATGTCCCGGCGGGCCTTGGCCTGGTAGTCGCCGATATTGGCGATGAACTGCTCGTACACCGCCTGCCGCAGAACGCTCACGTTTTCCTGCAGCGCCTGTACCTGCTGCACGAACTGGGCAGGCTGCAGCACCATGGGGCTGGCCTCGAACATGTCACGGTCGACCTCGGCGAGAAACTTCTGCAGGCCTTCCTCGACCTGGGCGTAGGGCGGCTGCAGGCTTTGCATGGCCCGCGGCGAAGCCTGCTGCAAAGCGGTGCGCGACTTGGCGATCTGTGCACCAGCTTGTTCCAGCGAGCGGCGCAGGTCACGCACCACCACGCGGTTCTGCAGAGTGAAGTGTTGCGCCACCAGCGAGCCGTAGCCCTGGCTGGCGAAGTTGCCCAGGTTGTCCGACAGGCGCGGCAGCGTTTGCGTCAGCTGCTCCATCATCAGGTAGGTGTCGAGGAATGGATCGAGGATCAGGCCGCTGTCGGTGGCGACCTGCTCACGTAGCACGGTGAGCAAGGAGAGTGTTTTTTGGTAACGCTCGAGCGCGTCGAGCAGGGCCATTTTACCCAGCACGGCGAGATCCAGTTCAGCCACCGAGGCTTGCAGGGCCTCGAGCTGGCGCCCGGTTTCCTCGCTCGGCGTCAGCTTTACCTGTTCGGCAGCGGCCGCCAGGGCTTCACCAAGCTTGCCGCTGCGCTCGCGCAACAGCGCTTCGGCCGCCTTGTCATTACCCTTCCAACGCGCCAGCAGGAAACGCTGCTGGTGCAGCTCCTGCTCGACCGTGCTCAGCGCCTGCACGCCATGCATGCCGTCTATCTCGCTGCCCAGCACTTCGATGTGGGCCAGGTTGCTGCTGGTCATCACCCAGAGCGCATAACCCAGGGGGATGACGAACAGCACGAACAGCAACTGAAACTTGCGGGCGAAACTCACGCGTTCCAGCACGCGTATACCCGGCTTGAGCAATCCCCACATACTTCACCTCGACAAGCGCCACGGTCTAAAAACGCCGTGGCAATGTGCCATTTCGAGGCAAGAATCACACCGGACTGCGCGAAAGGAAAGCCCAGTTTGTGCAAATCAGCAACTGGGTTGCTCGGCGGTATAGCGGTTGGACGGATCAATGGCCGCATCCAGCTTGCGGATGGCACTGGCACCGATCAACAGCGGGTAGTCGAAATGGCTGCGATCGGTGAGATTGACCTCGATGGTGCGCTTTTCTTCGCCCAGGCAGATATCCATATCGACCACCGGACGCGCTGAATAGGAAGGTTTGGCGGAGCTGCCCTCCTCGGCGCGGTTCTTGATCTCGGTGACACGCGCCAGGGGCTTTTCGAAGAGCTGATCGTCAGCGTCGTCAACGGCCAGGCGGAAACGCACCCAGTCCTCGCCATCACGCTCGAACTGCTCGATATCGCGGGCCGACAGCGAGGCAGTCATGGCGCCGGTGTCCATCTTGGCCTTGAGGGTCTGGCCGAGCTGGGGAAGCTGGATGTACTCGTAGCGACCGTAGAGAGTCGGCTGGTCGGCCATCGCAGGCAGGGTGATGGCAGCGGCCAACAGGGCTAGAACGGTTTTCACGCCTTAACGTCCTCATATCGAAGGGAGAACATTGGGACTTGGACAGGCCTGAATGGTTCTGGAAACCTGCCGGGGCAATGCGTGTTCGACGCGGCACCTGAGGGGCCGCAACGTGGCGAGAGCGGCCGTTCGGCCGCTTTGGCTTTTGGGTGCTCCTCATGCCACAGAATTATCAGGCGCTACCAAGCGCCCCTCCAGGAGGCCGAGTGGAATCATTGTGCAGGGGGACGAGCCGCATGGATGCGGCGAGAGGCCTGATGGGCCATGGATGGCCCTTCCAGGCCGGCCCCCGGAACAATGATGGAACGAGGGAACCCCAGCGAAGCTGGGGCCGGA
>JAAIGF010323782.1_pt1 | contig 48186 bp, 39 predicted proteins | sample 6487441 | NCBI WGS metagenome assembly JAAIGF01 (sample SAMN13974129, study PRJNA590717) | phyllosphere metagenome | biome: pepper field; feature: multiple bacterial spot infested pepper fields; material: pepper leaves; isolation source: leaves from pepper fields | host: Capsicum annuum ...
GCGGTTGATGTTTTGGACGTGTCTACAGTTTCATCCGCGCCAGCCGCTGTGAACCAGATCGGGATATTTTTAAGCTTATTGATGTCTTGTTTGTTTAACCAGGAATCGGTATAGGCTTCAGCAGATGGATAGGCGGCAGCGAAATAATCTGGATTAGCAAGCAGCATGTTCAAGGTCATAAAGCCACCGTTGGAACAGCCTCCAAGGTAGATTCGATCCGTATCAATATCTGCGGCATGGTCTTTAACATATTGCTTGATCAGAGCCGTCAGCGCCCCTGTGTACATGCTCTTGCCGTTTTTAGTATACTGCCCTGTTCCATCATTCATCCAAAATGTTGGTGTTTGAGGCACAAATACGGCAGCATCACCGAAATATTTCTGAATCGACTCGTCAGCTAACGAGGTTATCTTGTTCCCAAGTAGTGCAATTCTTGGATCGGTTCCACCTTCACCTGCACCATGCAGCCAGATGATCAGCGGCTTTTTCTTATTGGTGTCTGGTAGGTAAGAAGCGTACGTGAGGTTGATCTGTCCGTACTTGGCATCTTTATAATTAAATTTGCCTGTTGTATCAAACTTGTCGACGCCTTGCTCGATCATCGTATGCGGTGTATCTGGACGGGTTGTCAGATTATTAACGGCATTGCCCTGCGTGTCCTGCAGAGATTGCTGTTGAACGATCGTATATTGTAGATCGACGTATTTGTTTGTAAATGTTGCTAGATCAAATGTAAATGGGCTCGCCGTCACTGCGTCAGGATGCACCTTCATCTCAATCGTGATGTACTGACCTGTTGACTGCTCAGAAGCATTCCCTTTTTCGTCGGACAGGTAGACTCGATCAACGGTTCGGCTAGCGCTGTCGGCTCCGGTGTACTTTTGCTTGGTTTGCATATTGACTGCTGGATAGGTGCGTTCGGCTAGGACTTTGAAGGTGTCTTTGGTGAGTGTAGCTGCTTGAATATCCACACCTGTATGTAAAATGACTTTGTACACGGCGGGTCCCCAATCATAACCCTGGGTTACAAGGGAGTACGAGATTGGTGTTGGGGTGCCGACAGAATTGTTTGCGCTTACATTTGTGGAGATAAAAACGGAAGAAGTTACGGCTAGAGCTAGAAAACCAGAGAGCAGTCCTTTTTTCATATTCATTAACGACATACCTCCAAATTTAGAATGGGAAAGATTGTCTTATTGTAGCATGAAATGGTGGTGTGGACTATGCTTGCCTCATTTGCTGAGTTACATCGTTGCTGGGTTACACCTTGCTGAGGTACAACTTGCTGAGGTACACCACTGCGTCAAGGAATAAGGGAACGTCCTTGGGTGGAGCCCAGGAATCTACGAATGGGAAGAACAATGTAGATTCCTCGGCTCCAAAGGCGTCCTTTTCCCTTATTTCCTTGCCTTCGTTCCGGAGCAGGGTTCAACTTGGGTTGCTAGCACTTCGTATAGATTAAATGTTTTGAGTTTTCAGTAATAGGACTTAGTGGAGTTGGATAAGTTGAAGCGTGGAAAAAGTCACTCCCTCACGGGGAGTGACTACTACCTGTGGTCTTGCCGATACTTGCATTGGTTATTTCAATCCACACTCCCGCACGGGGAGTGACAATGTACGATTGTAACCAACATCGCCGCTCGTAATTTCAATCCACACTCCCGCACGGGGAGTGACCCTTCTTGCTGTGATCTGGCTCTATTGGATAGTAAATTTCAATCCACACTCCCGCACGGGGAGTGACGTAAGATAGCCAATTCCTGAAGCCGTACCGTCGTATTTCAATCCACACTCCCGCACGGGGAGTGACTTGGTCATGGCATTTAAAAACGAACGCCCCATTCATATTTCAATCCACACTCCCGCACGGGGAGTGACAATGGATCAAGCTTAAGTCGCAGCTTGCACAAAAATTTCAATCCACACTCCCGCACGGGGAGTGACTGATCCATACGCGTAAAGTGGTCCACCTGCCGCCAATTTCAATCCACACTCCCGCACGGGGAGTGACGTGGGCTGAAAGCTTGCGCAATGAATTTTGGCAATTTCAATCCACACTCCCGCACGGGGAGTGACTTCGACTGGCTGAGATGTAACCTCTACCGGGTGTATTTCAATCCACACTCCCGCACGGGGAGTGACTGTCTCGTTATTTGGATCATAAATAGCCGCCGCTAAATTTCAATCCACACTCCCGCACGGGGAGTGACATCCACTCCAACACGCAATCATCTGTCGGAACATATTTCAATCCACACTCCCGCACGGGGAGTGACTGTAGGCACTTTTAGCCCTTATGTAGCAAGGGGAAAATGGCTTAAAAGTGCGAACCTCCTTTTTAGCCTACTTGAAATAGGTGTAAAAAACAACAAAAAGCCTTCAATCCCTTACGTAGCAAGGAGTGCGAACCTCCCAGGGATTTTATGTGAGCTTGGGGTTCGCACTTTTTGAGGGTTTTATTGACTTCTGAATAGGGTTTTAATGGTGTGTGAAGTCTGTACTATGCAAAAGAACCGAAACGTAGGGTTTCGGTTCTTTTGGCTTTTATTTTCTTGGTCATGGCTTACTGCGGTAACAGATTATCCAGTTCATTTTAGGAGCGCACAGTCAGTCCTATTCCGAGTTGGTTCAAGCTCATGTGCGATATGTGGTGTACCTCGACTCGACCTTGATCCATCTACGACTTTTACGTCTCCATCAGAATCCACTTCTCTAGATCCTGTACGAAGTTACGCATTTTGCGGGCATACTGGCGGTCGATTTCGCCGCTTTCGTACAGTTCTTGTACAGCGTCGCGTTGGTTTTGGACGGCGCTGGTGATCAGGTTGAGTTTATTTTCGTCCAGTGTGATATCTGGTGCGATTTTTTCGTTGAAATATTGGATCGAGTTCATGATTTTGCGATATCGTGAAATGACTTTTTCAGCGGCTTCTTCATTATGATCGGTCATACGACTACGAATCGCGTCGATGGCTGCGGGACAGGATTGCAGCTTCAAATGTTTGAGCATGCGGAATTTATCCACTTTGCTGATGGCTTCGGCTTCATCGCCTTCTCCATCTTCGTTGCTACCATCTGACACTTCCTTGAGCAACGCGATCGGCGCTGGAATATGCATCGGTAGCATGCCTTTCCACTTGTCTACACATTCAGCGATCCCCGTATCCATGCGGTCGGTTAGCACATTTTCGATCCGATCCAGTCGATATTCAAATTCCATTGCCAGCTCTGGCGTAATCTCGCCGGTATCACGCAGTTTACGCGCTACTTTTCGTTCGGCTTGGATCGCTGTCAGATATAGCTCAATCTCCTGCTTATCTGGATTTGGATCATTTAAAATAGTTGGTTGTAAACCGTCCTTACGCAGCATATATTGCGTAATGCCATTAATCAGCGTCTGGGCAGCGTCACGGTTCGCATCGTTTGTACTCGATTCGACCGATTGCACTGCTGCTGATAATACTTTCATCCGAATCCGATCCTCAGCGAACTGGCGCTGCTGACGTCCGAAGCTTCCTGCCTCTACAGATGTACCCACTTCAACAGGCGGCTTGGGCGACAATAGCGGTAGCAGCAGACTGGCAAGTACAAGACTTAACAAAATAACGCCCGCCGCGATGAACAGCAATAGCTCACGCTGTGGAAAGGCGGAGCCATCGTTGAGCACATACGGAATGGAAAAGGCTGCTGCCAGTGTGAGCGCCCCACGCACTCCCGATAATGAAGTGAGCAGAATGCCTCGCAGATTCGGACGATTATCGTCCATCTGACGACTCATGACATACCGTACCTGCCAATAACAATAGATCCAAATAAATCGCAGTACATATAGCAGTAAGGTGATCAAGGCTACATAACCGAGCACAAGCCCATTATTGAAGGCCGGATTGGTGAAAATGCTACCCATCACCTCGGGAATTTGCAAGCCGAGCATCATAAATACAAATCCATTCAGCGTATACACCAGAACCGACCATGTGCTTGTCGAGACAATCTGCATTTTGAGCTGTACCGATTCGGCGCGATCCTTTTCCATCGCATAGACGATACCGCCTGCAACCACAGCCAGGATACCCGACACGCCAATCTCCTCGGCAAGCAAATATACGACAAACGGGCTCAAAATTTGCCATAACACATGAACAGTAATGTCTTCCATCCCCCATTTACGCACCAACACCTGGCAACGAATGAGCATAAAGGAAGCCAGTGTACCGACAGCGAGTCCTCCGATAGCAACGAGCAGGAAGCTGAGCGAAGCTTGCCATAGCGAGAACATCCCTGTCACCATCGCCGCTACTGCAAATTTAAAAGCAACCAGTCCAGAAGCATCATTTAGCAGCGACTCCCCTTCAAGCAGTCGGTGGATCGAGCCTGGCAAATGAATACGCTTCGCCAGCGAGCCGACAGCCACCGCATCGGTTGGCGACAAAATCGCTGCCAGTGCAAAAGCGGCTGGTAACGGAATGCTAGGTATCAGGTAATTGATCGCATATCCACCAACAACCACCGTGACAAATACAAGCCCAAAGGCAAGCAAAATAATCGGCACTCGCAAATGCCACAGCTCGCCCCTTGGCGTCTGCCGTGCATCGTTATATAACAGTGGCGCGATAAACAGCACCAAAAACAGCTCTGGATCAAGCTCGACTTTTAACCCAAATAAGGCAATCCCGATTCCGAGTACAATCTGAAACAGTGGCACCGGAACAAAGGGGACCAGTCGATTTAGCACATTGGAAATCCCAATGAAAAATAAAATAACAAGTACAGCGATAAAATGCTCCATGCACCTTCCCCTTTCGATTGTGATCGACATGCGTTCGTAGGATCTAGTTCTCCATGAACAACATACCCATCCGATTTATGTTACAAACCAATCTTGTGTATAGATTCGCATAATATAGCTTTCTATAGGAGAAAAATCATTCCTAGAAAGTTATATGTTTATTTTACCATGCAGTGCAAGCGAACACTTGATGTTTTGTATGCTGTGTCGATCAGTTTGGGTTATGTGTTCATTGTATATGCTAGGTCTATCTGTAGTGTATACTATATTTTGATCTGCATCGAAATGTGGATGTTATTTCACCTCGTGTTAGAAAATCACTAACACTGGAGCAGTGTGGATATTTTGCTGTGCAAAAATCCTTTTTTCATTTCACCTCGTGTTAGAAGATCACTAACACTGGAGCAGTATGGATATTTTGCTGCGCAAAAATCCTTTTTTCATTTCACCTCGTGTTAGAAGTTCACTAACACTGGAAAGGATGGGTTCTTATGACTCTTCATTCTAATATATCGAATGTAGCAACATTGCTTGGTGAACCGTCTCGTGCCAATATGCTGACGGTGCTGCTGGATGATCGTTTTCATACGGCTGGTGAGCTGGCGCATGCCGCTTCCATTACTCCGCAGACGGCGAGCTTTCACCTGGCGCGGCTAATGGAGCAAGGTTGGGTTGTAATGGAAAAGCATGGGCGTTATCGGTATTATCGACTGGCTGGACGAGAAGCGGCACAGATTCTTGAGCAGTTTCTTGCGATGTGTCCGGTGCCTGAGGTGCGTTCCTTAAAGCAGGCTCAGCATATGGATCAGCTACGCTATGGGCGTACCTGTTATGACCATCTTGCCGGACAGATTGGAGTCGGCTTAACGACCGCACTGGTGGAACGTGGATATTTGCTCTCACAAGATGGGTCGTTTGCAGTGAGTCAGGAGGGCGAGACCTTTTTTACCGAGCTAGGTATCGACATGGTGCAGCTCCGTCGTAAACGCCGTGCTTTTGCCCATGCTTGTCTGGATTGGAGCGAACGTAAACATCATCTGGGCGGTGCACTTGGGCATGGACTGTTACATATCTGCCTGAATCGTGGCTGGATTGAACGTGTACCGGATATTCGAGCCATTCGAGTTACAGCGGCGGGGCAGTTCGCCTTTCAGAAGCATTTTGGCGTACAGCTTACTTCGACTTTAGCGCAATCTTAGATCAAAGATATAATTATTCGCTGTTTGTGTTGGTGTACATCATTTTTATAAATGATAGATAAGTGCTTGTTATGGAATCTGGCAACTAAACGATCTCCACATCGAAAAGAAAGTAAACAAGCGAACCGCATCACAACGGGTCGCTTGTTTTGGTTACTTGTTCATGTGCAATTTTACTTTAGTACGCAAAACCTCTCCATAGAAAAGTAAGTTCGTTTGCCTGTAAAAACTCCTTTTCTACCAAAACCCATGTGAGAAGAACGCTCACACTAGAAACTGTATGATTTTTCACTTTGTAAAAATCCTTTTTCATTGTACCCCGTGTGAGAAGAGCGCTCACACTAGAAACTGTATGATTTTTCACTTTGTAAAAATCCTTTTTCATTGTACCCCGTGTGAGAAGAGCGCTCACACTAGAGCTCAACGTAAATAGCATCTACACCCTACTTTGCCACCGGTATTTCCTTCCCCCGAAACTGCCGATTCACCAGATAAATTCCGCAAAGAATACATACTCCACCTGTAATCAGCGACGGATAGAGCGGTTCATCCAGCAAGAGCCATCCGGTCAGTACACCAAAGAATGGAGCAAGAAACAGATACGCACTCGTCTTACCGGGATCACTATTTTGAAGTACATAATACCAGCCTGCAAACTGGACGATCGACGACATCAGACTCAGCCATAACAAGATCGTCATCGAAGCGCCATTCCATATAAAAGAGGGTTGTTCCAGCAACAGACTACAGAGCAGCAAAATCACACCACCGGCTAGCATCTGATAAGCCGACAACACCCATGTGTTCAAGCCCTGTCCCCAGCGCTTCACCAGTAGCGTAGCCGTTGCCCATGATACGGCAGAAGAAAGTCCAAAGACTAAGCCGATCTTCCACTGAAGCTGTGCACCAACCGTAATGCCAACCCCGATCAAGCCGAGCAAGACACCGATCCATTGATACCAGCGATACCGCATACCGACAAATAAGGTGCCGAATACGACGACCAGTAGCGGATTCGTAAATGTAAGAATAGAGGATTCACCCGCTGTAATCGTGCGTAAGCTAATAAATACACAGCCCATCACCCCGGCTGTCTGGAAAGCACCAATGAGTAGCATTTTGCCCCAATCACGTAAGTTCGTCGGATGTCGCTGGCGTAGCATACGAACCAGAACAGCCATAATAACGCCCGCAATAAGAAAGCGTAGTCCAGCTAGTAATAACGGTGACGCATACGCCAAGCCCATTTTGCCAATCGCAAATGATGAGCCCATCAAAAAAGTAGTTAATACAATGAGTAACAGCATGTGAATTCGGTTCATCGGTTCTCTCCTTTATCGGTGCTTCATTCCGCTACTGAATATCGCTATATGCACAAATATTATATGTATGACGTTCAGCGCATCGGGTTAGCACGTCTTCTATCTAATTCCTGCTCTGCTGTTCTCGAACATATCTATTGTTTTCGGCTGATGTCATTATATACCGAACATCGTTCAATACTCATCGAAATATGGAATACATCTAAAACAAGTGAGTCTGGTATATAAGATTAATGCAGTCATTCTATATATTTTATTGCAGCCATTGAAAGATGTTATAGCCCTTTCCAGCGTTTGCTTACATCGAAAGGACGAATCACATTCATGTTATGATTACGTGATTATGGTTCTTTTAACAATGATTTACTACTATTTAAATTCTTTTACAATCATTAGTATTCGCTATAATATGTTGTATTTGCAGGCTCATTTTAAATTCACACATGACATATTGTATTTGATCTCAGGATGTGCCAACATGGGAAGTGGAAGTTCGCTTGTCCCCGAATGGCGACATCACGACTCTACACCATCTGCCTGTACATAAGAAGAATTCGGCTGGCTATCGTCCAGCATACAGGCTTGCTCACCGGTTGACCTGTGGAAATTCACCAACGATCAAGGAGTGAAGGTATGTTTTTAACAGAGCAGAAGCTAAAGTCCCGACTCAATGAACTGGATAGCTATCGTTACCGTGAGGCCATCGTCCTGTCTTCGTTTCAAACGCATGAAGATGATGGTAAGCGTATTCATTCTGCCCCTCTACAGCCGGATGATACTTGGACTGAAATGAAGCTAGGTGACACCTGGACTGGACGCGATCGTTATCTGTGGCTGAATGCCAGCGCAGAAGTGCCAGCCGCATGGAGTGGCAAAACGATTCTAGGTCGATTTGATTTTGGTAAAACAGGCGGCGGGACCAACTCTGGGTTTGAGTCGCTACTATATCTGAATGGACAACCGTATCAAGGTGTAGACTCTAACCATATGGAAGTATTTTTGCCAGCCGAAGCGGCAGGACAACAGCAACAATTAACTTTCCGTCTGTGGACCGGCCTTGAAGGCGGCGGCAAACGCATTATGCAAAAGCATGAGCTGCAAACGGCAGAATTATGCTGGCTGGATGAGTCAACCGACAATCTGTACTACACCGGAGTTACGGTACTGGAAACCGTGGAAGTACTGAACGAGCATTCACCAGAGCGTGCGGATCTGCTGCGTGCGATCGACCGTGCTTTTCGTTTGATCGACTGGGCGGTGCCAGGTTCGGATTCCTTTTACGATAGTGTACAAGAAGCAGAGCATCTGCTGGATGAACTCGTCGGTGAGATTGGCAAGCATTCCTCTGTTCAATTGACTGCGATTGGACACACCCATATCGACGTTGCCTGGTTATGGCGACTTAAGCATACACGCGAAAAGGCGATTCGCTCCTTCTCAACTGTAATGCGCTTAATGGAGAAGTTCCCGGACTACGTATTTCTACAAACGCAGCCTCAGCTCTACGACTATGTGAAGCAGGATGCGCCTGAATTATATGAACAGATCAAAGCACGCATTGCCGAAGGTCGCTGGGAAGCAGGCGGGGCGATGTGGCTGGAAGCCGACTGTAACCTGACCAGTGGCGAATCGCTCACTCGTCAATTACTGCTCGGAACGCGCTTTTTCAAAGAAGAATTCGGCGTGGAATCTGATTATCTGTGGTTACCAGATGTGTTCGGCTATAGCTGGGCATTGCCGCAAATTTTGAAAAAGTCAGGCATTAACACCTTCATGACGACCAAAATCAGCTGGAATCAGTTCAATCGGATGCCGCATGATACATTCCAGTGGCGCGGGATTGACGGAACCGAGGTACTCACTCACTTCATCACAACGACCGAACCGTGGTCAGAGCCAGGCTCCTGGTTCTATACGTATAACGGTCAGCTCGTACCGAAGACGATTCAAGGTAGCTGGGAAGCGTATCGGGACAAGGAAATGAACCGCGAATTGCTCGTATCGTACGGCTATGGCGATGGCGGCGGTGGTGTCAACCGTACGATGCTGGAAATGCGTCGCCGGATCGACCGTATGCCCGGCTTGCCACATTTGAAAACTGGACTCGCTGGCGATTACTTCCGCCGTCTGCAAGAAACGGTCGCGGCAACCGACAGCTATGTGCACACCTGGGATGGCGAGCTGTATCTGGAATACCACCGTGGAACCTACACCAGCCAGGCGTATAACAAACGGATGAACCGTAAGCTGGAGCTGCTGTATCGTGAAGCAGAATGGCTGAATGTATGGGGAAGTCTGCTCGGTAACAACTGGAGCGCTTATCCACAGGAAGCACTGAATGATGGCTGGAAGATTATTTTGCGTAATCAGTTCCACGATATTATTCCAGGCTCTTCGATTCGTGAAGTATACGAGGATAGCCGCGAGGAATATGCGGAAGCCTGGCAGATTGGCTCGCAAGCCTGGGAACAAGCAGGGCAACTCGTTGCTGGCAAGTCAGATGCACATTCTCGCACCGTATGGAACTCTGCACCATGGGCAACGGCTGGCGTACTGACGATCGCTGCGGACGACTCGCTGCAACAGGGTAGCTGGCAGGCTGCCGATGGAACAACGCTGCAAGCCGAGCTACAGCATGGTCAATGGATTGTACAGGTGCCTCACGTACCTGCGCTTGGCTATACGACGATTACTTTTGACTCAGTAGCAGCGCCAGCACCAGTAGATTCACCATTTAAAGTGGAATCGAAGCGTGTGACCACACCATTTTATGAGCTGGAATGGAATGATCACGGTCAGTTAACACGATTATATGATCGTACGGCAGATCGTGAAGTGCTTGCGCCTGGTGCACGTGGTAATGTACTGCAATTATTTGAAGATAAGCCGCTGAACTTCGATGCCTGGGATATCGACATCTATTATCAGGAGAAAATGAAAGAAGTGCAGGAGCTGAGCGCAAGCGAGGTTGTCGAAACCGGACTACTGCGCACGGTGATTCGCTTTGAATGGAAAATTGGCGAATCCACGATCCGTCAGCAAATGATTCTGTATGGGGATGATCGCCGGATCGACTTTGTAACGGAAGCCGATTGGCATGAGCGTCAACAACTGCTCAAAGTTGCGTTCCCGGTCGATGTACGCTCGACTGAAGCGACCTACGATATTCAGTATGGTAATGTGAAGCGTCCGACTCACTGGAATACAAGCTGGGATAGCGCACGCTTTGAATCGGTTGGACATCAGTGGGCAGATCTATCGGATCGCGGCTACGGTGTCAGCCTGCTGAATGATTGCAAGTATGGCTATGATATTAAGGACAATGTATTGCGCCTATCGCTCATTAAATGTGCGATTCACCCGGACTTTGAAGCCGATCAGGGTCATCATGAGTTCACCTACTCCCTGCTGCCACACGAGGGCGACTGGCTTCAAGGCGGTACCGTACCAGCAGCATGGGCACTCAACAGTCCACTTCAGGTGACCACAGGTAGCTCCGAGGTGACTGAGCGCTCTCTGTTCACACTTTCTGGTCAGACCGCCATGATTGATGCTGTGAAAAAAGCCGAGGATGGCGAGCGCATTATCGTGCGCATCCACGACTTCTCCGGCAGCCGTCAGCGCCTGACACTCACTAGCGAGCTAGGCGTGAAGAGCTATCGCGAATGCAATCTGATGGAAAAGCCAGAAGGTGAAGATACCGCTGGTGATACGATCACATTCGTACTGGAACCTTACGAAATTAAAACATTTGAAATCGCACTGTAAGCTACTGTACTGATCTGTCATCCTTGCACATGTAAGTTCATGTCAGTCATAGTTCAGCCTACACGATAATCTAGATCCCTCAAACACAAGCCTGCTGTTTCCCTACATATTCGTAGAGAGCAGCAGGCTTTTTGCCGTTCAAGTTATGGCAATGGATCGCTTCCTATCCATACTCACACAGTTTTCATACATTTATCTCCTATAATAAACGCTACGGATCGCAAAAGGATCAGTCAGACATTACGGCATCAAAATGGGTATCCATTGTAAAAGTCAACCACGCTACTGTCACTATTATCAAGCGACAATGTAACTTTTTGTCGAAATACTTCTTGTAAAATAATGAAGGAAATGCCTTATACCTAGAGTGTTATAGGATCAACTTCGTTCGATAATGCCAATCCTATGCTCCCTGTGTACCTGTCTGTCGATTCATCAATTAACCACTGTGCGATCTTAAAACTGCGCATAGTGAATTTTGCACTTCCGTCTATTTTCACATCAAAGGAGACATACCTAAAAGCATGCGTAAGTCCTGGAAAAAGTACACGTTCGCCCTACTGGCGGTGCTGCTCGTCGTCTATGTCCTCGGGGTGAACTTCCCGAAATCGTCTATACTTGCCCATAAAATGTGCAGTTCCTGGGTCGCTGCTCAAAACGAATGGTTCTATCTACAGCATCGTAATGAGCTGGATCATCCGAATGTAGCACTAGCTGCGAATACCGTCATTCCTAAAGGATCGGCTAGCAAAGTAGCTGTACTGATGTACCATTATATCGTGCCGACCAAGGATAATAATGAGCCGAAAAACAACTCGATTATCGACCTGGAAGCCTTCCAAAAAGATATGCAGTATTTGCACGATAACCATTACCACACGGCAACCTTGCAGGAGCTGGAACAGTTCGTCGATGGCAAGGCTTCGCTTCCAGAAAACACAGTCGTACTCAGCTTCGACGATGGCTATCAAAATAATATGATCTATGCATATCCGATCATGAAAAAATACGGATTCCACGCCACAATGTTCGTGATTGGCTCCAAAATCCAGCCACAAACGGTCGCTTTCGATCCGCATAAAACAAGCTATGTATCCCGCGAAGAAATGAACGCTACACGTGATGTGTTTGAATTTAACAGTCACACGTACAATTTGCATTTCAAAGCTCCACTGCATTGCGGTGATGATTATGCCGCAGGAATGGACCCTGACAAATTCATTGCAGACGATCACACCATGCGTACCGAAGCTGGCATTAACACACCTTACTTTGCCTATCCATATGGTGACTTCCGGATGCAGATGATCTATGCACTCAAGCAGTGTGGATATCGAATGGCATTCACCGTCCATCAAGGCTTTATTCGGCCGGGCGATGATCCGTATCAATTAAAGCGTCTGACCGTCATTTCGACGACCAATCTGGGTGAGCTGCTTCATATGGATCATGATCCAGACGGCTCTGCACCAGTTGCCTTTTAAACGCTTAACCTATTCATTTCCATTTCTAACGCAGCACAAGAAAAGCCCTTCTTCATGCCAAGCAGACGACCATCGTACAGATGATCGCAGGCTCAACTATGGAGAAGGGCTTTTCTATTTTATATTCCCATTCCTTTACCGATCGGCTACGGCTGGAAGATCACTCACATCAGATGCTTCCTGTGGACGATCCAGCAGACCTCCAGCACCGTAATCAACAAAGTTTTTAATAAATTGTAGCGCTTCAGCACGAGTGAGCGATTGCTTGCCTTTGAATGAAGCAACTGTGGCTTGACCCGCACTGCTACCATTCGCCAGACCAAAAGCGAGCATATAACGAATCGCGTTATCTCCGGTAAAATTCACTCCATCTGCCGCGGACACCATTTCGGCTACTCGAGCACGATTGATGGTCATATTGCGAGCGGACAGATCACTATAGCTTTGTACTGGATAATTCAGCGCTTTGGCGCGAGTGTAATAAGGCGTTGCCCAGTTTGCTTTACTGCCTGCGGTCACTTCTGGCTCATACGAGCGAATGAGCATCGCTAGAAATTCGGCTTCGGTTACTGTCTTATTCGGCTTGAAGCTGCCATCAGCATAGCCTTTCACTAAGCCAGAATCGACGCCCCATGCAATGGTATTGTTGGCCCAGTAGGTTGCGGATACATCGGAAAAACGTTTGCCATCTGCCGCCTCTGCCTGCTGTGGTGTGCTAGTAGCTAGCATCGTAAATAATAAGCAGAGTGACAGCAGAAGTGGGGCTACTATTCGTTTATTCATCACTGTTCACCTTTCCTTTGATCTATCTATAGATATAGGATGACATCCCAGTACCTTGACCGATACTAAGGTTAGGTTACGTCCCTCGAAAACCTGCTTGAAGCATGCATATTTTCGATGAGCGCAAACCCTAAACTCAATTCGGTCAAGGTAATACATTATCGAGTTGTAAATTGCAGTATGAGCGGATTGGTCAGTGGAGTCGATTGACCACCACGCGGTGCAGATTGTGCCTTGATTGCTTTCTCCAATACAACCGTGTACGTCTGCCCGGAGCTAAAGCCACCTGCAGCTGGTGTGATGAAAATTCGATTAAACTTCACTGTGATCTGCACATTGCCTGCGATATTACCATTGCCATCGAGTACAGTCACATTGTCCGTATTAATCGTAGACGGGTCGATATATTTGTACTGACTATTTTTCGTTACGACCTGCAGACTGATCCGTACCGGGATGGTACTTGGCAAGCTCGTGCGTGTTGGCACATCTTGAATACCCAGACTTTGCTTGAGCGCAGCTAATTGCTTGCTGAAGCTCGCATTGTTCAGTCCACGTCCGTTAAAGCTCGCCTTGATATAATCTGATGCTTTACCTGAAGCTTTGGCTGTATCGAGTTGTTGCTGTGCCTTTTGCGCTGGCGTAATTGCTACAGCTGGTGCCGGAGTAGCAGGTGCGGGTGTTACGGCTGGACGCGGTGCGGCTGGCGCTCCACCTCCGCCTCCTCCCCCCCCGCCGCCACCAAATGCGGGAACAAGAGCTACAGCATTCGTTGGTGGAGGTGTAGTTACGACTGGAACCGCTACGACCGGTGTAGGCGTGATGACCGGAGCTGGTGTAATGATAGGCGTCGGTGTGATCGTAGGTGTTGGCGTCGTATTCACTGGCGTCAGTGTTGGCTCCGTTCCATTTGACGGTGTTGACGGTGAAGAAGAATTATCGCTCGGTGTGGATTGAACAGGTAGAGCAGACGTTTTGGCTGTGATACTTTTACCAACCGACTCATTACCGACTCCATCAAAGGTTTTCATCGTGAAACTATAGCTCGTATCTGGTGTTAATCCAGAAGCGGTATACACATTATTTTGTACGGTTTGTGCGACCCCTCCATGATTATCATACACATGCACACCGGCAAAGTCAGAATCTGCTGGGTTTTGCCAGTTAAAGGTGATTGAATTCGTTGTGGTCTGGCTGGCTTGAAGCTGGGTCACTTCACCCGGTGCGGTCGTGTCTGCTTTGGGCTTAAAAGTAACAAAGCCATAGCCGTATTCAGAATCGCGTCCTGTTGTTCCTAGATCCACTGCATAATCCTGCAATTTGGTACGCAGTGCGGAAGCGGACAACGAAGGATTTTCCTGTTTTAAAATGGCTGCCATCGCGGCTACATGCGGCGCGGCTTGAGATGTACCACTTGCGATGGCATAGCCGTTATTCAGATAAGTCGAGACGATCGACACACCGGGTGCTGCAAGCTCAACCTTCGGTCCAGTAGAAGAGAAATCTCCGCGTTGGAGCTGCTTATCTACAGCTGCTACAGCGATCACACTGCTGTATTTTGCCGGATAGTTAACGGTATCTGTACCTGCTCCGCTATTACCTGCAGATGCGATAACGACAATACCTGCTTGATACGCTTGATCCAGCATATTGTGAAGAAGCTGGGAATCGTATTCCGTACCGAGTGAAAGGTTAATCACATCCATATGATTTTGGATCGACCAATCGACGCCTTCCAGTACATCCTGCAAATTACCTTTTCCATCGGAGCCCATCGCTTTGACTGCATAAAGCTGAACTCCCGGTGCCATACCAGTCACCTGACCATCATTGTTGTGTGCAGCGATAATCCCCGCCACATGCGTACCGTGACCGTTATCGTCTGTATATGAGGTGGTATAATCTACGGTCGACGTACCGCCAGCAATCGTTAATTCGGGATGAGCGGCGATACCGGAGTCAATAACAGCTACTTTGATTCCTGAGCCGTTATAGCCTTTGGCCCATTCCAGATTCGGTTGCTCTGCCTGGTAATTCCACTGCGCTTGCTCATTACCATTCACTGGAGAAATAGATCCGAGTGGGGTAACGTCATTATCGGTAAGCTGAAAAGGAACATTGCGCTCTACATAAGCGATATCTGGATTTTGTACCAGACTATTCAGATCTGCCTGAGTCACGGTTGCTGATACCGCAGGCACCGTTGCAAACTCATGCTGCACTTCAACGCTCTGATCGAGTACGGCTTCCTTACCGTCTTCATTTTTGTACACGACGATAACATCTTGCTCCGCTCCTGCAGCGTATACCTGGCCTTGCCCATTTATCGAAACTGCACCAAAGAGGCTGGATACTGTGAACAGCGAGGCAATCCATATCGTTACTGTCTTTTTCTTCATGCTAGTCATTCCCTCCGACTTCGGCGCTTAGGCTATATGCTAGCTACCTGTGTAAATGATAGTTGGGGTGTCGATATTTTGTAAAAGTTGGTGAGTTCGATGAATGATGTAGTTAAAGCTGTAGAGAAGCTATAATGCAAACATTGGAATGCTAGAAGTTACACCACTCTGGTAAGAAATAAGAGAACGTCCTTGGGTGAAGGCCTGGAATCTACGAAATTGGAGCAAGCTTTAGATTCCAGGCTTCCAAAGGCGTCCTTTCCTCTTATTTCCTTACTTTCGTTCCGTGCTCATAGCATCATTTGGATGATTGTGCATTTATTAGATTCTTACTCTAGATCGTATTTTTCGCGAAATTTCGACAACCTAACTTACTGAGGTATATCGGAGGTTTTTTATGAATTATGTATACTAAAAATAAAAAAATCTCCCTTTCTAAGAAAGGGAGATAAGGTAGTCTAATATATGAGAACTAGACGGATAAATTACCGTGCATGTGGTAATTCTTAGCCGCGCTTGATTTCAGTAGCTTCGAATACTTTTGCATCCAGTGGAGCTGCTGCGAATTGCTGCATGTCTTGTACGAATTTTTGGAAATGTGGAGTTGCGTTATGCTGTTGCATCGCTTCTGCATCTTTCCATTCTTCTACCATTGTGAACAGGTTGTCTTGCTTAATGTCGCGTTTCAGAACGTAAGTGATGTTACCTTCTTCAGCTTGGGAAGCTGTTACAAGTGCATCAATTTCTTTCAAAAATTCATCGACCTTTTCAGGTTTGATTAGCATATTAGCATGAATAACGAACATAATAATAGTTCCTCCTCGGCAGTTACAATCTGTAATAAACTTACTTTATAAGTATAACGTACATTGCTATAAAAAACAAACCTGTGCTGAATACAAAGTTTTATTACCGATGTTACGCGATGTTCTACTTTAAAATTACCCGTTCTGATCCAGATTAATCTGAAACGTAACGCAGAAAACACAACCAAACCCGGCACTGCTTGGGCAGCCTATGCCGGGTTTGACATTATTATGTGATCTTCATATCCTGCATCATCAGATCAATAGATTGAACAGATTCGGATTCCGATTCAGTTCGACATACTGAATATTGTGATCCTCCATCCGCTGAATCAGTGCACCGTAGTCATCCGGCGAACTGAGCTCAATGCCGACTAATGCGGGACCGTTCTCTTTGTTATGCTTTTTCGTATATTCAAATCTGGCGATATCGTCATTGGGTCCAAGTACTTTTTCCAGGAACTCACGCAGAGCCCCAGCACGCTGCGGGAAATTGATCGTGAAATAGTATTTCAGACCTTCATAGATCAGCGAACGCTCCTTGATTTCCTGCATCCGGTCAATATCGTTGTTACCACCACTAATGATGCAGACGATCGTCTTGCCTTTGATCTGGTCACGATACATATCCAGCGCTGCAATTGGCAAGGCCCCGGCTGGCTCTGCTACGATCGCATTTTCATTATACAGATCAAGAATCGCGGAGCAGGCTTTGCCTTCTGGCACACGAACGACATCATCCAGCACTTCACGGCAAATATTATACGTCAGCTGGCCGACACGCTTCACGGCAGCACCGTCGATAAATTTATCAATCTCGTCCAGCGTAATCACTTCATTGCGGCTGATCGCCTCACTCATAGATGCAGCACCAAGTGGCTCCACGCCGATCAAGCGAGTCGATGGACTAATCGTACGCATATATTGACCGACACCAGCAGCCAGACCGCCACCGCCAATGGTAATAAACACATAGTCTGCTGGACGATCCAGACTTTCCATGATCTCCATTCCGACGGTTCCGTTACCTGCAATAATGTACGGATCATCAAATGGATGAATAAAGCTCATCCCGTACTCTTCGCATGTCTTCATCGCCTCAGCATAGGCATCATCAAACGTATCGCCTACGAGAATCACTTCTACATTCGCACCGCCAAACTTCTTCACCATTTTCACCTTCTGGTTCGGTGTTGTGCTTGGCATATAGACTTTGCCCTTGATATCTAATTGTCGGCACGAAAGGGCAAAGCCCTGTGCATGGTTGCCGGCACTGGCACATACGATGCCCATAGATAGTTCCTCGCTGGACAGGTTACGAATTCGGTTATAGGCACCACGAATTTTAAACGAGCGTACCACCTGCATATCCTCTCGCTTCAGGTACACCTCACACTCATACTTCTCGGACAAAGTGGCATCCCGTTGCAAGGGTGTACGCACAATAACATCACGCAGCACATGATGCGCCCGTACGATATCTTCCATACTAACCGTTTGCGAATTGTTGTCCTCCGTTGCTTTCATTGCTTTTCTCCTCACTCCAGACGCCCATCCCGTCATTTTTCGTTTTGGTTCAGTATGCTACCTGCTTTACTGAATCTGAGCTGGCTAACGACATTTAACTAATGACATTTAAGATCAATCAGATCTATCCAGTTAGCGGTTAACTCTGTATGCACGCCCTCATTAAATAGGTCGCGCTGCTTGGTAGCATAATGTTATTGTTCTACCGTACCGCCAACTGGAGTGATTTTCAAGCTTAATAGAAAAATACAACAAAAAAGCCGCCCTGTTTGTACAGTGCGGCTAGTCGTAACTGACTTTACTATTCAACAACGATTACTTCAACGCCCATTTCTTCAAGCTCATGAATGGCTTCTTCGGGTAGTTGGTCATCCGTAATGAAACGGTTGAGTTCTTCCATGCCGAGAAAACGTACAAGCGATTTGCGGCGAAATTTGGAGCTGTCGGTGAGCAAAATCAGTTCATCTGAGATTTCGATGATTTTCTTTTTTAACTGCACATGAGCTTCAGACGGTTCGGTTAGACCACGTGTGAGATCGAATCCATGACAGGAAAATAGAAATTTGTCTACATGGTAGCTCTCAACCATCTTCTCTGCATGCAGACCGGTATTGGCCATCGAATCGCGATCCAGATAACCACCGATCAAAATGACGTTGATCTCGGTTTTCGGTACGAGTTCATTAGCGATTGCTAGCGAATACGTAAGTACAGTTAGCGGTCGGTTCGGTAGTTGCTTGACCAGATGCAGACAGGTTGTACTTGCATCCAGTGCAATCACATCACCTGGCTGAATCAGCGACAGTGCGTGTTCGACGATCGCTTTCTTTTCTTCGATATTTTTCGTTTCCCGCTGTACAGCAGGAGATTCGTATTGCTCACGGTTGCGGTTGAATACAGCGCCACCGTGTGTACGCACAACGATCCCTTCAAGCTCCAGACGTTCCAAATCGCGCCGGATCGTCTCTTCGGTTACATTGAAGCGTCGGCTTAATCCGGATACACGGACGGTGCCTTCGGCTTCAAGGATACGCAGGGTCTCGAGTTTGCGTTGTGCTGCAGATAATGCGTCTTGTCGCCTCGGATTTTTGCTGCTCATTGAGTACACCTGGCCTTACTATATAAATTATCAATCTAGTCGATCTGCAAGCGGTGAATCCATGTTGGATGACGAGATAAACAGGAAGCCTTATACATCATATCAACAGAATCAGACGGTCATAATTTCAGTATATTGCGCCCTTAGTCCACTCCGGTTTGCAGAGGGAACATGTGGCATACGGACAACATGTAAACGCTTATTGTTTTGCACAATCGACGAGTGCCCGTTTGCTAATTGTTCATCTACTTCAATATACCGTATTTGGACATTCGTCACAATAAAAAAGGACTTATTCACTTGTTTCGGAGCAATAATTTATTGGAAATGTTGTTTTTCTTACATTAATTGTATATTTTCATGTAGAAGATGTGGGATTTATAGGAGACTATATTGTTATTTGAACATGTCTTGGGAGCGATATCTCTCTATGGTAGTGCATGTAACAAAAAACCGTACCTGTATGGGTAAAGTCCCATAATTCGGTACGGTTCTTTTCGATATCGTATTCGATATCAAATATCTTCAGCATCATGACGGCAGCACTATAATGATTACATAGATGCTATTGCTTGCTCTATCGCCTTCTTCTATACCTTATTCTTCTATACAATGCGACTCAGAAAGTGATCAACAAAACGATCAGCGTCCACGTCGAGGGCTACGTCGATATGTGGAAACGGGCTTTCGTGCACTCCGGTCGTTTTGCCTAAAGAATCGAGGTCGCCACATTCAACATGTACCGCATAGGACTCAGTACGAACGAAGCTCGGGTCGATCGCTACACCGACAGCAAGTGGATCATGCAGAGCACAGCCGCGACCGCTTGTAATCACGCCTTTGTAAGCTTCCATGTAAAAGTCAGTCATATCTGCAAGGAATGTCGCCAGATTCGTGTTAAGGCTACGCCATTGCTCTAGATGCTCCGCAGTGAGTAGCGTTTGCATCGTTACATCCAGACCTACGAGTGTCACAGACATCCCAGAATGGAAGACGATCGCGGCGGCATCCGGATCAGAGTACGTATTCGCTTCAGCATAGGGTGTTACGTTACCGGGAACTGTTACAGCGCCGCCCATCACAATTAGGCGTTCAATATTTTCGGCAATACGAGGCTCTAACTGCAGGGCGCGAGCAATATTTGTTAGAGGACCTACGGCAATAACGATAACTTCACCTGGATTGTCCATGATCTGTTGTACGATGAATGCTGGTCCAGATAAGGCTTCTGGCTGTCTTGCCGACGGCTCGCGGTACTGATTACCGATTCCATCTTCACCATGGATATGACGCGCAAATGGCTTGGTATAATCGCGCTGTAGTGGCTTCGCTTCGCCTGGATATACAGGTAGCGGACGCTCCAGCTGATCCAATACAACAAGTGTATTGCGCGTCGCCTCCTCTACCGTAATATTGCCAAATACCGTCGTAATACCAAGTACGTTCAATTCGGGCGAATGCACGGCGTATGCGATTGCCATCGAGTCATCAATACCTGTATCTACATCTAAAATAATGGATTTCATTTTTATCGTTTCCTTTCTGCTCTATATGTTTAAATTTTTACGTTAGCACCATGTCTTGCTATTATCCTGTTCCATCTTAAAGGATAAGCCGTGATAACAGAATAAAAAATTAAAAACCATGCTTTATATCATTGCATTTTATCATACGCTGATCTGTATCAGAGGGGTAATCCTTCCTTTTTTTATCCTAATCAATTCAACAAAATAGTTGTTTCCGGCAGGTTATATGCCACCAAAACTAAAATATTTTCCAAATTCTATCCGTTCAAGCTTCACAGCGCTATAGTCAACGAGGATATTTTTTTGTAGAATAGGTAGATATGTGGTGAGAGACATTAAATGTTACATAGAATGTGAAGGCGATACTATGCTTCACTGGCTCGGTAGAGCATTGTCGGCGACCATCACAAACTTGTAATCTTGGAATATACGAATGGAGGATATTATGAAGAAATCTAGGTTGATGTGGTTATCTATTGCGTTCCTTCTTTTCTTCGGCGTGTGTACCGCAAGCTGGAGTCCAAGCGCGGTCGCTCAATCGGAAGAAGGTAAAACGTATCAAATCGGTACGGATGTTACGTTTGCGCCATTTGAATTTCAACAAGATGGCAAATATGTAGGTATTGACCTTGATTTGCTAGCGGCTATTGCGAAAGATCAAAATTTTAAATATGAACTGAAACCCCTTGGTTTTAATGCCGCACTACAAGGTGTTCAATCCAATCAATTGGATGGTATGATCGCCGGTATGAGTATTACGGATGCGAGAAAGCAGACCTTTGATTTCTCTGAACCGTACTATGAATCTGGTGTTGTAATGGCGATTGGTCAAAAGGATGATTCGATCAAAAGCTATGAAGATTTGCGCGGTAAACGTGTAGCGGTCAAAACCGGTACAGAAGGTTATAACTTTGCTAATTCGATCAAAGATAAATATGGCTTCACCCTCGTCCCTTTTGACGATTCTGCACAAATGTACGAAGAAGTAGTCATTGGTAACTCTGCTGCCTGTTTCGAAGACTTCCCTGTTATCGCATTTGGTATTAAGCAGGGCATGCAGCTGAAGGTAGTAACAGAGAAAGAAAAAGGCTCTCCTTATGGCTTTGCAGTGAACAAAGGCCAAAATCAAGAGTTGCTGCAAAAATTCAATGCTGGACTGAAAAACATTAAAGCTAGCGGCGAATATGATCAAATCGTTGCCAAATACCTGGGCGACACCAAACCAGGTGAAGAATCGGCTACACCATCTGCACCTTTGAGCAAAACGCAAATTATGTTAGATGCTCTTCCTGTCCTGCTTAAAGGATTAGGCATGACTCTGATGTATACGTTCATCTCACTCTTCTTTGCGTTTATCTTCGGTCTGATTTTCGGATTTATGAAAGTAAGTCCAAGCAAAATAGCTCAAGCGATTGCGACCGGATTTGTTGATATTTTCCGTGGTGTTCCACTACTTGTACTTGGATTGTTCATTTATTTTGGTATTCCGGGCGCACTAGGTATTAAGATTCCCTTGATTATTGCCGCTGTACTCGCACTCAGCTTGAACGCTGGGGCATATGTAACCGAAATTATTCGCGGTGGTATTCAGTCGATTGATAAAGGTCAGCTCGAAGCTGCACGTTCACTCGGTCTGTCTTATCGTACAGCGATGATTAAAGTTATTATTCCACAAGCGATAAAAGTTATGGTTCCATCTTTCATTAACCAGCTTGTTATTACATTGAAAGATACATCAATTATGTCTGCTATTGGTCTAATCGAGCTGACACAATCCGGTAAACTGATCGTAGCGAATAACCTTCAGTCTACGTTGATCTACGGAATGGTCGCTGTCATGTATCTTATTGTCATTACAATCCTGACCAAACTGGCAGATGCCATCGAAAGGAGAACACGCCGTGGGTAAAATTAAAGTAACCAACCTCAAAAAGAGCTATGGCTCTAACGAAGTACTCAAGGATATCAATATGCAGGTCGAAGAAGGCGAAGTAGTCTGTGTCATTGGACCTTCCGGCTCTGGTAAAAGTACGCTCCTTCGTTGCGTGAACCGACTCGAAGATGTCACTGCTGGCGAAGTCATCGTCGATGATTACAACATCAGTGACAGCCGTACAGATATTAACAAGGTTCGTGAAAATATCGGAATGGTATTCCAGCACTTCAACCTGTTCCCGCATATGAGCGTACTGAAAAATATCACCTTCGCTCCAGTTGAGCTGAAAAAGCAATCCGAGGCTGAAGCGCGCAAAACAGCGCTACAGTTGCTGGAGCGCGTGGGTCTGTCTGACAAAGCAGATGCTTTTCCAGGCAGCCTATCAGGTGGTCAAAAGCAGCGTGTAGCGATTGCACGTGCACTCGCAATGAACCCGGACATTATGCTGTTCGATGAGCCAACGTCTGCACTTGACCCTGAAATGGTCGGTGAGGTACTTGGCGTTATGAAGGATCTGGCCAGCGAAGGTATGACGATGATGATCGTTACGCATGAGATGGGCTTTGCTCGCGAAGTTGCTGACCGCGTGATTTTCATGGATGGCGGTTATATCGTTGAAGAGGGCGCGCCAGAACAAGTATTTGGCAGTCCGCAGCATGAGCGTACGATTAGCTTTTTGGAGAAGGTGCTGTAAGCGAAATAGATTGTACGAGATAGATGACAAGCCCCGTGTTCGGCAGAAGATTCTGGACACGGGGCTTGTTTTTGTATGTGAATAACATTGTGAATGGAAAAAATAATCGAATTCCGAATAATTGGATGCAGTACTCTTTCAGACACAAGCCATATTACGACTCAGGGTGTTCCGGCTCTGCCACTTCTACCAGCCAGGCTGCCAATGCCTCTGGTGGATTCAATCGCTTGGCAATTGTCGTATTCAGCGGTACAGGTGGCATCAATTCTGCCATAATGCAGATCTGCTCCCGAGGTTGATTTTCCGCAAATAATCCTTCCACATCTAATTGCCGCATTGCCTGCTCCATCGCTTCCAGACGTAAGAGTAGCTCCGCTTCCCATTCTTCCTGTGAGACCTCTTCTATCCGTGGACGAGTGTCCAGTAGCTGCTGTACAGGTTCAAAATAGGCTTCGCCTACAATATCGTACGGCGAATCGGCATAGGACCATTTCACGTCATCATCTGGATTTTGAGCAGTTGCATGTTCTAATGCTTCCACTGACCATGCCGAGGCAAACGGTGCATATCCTTCGGCGATGGTAATTAGGGTGCAATAATAATAATGCTCTCCATTGGCAAATAGCTCGCGAAATGCTTGTCTTGCAGCGTTTGCGATTGCGGTGGTAAGTTCCGTTTGGAAAGAAGAATTCATGTCTTCGGTTCACTCTCCTTACGTAAGGATGCGTACTCAATGCTGATGCTGGCTGAGATATATGCAAAAGAGGTCACGCTGAGTATGGTCAGAATAAAGGTTTAAGATTCGTTTGCCCCTTTTATAAACAAGCTCAACATCTACAGGTTCTTATTATCTGTAACGTTCTATCCCCTATCCCTGTTCGTCGCTTGGCTCACCGAGCTGGATCGAACGATATGCCATCGCTTGATCTACAATCTGCTCGGCGGTTAATTCCTCATCACTCCAAAAGATCAGATTACTTACCTCTGGATGCGGAACCTGACGCATTAGTAGTTCCAGCCACTCTTCCTGCTGCTCCTCGCTACCTTCTGCGTTTTGGATACGCTGTACAAGTTCGATTAGTTCTGCGCGAGATAATTTGTTCATGGGGATCATTCCTTAGATTATAATACATTCATTATGGGTTACGCTTGGATTACGATGTAAGAGGACATTGTATACTGCATAATTTCAAGTATAGCTTCTTCTTGGATTTCTGAGCTTAATTGTATCATTTGGGCTATGTGCTGCATGGGAATACCTCTTTGCGGTTCTAAGCCATTAAGTACTATTCTAAAATAATTATCAGCTTTCTTCTGAACTATGGCTTATCTCATCTAACTTGGCTTCGTGGGCAATCTCTCGCATGAATGGCGTAACGGCAAAACAGTTGTCTAAATTCTCCTCATCCAGCATCGACCAATAATTAATCGTATGTTGGTGGATCGTCAGATCCTGAAGCAGATCATGCCGGATCGAATTATACCAACTTGGCTTAGGCTCACCGCTAGTTAGTGCATCATCCAATGAGGAAATAATAATGATCATGAGAGCGAACTTCTCTTCTCTATTTAATTCCATATGTTCATAGCTATACAGAAATTCTGCGATTCTCGAAGCATCGGACACTTCATATTCCCAATCTTGAGAAAATTCGTTAGGTGGGGGGAGTTGGAGCTTATGTATAAGACCTTGAATCGCGCTATGGGTAACATAGTTAGGGCTTTCTGTGTCCATGATGATTGCTCCTTTTATGGTTTTGATTAGAATTTTCTCATATCTAACCTGTATATATAATTTCTCCAACTTCATTAATACCTAAAACCAAGGGACCATCTACAATATAACCTTCTTCATTTTTCATTTCAAAAATAACAGACCAACATGGATAACGATCATCGTCTCTATTAATCTCGATCAAAGTAAGTGTAAAAACGCTTGAAGGATTTTGTGCAATATGATCCATTGCTATTTGTATGATTTCTGTTTCCTCTAATTCTTTATTCCCGTTTTCCATGTATATTACTTCCTCCAAATGCATGCTAAGAGCAAAATGTATTTACTCTACTACACGCACATACTCAACTGGTTCTTCCTCGAATCCATTCCAAAATACCCACAGTCTTCCGCAATGATCACATTGAAAGAACATTTTCATGTCTTGGTATAATTCTTCTGAATCAATAGTCTCGTGATACTTATCGTAGTCCACATCGGAAATGAAATTATATTGTATTTTACAAGGAATCTGTTGCAGATTGAAGATGTTCCCACATTTACAATTCATTTTGGGCATACTTTTCACCTCAATTATTTCTTGCTAGGATGATTAATTAGATTCAAGGTATATTGTATATAAGATGAATATGTACATGATTGGAAGAAACTAATATTTAAAATCTTCAATCTCAACATCCTCATTTGAGCAAATACATCCAGATGCTTGCCGCTATTTCGATCCAAAAAATGAGACGCTTACCATATTCGGGACAACTCCCATTCTCTCCAAAGTTTAATTGAAATATTCAATCACGATTGGAGTTAGCACATCACTTCCACATTCGATATTTATTAGATAATCAATAAAAAACTCTTCTACCTCTTTCTCTGAGAACAGACTAAGATATCGAAAAGAAAGTCTAATAGTGTCAAGTTGTCTATTCGTACTTTCTAATTCTGATTGTGCGTACTTTAATACTTGTTGCAAAAAGCGTAAATCTTTTGATTTTAAAAGACTATTGAGAATAAAATTGATTTCAGTATCTTGTCTAATTTCAAAGATATCACTTATTTCATCTTCTGCTAACTCTTCCTGTATCAATATCTCTTTCACACTTCTAAACCTGTCTAATGCTTCTATCTCATCATTATAATAATCTTCCCAAAAACTTAAATAAGCAAACTGTTCTGGTAAAGTAACTGAGCTTCCATTCGGTTTATTCCATAGGATCCAATCTGAGCTTAATGGTGCATACCGTATTTCAAATAAACTAGCTGAGTACAGGATTATTTGATTATAATCATTCTCGATCCTGTAAAACACTTCACCATCTATGCTGGTTTCTACTGCATAAATCATATAATTTTTATTATTCGATATGCCATGAACTTGGTTCGGTAACTCTTTCAGGTATACTCTCATTTATTTGACAATAATCATCTTATAGTCTTCTTCATTCAAACTGTAATCTTCATCTTTAAATAATTCTTCCCATATCCATAAAAAAAATTCCTTTGGTGGATGTGGTGGGTCAAAAGGAGGTAATACCGATTCATATACTCTCTCAAAATCAATAGTAGGATGGCTCAAATAATATCGAAGGGCTAAGTTAGCTTTTGTTTTCTTCTTCTCTTCCTTTTGATGAAAAGGTTCCTTTAAACGCTCTTTGATAATAGATCTATAGTCTTCTTCTGTTCGAGGAGGCTTATTCATATAATAGAGCACCTCTTCATCATCATCAGCGAGCCCTGTTAATGGCTCCAAAAATATTCTTAATAGATTAGGTTCAATAATAAGCAATGATCATTTCTCCTTTATGATTAGTCTGATTTGGTTCAGGAAGCATTGTATGTAGTTGGGTATTTCGAAAAAAAAGCGTTGTACTAATAAAAAACCATCTTATTAGTATGGCTTAATCCATCTACGATCAAATCAATATACAGTAACGAATTATATTTGTATCTGGATAAAGCCGCCTTCTCTTTTTTCTGTTGTTATATCCCAATAGAATAAATGACCTGTTTGTCTATCTGAATCTTCCGCCATAGTAGTTAATTCACCTACAAGAGAAATGTAACGAGCCAACCAAAGTGAGATATCAAACATACGATCATTATAAATTTCTTGAAATGAATCGGTGGTAGTTGCTGACATGACATATTGATAATCGAGCCATTTATCACTGGGCTTTAATTCAATTTCGAAGCCAAAAATCTCAGCATATCCCACCACATTATATGGTTCATTTTCTATACTTTCAAATCGTAAAGTTGATATATTGAGTCCTTTTTCAAATATTGAACCTAACTCCTGCAAAGATCCTTTATATTGAATAAATACATTTGCATAAGCACCGTGTACTTTGTCTAACGTATCCATTTTAACCTCCTAGTGACTTACTTGATCATTCAAATTCTATTAAGAGATTTTTTACATTTGGTTTAACTTCTCAAATTCTTATACTAGAATATCAATATATTGACATCACCTTACCATGAGCAATTATTTTTCTCCCTGTATTCAAAGTAAAGGAATACCCTTCGAAAATAAAATCTTGATAGTCTTCTCCATAAGGCAATTCGATTATTACTTTTTGACATTGCCCCCTTCGGATAATCGTTTCATTTGTATGTAGGATTACTCTGCACATTATAAGATTATTTTCCACGTTAAATGAAGGCATCATTCCAGCAAATCCTTCTTTACACATCCCTCCTTCTTCTTCTGAATTCAGATAAATGTCAGCTTCTAGTTTTAACATATAAATCTCCTCCTTGATTAGATATCTATATTTCAAACTAGAATTTAAAAGCGATAGCTCACTTTGATCTTGCTAAATAATCTTCTAAGATAGCTTGCTTACTGGATGTATAGTCGCTATTCCATCAGACCACCTTGTACCATCTAGATTTAAAGCTAAACCACATGTAAAACACTCTAAAATCAACTTCTTATCCTGTATATTTAGAGTCGTAACCAAGATGAATTATTATTCAGCCTCCAATATATGATTGATCCACGCTATATGTTGAAGTATGCAGTCTTCATAAAACTCCATCAAATAATAATTTTCTGGCTTGATATCGTTCTTCTTTCCTTGAATAATATGAGGGCTGTATTCAGGATAATCAAAACTTTCCCAAAACTCCGTCAATGCAATTAAACCATACAAAGGACTTTCTGGAAGTGTATTCAATTCTTCTTTTAAAAGTATGACAATCCACTTCTTCAACTCGCCCTCTCTAGTTACGGTTTCTTTTTGCGATAGACGTATAACTACATTTTTAATATATTCCTCTTCATCACGATATGAACTAGCTAATTTTAGTACCTCTTGCGGCTGATTGTCGTTTAAAACCATTAATTCAATAGCATAATGAATAATATCTTGGCTCATTAGAAGTTTTTCTCTATTGCCTGGTCCTTCCATGCCTAGTAATATAGCTGTCCATGTTATTGAAATGCCATTTTGTTTAAACAACTGGATATATGTCATGGTTTAGAGCGAAGTATGACATGGATCGAATTCTTTTTCATAACTTCCAAGATACATTCAAATAATGAACCCTCAGCCACTTCATGCAAAGTAGCTTCACTTAAACTACGCTCGTCTTCCAATTGCCTATATTTCATCTCTTCTAACCAGCACTTCTCATCTAAACTCATCTTTGCAACATCATGATTTTCCCATATAAGTGTGAATGCACCTTCAGTGCCAAATCCACCATAACAACAATCTGTCATTGAAGCGAGATCAGAACCATAATATCCACCTGGTCCATTGATTGCTTCTCCCAATGCACAGAAAAAAGCTGCATAATCCGTGATATGCGTTCCATCCATAATAAAGTGGTTCTCTATATCTGCATGAGGCGATCTATGATTAAGATTGCCCGTTTTGACGATACGAAGCCAGGCTCTTCTATGAACTGTCGACAAGGGTGCCCATTGATTTTTCCCAGTTGGACGTGCCTGAATCCAGTCTGGATAGATATCCATCTGCTCCTGAGAAAGTATACTTTCGAGCGATCCTCTCCATACAACAATATCTGATGTATTAGGGAAGCCCAGTTTAGAATAATATAGATCATCAAAGATAAAAAAAGGAATTTGACGTATCGGTTCATTAGCATGATTGAGAAGACAAATGTAGATCAGGCGATTCATGGATTCTTTCTTTTTAGTCATGAACTCTTTGAACTCATCTGTTACAACCAATTGCCTGAGCTCAAGCTTATGGAATTCTTCTCCTTGATCCGCGTGTATCGTTCCGTCTAATCCCGTGATACTTTGACAATGACCAATAACCAATTCGCTGGCATCATCTAAAAGCATAAATTGTGCATTCAATATATCATCTCCAAACCATTTATTTTGTGGATTTCCCAATGGTCATCGGTTTAAAATATAGAATAAACATCAAAGGAGAAAGAACATGATTAATGTAATAGAACGTTTTTTGAAGAATGAAATATCTTCACAGGAGCTATATGAAGATATTTACTCGTTCATTACTTCTTTTCATATTCGAAATGGGGAGTTCGAGGCTAACTATTATATTATAAAAAAAATGGATCAAGACAATTTTTTCATTTATGCTGAGAATACATATCCTGATCATACAAGAGATATACCGTACAGTGTATCTATTTACAAACATGATTTAGTAGACTGTATTAACGAATATGCGCAATTACAGGGGTTTACCTTAGTACAGAGCGTAGAAGGCTGAGCCTGAAAAGAGCCAAGTACAAACAGGACATAATGGAATCATGAACCATCATGTCCTATTCTTTTGTAAAATAATCTTTCCCTTCTATAATCCAATATTTCTCTTGCATCGGTACTTGATCAATAAAGTTCTCATAAGAACCAATCCAACCGTCCGGGATGTAGTTTTCAAAAGAAGCCGGTTCTGGAAATTGAGATCGAAGTGATTTCTTATCAAAATCAACGAATAAGGATGGGACAAATTCGATTAGGGAATCCAGGTTATGAGGGTCTGATGCGATTAACGATTCTCTCAGTTCCGCTGTACTTACCTTACATTCATTTATTTGCTCTAAAAATTTCTCTGCCGAGTTCTCATTTAATATTGCAATATTAAAGCGCTCCGAATAATCGCCGACGTTGGGTAGTTCATAATCTTTATCTAGGAATGCCTGTTCTAATTTCATTAAATCTAAATACCAATAATCTTTTTCAGTGACATACCAGCTCCAAATCGTATTAAATACGACAGCTACGATAATATGTTGAGCGTATTCTATTTGTATCTTCATCAGATCACCTGTTAATTAAATTTTTTCTGCTTGTCGTCTGGAAACCAGCGCAATAAGTTGCTGCTGTTCAAGTGTCTGTATACAACTGTTGAGGTGTTTTCAGATGAATATTGTGAAATACTTCTTATTTCTTATTCACAGCATTTCACACTTTAAATTGTACAATGGTTTGATTTCTTTAGTAATTCGGATTCAGACTTTAATTTCTTTGATAGACGATCATCTTTTTTATCCAAAAGTTAGTATCAGTTTTGTGTCTAAATCAATTAAAATCACTTCAAATCCAGCTTCAATCACCTTTGATTTTTCTGAATATTCCTAATGATCTAAATTGAAATATGATCACACCATATTTCTAATTTAATAGGATATGCGTCAATGTTTACTGCATATAAATTTTTCAATGGTGCTCTATCTATCATTCTTAAATGAATCTCCTTCGTTTGTCATTCTTTCTAAACTTTTCGGACCAATCAACTCAAATAAAAACAGATCAGATGCACCATTTAATTCTTAGGGACCAATATCAATGTGGTAAGTAACATAAAAATCATCTACATCGTTACCCAATCTTCAAACATCCTAGTTAGTGCTTTTAACACAATCATTTGATGTAACCTCCCAAACCAATATGATATATGAGTATGAGCCAATCAATTTAATTAATTTCACATAAATTATTATATTAATATATTTTTCAATTACATAGATATGGTATTTTCTTGAGAATCCACCAATGTATAATAACAGCACTTAAAAAAAAACCGCGATAGAATTTTGTTATCACGGCTTTTTCTTAATTCATAACGTATTTAGTCTGGAAGCATAAACATAACATCAATAGGGCTAGAATCCAGAAAAAACGAGTAGTATAACTCATTCGCTTTTTCTAGATTCAACGTATGATTCCTCTCAAATTCTCTTCCTAACTCTTTGAGTATCTCAACTTCATTAGAATTGAGGATCTTTTCTTGAATAAGCGTCTCCGAATCTTCCGCATAATACCATGCTTTATCCATAATAGCTGACTCAGCAGATGAATAAGCAAACTTAATCGCACTAATTTCTATATATTTATCTAAAAAAGGATGAACAATTAATAGAAAACTTGAAACTAAAAAAGAACGTTTATGAATATTTCTTCTCTTCTTCACTTTTTCATAAATGTTTAAATAACCATCAGGAGCCTTCTCAGAACAAATCGTTGATTTAGCTAAAATAATCAATGCTTGCTCTTCATTCAGCATATCTACTACTTTCTTGAATATAAGTTCTTCTTCGATCCCTAGACTACTCATATTATCTAAACATCTGACCGCATCTTCTTCACAAGCACATTGCATAGAAATTAATTGGATATATTCATCTAGTACAACTTCTTCAACTATAAAGAAAGGATACTCCACCAAAGTTTCAATATACAAAGCCTGATGTTCTTTTGGGATTAAATCCCTTAAATAGACAAACTCTTGGAATTGTTCTTCTGTTAACGTATGAATCATTGTTTGTTTTATGAGATTTAATATGCCAACCAAAACATCAATGTTTTGGTTGGCAACACTTTCTTTTAAAATTGCTAAAATAGATTGTTTCATAGAGTACCTCTGCAAATTTATTTAGTGGTTATCTATCAGTTTCCATATAGTTTCATTCTCATACTCAATATACAGTAATCTAATTGTATTAGAGGCGCCGCCACTCGTAACATCTAAACTAGTCCAGCCATCATCCCGTATGTGATATCTCGCATACGAGTAATTTTCAATTTTTTGTCTGACTAAACTATTTCCATTCCTCATTTCACGCAGATCATCCAGTAGTTGCTCCGCTCGTTGTCTTTCTTTAGAATTCAATCTTTTGATAGCTTTTCCGGCTTTACGAACATCAGTTGGAATAAGTCCATATAAAGACGAACGTGTATTTCCTATATTGGCATGTTGAATCCCCAATAATTGCTCAGGTGTAATAATATTACAAGCTTCTGTATTATGCACCCAAATACCAAGATCACTTACAAAATACGTATGGAAGTCAGCTACAGTCATATTATAGACCCTCGCCTGTCTGTTCTCATGCTGGATATCTTTGATATCCAGCATCGTACCATCGTCTTTTACAAGTAAATCTCCAATTTTTAGATCTTTGGCAAATGTCCAGCCTTTACCATCAACCCAGAATGGATGATTATAGGTAGATTCAATCTTTTGATCGCCAATTTCAATAATATAGAGCTCATCTGTGATATGACCAAAAGTAGCTGTTACTTTTTTATAAGCCTGTTTACCTGTAGCTTCATCTCGCGATAAAACCAGATCACCAACTTGTATATCTTCGATATTTTTTTCGCCGTGATCTGTTTTCACTTTTGTACCTGCTGTAAAGCAATTGCAAGCATCGACCAACTTATCTACAGATTTTTCAGCCTTCTTACCCCATCCGAATAAATCTGCGGCTTTCTCCCCTGTCCAGATTAATCCTTTGACCGTATATTTTCCAGCATATTTGGAACCTGGTACAGGAATCAAGCCTACTAAACCACCAGCAGCGTCTGAAACACGATCGCTCATTGTCAATTGCTCACCTGTGACATAATTGACGCCAGTAATGGCTTGTTGCCACGCTTTTACTGAGCCTACAACTGGGGTAACGTCTGCAAGGAAGCTTCCGCCCTGCTTCAGCCAATCCGCTCCATCTGCGCTCAGTCCAAATGGATCAACATACGACACCGGATTGCCATTCACATACGCGTATCGGTTCATCGTCAGTCCATTCCCAATACTTCCTGTCACCACATCCCGATTCACAAAGCGCTTGATCTCTGATTATAATAGTGTGCGCGTATCTATTACCGTAAGTTTGCATTAATGAAACGATATCAAACTTTTCGATACCCTTATATAAAAAAGAAAAATGAAGTTCGCTGAAATACTTTTTATGTAATTTTCAACACCAAAAACTAAAGACACCTTATCAACTGAGTTAGTAAGGTATCTTTAGTTTTTTTATACTTTTCAAACCATACAATTGTGAACTTCGAATCAAAGTCTCAGTTTTTAAGAGTGATACAGAATTTTAAGTCATTCTATACTCAATAAGAATTTCAAAATCTTTATTTGGACAAAATATACCTGAATGTTCACCACTATTTCTATCTAGAAAAATCAGACGCTCACCACATTTAGGACAACTCACATTTTCTCCATTGATTACTCTTTTTCTTATAGTTTGCATCATTTCAATTTCTTTTAAAACTTCCTCATGACTTCTTCTTTTCATAGTGTGCTCCTTTCTCAACGATAGGGCAATTCAGGATAATTATCTTTAACCATATTGATAATTTCTTTTATTTCGCTGATTGCTAAATTATTTTTATTGTGTTTAGCACCTCTCATAAATGCCATAATTTCTGCACGTTGGCTTCCTTTTATATTTAATCCAGCATGAGTTACTTCATGAATAATGATCTGAGAGGTAAGATTTAAGGACTGTGTATTTCTAACATATGCGATAGCCGTTTTCCCAAAAGCTTCTTCCAAAATATCTTCTTCTGGATCCATATAAGATAAATTCACTTCTATATTTTTATCTTTAATTATTTTTAAAGTTTCTCTTCCGAGCTCAGATTTTTTTAGATCTCTATAAAGGTTTTTAGACTTTATCTTTTGACCCATAATACTCCCGAACCATTTATAAACAAGTCGGATGGTTTAGCATATGCTTTTGTTGTTTTTCCAAGCTTCCCAACCACCCAGCTAACACCCTCAACCGAGCCCTTCACCGCCCACTTCCCAGCTACCTTACCACCCGGCAACCAGCTCAGCAGCGTGCCTCCGCCTGCCGCAACTCGATCCGTCACCGACAGATTCTGTCCTGTGATCAGATCCACGCCAGTGAACACTTCTTGTAATCCCTTCGCCGTACCTACAAACGGAATGGCATCCGCTACAAAGCTTCCGCCCTGCTTCAGCCGATCCGCCCCATCCGCACTCAGGCCAAAAGGATCAATATACGATACCGGATTCCCATTCACATACGCACACCGGTTCATCGTCAGTCCATTCCCGATACTTACTGTCACCACATCCCGGTTTACAAAGCGCTTGATCTCTGGGTTGTAATAACGTGCGCGTATCTGGTATAGGCCATCAGGATTGATAAAGTAATCTTATTTTTTAATATCCTCACATAAAAAAGAGAAATGAAGTTTATTACAACAATGCTTCATTTCTCTTTGACTTAAACATGATATTGCAAGTTAGAATTTCAAAAATAAAACATATCCACTCTTATAAACACTATTACACTTGCCCTATTTTATAACAGTAGCTATATTTCACTTTAAATTCACTATATAATCCTCTAAAATCTCTTTGTTTACTGGATATATAATTGCTACTCCGTCAGACCACCTTGTACCATGCGCGTATCGACCATAACGAAAACCAAATAAACGACCTCCGGTAGAGTTCCGGAAGCCGTTTATAGCTTACATTCTTTTTTTTATGTCTACCTTGAAGGTATGATAAAAATGCTTCAGTCTTTAAAAAGATTTCCTGTTTAATTTTTCGAAAATAATTTTCTTGATTCATTTTAAAATTAATGTGATTGTAGACCCAATATTTCAGTAACATTTAACTGAATATAAAGTCAATGATTGAACCAATTTTTATCTATAATTCTATTACCAGAATCAATCATTTTCTTTTTGACTTGTTCAGAAATATTGCTGTCTTCAATCAAAACTGCAGATTTAGTTTCAATATCTACAATAGCATAAACATTGGGAGTAATCTCAAATAGAGCATATTTGTCTTTGTTTATCGTCCACATATCTATATAATTATTCAATTTCATTTGGCCTCCTATATTAAAAATATTAAGTGTTATTATTTTTTAATATTAACTGTAAGCTAGAATATTTAAACATCAATTTACATCTATAATTAAAAATACTGAGTTTTACTTCAAACCGTTTTTATCAAAATATACAGGTGCCTTACCAACAGGTACGATTTGAGATTTACGTTGAGGTGATCCCGATTGTTCCAGTAGTTGCATTAGCAGTTGATCATCTGGGCTCGGTCGTGCTGTACCACGCGGATGAGTATGTGATATCAATCTCACGTCCCCACCAAGAGGTATATTAACTCGGTTATGCACTCCTGAATATAACTCATAGTAACCACCTCTTCCGTTTTTACCAGATCCTGCTCTATAAACCTGGGCAAATTCTACTCCATATTCTTGAGTAAGAAATTCCATTTCTTCGGGAGATAGTCTTTTGGGGATTTTCATACCTTTAGCTCCCGGCAACTCTGTAACATCACTAAGTGTCCTTCCGTCAGCAGTATACCTTTTAACCATTGAACCTTCACTGAGACTCGCACTTTTTTTGATTTTTTTGCTTAGATTACCAATCAACCAGGTACCGCCTTCAACCGAGCCCTTCACCGCCCATTTGCCAGCTACCTTACCACCCGGCAACCAGCTCAGCAGCGTTCCTCCACCTGCCGCAACTCGATCCGTGACAGACAAATTCTGTCCTGTGATCAGATCCACGCCAGTGAATACTTCTTGTAATCCCTTCACTGTACCCACAAACGGAATGGCATCCGCTACAAAACTTCCGCCCTGCTTCAGCCAATCCGCTCCATCTGCACTCAGTCCAAACGGATCAATATACGACACCGGATTCCCATTCACATACGCGTACCGGTTCATCGTCAGTCCGTTCCCGATACTTCCTGTCACCACATCCCGGTTTACAAAGCGCTTGATCTCTGGGTTGTAGTAACGCGCTCGCATCTGGTACAGACCATTCGGATCGGTCTGTACGCCATCTCGTCCGTTGTATTGGAAAGGCTGCTGACTGTCACCGATGTGCTCCAATTGTTCACCATACGTGTCGTACGTGTACGTATCGGTTACTTGTCCGGTTGCATCGGTCAATGCGATCGTGCTACCGCGCAGATCGTAGTGATACGTCTGGTTGTTGCCTGCGGCATCTTCGCGGCTGATCAGTCCGAGTCCGTAGACATACCAGGCTTGTGGTGTGCCCTGTGCATCGGTTTCCATCAGCACTTGGGAGAGCATCGCATGCGGGTTAATGACGAATCGGGTCGTTTTTCCATCTACGGTTATCGCATTCCGATTATTCTCATTATCATAGCCGTAGCTTACGCCACCCGCTTCGATCAGTCGATGACGTGCATCGTAGCGATAGTCTTCCATTGAGCCGTTTAGTGGACCGTGTAGCATATTGCCTTCTGCATCGTAGCGTACGCTTTGACCATTTACAGTTGCCAGTCGGTTATCTGCGGTGTAGGTCATGTGCAGATCGCCGAATAGTCCGTACGTGTCCTCAGTAACGCTTGTGGATTCTGTCGCCACATCGGTATTGCCATTGGCACTTCCGAGATCATTCAGTGTGGCTTCATTCACACTGCTAATGGTATGGGAAGAGCCATATACATCCTGTCCCACACGACTGCCCTGATCTTCGCTCGTTTCCATTGCGCTAAGAGCCATGTCACTTTGCATCATCACATCGTCTAGCCCTGGAGATAGACCTGGACCATACACATCAAAAGTAACACTGCTCTCTGGACGTTGTACATTTCCGTCATCTTCCTGCGTGACATTGCCTGCGGCATCGTAGGTGTAGGTGGTCGCGGTCATGTCACTGCCGTCTGGATTCAGGATTGTCATTGATGTTAATTGTCCGGCGGCATTGTAGGAACGATTTTCCTTGGTTCCATTTGCATGAGCCGTTGAAATTAAGCGTCCGTTGGCATCATAGCTATAGCTTGTTTTGCGTCCATTCCAATCGGTTACGGTGGACATTCTGCCTACCGCATCGTACGTGTAATGGACATTTTTACCGTCTGGATAGGTGAGTGTTGTGAGCTGTCCAGCGGCATCGTAGCTGTAGCCGATCGTATTGCCATCGCCATCGGTATACGTTTCAACTCGATTGAGCGGGTCAAATGTACGTCTCAGTACCTTACCATCGCTACCGGTTACCGATAAAATATTGCCGTTCTCATCATATTGGTACGATACGTTACCTGCTTCATCTGCAAAACGGATCAGACTGCCTGCGGCATCGTACGTATAATCGGTGCTTCGTCCATTCTTGTCTGTGTCCTGACTGAGCAATCCAACCTTATTGTACTGATACGTGTGGCTGCTGCCTGTCGCGTCTTTTTCCTGAATCAGACGACCGAGCAGATCGTATTCATATCCGGCTTGATTGCCATTCGCATCGACCATCTTCGTAATCTGTCCGAAGGCATCCAGCGCTTGCGAAGTGTGACCTTCGATTGCATCCGTTACATTCGTCAATTGTCCCAGCTTATCATAGCTATAGCTTGTTTTGCGATCCATTGGATCGGTAAACTGGGTCAGTTGGTTAAGCTGGTTATACGTGCTTGTGTACGTGTTACCCAGTGCGTCGGTCATTTTGACCGGATTGCCTGCGGTATCGTACTCTACACTATACATTTTGTTACTCAGTGCATCCCTTGCTTCAGTTGGGCGACCGAGTGCATCGTAGGCATAGCGGACGCTTGCACCCTGTGCATTGGTTTCACTGAGCAGACGACCTGCTTTATCATATGCAAAGCTTGTTTTACGTCCGAGTGGATCGGAGACGCCAATCATGCGCCCTTCTGCATCGTACTGAATGCCGATCTTACCACCAAGTGCATCGGTCATGCCAGTCAATTGACCATTCGCATCGTAGCCATAACGAGTGACGTTACCTTTGGCATCGGTCACACTGGTCAATTGATCGTGACCATCATACGTATAGCTGATTTTGTGATTCAGTTCGTCAATGACGGACATGAGTTGATCGTCATCATTATAAACAATACTGGCGGTATGACCTGCGGCGTCTGTCTGAGTCGTCATACGACCTGCTTTATCATAGCCGATCAAGGTCACTTCACCCGTTGATTGGGTTACTTTGTTTAACTGAGCGCCATCATAGCCGTACTGAATCTCGCCACCACGCGGATCGGTTGCGGATACCAGCATGCCCTGCGCATTGTACGTATAGGCGATTTTCTGCCCTTCGCCATTCGTGGTCGTCAGCAGTCGCCCCTGATTATCGTACGTACTGGTGATGCTTGTACCATCCGGGCCTGTCGCTTTGAGCAGATTGCCCAGACCATCATAGGTCATCGTGAGCGATTGACCGGACGGATCGGTTACCTTGATCACATTGCCTTTGGCATCATGTTCAAAACGTGCCGTTTGATTCAGCGCATTCGTGATGCTCGTGCGATTCCCTTGCTCATCGTACGTATAGGTGGTTTTTCCATCCAGTGCATCCTGTACGCCGATTAACTGATAGTTCGCATCATGGATACGTGTTTGCACATTGCCGTTACGATCGGTGATCGTCGTTGTAAACTGATCTTCACCTTGATTGTAGGCTAGCTTGGTTTCATGACCTGCAATACCATCGGTCTGCTTGAGAATGCGTCCTTTGCTATCATAGCTGTTCGCAAATACCTGCGTGCCATCTAGCTTGCCTGTCAGGATCTGATGATTGTTGTTGTACGTGTATTCATCCTGGATACCATTGGGACGTGTTAATGTCGTTAAACGTCCTGTTTCATCATAGCTGAACTTCGCTGTACGCCCAGCTTGATCACTTACGGCATTCACACGACCAGCTGTATCGTATGTCAATACAAGCTTCGCGCCAGTAGCTGGCTCGGAAATGCTGGAGAGCTTGCCACTAGCATTATACTGCGTGTTCAGCGTGATTCCGCCGGAGTTACCGATCGACTGCAGCTTACCATCCTTGGCAAATTGCAGATTCGTACGATCAGATCGACTTAGTGTGTAGCTACCGTCGTTATTTTGACGAAGGGTATCGTATTGTACGGCCTTTTGACTGGACGAATACGTTCCATCCGCTTGACGAGCGAATGTGTTGTGTCGGAAATCGTTCCAGTAGATATCGACGCTGCCGTCTTTGGCATTCTTTTGCAGACGCATCGCATAGTTATGACTCCATCCCTTGCCCATAGAGCCATTCCCTTGTAACAACGAATAATACTGTGCCTGGAAAGGAATATCTACGCTGCCGTGTGCAGACAGCATCGTTTTATTAATGATCTGCGCGCCGGTTGATGTATCAATCGGATCAGCATAGAACGTTTGTGGATCATAGCTCGATGGATCAAGTGAACTTACCGGTTGTCCCGTTGGTGGTGTTGTTGGCGCTGGAATGACCGGATCGGTCGTTTCTTCCCAGCGGAACTGACCATAGGGACTATACACTTCGATCGTTTTCCCGCTTGTATTGCGGATAATCGCTGTGTTGCCGCCACCGATCGCTACAGCCCCAGTACCTGGCTGTTCAGCTGCTTGTTCAACCCAATAGCTGAAAGCACCCTTTGGCGTGAGTGTATGACTCTGATTCGTTACATTTTTCGCCTTGAGCATCTTCTCTGCTCCAAGGCTATAGATGGACAATGCTTCATGCTCTGCATCGGTAAAGGAGAAATGATCCTTGTCAGCACGCACCGTTGTGGCTACGCTCTGACGTCCAGTCAGAATCGCATATCCACCAGATGGAACAGCTACAGTCGTCCCTGTACTCAGTCGATCATAGCTAGATGTCGCTGCGCCAGAAGCGTCATAGACAGCCACATCATATTTACCGTTCATGGTGAGACGAGCGACATCACCAGAGTTGTTGATCGCCTTCATACTTTGACCGTTATCTAACGATTTGATCAACAGATCGTTACCCTGAGTTACACGGATCGCCTCGGTTGGTGCCCATACTGTGATAGGTTGTGTATCTGCATTGTTAATAACAATGCGCGATCCAGATAATACAGTATGCGAACTCCATGTATTGTTATCACTGCTGCTGGTTAATGTTCCAGCTTCATTATAAATTTGGTAACCATGTGTTCCGCTTACTTTTAGTCCAAAGCTTCCCGTTGCAATATTACGAACGGAGTAACTTTCTCCTGGCTCCAGTACCTTTGTCGTAACTGGACGACCCTGAATGGCTGTTGCTTGGAATGCATCATATGATCCAGAGACTGTAACTTTGGCACCTGGCGAGCCTGAGATCACATAACGATCTGTAGGGGACAGGTAGGTCGCTTTAGTCGTCTCATTCACTGCATAATCTTCTGGATTTCCATTCGTTTTATACCGAGCATAATCGTAGGTTCCATCGGTATATATGGTAGCTGGATTCAGCAATGTTTGTTGATATACGAGTGTCTGATCATCAGATAATACCGTCTTGAAGGTGACCGGATGCTGACGATCCTTCATTGTAAATGATTCGTACGGTGCATAGACGATAACATCGTTCTCGTCATTATTTTGAACGCCGATACGTCCATTTGGAGCAAGCTTCTGGGTACTTGCACTGGTCACACGGTTTGTGTAATTCGTGAGTTGTCCGTTTGCATCATATCGCGCATAGCCATAATATCCTTTGATGCGAACGATTGAATCCACGGTCTCGATATTAATCGCATCTACGTACTGATCTGCTTTGAGTGTGCGTTTAATCAATGCTGGATTCGTTCTCGTTTGAATATCAAATGCATCATAAGGTCCTTCCATAACGGATGCTTCGGTACCAGATCCTGTAACGGCAAGCTTGTAACCCGCAGTTACTGATTGGATCTTGTCGTCGTGCATCAGTTCCAATTCATTCACTTCACCACCAGGCTTGCGCTCGACATAATCGTATACGCCACCTATGGAGTACATATTGAATAATTTACTGGAAGTATTCGTTATACTCAGGCTTTGCCCATTGTTTAATACTTTGCGGAAAGTAACTGGATGGTCACGATCAGCACCTTTAAATAATTCAAAGGCAGCGTAAGCTTCGATCGGTTTCTCATCCGAGTTCATTACGCCTAGTCTCTGACCTGCATCAGTCGAGCGATAGGTAACGCTTGTATTGTAGAGATAGCTGTTAGGCAGACCGTCTGACGTATAATCCATCAGATCATGGCGACCCGTAAAATAAACCGTTTCACTCGTCTGTGCCTGATTGATAAAATCAAAACTCTGATTGATCGCAAGCTGCTTGATCAATAGCGCCGGATTCGCACTGGATTGTACACTTGTCACATCATACGGAGTTAACAGTACAAATTGCGTACCACTTGAGTTCGTAACCGTGATCCGCTCTCCTGTATAAAATGGAAGTCCCGATTGCGTACGATCATGGTCAAGCGAACGCAGCGATTGATCTGCCTTGTAACTTGCCTGGTCGTAGGTTCCTTCGGTATACAGGTTGAAGTTAGCTGGACTGGTGTTCGACAGCTTCAAGCTTTGACCTGTATTCAAATATCCTTTGTACAGTGCAGGCTCAGAGCGATTGCTCCAATCAAAAGCATCGGCTGGGCCGGTAATCGTAAGCGGCGTATTGTAACTGTTTGTAATGATCGCTTTTTGATCCTTGGTTACGGTATGATTCTCCGCTTTGATTGGATTGCCATAATCCGCTACACGATTATCGGCTTTATCGTACACCACATAATGATGCTGACCATTTGTCAGCACGGGGAAGCTGTAACGGGATGTATTGATTGCCTTAATCGTTTGTCCTGGCTCGAGTGTGCGTGTAAATGTAATCGGCTGCGAACGGAACGAGAAGCGGAACGCTTCATAAGGTGCATAGATCATGTCCGTTGTTGTGCCTACGTTCGTGAAAGCTACGCGCTGTCCATTTTGTAAAATAAAGCTACTATTCAGCACATACGTGCCATATTTCATAATGCCCAGACTATCGTAAAAGGAATAATCGTAACGTCCATTCGTCTGGATGGTTGCGGTATTGTGCGATAGATTAGTCGCTTCCAGCGAACCGCCTGGAGCTAGATTGTACCGATATAGCGCCGGATTGGCGGAATCGGAGATCTGGGATTGTTCTTTTGGAATTTTGACGGTGACAGGACTTGGACTACTGTTATTCGTAAACACAACCGTATGTCCCATCGGTAAAAGATAACTCGATAATGTACTGCCCATACGATAATCTGCCACATCGCCAGAAGCATCGTACTCCGCATAATCATACGTACCATTCATGAGTAGCTTGATCTGTTCAGGTGAGCTGTTATGCACCTTGATGCTTGCGCCAGATCCGAGCGTCTTGGTTACTGTTGGGGGTTCGACCTGATTGGAAGCAAAAAATAGATGATGAGGGCCGCTGACCGTTAATATAGAAGCATTGGGATTTGTAATAACAATCCGCTGACCTGCTCGAACATACTTCGTTGCCGACGATGTCGTGCCGGAAGACGCAATCGAACCATCTTCATCGTAAATCACAAAATCATAAGAACCGCCTTCAATGTACACATAACCGTTGGTGTCTGATTTGTTAATAGCCTGTACAGAGGTTTTAGGTGTTACATTGTATAGAAAATTGGCAGGTATAGCGGAAGACGTAATAATAACAACTCGCGATGCACCATAGATATCAAAAGGCACTGTATCCCGGTTCGTAATAATTACAGCTCCACCTTTGACTATAGTCTCTGTCCCACCAGAATCTTTAGATGTAAACGTACTATACTCCCTGGCCGTATTGAAATTAATATTTGCATTCAGTCCACCGACTTGAACGCTTTGACTGTGAAGACTATCGGTATTAGAAACCCATGCACTGTTACCTGGGCTAATACTATAGTGGTTTAGAGCATGCACAATAGCTGAACTCCAACGACCTCCAATATCTAAAGTTCGAGTTCGCGAATCCACAGTCATCGTAGAGTTAGATGTATTCGTAAGAACCACTTCATAATTACGAGAAACATTAATAGATCTATTACCCGAAAATTGTCCATAGTCCAATACATCTGCACTCGGCGTATAACGGGCATATTCGTAAGAGTCACCTTTTAAATATACCGTTATGCCCGTAGCAACCGTTTGTGTGAAGCTGATAGTCTCCCCCGGTGCAAGGCTGTATATATTCGAATCAGCCGCCTTAGCTACCTGTGTCGTTATACCGTAACCCACTGCCGCGAGTACAACGAGCAGCAGGCTCAGACGCCAATATAAAGCTAATCGCCTCACTGTGCGCCACCTGCCTTCTCGAAGGTGCGATCAGCAAAGCCGGCTTTGGCGTGACCATTGGCCTTGAGTAGTACGATCTGCAAATGCACTCTAGCCTTCACTGCTCCCGTTGGCGCTACAAGGCTTGCGTTATAACTTTTCCAATCGGTATTTTGCTTGAGATTCAGCAGATTATCGTAACGAAGCAGACGATTATTTTTGTCATAGTAATTCACAATGACTTGAACGACTGCATCTTTCATCTCTTCTGTTTTGACCCAACCTTCATATGTATAAAGGGTGCCTCGTTGTACGGGAATATCTCGGTAAATATTAGCTCCTCCTGTTTGCTTAGCATCCAGTGTCAGCCACTGAGCAGTAAGTAGTGGAGCAGGCTCGCTATATACTTCCTGGGTAACGGTAACCGGTGCTGATCCATATACATCCTGCGCAACGGAGGAAGTAAAATAACGAACAGGTGCATCTTGATTACTGCCATATACGTTGGCTGTCGCTGTCTCATAGCGTGACTTCATTCCTTTGGTCATATACGCTGTCCAGCCTTGAACGATATTACTCTTTTGTACAGTAGGTGTGTTGGTTGAAGTTACACTTAGTAGATTGCCACCTGGATCATACGTATAAGTCGTTGTTTGATCGCCTCGCTGTACCGAAGTTACCCGATCTAAGCCGTCGTATTGATAATCGGCGGCGGATGCCACGATTCCACTGCTTAACAGGATCGTGCTAAGTAGTAGGATGGCACCTGTTTTCACTGTAAATCTATTCATTCTATTCGCTCCCTTATCCATTTCTTGCTATCTTTCAAGCTATTGTAATGCTGCTTGCTACATGGGGTGAGTCATGCTGTACATCTGTACTCTACAATTGTATGGTTCTGATATTGCCTATCCCTCCTTAATTTGGATCTTTCGTTATTTTTATATGTTATTGGAAGAATCCTTTTTTTATATCGGAGAGAATGTGGGTAATGTTGGCAGTTATACACCATATTGAATCGTAAGTTCTATGAAATTAGTTCATATTACCTGTAAATTTAAACATATAACTGAACGATATACGTTGCATGATTACGTAACTACGTGTTCGCTATCATTATTTCTTTATACAGCCTTTGATCTTCATAAGCTTTCATTTAACACAAAAATCCCCCAAACTCGTATTGGGCTTCAACACCAACCCAAAGCAGTGTGCAACTGCTTTGGGTTGGTGTTAAAATCCATCCGAGTATGGAGGATCGAATGTAACTCATATCATGTTATCCAATTCAACTTCATTCATTTCAAAATGGCAATCAGCCCTGCTGACCAACCAGCGCCTTCGCCGCAATATCACTGCGCTGATGCTTGCCTTTAAACGCGATTTTCTCCGCCTGTTCATACGCCGCTGTACGCGCCGAAGCAATATCCGCACCCAGACCAACTACACCAAGCACACGACCACCATTTGTGACGAATTCACCTGCGTCATTCTTGGCTGTACCGGCATGGAATACGAGTGCCCGCGTGTGATCGACCTCAGCTAATCCTTTAATCGGTAGACCCTTTGGATACGAAGCTGGGTAACCACCAGAAGCCATAATCACGCATACTGCCGCTTCATTCGACCACTTGATCTCTACATCACCAAGTGTACCGTTTACGCTGGCAAGGAAGATATCGAGCAGATCCGTTTGCAGACGTGGTAATACGACCTGTGTTTCCGGATCGCCAAAGCGAGCATTGAACTCGACGGTCTTCGGCTTGCCCTCTGGTGTGATCATCAGACCTGCAAACAGTACACCACGGAAAGGACGACCTTCGGATACCATCGCTTTCGCAGTTGGAATCACGATCGTTTCGATCGCTTCGTCGATAATCGCTTCATTAATATGCGGTAGCGGCGAGTACGTCCCCATGCCGCCTGTATTGGGTCCTTTATCGCCATCGTAGACCGGCTTATGATCCTGCGCGGCAGGCATCACGCGTACAGTTTCCCCATCGACAAAAGCAAGAATCGACATTTCCTGTCCTGCCATGAATTCCTCGATAATGACGCGGCTACCTGCTTCGCCGAATACTTTATCCTGCATGATCGCCTGTAACGCATCTATAGCCTCATCCATGCTGTAGGCTACCGTAACGCCTTTACCTGCGGCAAGACCATCTGCCTTGATCACAACTGGAATCGGCTGCTGCTGCAAGTACGCAAGCGCTGCATCATAGTTATCGAATTTGGCATATGCGGCGGTCGGAATATGATATTTATGCAAAAGATCCTTCATGAACGTCTTGCTGCCCTCGATAATCGCTGCATTTTTACGCGGGCCGTATACGGGAATCTGACGCGCTTCAAATACATCGACAATGCCGTCAGCCAGTGGATCATCCGGCCCAACCACGACCAGTCCAACTTGACGCTCAGCCGCAAAATCAGCAAGCTTGTCAAACTCATTCACAGCAATCGGTACACATTCTGCAATCTGTCCAATACCTGCGTTACCAGGTGCACAATATATACGATCGGCATTCGGACTTTTCGCCAGCGCCCAGATGATCGCATGCTCCCGTCCGCCACTACCGATAACTAGAATATCCATAAGTCACGCTCCGTTCCGTAAAATCGAATACAACCTGCACCTGTTCTTAGTGCTTAAAGTGGCGTACGCCAGTGAATACCATCGCGATTCCATGCTCATTGGCTGCCTTGATCGACTCTTCATCCTTAACGGAGCCGCCGGGCTGAATGATCGCGGTAATGCCTGCTTGGGCTGCAGCTTCTACCGTATCGCCCATTGGGAAAAAGGCATCTGATGCAAGGATCGCACCTGTCGCTTTGTCAGCGGCTTGTTCGATTGCGATTTTCGCTGCGCCTACACGGTTCATCTGCCCCGCACCTACGCCAACCGTCATATCATTTGCTGCCAGCACGATGGCATTGGATTTGACATGTTTTACGACTTTCCAGCCGAACAACAATTGCTTCATCTCGTCCGCAGATGGTGCACGATCTGTCACGATTTTCAGATCAGCCTCAGTGATCGCATGCACATCGCTATCCTGCACGACCATACCGCCCTCAACCATCGTCACGATTGGCTGTGCTTTACGTTCGCCAACTGGAGCAAGCTCGCCCATTTTCAGCAGACGGATATTTTTCTTTTTCGTTAAAATGTCCAGTGCTTCTGGTGTGAAGTCTGGAGCAAGAATGATCTCCAGGAAAATCTCGCTCAGTGGTTGTGCGGTTTCTGCATCAATGACACGGTTCGCCGCTACGATACCACCGAAGATTGAGGTTGGATCAGCTGTATAGGCTTTGTTGTATGCTTCGGCAATTGTCGTCCCTACGCCTACGCCGCAAGGGTTCATATGCTTGACCGCTACAACTGCCGGCTCACTGAATTCCTTCACGATCTGTAACGCTGCATTCGCATCGTTGATGTTGTTATAAGACAGCTCTTTACCGTGGAGCTGTTCAGCTGTTGTGAGCGTACCTTCCGGTGCCAGTGGCTTACGGTAAAAGGCAGCTGTCTGATGCGGGTTCTCGCCATAACGTAAATCTTGAATTTTCTCATACGTTACGGTGTAACGTTCTGGATACGGCGTTTCGAGCACGCCCGCCAGATAGTCGGAGATCAGTGAATCGTAGGCTGCCGTATGACGGAATACTTTGGCCGCCAGTCCTTTACGTGTCGCCAGTGTGGTATCGCCGCCTGCGCGTACTTCTTCCAGCACGTTAGCATAGTCAGCCGCATAGACAACTACCGTTACAAACGCGTGATTTTTCGCTGCACTACGCAGCATGGTTGGACCACCGATATCAATATTCTCAATCGCATCCTCATACACCACACCTGGCTTCGCTACCGTTTCCTGGAATGGGTACAGATTAACGACAACCAGATCAATATAGCCAAGTCCCAGCTCGTCCATCTGCTTCTGATGCTCTTCGCTATCCCGAATCGCCAGCAGACCACTATGTACAGCAGGATGAAGTGTTTTTACGCGTCCATCCAGAATTTCAGGAAAGCCTGTCACTTCGGAAATGCCGATAACCGGAACGCCTTCATCTGCCAGTAGATTTTTGGTACCACCTGTTGAAATAATCTCTACGCCGAGTGCAGACAACTCACGGCAAAAATCGACGACACCTGTTTTATCGGATACGCTGACCAGCGCTCGTTTGATACTCATAACTTCGGATTCCTCCTTCAAATGGGTACAACCTGAATTGACGAAATATAGTAGACAACATCTATGTCGATATAGACCAATCTCGATAAAGCTCCAACCAATCATTCAATCATTCAATCATTCAATCATTCAATCATTCAATCATTCAATCATTCAGAATGATACGTGATCCTCATCCAGATTACGTTTCAGGATCACGTTCTTTTTCTTAATCAAAAGCGCTCTGTCCAAGCCGTCTCACGACTCTACAATAACATGACGTCCATCCTCTGCCAGACGAATCTTACCAGCAGCAAGCTGAGAGACGACACGTGGATACAGTGTTTGTTCAATATGATGAATACGATCGGCTAGCGTCTCCGCCGTATCATTCGGATGAATAGCCGCAGGCTGCTGCGCAATGATCGCCCCTGTGTCCATTCCGTTATCGACAAAATGAACCGTGACTCCCGTTAGCTTCACGCCATAATCGAGCGCCTGTCCGATCGCATCCTTGCCTGGAAATGATGGCAGCAGAGACGGATGAATATTAATCATTCGTCCCACATACGGATCGACCATCGTCGGTGTGAGTAGCCGCATATAGCCCGCCAGCA
>JAAIGF010064289.1_pt1 | contig 48133 bp, 45 predicted proteins | sample 6487441 | NCBI WGS metagenome assembly JAAIGF01 (sample SAMN13974129, study PRJNA590717) | phyllosphere metagenome | biome: pepper field; feature: multiple bacterial spot infested pepper fields; material: pepper leaves; isolation source: leaves from pepper fields | host: Capsicum annuum ...
CGCTGCTCGATCGCCTCGCGCAGCAGCCCGGTGAAGGTGCGCGAGTTTTCCACCAGCAGGATGCGCTGGGGCAAGGGAGCGGCGCCAGTGGCGTTGGCGTAGCCGTGCTGCGGCAAAGCGGGCATGGAGTCTGCTCGAAACGTGATGGCTCGAGGCGTTAGCGGCCTCGCGGCGACAGACTTGAGGAAGAGCAGATGCAACAGCGTGAAGACCAACGGTCGTCACCTGGCAGGAGCGGTGGGGCTGTGGGTAGGTGACGACCGTGGGTCGACACGCTCCGGGTGCTGCCCGCTAGAGCAGATCACGCAGCCGCAGCAGCGCCATGCTCGCTACCAGCAGCGGCCGCCGCAGCAGTCTGCCGCCCGGGAATGGCCGATGCCGCAGGCGCGCGAATACATCCAGCCGTCCCGCCTGGCCGGCAATGGCGTCGGCGATGACCTGGCCGGCGAGGTTCGCCGCCGCCACCCCGTGGCCGGAGAAGCCCTGGGCGAAATAGACCTCCGGTGCAAGCCGGCCCCAGTGGGGTGCGCGGTTAGCGGTGATGTCCACATAGCCGCCCCAGAGGTGTTCCAGTCCCACATCACGCAGTTGCGGGAACACCGCGTGCAGGCGCCGGGTCATCGTCTGCCTGAGACCCGGCGGGGGCAGGGCGGAGTAGCTGGCGCCGCCACCAAACAGGACGCGGTGGTCATGGCTCAGGCGGAAGTAGTCCAGCACCCAGCTGGTATCTGCCACGGCCATGTTGTTGCGGATCAGTGCGGTGGCGCGCGCTGCGCCCAGTGGCGGGGTGGCGCCGATGTAGGTGCCGACCGGCATGACCCGGTCTTCCAGCGTCGGCGCGATGCCCTGCAACAGGGCATTGCCTGCCAGCAGCAGGTGGCCCGCACGTACCGTACCGTGATGCGTGCGCAGCGCAGGGTACGGTGCGGTCTGCCAGGACAGCACGCGACTGTGCTCGTGGATGATCGCCCCGGCCGCCTCGGCCGCCGCCGCCAGACCGCGCACATAGGCCAGCGGATGCAGGTGGGCGGCGCGTGGGTCGAACATCGCGCCGCGGTAGCGGTCGCTGTCCAGCTGGGCGCGCAGGGCGGCGGCGTCCCACCACTGCGTGGGGTAGTCGTAATGATCGGCCAGCTGCGCCTGCACCGCGCGCAGGCGGCGCTCCTGCCGCGGCTGGATCGGCACGTTGGCATGGCCGCTGACCCAGTGACAGTCGATGCCATGCGTGCTGACGCGGTGGCGGACCAGCTCCACCCCCTCGCAGGAGAAGTCGAACAGGGTGCGGGCATCGGCGCGGCCGAGCAGCGCTTCCAGCGTGTCCACTTCGCAGCCATAGCCGGGCAGCACCTGCCCGCCGTTGCGGCCGGAAGCGGCATCGCCGACCTGGCCAGCCTCCAGAACCACCACCTGCAGCCCGCGGCCGGCCAGTTCCAGCGCTGCGGAGAGGCCGGTGTAACCGGCGCCGAGAATCGCCACATCGGCCTGCAGATCGCCCGGCAGGGCAGGGCGCGGCGCACAGGCCGGCAAGCTGGCGGCATACCAGCTGTCCGGTGGTGACGATGCAGGCGTGCGTGCGGCATCCATGCCGTCCAGTGTGGCGCAAAGCGTCACGCGATGGGATAGGGAAGGCCCTCAACTTGCTGTGGTCATGATCGCGGCGTTACCGTGGGCGCGATGGCGGCCTGGCCGCCCCACCGCAGCATCGCAGAGGTCTCCATGCGCCCGACGTCCCGCAGCAGCACGCCTTCGTCCGATCAGGGACAGGAAAGCAGCCTGCTTCGCTGGCTCAAGGAGCATCAGGTGACCGAGGTCGAATGCCTGGTGCCGGACATCACCGGCAATGCGCGCGGCAAAATCATCCCGGCCGACAAGTTTTCCCATGACTACGGCACGCGGCTGCCCGAGGGCATCTTCGCCACCACGGTGACCGGCGAGTTTCCCGACGATTATTACGATCTGACCTCGCCGTCGGATTCGGACATGATGCTGCGTCCGGACCCGGATACCGTGCGCATGGTGCCGTGGGCGGCCGATTCGACCGCGCAGATCATCCACGACTGCTACACCAAGCATGGCACGCCGCACGAACTGGCCCCCCGCAACGTGCTGCGGCGCGTGCTTGATGCGTACGCCGATCTCGGCCTGCGGCCGGTGGTGGCACCGGAACTGGAGTTCTTCCTGGTGCAGAAGAACACCGACCCGGATTTCCCACTGCTGCCGCCGGCCGGGCGCTCGGGTCGGCCGGAAACCGCGCGGCAGTCGTACTCCATCGATGCGGTCAACGAGTTCGATCCGATCCTGGACCTGATGTACGACTATGCCGATGCGATGAAGCTGGACGTGGATACGTTGATCCATGAGTCCGGCGCGGCCCAGCTGGAAGTCAATTTCACCCACGCCGATGCCATGGATCTGGCCGACCAGGTGTTCCTGTTCAAGCGCACCATGCGCGAGGCGGCGATGCGGCACGGGGTGTACGCCACCTTCCTGGCCAAGCCGATGGAGAACGAGCCGGGCAGCGCCATGCATATCCACCAGAGCCTGGTACGCGCCAGCGACGGTCTGAGCGTGTTTGCCGGTGAGACCGGGGCGGAGGGCGAGTTCAGCCCGGTCTTCGGCCATTATCTGGGCGGTCTGCAGAAATACGCCCCGCAGGCGATGGCATTCTTCGCGCCGAACGTCAATTCCTACCGGCGCCTGCTGTTTGGCGAGGTCTCGCCGAGCAACGTGCGCTGGGGCTTTGACAACCGTACCTGCGGCCTTCGCGTCCCGTTGGATACGCCGGAGAACATCCGGGTGGAGAGCCGCTTTGCCGGGTCTGATGCCAACCCGTATCTGGCCATGGCGGCGACCCTGGCCTGCGGATTGCTGGGCATCGGCGAACGGCTGGCCCCGGATGCGCCGGTGACCGGCAGTGCCAAGGAACTGGGCTATGACCTGCCGCGCTCGCTGGGCGAGGCGCTGGATGGGCTCGAACGCTGCGACCCGCTGCGCGAGTTGCTCGGGGAGCGCTTCTGCCGTGCCTATGTTTCGGTCAAGCGCAAGGAGTACGAGACCTTCTTCCGGGTGATCAGCTCCTGGGAACGGGAGTTCCTGCTGCTGAACGTGTGACTCGAAAAATCGGGCCACGGGGGGTAGGCTGGCAGCCATCGCCGGCCCGCCGGACCCCCTTTCCTTCCATCAGGAGCCCCTTTCGATGAAGCTGCGAACCCTCACGCTCGGCCTGGCCACCGCCCTGCTTGCTGCCTGTGGCGGCGGTGGTGACGCCGGCAAGGCGCAGGACAGCAAGGTCCTGAACGTCTACAACTACAGCGACTACATCGCCGAGAACACCATTCCGGACTTTGAGAAGAGCACCGGCATCAAGGTCACCTACGATGTGTTCGACAGCGACGAGATGGTGGAAACCAAACTGCTGGCCGGCAACAGCGGCTACGACGTGGTGGTGCCGACACTGAACTTCTTCGGGCGGCAGATCCAGGCCGGCGTGTTCCTGCCGCTGGACAAGAGCCGCATTCCCAACCTGGCCAGGCTTGACCCGGCGGTGATGGCGCGCATCGCCACCCAGGACCCGGACAACCAGTACGGCGTGCCCTACATGATCGGCACCACCGGCATCGGCTACAACGTGGACATGGTCAAACAGCGTTTCGGTGGCAGCGCCGAGATCGCCAACAGCTGGGACCTGGTGTTCAAGCCGGAGAACATCAGCAGGATGAAGGACTGCGGTGTGACCATCCTGGACACCCCGGCCGACATGATCCCGATCGCGCTGCATTACCTGGGTCTGGACCCGCACAGCAGCGACCCGGCCCAGCTGCAGCAGGCGGCCGACCTGCTCAAGTCGATCCGCCCCTACGTGCAGAACTTCCATTCCTCGCAGTACGTGACCTCGCTGGCCAATGGGGGTACCTGCCTGGTGGTGGGCTGGTCGGGCGACATCATCCAGGCCCGTGACCGCGCCGAGGAAGCCAGCAATGGCGTCAAGGTGGCCTATTCGATCCCGCGCGAGGGCGCGCCGCAGTGGTTCGACATGCTGGCCATCCCCAAGGACGCCAAGCACCCGGAAGCCGCCTATGCCTTCATCAACTACCTGCTTGAGCCGCAGGTGGCCGCGGCCAACACCAACTTCATCCACTACGCCAACCCGGTGACCGAGGCCACCCCGCTGGTGGACGAGGCGATCCGGACCGACCCGACCATCTATCCGCCGGCCGATGTGGCCGCCAAGATGTTCACCTACTCGATCAACAGCGCTGACACCGACCGGCTGTATACCCGGTTGTGGACCGAGATCAAAACCGGCCGTTGATGCGGCTGCGGCCCCGCCGGTGGTGGGGCCGCCTCTGCGCGGTCCGCGTGCACGGTGAGCCGCCTGCAACCGTCATATCGCGCTCGCGTGGTGGAGGCTAAAATGCGCAGGTCGTCTCATTGCCCGCTCCCGGAGCCGCTGCCCATGTCCGTTGAAGCCTCGCCGGAACCCGTCGCCGCCGTGCCGGCGGTCGACGCCGGTTATCTGTCCATCCGCGAGCTGCGCAAGGAGTTTGATGGCTTCGTCGCGGTCGACGACGTCAACCTCGACGTGCGCAAGGGCGAGATATTCGCCCTGCTGGGGGGCTCGGGCAGCGGCAAGTCGACCCTGCTGCGCTGCCTGGGCGGCTTTGAAACGCCGACAAAGGGGCGTATCGAGCTTGATGGCAAGCGTCTGGACCTGCTGCCGCCCTACCAGCGGCCGGTCAACATGATGTTCCAGTCCTACGCGCTGTTCCCGCACATGACCGTCGAGCAGAACATCGCCTTCGGCCTCAAACAGGACGGCATGGACCGCGATGCCATCGCCCGACGCGTGGGCGAGATGCTGGAACTGGTGCAGATGGGCAAGCTGGCCAAGCGCCGCCCGCACCAGCTGTCCGGCGGACAGCAGCAGCGCGTGGCGCTGGCCCGTTCGCTGGCCAAGGGCCCCAAGCTGCTGCTGCTGGACGAGCCGATGGGCGCGCTGGACAAGAAGCTGCGCTCGCAGATGCAGCTGGAACTGGTGAGCATCATCGAGACCTCCGGGGTGACCTGCGTGATGGTTACCCACGACCAGGAAGAGGCCATGACCATGGCCACCCGCATCGCGGTGATGGATGCCGGCTGGATCCAGCAGGTCGGCAAGCCGGACGAGATCTACGAGCAGCCCGCCAACCGCTTTGTCGCCGGTTTCATCGGCTCGGTGAACCTGTTTGACGGGGTCATCGAAGAGGATCTGGCCGACCATGCGACCGTGCGCACGCCCCTGTTCCCGGCGCCCATCTACATCGGTCACGGCATCACCGGCTACGAGGGGCAGCCGGTGGCGTTCGCGCTGCGCCCGGAAAAAGTGATGATCGGCAAGAACGAGCCGGAGGCGCACGTCAACAAGGCGCAGGGGGTGATCGAGGACATCGCCTACTTCGGCAGCCACTCGGTCTATCACGTGCGTCTGCCCAGCGGCGCCAAGGTGCTGTCCAACTTCACCAACGCCCAGCGCTGGGCCAGCGAGGGCCTGACCTGGGGCGATGAGGTGTGGGTGTGCTGGCGCGACAACGACGGCGTGGTACTGGCCTCATGAAGGTCACGCCCAAGCGCTGGCTGCCCGGCACGCGCGCCACGGTGATCGGCATTCCGTACCTGTGGCTGCTGCTGTTCTTTGCCGTCCCGTTCGTGATCATCCTGATGATCTCCTTCGCACATACCCAGGTCGGCTCGCCGCCGTACACCTGGCTGCTGCAGTACGTGGATGGCGCCTTCTCGCTCAAGCTCAACCTGGAAAACTACCTGCAGCTCGGGCGCGACCAGCAGTACCTGCTGGCCTACCTCAGTTCGTTCAAGATCGCGTTTATTTCCACGGCGCTGACCCTGCTGGTCGGCTATCCGATGGCCTACGCGATCGCACGCATGTCGCCTTCGGCGCGTAATGTGGCAATGATGCTGGTGGTACTGCCCTCGTGGACCTCGTTTCTGATCCGCGTATACGCGTGGATGGGCATCCTTGACCGTAACGGCCTGCTCGACCAGCTGCTGATGAAGATCGGCGTGATCGACGAGCCGCTGCGGCTGCTGTACACGCCGACCGCGGCCTACATCGGCATCGTTTACTGCTACCTGCCGTTCATGGTGCTGCCGCTGTATGCCAACCTGATCAAGCACGACCACCGCCTGCTGGAGGCAGCCTACGACCTCGGCGCCCGACCGTGGCAGGCGTTCATGCGCATCACCTTGCCGCTGTCGCGCGCCGGCATCGTCGCCGGCTGCATGCTGGTGATGATTCCGGCGGTGGGTGAGTTCGTCATTCCGGAAATGCTCGGCGGACCCGATACGCTGATGATCGGGCGCGTGCTGTGGGGCGAGTTCTTCAACAACCGCAACTGGCCGGTGGCCTCGGCGGTGGCGGTGGTGATGCTGCTGCTGCTGATGCTGCCCATCGTGCTGTTCAACCGCGCCCAGCAGCGCGAGCTGGAGGGGCGGCAGGCATGAGCACGATGCGTGGCTACCGCTGGCTGGGCTGGGGCGTACTTGCCCTGGGTTTTGCCTTCCTGTACCTGCCGATCCTGCTGTTGATGCTGTATTCGTTCAACAGCTCGCGGCTGGCGATGGTCTGGGCCGGGTTCTCCACCCGCTGGTACGGTGAGCTGTTCAACGACCGCGCGCTGATGGATGCGTTGTGGGTGAGTCTGCGGGTCGCGTTCTGGACCGCCTGTGCGGCCACGGTGCTGGGCACGCTCGCGGCGATGGTGATGACCCGCTTCCGGCGCTTTCGTGGCAAGACCCTGTTCGGCGCGCTGATCACCGCACCGCTGGTGATGCCCGAGGTGATCCTCGGCTTCTCGCTGATGACCCTGCTGGTGTCCATGGGCGGAATCCCCGGCTTCCCGGCCAGGGGCATCACCACGATCTGGATCGCCCACGTCACCTTCACCTTGTCCTTCGTCACCGTGGTGGTCTCCTCGCGCCTGCAGGAGCTGGACGTGTCGCTGGAAGAGGCGGCGATGGACCTGGGCGCCAGCCGGCTGACCGTGTTCTTCCGCATCACACTGCCGATCATCGCACCGGCCCTGATGGCCGGTTGGCTGCTCGCGTTCACGCTGTCGCTGGACGATGTGGTGATCGCCAGCTTCGTCGCCGGCCCCAGTGCCACGACGCTGCCGATGAAGGTGTTCGCCTCGGTGCGCATGGGCATCAGCCCGAAGATCAACGCCCTGGCCACGCTGATGGTGCTGGCTGTCTCACTGGCGGCGGTGCTCGGCTGGTATTTCAACGCGCGCGCGGCCAAGCGCCGCCAGCGTGACCTGCAGCTGGCGCGCCAGGACAAGGGCTGACGCGCCGGCTGCGGTGAGGCCGGCCGCTGGCCGGCACGGGCGGGTCAGTAGGACCCACGCAGGCGGAACGTGCCTTGGCTGCCTTCGAACACCAGCTGGCTTCTGCCCTGCTCGGTGACGATCCAGCTGGCATTGACGTACACCTTCCGGGTCAGCCAGTTCTCGGTGTGCACCACGGCGGTCCGGCCGTCGCGCAGCCAGGTCAGGCGCCACACGTTGGGCGCGATCTCCTGCGCCTGGTACTGCACCGTGGCCTGGTCGCCGACCGAGTCGCCACGCGTGCCCTTGAAGGTCATCGTGCGGCCGTCGGCGGCAAAGCGCAGCTCGTAGCTGCGGTTGTCCAGATCGACGTCAAGCGCGCGGTTGACGCCGGGGAAGCGCAGCCGCGAACTGTCCGCGGCGGTCGCCAGCAATGGGCAGGCCAGCAGCACGGCCGTCAGGGCAAGGGTCAGGGGGGCAGCGATCTTCATCGGGTGTCTCCAAGGCCTGCGGGCATGGGCGCCCGCAGCGCCACTGTGAGCGGCGGGCAGCGGCGCGGTAAGAGCCATCTGCGCCGGCCCTTCGACAGACGGCACGACAGACGGGACAGTGTGTCGCGCGCTGCACGCGCCAGCCGCCGGTTACGGCAACACCCGGCTCACGGTGCCCGGTTCACACTGGATGCCTGTCTGATGGAGAACCGCAATGACCGTCGAGATCATCAACCCGGCCAACGGCCAGGTGACCTACCGCCATGAACTGATGGACACCGGTGAGGTGGAGCAGCGGCTGAAGGCTGCCGCCGCTGCGTTCCCGGCCTGGGCGGCGCTGCCACTGCAGCAGCGCGGCGACCTGCTGCGCCAGGTGGCTACCGCTCTGCGGGCGCATGCCAGCGACCTGCAGCAGGCCATGACCCGCGAGATGGGCAAGCTCAAGGGCGAGGCGCTGGCCGAGGTGGACAAGTGCGCGCAGGCCTGTGAGTTCTATGCAGGCAAAGCGGCCGACTACCTCGCCCCGGAAATGATCCAGACCGAGGCCCAGCGCAGCTACGTGCGCTTCGAGCCGATCGGCTGCGTGTTCGCGGTGATGCCGTGGAACTTCCCGGTGTGGCAGGTGTTCCGCTTCCTCGCCCCGGCCTTCATGGCCGGCAATGTGGTGCTGCTCAAGCACGCCAGCAACGTGCCGCAATGCGCCGACCTGATCCTGAAGGTCGTGCGTGAGGCCGGGCTGCCGACCGGCGTGTTCGATGTGCTGCACATCGATAACGACCAGGCCGCCGAAGTGCTGCGCGATGACCGCGTCAAAGCCGTCACCCTGACCGGCAGCGAGCGGGCAGGGCGTTCACTGGCCGCCAATGCCGGCGACCAGCTGAAAAAGTCGGTGATGGAACTGGGCGGCAGCGATGCCTTCGTGGTGCTCGACGACGCCGACCTGGACAAGGCGGTCGAGGCGGCGGTGAAGTCGCGCTTCGACAACGCGGGGCAGACCTGCATCGCCGCCAAGCGTTTCATCGTCGTGGACGCCATCGCCGACGCGTTCACCGAACGCTTCGTGCAGGCGGCTGCCAGGCGCGTTTATGGCGACCCGCAGCAGGAGGCCACCACGTTGGCGCCGATGGCCCGTGCGGACCTGCGTGACGAACTGCACAAGCAGGTCACCGACAGCATTGCCAAGGGAGCCAAGGTGCTGCTGGGCGGCGAGCCGGTGCCGGGCAGTCATGCCGGCTACACGGCCACCGTGCTCGACCGGGTCCAGCCGGGCATGCCGGCCTACGATGAGGAACTGTTCGGGCCGGTGGCCTCGGTCATCCGCGTCAAGGACGAGGCCGAGGCGCTGCGCGTGGCCAACGACACGCGCTTCGGGCTGGGTGGCAGCGTGTGGACGACCGACGCGTCGCGGGGTGAGGCGTTTGCCCGGAAGATGGAATGTGGCGCCGCCTTCGTCAATGCCATCGTCAAGAGCGATGTGCGCCTGCCGTTCGGCGGCAGCAAGCAGTCCGGCTTCGGGCGCGAGCTGGCCGAACACGGCATCCGCGAGTTCATGAACATCAAGACCGTCTACGTGGCCTGACGCCCGGCAGCCGCGGTTCTGCGGAACCATGCCGGCCAGTGGGCCGGCATGATGCAGCGGCCGGCGCTACAGCCAGCGGACCCGCTTGAACAGGCGGTACAGCCCGACGCACACGGCGCCGACGCCGAGGATCACCGCCGGATACGACCAGGGCTGGTCCAGCTCGGGCATGTGGGTGAAGTTCATGCCATACCAGCTGGTGATCAGGGTGGGGGCGGCCAGCAGCGCCGCCCACGCACCCAGCCGCTTGACGGTTTCTCCCTGCGCCAGCGTGACCAGCGAGAGATTCACGCTCAGCGCCGTGCCCAGCATCTCCCGCAGCGTGTCGATGGCATCGCTGATGCGTACCGCGTGATCGTGCACATCGCGCACGTAGAGCTTGACCTCATCCGGAATCAGCTCGCCCTGGTAACGCCGCAGTTGTGCCAGCACGTCCTGCAGCGGCGCCACTGCCATGCGCATCTTGTTCAGTTCGCGCTTGAGCTCGTACAGGTGTACCACCGTGCTGCGCTTGTAGCTGTCGGCGAAGATGTCCTTCTCCAGCAGGTCCAGCGTGTCGCGGTAGCGCTGGATGATCGGCAGGTAGTTGTCGACCACGAAGTCCAGCACGGCATACAGGCTGTAGGACGGGCCCATGGTCAGCAGCTGCGGCTCACGTTCCACCCGGGTGCGTACCGGTGCATACGACAGCGAGGCGCCGTGGCGCACGGTCACCAGAAAACGCGGGCCGAGAAACGCGTGGGTCTCGCCGTACTGGATGCGTTCGTTGACCATCTGCGCGGTGGTCATCACCACGAACAACGTGTTGCCGTAGGCTTCGACCTTGGGCCGCTGGTGCGCGTTGCGCGCATCCTCGACGGCAAGGTCATGCAGGGCGAACTCTTCCTGCAGCTTCAGCAGCACGCGCTCGTCAGGGTCGTACAGGCCGACCCAGACAAAGCCATCATGGCTGGCCAGGACCTCGCTGATCGAATCCAGCGCGATGTCATGGCGTCGCCCCTGATCATCGTAGTGGACACAGTTGATGACGCACGCCGGGTTGGCGGTGGAGGCAGGAACGGGGGCAGGCATCGACATGCCCCCATCGTGCGTCAGCGCAGCGGTTGCGGCAAGCGTGTGCGACCCAGCGTCCACGCCAGCGCGGCATGCACCGGCAGCAGCAGGACGATCCACTGCAGGTTGACCTGTGCCTGCAGGCTGAGCCAATGCAACACCAGACCGGCCAGCGAGACAGCGGCCACGACCCACAGCGTCACGCAGAACAACCGACCGGCCGGCCGCCGGCGCAGCAGCGCGATGGCGCCGGGCAGCAGCAACAGGCACAGCGGCGAGACCTGCAGCAGGTTGCGGTTGGCCCAGGCCGCGTGGTGGTCGGTCAGGCCCCACAGATACAACAGCACGCCGCCGCCGATGCTGCACAGGACCCACAGCGGCAGCGCCAGGGCGGCCAGCAGGCGCGGCCGGTGGCGCAGCAGCAGGACGGCCGCGCCCAGCGCCAGGCCCAGCAGCAGCCACGGCCACCAGCGCCGCGCCTGCTCATCGGGTTCGGCAGCCAGACGGTGCGGCAGCAGCTGCTGCCGTGACTGCACCAGCGGGCGTCCTTCGCTGTTGGTTACCTGGTCCAGCGCGGCGGCCAGACGCATCGGCACGAAGGCCTCCTGCCAGCGCGACAGCGGCTGGTCGGCGAACGGCCCGAGGCCCAGGTCGAAGCCCAGCCACATCCAGGGCGCGGGCGAGGCCAGGCGTACCGACTCGCTGCGGTAGGTATTGCCCCGCGAGCGACCCGACAGCTGCGCGTGCAGGCTGCCGCCCATCGCCCTGTCCAGGGTGTCGCGGACCATCGTGGCGCAGTTGGCGGTGTAGTAGTCGTAGCGGTAGCGCGCGTTTTCCGGTCGGCTGCGTTCGGCCAGATCATCGGCCAGTGCCCGCGCCTGCGGCGCAGGCAGGTCGAGCCACTGGATCTGCGCGCCGCGGCCTTCCTGCTGGTAGTAGGCCAGGTCATCCTGCAGCGGCAGGGCGACCAGGTAGTACATCATCTCGCCGCGCGCGAAACGCGCGACGAAGTCCGGCTCCTCCGGGTCGAAGTAGCCGAAGTTGTACGATGTGGCGGCACCGGTGGCCGGGTCGACGACCACCAGTGCATCGTGGCCGAAGCGCTCGAAGAACACCGTGCCCGGCTGCATCGTCAATACGCCCACGCGCGGTGCATCACCGGGCGTGGCTGCGGGCGCCTGCGCAGCTGCCGCCCACGGCAGCGCGCAGGCCAGCAACAGCGCCAGCAGCAGGCTGATCAGGGATCCGGTGCTGCGCTTCAAGCGGCGTCCTGCTCGTCCGGCGGCAGCACGGTCACATGGAACGCCTGCACGCGGCGCGCGTCGGCACGCGCAACGCGGAACAGGAAGCGGTCCAGCGCCAGTTCATCGCCCACTTCGGGCAGGTGGCCGATGGCCTCGGTCACCAGCCCGCCGATGGTGTCGTAATCATCATCGGGGAAGCTGGCGCCGAAACGCTCGTTGAAATCGCCGATCGGTGTAAGCGCATCGACCACATACTGGCCGTCGGACTGGATCGCGATCTGCGAGGCCGGGTCCTCGGCTTCGTCGTGCTCGTCGTCGATCTCGCCGACGATCTGCTCCAGCACGTCCTCGATGGTGACCAGGCCGGCAACGCCGCCGTACTCATCGACCACGATGGCCATGTGGTTGCGCGACAGGCGGAACTCCTTGAGCAGCACATTGAGCTTTTTCGCCTCGGGAATCAGCACCGCCGGACGCAGCAGCTCGCGCACGTTGGCCAGGCCGGTATCGGCGACCACACCGCGCAGCAGGTCCTTGGCCAGCAGGATGCCGAGGATGTCGTCCTTGTTGTCGCCATGCACCGGGAAGCGGGAGTGGCCCGACTCGACCACCTGGGCCATCAGCTCCAGGAACGGTGCTTCCACTGGCAGGGAGACCATCTGCGAGCGGGAGATCATCACGTCGCCGACGGTGAGTTCGGCCACCGAAATGGCCCCCTCCATCATGCGCAGGGTGTCAGCGGCAACCAGCCCGTCTTCGTGGGCCGTATGCAGCACGGCCACCAGTTCGTCACGGGTATGCGGTTCGCCGGAGAACGCAGAGGTCAGGCGTTCAAGCCAGCTGCGCTTTTTTTCGCTGTGCTCCTGGGAGGAGCTGGTACTGTCGTCTTCTGACATCTCGATTGGATAGGCACCCGGAAGCCCGGGCGTTGCCGGCAGTCTAGCAGGATGAAGGCGCTGTTCGCGCGCACCGGCGGTGCGGTTGCGGGGCGTCCGTACAGGCGCTGGGCGCTGCCTCTGTCATGGCGTCACTCGGGCAGGTCGAGGCTGTAGGTGCAGCCGGCCAGGGTCTGGCCGGGGTGGCTGCTGACGGTGGACACGCTGAGGATGATCGACTCGATCTGGGCCTCGCCCGTGGCCGCGTCTGTGACATCGCGGCTGACCAGCTCGCGACCGGCCATGAACTTGCCGGCCTCGTCAAAGCCGACCTCCAGCGCCAGCTCGCGCGCCAGCGGCCGGGGGTCGGCCAGGTCGAGCACGGCCATCACGCTTGCGCCCGCCAGGGCGATGCGCTCGCTGTGCTGGCCGAACACGGTGATCGGCCGGGCCAGCCGGTACTCGCTCATGAAACGGTTGTGCTGCTCCAGCGGCTCCAACCCCAGGCTCACGGCGCGCAGCGGGTCGGCGAGCGCGGCGCTGAAGGCGGCATGCTCGGCCACGCCCTGACGGCACTGGATCAGCGCAGCGATATCCGGCCTGGCGGCCGCAACCGTGACCGGTGCGGCCAGCAGTGCGCCCAGCAGCAGACCGGTCAGCCGCCTGCGGCCCTCAGCGCTCGCCGGCATACGGGTCGGCGATGCCGAGCTCGGCCAGGATCTCGCGCTCCAGCTGTTCCATCGCCTCGGCTTCCTTGTCGTCCTCGTGGTCCCAGCCCAGCAGGTGCAGCACACCGTGCACGGTCAGGTGCGCATAGTGCGCGCTGAGCGGCTTGGACTGTTCCTGCGCCTCGCGCTCGACCACCGGTGCACAGATCACCAGGTCGCCCAGCAGCGGAAACCTGACGCCCTTGGGCAGACCTTCAGGCAGCTCGGCCGGGAAGCTGAGCACGTTGGTGGCGTAGTCCTTGCCGCGGTAGTGGCGGTTCAACGACTGGCCTTCCTTGTTGTCCACCAGCCGGATCGCCAGGTCGGCCTCGCGGATGCGCCCCTTCAGCGCCGCTGCCACCCAGCGGCGGAAACTGACCGCCGCCGGCAGCCCGGCGCGGGGCAGCGCATAGCTGACAGCAACATCAAGACGGGTGGGGCCTTTGGTCATGGCAGATCCGGTGGTTCAGGGGGCAGGCGAAGTATGACAGGCGGCGGGCGCGATCACTCGGCGCCCGGCTTGACCTGCTGCAGATCGCGGCGGTCGTAGGCATTGACGATACGGGCCACCAGCGGGTGACGGACCACATCGCGGGCTTCGAAGAAACTGAAGCTGACCCCTTCCACGCCGCGCAGCACCTCGATGGCATCGCGCAGTCCCGATTTCACGTGCTTGGGCAGGTCGGTCTGGGTCAGGTCGCCGGTCACCACCGCGGTGGAGCCGAAGCCCAGGCGGGTCAGGAACATCTTCATCTGCTCGATGGTGGTGTTCTGCGCTTCATCGAGAATCACGAACGCATCGTTGAGGGTGCGGCCGCGCATGTAAGCCAGCGGCGCGATCTCGATGACGTTCTTTTCCAGCAGCTTGACCACTTTCTCCACGCCGAGCATTTCATACAGGGCGTCGTACAGCGGGCGCAGGTAGGGGTCGACCTTCTGGCTCAGGTCACCGGGCAGGAAGCCCAGCTTCTCGCCGGCTTCCACCGCCGGGCGCACCAGGATCAGGCGCTGCACGCGCGCCTCGTTCAATGCTTCCACGGCGCTGGCCACGGCCAGGAAGGTCTTGCCGGTGCCGGCCGGCCCGATGCCGAAGTTGATGTCGTGGGTGGTGATCTGGTGCAGGTAGCGGGCCTGGTTGGCGCCACGGCCGCGCACCGTGCCACGCTTCACCTTGATCGCCACGTCCTGTGCCTCGTAGGCCCGCTCGGCGATGTGCTCGACATTGGCCGCGCTCAGGCGCAGGTGGATGGCATGGTTGTCGAAGGTCGTCTCGGCCGCCTCGGCGTACAGCGCTTCGATCAGCTTCTGCGCTTCGGCAGCGGCTTCGGCCGGCCCGCTGACGCGGAACACGAAGCCGCGGTTGGCGATTTCCACGCCCAGCTTGAGCTCGATCTGGCGCAGGTGGCCATCGAAGGGCCCACTGAGATTGGCCAGCTGCTCGGTGTCTTCGGGCGAAAGGGTGAAGTCTCGGTACTGGATGTCTTTCATTGCGTAAAACCGGATGCAGACCGCCAGCCCGGTGCGGCGGTGGGGTGACAAGGGTAGCGCGCTGGCGCGGGTGTCGACAGCGCGGGCGGCAACGCGGTTTTCCACATTCGATGTGGACCGGGCCCTGACGAACCTGTGGATAGCGTCGTACAACGCTTGTGGCACAAGGCCGATGACAGGGTGGTGAAAAAACCGTCAACCGGCGCGCTGTGGCACGCGGGCCGCTGCACCGCTCAGCCGCCGACGCACACACGTCCGCGCAGCGAATTGGCCAACGCTTCGGTGATCTCCACATCGACGAACTGGCCGACCAGGCGTGCCGGCGCGGCGAAGTTCACCGAGCGCATGTTTTCGGTCTTGCCGGTCAGTTCGTTGGGGTTGCGGCGCGAGGGACCCTCGACCAGCACGCGCTGCACAGTGCCGACCATCTTCTGCGAGATCGCGGCGGCCTGTTCGTTGATGCGCGCCTGCAGGCGCGACAGCCGCGCGTGCTTCTGCGCATCGTCGAGCGTGTCTTCCAGGTCGGCCGCCGGGGTGCCGGGGCGGCGCGAATAGATGAAGGAGAAGCTGTGATCGAAGCCCACGTCCTCGATCAGCTTCATGGTCTTTTCAAAGTCGGCGTCGGTTTCGCCGGGGAAACCGACGATGAAATCCGAGCTGATCGAGATGTCCGGACGCACTGCACGCAGCTTGCGGATCTTCGACTTGAACTCCAGCGCCGTGTAGCCGCGCTTCATCGCCGAGAGGATACGGTCGCTGCCGGCCTGCACCGGCAGATGCAGGAAGTTGGCCAGCTGCGGCACATCGCGGAACGCGTCGATGAGCGAGTCGCTGAACTCCAGCGGGTGCGACGTAGTGAAGCGGATCCGGTCCACACCGTCGATTTCGGCGATGGTGCGGATGAGCAGGCCCAGGTCGGCATGCTGGATCTGCCCGTCTTCGCCGTACGGCCCACGGTAGGCGTTGACGTTCTGCCCGAGCAGGTTGATTTCCCGCACGCCCTGCGCCGCCAGCTGGGCCACCTCGACCACCACGTCCTCGAACGGACGGCTGACTTCGGTGCCGCGGGTATAGGGCACCACGCAGAACGAACAGTATTTCGAGCAGCCTTCCATGATCGAGACGAAGGCCGACGCACCGTCGGCACGCGGCTCGGGCATGCGGTCGAACTTCTCGATCTCCGGGAAGCTGATGTCCACCTGGGGACGTTTTGATTCGCGCCGCGCACGGATCAGTTCCGGCAGGCGGTGCAGGGTCTGCGGCCCGAACACCAGGTCGACATGCGGCGCGCGCTTGACGATCGCTTCGCCTTCCTGCGAGGCCACGCAGCCGCCGACGCCGATGATCACCTCACGACCCTGGTTCTTCAGCGCCTTGAAGTGGCCAAGCTGGCTGAAGACCTTCTCCTGGGCCTTCTCGCGGATCGAGCAGGTGTTGACCAGGATGACGTCGGCCTCGGCAGGGTCGTCGGTCAGCTCCAGCCCGTCGCTGGCGGCGAGCACGTCGGCCATCTTGGCCGAGTCGTACTCGTTCATCTGGCAGCCGTGGGTCTTGATGTACAGCTTGCCCCGGATCGGCGCAGGGCGCACCGGTGCGGCAGGCAGGGCGACCACGGTGGTGTCGCCCACGGGGGCGGGAGGGAAGACGTCGGGCGTCCCGGTCATGGCGCTTAATCCAGTCGGGTGGCGGGAAAGCCGGCAAGTCTACCTGTTTCGCGGCCCGCCCACGCCGGGGGCATGCCGGGTCGGCCGCCGGGGTGACCGGCTGAGGCCCAGGCACATTGCTTGTGATGACCATCTTGGCAACGGCGCGTGAAGCTGGGAAACTCGCGCCCATGAAGGGGAGACTGGGGACCACGGCGATCATCATCGCTGCGCTGGCGACTGCGCCGGCCAGTGCCGGCACACTGTACAAGTGCGTCGGCGCCGATGGCGTGCCCAGCTATGTGAGCAAGCGCGTCAGTGGCGCCCAGTGCAGCACCATCAGCTACCGGCGCGATACAGCGCGTCCGGCGCCCGCGGCGCGCTCTGCTGTGCCGGCGCCGACACCCGTCGCCAGCCCCTCGCCAGCGATCGCCCCGGGTACCCCGTCGGAAAGCCCGGCGGCCACCGTGCTGGTCGCCCCTGCCGCAGCCGTCACCGCGCCGGTACAGAACAAGGCGGGGCGGGTGGTCAGTGGCCAGGTCTATTCGTACATGAAGGACGGGGTGCGCCACTACACCAGCAGCCGGCCGACCCAGGTGGCCAGTGCCGGGCCGGTGCGCACCATCGCCTACAGCTACATCGAGCGCTGCTTTGCCTGTGGCGTCACCCCACGGGTCAATTTCGGCGCGGTACGCCTCAACACCACCTCGTTCCAGGCGGAAATCGCGGCCGCCGCGCGTGAGTTCGGGGTGGAAGAGGCGATCGTGCGCGCGGTGATCCATGCCGAGTCGGCCTACAACCCCACCGCGCTCAGCCGCGCCGGCGCGCAGGGCCTGATGCAGCTGATGCCACCAACCGCTGCGCGCTTTGGCGTAACCGACTCCTACGATGCCGGTCAGAACATCCGCGGCGGGGTGCAGTACCTGTCCTGGCTGCTCAAACGTTTCAACGGCGACCTGACCCTTGCCGCAGCGGGGTATAACGCCGGCGAAGGCGCGGTGGCACGCCACGGCGGGGTGCCGCCTTACAGCGAGACCCGGTATTACGTGCAGCGCGTGGGGCAGCTGGCCGAGCGCTACCGCAGCGCGCTGGCCCCCTGAGGGCCGCTTCGGCCCGGGCGCCGCAGCGGTCGGCCAGAGAGCCGGCCGCACCGCGTTGTATGCCGCGTCGGTGTTCCGCTACACTCGGCCCTGATTCAAAGCGGCCTGGCCCCCACTGGACCGCTGGCAGCCTCAAAGCTACCTAATCAGATCGGAGAGCCGGATGGCCAACGATGGGGTTCATGATCCAGTCAACGGCGGACGCCGCCGTTTTCTCTCCGCCACCACGGCCGTGGTGGGCGCCGTAGGTGTCGGTTTTGTCGCTGTTCCTTTCATCAAGTCCTGGAATCCCAGTGCGCGGGCCAAGCTGGCCGGTGCGCCGGTGGTGGCCGACATCAGTGCGTTGCAGGAAGGTCAGCGGCTGATCCTGGAATGGCGCGGCCAGCCGATCTGGATCGTCAAGCGTTCCAAGGCCATCCTCGAGGCCTTGCCCGGCCTGGATGACCGCCTCAAGGATCCCGGCTCGAAGGTGGCCGACCAGCAGCCTGCGTACGTGCTCAAGGACAACCCCGAGCTGCGCTCGATCAAGGCCGATGTGTCGGTGCTGGTAGGTCTGTGCACGCACCTGGGCTGCTCGCCGGAGATGGTGGCCGAGATCCGCCCCGAGCCCTATGACCCGCAGTGGAAGGGAGGCTACTTCTGCCCCTGCCACAAATCGCGCTTCGACATGGCCGGGCGAGTCTTCAACGACGTGCCGGCACCGACCAATCTGCTGGTGCCGCCGCACCACTACCAGGATGATGCCACCATCATCATTGGTGTCGATCCGGAAGGAGCGGTCTGATGGCGACCTCTGCAGACAAGAGCGGCAACGGCCTGATCAGCCGCACCGTCAGCGGCATGGCGGGCTGGGTCAATGCGCGCGCGCCCGGGTTGATGCCGGTGTACCGCAAGCATGTCAGCGAGTATTACGCGCCGAAGAACTTCAACATCTGGTACTACTTCGGTTCGCTGGCACTGCTGATCCTGGTCAACCAGATCGTCACCGGCATCTTCCTGACGATGCACTACAAGACCAGCGCCGCCGAGGCGTTTGCTTCGGTCGAGTACATCATGCGTGATGTCGAGTGGGGCTGGCTGATCCGCTACATGCATTCGACCGGCGCCTCGTTGTTCTTCATCGTGGTCTACCTGCACATGTTCCGCGGGCTGCTGTATGGCAGCTACCAGAAGCCGCGCGAGCTGGTGTGGATACTGGGCATGCTGATCTATCTGGTGCTGATGGCCGAAGCCTTCATGGGCTATGTGCTGCCATGGGGCCAGATGTCGTTCTGGGGCGCCAAGGTGATCATTTCACTGTTTGGCGCGATACCGGTGATCGGCAACGGGTTGACCGAATGGATCATGGGCGACTACCTGCCCAGCGATGCCACGCTCAATCGTTTCTTCGCTCTGCATGTGATCGCTCTGCCGCTGGTGCTGCTGCTGCTGGTGGTGCTGCATCTGGGCGCGCTGCATGAAGTGGGTTCCAACAATCCCGATGGGGTGGAGATCAAGAAGGGTCCCAAGGGCAACCGCTGGTCGGCGCACGCGCCTGCCGACGGCATTCCGTTCCACCCGTACTACACGCTCAAGGATGCAGTGGGCGCAGGCTTCCTGTTGATCATCGCGGCCTTCATCATCTTCTTCGCGCCTGGCTTCGGCGGCCTGTTCCTGGAGCATGACAACTTCACCGAAGCCAACCGCCTGGTCACCCCGGAGCACATCAAGCCGGTGTGGTACTACACGCCGTACTACGCCATGCTGCGGGTGGTGCCGGACAAGCTGGGCGGTGTGCTGGTGATGTTTTCGGCCATTGCCATCCTGTTCCTGGTGCCGTGGCTGGACAAGGCCAAGGTCAAGTCGGTGCGCTACCGCGGCTGGGTATCCAGAGTGATGCTGGGGATGCTGGCGGTGTGCTTCGTCTGGCTCGGGGTGATCGGTTCCGGACCCGGCACGGCAGTGCATGAGACCTACATCGGGCGGGTACTGACCTTCCTGTATTTCGCCTTCTTCATCACCATGCCGATATGGACCCGCCTGGACAAGACCAAGCCGGTGCCGGAGAGGGTGACCACCCATGACTAAGCGCTGGATGTTGCGGTGTGGGCTGGCGCTGGCAGCGCTGCTGGGCAGTGGCACGGCGCTGGCAGCCGAGGGCAGTGCCACCGTTCTGCAGGCTGGCAACGACCTCGGTGACCGGGCGTCGCTGCAGCGCGGCGCGCAGTTGTACATGAACTACTGCTCCAGCTGCCACGCGCTGAAGTATCTGCGGTACTCGCGCATTGCCCAGGACCTGGGCCTGAGCGAAGAAGAGGTGATGAACAACCTCAACTTCACCGGGGCCGCCATCGGTGATCCGGTGCCGGTGGCGATGCCGGCCGAGCAGGCGGAGAAGTGGTTCGGCAAGATGCCGCCGGACCTGAGTCTGATCGCGCGGGTGCGCGGGCCGGACTGGATCTATACCTACCTCAAGTCGTTCTATCTGGACAGCAGCCGCCCACTGGGCTGGAACAATGCGCTGTTCCCGAATGCCTCCATGCCCAATCCGCTGTGGGAACTGCAGGGCCTGCAGCACCCGGTGCTAGGCAAGCCGGAGGTCGAAGGCGGCGATCCCCCGGTGACCGGCCTGCAGCTGCGTACCCCCGGCAGCGTGGATGCAGGACAGTATGACCAGGCTGTGCGGGACATCACCAACTTCCTTGAATACGCCGGCGAGCCCGCCGCGCTGAAGCGCGAGAAGCTGGGGGTCTGGGTGATCCTGTTCCTCGCGCTGCTGACCTTCCTGCTGTACCTGCTGAAAAAGGAATACTGGAAGGATGTGCATTGAGTGGCCTGCTGCCGCTGCCACGTGGCCTATTGGCTTTTGTGAGTAGGGGTTGCACACTCGGGGCTGTGTCGACTGTCGGTAATGGGCCGACGGCGCCGATACGGCAGGCGGTCTCCTGCCGTTGGAGAGCCTTTGATGGCGGCGAGTGTACGCATGCGTAATACCCTGACGCTGTTTTCCTCGAACGACGACGTGCTCTGTCATCGCGTGCGCCTGGTCCTTGCGGCCAAGGGCGTGACCTATGACTACGTGCCGGTGGATCCTCAGAATCCGCCGGAGGATCTGATCGACCTCAATCCCTACCATTCGGTGCCGACCCTGGTCGAGCGCGAACTGGTGCTGTACGCCGCCTCGGTGGTCAGCGAGTATCTGGATGAGCGCTATCCGCATCCGCCGCTGATGCCGGTGGACCCATTGTCGCGGGCGCGCATCCGACTGGCGATGCTGCGTATCGAGCATGACTGGGTACCGCAGGTGCAGGCCATCCAGCTGGGCAACAAGACCCAGGCCGAAAGCGGGCGCAAGCGGTTGAAGGAACTGTTGACCGCCTCGGTGCCGTTGTTCAAGGCCAGCAAGTTCTTCCTCAATCCGGAAATGACCCTGGCCGATTGTGCGATGGCGCCAATCATCTGGCGTCTGAAGGCATTGGATGTGCCGTTGCCCAAGGATGGCAAAGCCATCGAGGACTATGGCAGCCGTATGTTCCGCCACCCGGGTTTCGTGCGCAGCTTGACCGACCAGGAAAAGCGCCTGCGCGAGCTGCCGGCATGAGAGGACTGGCGGCAGGGAAATCCTGCTGCCAGCCGACCGGCTACACCACGCAGCGTCGCCTTGGCGTCGTGGTGCGCGTACACTTGCAACATGACTGAAGAACACTTCCGGATGACTAGCCATCGCCCCTATCTGTTGCGGGCGCTGGTTGAATGGATCAATGACAACGGGCTGACGCCGCATATCCTGGTGGATGCGGGCGTAGCAGGCGTGCAGGTGCCGCCGACGTCGATCAAAGATGGTCGGGTAGTGTTGAATATCGCCGAGCGCGCTGTCGTGCGATTGATGATCGACAACGATGCTGTGACGTTTTCCGCACGCTTCTCCGGCGTGAGCTATCCGGTCAACGTGCCGATCAGCGCCGTGCTGGCCGTCTATGCACGCGAAACCGGGCAGGGCATGGCACTTCCGGACGACATTCTCGGTGAGGGCGATGACGCACCCCAGGATGAGCTGCCGTCCGACGATGACACGCCGCCCGATGCGCCGCCGCCGGCGCCACCCAAACCAGGTCGCCCGCATCTGCGCGTGGTGAAGTAACGCCCCGTTCTGCCCGGCAGGCAATGCCGGGCTTGTTCCAGCGCGGGAATATGATCAGACGTCCTGTGCGTCGTCGGTATCCGGGCGGATCGCGCTGATCCGCGCAGCGCCCGGACCTGCGAACGAGACCAGGGTGTTACCGCGCAGCACCATGCGGCCGATATGGCGGTCGATGCCGTCGTAGGAATACTCGAACCGGAAGGTCCGCTCGAAGCCGAGCCGGCCATCGTCGCCGCGCGCAAGGCGCAGACCGATGGCATGCACGCTCTGGTCCAGCCATTGCACGTCGGCAGCGCGGCAGGCGTTGCGGCCCAGTTCGCCTGCACGTTCGGCTGCGGCACGCGAGGCGTTCCAGAAGGCGTAGGCGAGAGCGCCCAATATCATCAGCAGAATCAGAGTAGGCATGACGGCAGGTATCGAGTGTCGCTTGACCCAATGTGATGGTGATCTGCCTGGAGATCAAGTGGGTGGGACGGCCGCCGTGCGTGGTTGTCGGCTTCCGATCGAGGCACATTTCTGTCGTGTTCTCCTGTTGAACGCCGGTGAGGCCTCGCTGAGCATGAGGTCTTCCCAGCGTCGGAGTGGTCATGAAAGCGCATACCCCGTGGGTGCTGATGGTGTCGCTGCTGTCGATGCCCTCGGCGATGGTCGCGGCGGAGTGGGATCCTGCCCGGGTGTGGCCCGATTACAGGAGCCGTCAGGCTGAGAGGCCGCTTGAATACGCCGCTGTTGATGTAAGTACCTTTGATGGTGGGGAACGCAGGCGCTACCGGCTCAGCTCACAGCGCTGGCCAGATCTTGAGGCCGGGGCACTGTGGACGCACCGGGTTGAAGTGCTCGTGCCGCGGCTGCCGCAGTCCGGCCCGGCCTTGCTGGTCATCAACAACGGCATTGCGCAGGGCGGTGGAGGCCGTCCCCCTTCCGGGCCCACTGACTTCCCGGCCGAGGTGCTTGAAACACTGGTGCGCTCGTTGGGTATGGCGGTGGTTTCCATTGCCGATGTTCCGCCGCAGGCGATGACCTTGCCCAGTGATCCGCAGGCACGTACCGAGGATGATCTGGTCGCAGCCAGTTGGCGGCGTTTTCTTGATGCGCCGCAGACGCATCCGCACTGGCCACTGCAGGTGCCCATGGCCGAAGCTGCCATCCGGGCGATGGATCTGGCCGATCGGGAGTTGCCGCCTGCGCTGCGCAGGTCCTACATGGCAACCGGCGCTTCCAAGCGGGCCTGGACCAGTTGGTTGCTGCCGCTGGTCGATGATCGAGTAACGCATCTATTGCCGTTTGTCATCGACATGAACTGGCAGGCGCTGGCCCCCGATATTCTGCGCACATATGGAGGGCGCTGGCCGGTGGCCTTGACGCCTTATGTGCAGCATGGGGTGACAGACGATACAGGTCGGCCGGCGTTTGCTGATTTGATGCGGGTCGTTGATCCCTATGCCTACCTGCATGGGCCGCGGCGTGACCGTCTGGCATTGCCGAAAATGCTGGTCAGTGCCAGTGGGGACGATTTCTTCCCCCCCGATGCGGCGCGCCACTATCTTGGGGCGCTGCCGGGGCCGACCGCGTTGCGAGCGCTACCCAACAGTGATCATGAGGGAATTGGACGCTTCACCCTGTCGACGCTGTTACCGGTGCTGCGCCGCTGGCGGGCAGGGCGGGCGTTGCCGCACGTGGTGTCCGACTGGAATGAGGCCTCGACCAGCCTGCACTTGTCCTGGCGGGGAAGCGAGCGGCCGCAGCGGATGCGGTTGTGGCAGGCGCACAATCCGCATGCGCGTGATTTCCGCAAGGCCTGCGGTATCGCCTACAAGGCGCAGGCGATTGAGGTGGCCGATGCCGAACAGCAGCAGGTTCCGGTGGGCGTGGCAGAGACCGGATGGACGGCGTCATTCATCGAGATGGAGTATGCCGATGGTCTGCTCGTGACCACGCCGGTGCGGGTCGCACCGGTGGCGATGTTCCCTGCGCAGCCGCCGGCAGAACAGGGTGGGCGCTGCCGACTGGTGCCTCTGCCGCCGGTCACTGCGGTGGGGGCGCCGCCGTCGCTGGCTCGGCGGGAGGTGGCAGTGCGGTAAGTCTGAGCAGGGCGGCCCAGTCCTGGCGGTTGAAGCTGCACTCCTCCTCGCGGCCGGGGCTGCAGCCGGGACCGAGGTCATCAACGGCCGGATCACGCGCCGCCTGCAGTTCGATGCGGCCACTGCGGTCCAGCGGCAGCAGACGCATGGCGACGGTATTCATCACGTTGCCGCCGATCAGGTACAGGGTCTGGTCACCGCCAAGGTTGGCCGCCACCACGACCTCGCAATGCGATTTCCAGTGGGTGGCATTGCCGCTTGCGAGTGCCTGCAGCAGCCCCGCGTGACTCAGCACCTGGCGGCGATCGCGCAGAAAGCAGAGCAGGTCGCCAGGCGCAGGCTTTTCGCTGGCAGGGTCGGTTAGCCGGTACGGGCTGGCACTGGCGCCACCTTGCCAGGCGGCGCGGATGTAGTCGATGTGACGGGGCGATCGCTGAAAGCCGGGGACGCCAGCACGCTGCATTACCCAGGAGATGAAAGCGGCTGACCACGGGTTGTCGATCAGAAAGGCGCGGCAATCACTGTCCGTATAGCGGTCGCCTTGCGGGGCAAAGCAACTCCTGGCGCCGGGCAGGGCGCCCAATGCATTGAGGGTGCCACTTTCGCGCCAGTATCCCGCGACCCGCTGCCAGGCGATCAGCCCGTTGTCCGCCAGATGCTCGTTTTCTGCTTCGGTCACGGCCAGGCTGGCCGCACGACCTTCGCGATCGATGAAGGGCCGGAACCACAGGCGATGCTCGGTGCAGGCCGTGTTGCGGATCGCCACCGCCATGGGTGACAGGCCGTAGCGCGGCGGTACATCGCAGGCTTCGGCGGCGGCGGCATCGAACGCCATGACTGTGCACAGCAGTGCAGCGGAAAGCAGCATCCAGCGCATGGGCAGCTCCGGTGGGGAGCGGTCAGCGTCGCCCAGAGCTGCGTCACCGGGTCGTGAAAGCGGGTGTTGTGGGGTGGGGCGGCGCGACCATTCTGCCTTGGTGGGTGACGACCGCTGGTCGTCACGCTCTCCGCCGGCCACGGGCCGGCGCTACCGGAGGTTGGCTGGAGGCGGGCCCAGTTTCAGCGACAGGTCGATGGCCTGCACGTGCTTGGTCAGCCCGCCAATGGAAATGCAGTCCACGCCGTCCTCGGCGATCGCACGCAGGCCCTCCAGCCCGACGCTGCCGGAGACTTCCAGCGGGATGCGGCCAGCGGTGAGGGCCACGGCCTGGCGGCGCAGCGCCGCCGGGAAATCATCCAGCACGATGCGCTCACAGCCGGCCGCCAGCGCCTGCTGCAGCTGGTCCAGATCTTCCACTTCCACCACCAGTGGCAGTGCTGGCCAGCGTGCGCGCGCTGCGGCAACGGCAGCGGGCAGCGAGCCGGCGGCGCGGATGTGGTTTTCCTTGAGCATCACCGTGTCGTACAGACCGAAGCGATGATTGTCGCCGCCCCCGCAACGCACGGCGTACTTCTGTGCCAGGCGCAGGCCGGGCAGGGTCTTGCGGGTGTCGAGGATGCGCGTGCCGGTGCCGGCCACCGCTGCCACGTAACCGGCGGTGGTGGTGGCGGTTGCCGAAAGGGTCTGCAGGAAGTTCAGCGAGGTGCGCTCGGCGCTGACCAGGCTGCGGCTGCGGCCCTGCAGCAGAGCCAGCACGGTGCCGGCGCTCACTGCCTGGCCTTCGCTGACCTTCCAGTCGATGACCACCTCCGGGTCCAGTGCGCGGTGCGCGGCATCGAACCAGGGGCGGCCGGCAATCACCGCATCCTGCTTGCACAGCAGGTAAGCGCTGTCGGCCTGGTCAGGCAGCAGCGCAGCGGTGACATCGCCACTGCCGAGGTCTTCGGCCAGCGCCCGGGCAACATCATCGGCAACCTGCGCCGGGTCCGGCGTGGGCAGGCTCATGCCGCGGGGAAGTCGGCGATCTGTTCGGTGGGGATGGCCTCTTCGGCCAGCAGCACCGGAATGCCATCGTCAACGCGGAACAGCTGCTTGCGGTCGCGGCTGATCAGCACCTGGCGCAGCGGCTGCGCCAGCGGATTGCCATCGGCCTTGGTGACCGTACCGGCAGCGATGGCGCGGTTGAGGGCTTCGATTCCCTTGCTGTCCAGCAGCGAGAGGGGTTGGCGGGTGTCCGGCGATACCAGCAGGTCAAGCAGCTTGCGGTCCATGGGGGGCTTCGTCTTGCGTGGAAGAGGGCTAGAATACGTCTTTAAGGCAGGTGACGGCCAATGACCCCCAACCAATCCGCGCCGCTCGTCGGCATCGTCATGGGCTCCCGCTCCGACTGGGAGACCATGCAGCACGCCGCCCAGAAGCTTGAAGCACTGGGTGTTCCGTTTGAAGTGAAGGTGGTTTCGGCGCATCGCACCCCGGACGTGTTGTTCCAGTACGCCGAACAGGCCGGTCCGCGCGGTCTGCGCGCGATCATCGCCGGCGCCGGTGGCGCTGCGCACCTGCCCGGCATGCTGGCCGCCAAGACCGCGGTCCCGGTGCTGGGTGTGCCGGTACAGTCCAAGGCCCTCAACGGCATGGACTCGCTGCTGTCGATCGTGCAGATGCCGGCCGGCATTCCGGTGGCTACCTTTGCCATCGGCAACGCCGGTGCTGCCAATGCCGCGCTGTTCGCTGCGGCGATGCTGGCGCCGGAGCAGGCGGCCATCGGGCAGGCGCTGGAGGCCTTCCGTGCACGCCAGACCGAAGATGTGATGGCCCACGACGATCCGCGCCGATGAGTCTGACTGTCGGCATTCTTGGCGGGGGCCAGCTGGCCCGCATGATGGTTCTGGCCGGTGCACCGCTGGGGCTGCGTTTTGAACTCTTCGATCCGGCTGCCGATGCCTGTGGTGGGCCGCTGGCGCCGCTGACCGTGGCCGGTTTCGATGACCGTCAGGCGCTGGCCGCGTTTGCGGCCAAGGTCGACGTGGTGACCTTCGATTTCGAGAACGTGCCCGCCGACAGCGCGCAGTGGCTGGCCCAGCAGGTGCCGGTGTACCCGCCACCGTCGGCACTGGCGGTAGCCCAGGACCGGCTGAGCGAGAAGACGCTGTTCCAGCAGCTGGGTATTCCGCTGCCGCCGTTTGCCGATATCCGCAGCCGCGATGAGCTTGCGACCAAGGCGGCCGAGTTCGGCCTGCCGTGCATTCTCAAGACGCGCCGGCTGGGCTACGACGGCAAGGGCCAGTTCCGCCTGCGCAGCGAGGCCGATATCGATGCGGCATGGCAGGCGCTGGGTGACCAGGTCGAGCGCACCGGGCTGATCCTGGAGGGCTTTGTGGCCTTCCAGCGCGAGGTCAGCGTGGTTGCAGTGCGCGGCCGTGACGGCAGCTTCCAGGCCTGGCCGGTGACCGGCAACTGGCATGTGGACGGCGTGCTGTCAGCCAGCGTGGCACCGGCGCAGATCACGGCGGCCGAGCAGGCCGCGGCGATCGGGTATGCGCGCACGCTGGCAGAACACCTGCAGTACGTAGGCGTGTTCGCACTGGAGCTGTTCTGCCGTGATGGCGAACTGCTGGCCAACGAGATGGCGCCGCGCGTACACAACTCCGGTCACTGGACCATCGAAGGCAGCGAGACTTCGCAGTTCGAGAATCATCTGCGTGCGGTGCTGGGGCTGCCCTTGGGCAGTACCCGCATGCTGGGGCATGCCTGCATGCTCAACTGGTTGGGGCAGATGCCGGACCCGGTGCCGGTGCTGGGCCAGGCCAGCGGCCATTGGCATGACTACGGCAAGCAGCCGCGGCAAGGGCGTAAGGTGGGGCATGCCACATTGCGTGACGACGATGCGGCAGCGCTGGCCGATGCGTTGGAGCAGGTGGGGTTGGAGCTGGACCGTCAGGCGCAGGTCGCGCCGGCGGTGCACGCGCTGCGTCCTTCCCGGTAACGGTCGGTGGTGGGTGACGACCGCTGGTCGTCACGCTTTCCGCCGGCCATGGGCCGGCGCTACCGCTTTGCCTTGGTGGGTGACGACCTTGGTCGTCACGCTCTCCGCCGGCCATGGGCCGGCGCCACCTACGGCAGCTGATTCTCGACAAACTCCCAGTTCACCCGCTGCCAGAATGCGTCCAGGTAGCGCCCGCGGTCATTCTGGTAGTCGAAATAATAGGCGTGCTCCCATACGCTGCAGGCCAGCAGCGGTATGGCATCGCCGGTCAGCGGTGAGCCGGCGTTGTGGGTGGTCTGAATCGCCAGGCGCCCGTCAGGCAAGGCGACCAGCCAGACCCAGCCAGCGCCGAACAGCGCTCGCCCCGCTTCGCAGAAGGCCTGCCCCAGCCGGGCAACGTCGCCGAACTGGCGGCGGATGCGTTCGGCCAGTGTGCCCAGCGGCTCGGTACCGCCGCTGCGGCTGCGCAGACAGTGCCAGTAGAAGGCCTGGTTCCACGCCTGTGAGGCCAGCTCGAACAGGCTGCCTTGGCTTTCGCGGACGATGCGTGCCAGGTCTGCAGGCTGCTCCTCGGTGCCTTCCCACTCGGTACCGGCAATCCGCGCATTGACCGCGTCGACACAGGCGCGTTGGTGCAGGCCGTGATGCAGTTCCACCTGCTGGGCGGAAAGCTGCGGTTGCAGGGCGCTGGCGGGGAAGGGCAGGGGCGGCAGTTCTATCGGCATGCAGGGAAGATCGCAGTTGGGCGCCGATGGCCGGTTCCATCGGCTTACAATGACGGTTACCGTGGGAAGTCTATCCGACCGTCGCGGTCGGGATGTTCCCCCCTCTGCAGGGAGTGTGGTTGTGGCGGTGATGCAACAAATACAGGCCGAAGTTGACCGGTTCCCTCTTGTGCTGTTCATGAAGGGCACCCCGCAGTACCCGATGTGTGGTTTCTCCAGCCGTGCCGTGCAGGCGCTGATGGCCGCCGGGGCAGTGTCCCTGCGCACGATCAATGTGCTTGAGGAGCCGGAGATCCGCGCCAATCTGCCGCGCTTCTCCAATCTGCCGACCTTCCCGCAGCTGTTCATCAACGGTGAGCTGATCGGTGGCTGTGACATCGTGCTGGAGCTGTTCGAGGCCGGCGAGCTCAAGCGCATCGTCGAAGAAGCCGCGCTGGCATGACCGTAGCACCGGGGCAGGAGGCACCGGTATCGCTGCAGGGGCGGGTGATCCTGGTGGTGGGCGCCGGTGGTGGACTGGGCAGTGCTGCTGCCGCCGCCTGCGCGCGGGCCGGCGCGACCGTAGTGCTGCTGGGCCGGCATCTGCGCCGGCTTGAACGCGTTCACGATCAGCTTGTGGCCGACGGCGGTGCAGCCCTGTTGTATCCGCTGGACCTGCAGGGGGCTGTGCCGGATGACTACGCCGAGCTGGCGCAGCGTATGGAGCAGGAATTAGGTCGGCTCGATGGCGTATTGATCTGTGCTGCCGACTTCCCTGGGCTGACCCCCTTGGAACTGGCCGACCCGGCCAGTCTCGCGCGGGCCTTGCATGTGACGCTGACCGCACCGGCCTGGCTGGTGCAGGCCTGCCTGCCCCTGCTACGTCAGCAGGATGATGCGGCCGTGGTCTTCTGCGTCGATGACCTGGCCACGGTCGGTGGCGCCTACTGGGGCGGCTACGGCATGGCCCAGCACGGGCTGCGCGGGCTGATCAGCAGCCTGCATCAGGAGTTGCGGCGCAGCCCGGTGCGGGTCCATGGGCTGCAGCCGGGACCGATGCGTACGGCCTTGCGGGCGCGGGCCTGGTCGCTGGACCAGGATCCGTTGGCCGGCGGCCCCGACGCCGCTGCGGCGCTGGCGGTGACCCTGCTGTCATCTGACGGTGCAGAGTGGCGTGGTGAAATCGTCTCCGCATCCGGGTCTCATCCCGGCTGAGCGGCATGTGACGGCCTTGTCCCGTCAGCGTAAAGGCCGCGTCACGAACAGATGGCGATGACGTGCGCTTTGTCGCACTACCGTCACAATTGACCCGTACCGTGTTAATCTAGTGTTAACCGTCGCGGTCAGGTGCCGTACACGGTAGGGAACCCCACTTAAACGCTCGATCAGCTGCCCGCACGGCTGCTTGGGCTTCGTTTTTGTCCGCCATCGCCAACTCGTAACGAGGCTACCCCAGATGATCCACCCCCTTCGGATGTCCAAGCTCACCCTTGGTCTCGCGGTCGCGCTTGCTGCCGCTCCTGCCTTTGCCCAGAGCACCTCCTCGGGTGTGGGCGGCCAGGTGACCTCTTCCGCTGGCGCACCTGTCGCCGGCGCTGAAGTGACCATCACCCACGTCGAATCGGGCACGGTTTCGCGCGCCACCACCGATGCGTCCGGTCGTTACAACGCCCGCGGCCTGCGCGTGGGCGGCCCGTACACCATCACCATCACCAAGCCGGGCGAAGGCACCAAGACCGAAGAAGGCGTCTACCTGGGCGTGAGCCAGTCGGGCACCGTCAACGCCGTGCTGGCCGGCGACCTGGCCGCAACCAACCTGGAAGCGGTGCAGGTCATCGCCGTCGCCGGTGGTTCGGAAGTGTTCAGCGCCACGAAGATGGGCGCCGGCACCAACATCAGCCGCCAGACCATCGAGGCACTGCCTTCGGCCGGTGGCAACATCCAGGACTACGTGCGTCTGGACCCGCGCATCGCGCAGAACAACAAGGCCGACGGTCAGATCTCGGTCGGTGGCCAGAACCCGAAGTACAACGCCATCCGCGTTGACGGCGTGTCGATCAGCGACACCTTCGGTCTGGAAGACAACGGCATGCCGACCCGCCGCCAGCCGGTGGCCATGGACGCGCTGGAAGCCATCAACGTCGACCTGTCCAGCTACGACGTGACCATCGCCGGTGCCACCGGTGCGGTCATCGATGCGGTGACCAAGTCCGGTACCAACGAATTCCACGGTTCGGTCTACGGCTCGTACCGTGACGGCGACTGGTTCGGCAAGGACCCGGCCGGCTACAAGTTCGACGGCTTCGACCGCGAGCAGACCTACGGCATGACCCTGGGTGGCCCGCTGGTGAAGGACAAGCTGTTCTTCTTCGCCAACTACGAAAAGCAGGAATGGAAGTCGCCGGGCGCCAGCGTGGCTGACAGCGGCCTGGGAACCGGCGCCATCACCCAGGACCAGATCAACCAGATCACCAACCTGGCCAAGAGCCAGTACGGCATCGACACCGGTGGCGTGGGTGACGTTGACGGCAGCACCAACCTGGAAGAGTACGCGGTCAAGCTGGACTGGAACATCAGCGACAACCACCGTGCCAGCATCCGCTACAGCAAGGTCGAGCAGAACCAGGCCCGTACCCCGACCACCAGCGGCACCATCGTCAACCTGAGCTCGTCGTTCTTCCAGCAGCAGAAGACGATCGAGAACTACGTCGCCCAGGTCTTCAGCGACTGGTCGGACAACTTCTCCACCGAACTGAAGGCCTCGTACCGCGACTACACCTCGGCCCGCATCCTCAGCGGTGCGCCGATCGCCACCAGCAAGATCTATTTCGGTGGCAGCTACGACCAGCCGACCGGTGCCTACGTGATGTTCGGGCCGGACCCGAGCAGCCCGGGCAACCTGCTGCAGACCAAGACCTGGAACGGCTACGGTGCCGGTACCTGGACGCTGGGCGATCACGACCTGAAGTTCGGTGCTGATTTCAGCAGCAACGACGTCTACAACATGTTCGTGCAGAACCTGTACGGCAGCTACGACTTCTTCGGCATCGACAACTTCGCCAGCGGCAACTGGAGCAACTACGTCCAGCACCTGCCGCAGCCGGGCCTGAGCAACGACACCATCGCCGCGGCGTTCAAGTACCGCGAGCTGGGTCTGTTCGTGCAGGACACCTGGTACGTCAACAACAACCTGACCCTGACCTACGGCGTGCGCGCTGACAAGCCGAGCGTCAGCGGCCGTCCGGCCTACAACGCTGCTGCCGAGACCGCTTTCGGTCTGGACAACAGCTACGTCAACGGCAAGGACAAGTGGCTGGTGCAGCCGCGCTTCGGCTTCAACTACACCTTCGATACCGACCGCCCGACCCAGGTGCGCGGTGGCGTGGGCCTGTTCCGCGGTTCCTCGCCGCAGGTGTGGTTCGGCAATGCCTTCAGCACCACCGGCCTGAACTACGTGCGTTACCAGGGCGAAGTCGCCGGTCAGATCAACCCGGGCAACTGGGCCTACGAGCCGATCGTGGCTGATCAGACCCGTCCGCCGGCTGGCTCGGCCGACTCCAACGTGACCTACGTCAGCAAGGACTTCGAGCAGCCGTCGGTGTGGAAGGCCAACCTGGCCATCGACCACGAACTGCCGTGGTACGGCCTGGTCGCGTCGGCCGAACTGCTGGTGACCAAGGTCAAGAGCGACCTGTTCTACCGCAGCATCAACATCGGTGAGTCGACCTTCAAGGGTCAGGACGGCCGTGACATGTACTACAACCCGGCGCAGGTCGGCCGTGCGTGGACCACGGGCAGCAACCGCTACAACCGCAACCGTGCCTTCGGCAATGTGTTCCTGCTGGAGAACACCGACGGTGGTCGCAGCAGCCAGTTCACCGTGTCGCTGGCCAAGCCGTTCTCCAGCGAGAGCGACTGGTCGTGGAACCTGGGCTACACCTACACCGATTCGAAGATGGTCAGTGACATGACCAGCGCGACGGCCGGTTCGACCTGGAACTACAACTACATCAAGGATGCCAACGAAGACGTCATCGGTACCTCGCGTTACCAGATCCGTAATCGTCTGACCGGCAGCCTGAACTGGAGCCACGCGTTCTTCGGTGACTACAAGACCAGCGTCGGCATCTTCTACGAAGGCCGTAACGGTCGTCCGTTCAGCTACGTCTACTCCAACGACGCCAACGGCGAAGGCCGCGCCGGGAACGACCTGTTCTACGTGCCGGCGGGCCCGGGCGATGTGCTGTTCGGTACGCTGAGCGCGACCGGCGTGTTCACCGCCAACCCGGCGATGGAGAAGTCGTTCTTCGAATGGCTGGCCAAGAACCCGGAACTGGCGCGTTACGCTGGCCAGACCGCACCGCGCAACTCCGGTCGCGCACAGTGGGTCAACAGCTTCGACCTGCGCATCAGCCAGGAGCTGCCGGGCTTCATGAAGGGCCACAAGTCCGAGATCTGGCTGGACGTGATGAACGTCGGCAACCTGATCAACAAGGATTGGGGCCACATCGAAGACTATGGCTTCTTCGCCAACCGCCGCGTGCTGACCGCCGCCGGCATGGTCGACGGCAAGTACGTGTACAGCGGCTTCGACCCGGCACGCGTTGACCCGCCGTCCATTGCCAATGGCAGCAACGGCAACGGCAACACCGGTGTGTCGCAGTGGTCGCTGCAGCTGGGCTTCCGCTACAAGTTCTGATCCCTGTGATCTGAGCGTCTGAAGAAACGGCCGGGGCAACCCGGCCGTTTTTTTGTGCCCGGCAGGTGGCGGCGAACGGCAGAGCCCCTCGCGGCTGGCAAGCCAGTGTCCAAGGCACGCACGGGCGCGGTGGGCTCGGGGGGCAGCTTTTGCCTGGTCTGTTGGACCTTGCCGTGAGGGGCCTTGCCGTTGGCGGCACACCCGCGTAGCATCACCACGCCGCAGCACACTGCGGGGCGCCTGCGGGCGCGGTGGCCTCATTCAACGGTCGGGATTCCCGGCCGTTTTGCTTTTTAAGGGGGCGGCGCTACAGTCGGTAACCTTGGAGAAGCAAGAAGTGGATATGACCAACAACGAGAAGGCGGCGCGGGCGCTGCCGGTGCAGGACGCGCGGATCTACCCGCGCGGTGGACTGGACGTGCTGTCGCGGGCCGAGGTCGCGCGCCTGCGTGACGCCTCCAGCGGCGGCATGCACGAGCTGCTGCGCCGCTGCGCGCTGGCCGTGCTGACCAGCGGCAGTGCGTCGGACGATCCGCGCGCCGCGCGCGATCTGTACCCGGATTTCGACATCGAGGTCGCCCAGCAGGACCGCGGGGTGCGCATCGACCTGACCAACGCGCCGGCGATGGCGTTCGTCGACGGTGAGATCATCCGCGGCGTGGCCGAACTGCTGTTCGCGGTCGTCCGCGACCTGGCCTACATGGCCATCGAGATGGGTCCGGCCTACGCGGCCGAACTGGAATCCTCCGACGGCATCACCAATGCGGTGTTCGGGCTGCTGCGCAACGCCCGCATCCTCAATCCCGGCGATCCGAACCTGGTGGTGTGCTGGGGCGGTCATTCGATCGGGCGCGACGAGTATCTGTACACCAAGCAGGTCGGCTACGAGCTCGGCCTGCGCGGGTTGGACATCTGTACCGGCTGTGGCCCGGGTGCGATGAAGGGGCCGATGAAGGGCGCCACCATCGCCCACGCCAAGCAGCGTCGCAGCCCCACCCGCTACATCGGCCTGACCGAGCCGGGCATCATCGCGGCCGAGTCGCCGAACCCGATCGTCAACCATCTGGTGATCATGCCGGACATCGAGAAGCGCCTGGAGGCCTTCGTCCGCATCGGGCACGGCATCATCGTCTTCGCCGGTGGCGTTGGCACCGCCGAGGAGATCCTCTATCTGCTCGGCATCCTGCTGCGCGAGGAGAACAAGGACCTGCCGTTCCCGCTGATCCTGACCGGCCCGACTGTGGCCGCGCCGTACTTCCAGCAGATCGACCGCTTCATCCGCCTGACCCTGGGCGATGCGGCTGCCGAGCGCTACGAGATCGTCATCGGCGATCCGGTGGCGGTCGCGCGGAAGATGGCCTCGGGCATCAAGCGCGTGCGCGAGCACCGGCTGGCGCAGAAGGATTCGTTCTTCTTCAACTGGTCCATCGACATTCCGTGGGACTACCAGCAGCCCTTCGTGCCGACCCATGAAGCCATGGCGGCGCTGGACCTGCATCACGGTCGCGCGCCGCATGCGCTGGCCGCCGACCTGCGACGTGCGTTCTCCGGCATCGTGGCCGGCAACGTGAAGGAAGACGGGATGCGCCGCATCGAGGAGTTCGGCCCGTTCCAGATCCACGGGGATGCGGACATGATGCAGGCGCTGGATGCATTGCTGCGCGCCTTCGTGGAGCAGCGCCGGATGAAGATCGCCGGCGAGTACAAGCCCTGCTACCAGGTCCAGGCCTGACCATCGCCAGCCGGTGCCGGGCGTCGCCCGGCATCGCGCAGGCGCAGGCAACGCCCGTCGGGCCGGACTGACCGTTCGTCCCCCCGGGCCTTGCCTGGCGCGGCAGGCGCAGGCATCGTGACGGCATCACGCTGGGGAGCGTTTCATGTCGTCGTGCCGGGCCAAGGGATTCACGCTGCTGGAACTGATGATCACCGTCTCGGTGGTGGCGATCCTGGCTGCGCTGGCCTATCCCAGCTTCCAGGGCACGCTGCGCTCGAACCGGGTCACTGCGGTACACAACGAGGTCATCGCCCTGGTCAACCTGGCGCGCAGCGAGGCCATCCGCGGCGGGCGCGGGGGCGGGGTCTGCGGCAGCAGCGACGGCGCAAGCTGCGACGGCGCATGGGGCAATGGCCTGCTCGCGTTTGCCGACACGGATGCCGATGGTGAGATGGGCGGCGAGGACACGGTGCTGCGCTACGCGGCGGGCAATCCACAGCTGCAGGTGGCCGGCCCCGACGCGCCGATGGTCTTCGACGGCCGCGGCCGCCGCCGTGCCGGTGCCGACCAGGTGATGCGTCTGCGACCGACGCAGTGTGAAGCCGGTGCAGAACAGCAGCGTGCGCTCACCCTCAATGCCACCGGCCAGCTGCGCAGCGCGCGGGAGACCTGCGAATGAAGCCGCGTCTCCATCAAGCCGGCTTCAGTCTGCTGGAGGTGCTGATCGCCATCGTGGTGCTCGGTTTCGGCCTGCTCGGTTTTGCCCTGCTGCAGACCATGAACGTCCGCTTCGTGCAGAGCGCCAACTACCGCACCCAGGCCACCAATCTGGCTTACGACCTGACCGAGCAGATGCGCAGCAACCGCTACCAGGCGGCGTGGTACGAGGCGGCCAGCTTCGATCCGGGCAGCCTCGATGCCAGCGAGATCTGCGAGCCTGACGTGGGTGAGATCACCATCAATACCCGCATCGAAAACTGGCAGTGCCAGGTGGTCAAGGCGATGGGCGAAAGCGCCGGCGCCACGGTGAGCTACGACGGCGGCGTGGTCAACGTCGCCATCACCTGGGGCGACCAGCGCTGGGACCCGGATGACCCGGACCAGACCACCACCTTTGCCCTGGCGACCGAACTATGAGCCGCACGCTGTCACCCCCGGCACGGATGGCCGGCCTGTCGTTGGTCGAGATGATGATCGCGATGGTCATCGGGCTGGTGTTGATGCTGGGCGTGATCCAGGTGTTCACCGCGTCCCAGGCCGCCTCGCGGCTGTCCGAAGGCGCCGCACGCGTGCAGGAGAACGCACGCTTCGCGCTGGACTTCCTGGAGCGCGACATCCGCATGGCCGGGCATATGGGCTGCATCAACGACCAGGCCCACGTGGTCCGTGGCGAGGGCGATCCGCAGGTTCACCTCGGGGCCGACGAGGGCAGCGGCGCACCGCTGGATTTCCGCGTGGCCATCCAGGGCTACGAGGCGCCCGACACCGCCCCGGGCGATACGTTGACGATGGGTGAGACCTGGGCGGCACCCGGCAGTCTGCCCGCCGCATTGGCCGGGTTGAGTCCCGCCCCGGCCGGTGGCAGTGACGTGCTGGTGCTGCGGTACCTGGCGGCCGAGGGTGTGCCGGTGGAGAACATCACCGTCGATGGCGGTGACTCGCAGCTGGACATGGACACCGATCGGGTCGCCCGGCTGACCGCCGGTGGCGTCGGCGAACCCACGCTGTTCGGCGTGGCCGACTGCGGACATGCCGATATCTTCCGTGGCAGCCTGGCGTCCAATGCGGTCACCGCCGCCGGCGTCGACCTGGGGCGCTACACCGCCCAGCCGGTGGGCCAGACCATGCTCTACCGCGGCGAGTCGATGGTGTACTACGTGGGGCGCAATGCCACCACCGGCCTGCCGGGGTTGCGCCGAGCGCGTGCCAATGGCGCCGGCGAGTACACGGTCAACGAGGAGCTGGTTGAAGGCATCGAGAGCCTGCAGCTGCTGTTCGGGCTGGACACCACCACCACCATCGGCGTGGACCAGGCGCCGGCGGGCAACATCACCACGCTGGCCACTGCACGTGATGTCACCACCGACACCGGCAGCACCGGCGCCGGTCAATGGCTGCGGGTGGGGCAGGTCAAGCTGGGCCTGCTGGCCAGCAGTCCGTCGCCGGCCTCGGCGGGTGCCGGGGTGAATCCGGTCTCGGTGCTTGGCGTGGCCGTCGAACCCGGAGACGGCAACGATGGCCGGCTGCGCAGTGCGTACGAAGTCACCGTTGCCCTGCGCAACCGCCTGTTCGGGAACTGACATGAACCGCCCGGCCCGCCACCCTTCTTCCGCTATCTCCCGCACCCAGCGCGGCGCCGTGCTGTACGTGGCGCTGATCATGCTGATCCTGATGGCATTGCTGGGCATCGCCGGCATGCAGGTGGCCGGCATGCAGGAAAAGATGGCGTCCAACTATCGCGCCGCCAATCGTGCCTTCCAGAATGCCGAGGGTGTGGTCCGCGCGGCCGAGCGCTCGGCCGAAGCCATCGCCAACGGTGAGTCGGTCGATGCGGCCAGCCTGCTGCAGGACGGTGACATCTCGCCGATCTGCGACGACGGCTACGATCCGGCGCTGTGGGCCGAAGACCAGCTCGGCAACGCCACAGCCGCGGTCAACGTGCGGCAGATCGACAGCTGCGTGATGGGAGAGTCGTCGATGGCGATGGGCGCACCGGTCGGCGAAGCGTCGCCGATCTTCATCTACCAGATCACCGGCTACGCCACCGACGATGCCGATGCCAACTCCTCCTCGGTGGTGGTCGACACCATCTTCAAGCTCTGAAGGACGCTCCATCATGGCCATGCGCCGCTCGTTCGTGATTGCCGCTGCGGCGATGGGAGTTCTCATCGGCGGCAGCTGGCTGACCTGGAGCCTGCTGGCGCGGCAGGGGCAGGGCACCTTGTCGCAGGTCCCGTTGAACATCCAGACGCCGACGCCGCCGGCCTTCATCATGGCGCTGGATGACTCCGGCTCGATGATCTGGGAGGTACTCAACAACACCCGCGACGGTGTGTACCGCTGGGTGGAGAGCACCAGTGGCAACCGCCGCATCGGCTTCTACAACAGCGGCGGTACGCCCTACGGCTTCGGCGAAGGCAGCGGCCAGAACTACCATTACCTGACGCCGAACTACACCCGCAGCGGCGAGTCGGCGATCCCGCCGTTCGACGTGTTCGGGTTCGCCCGTTCGCCGGACATCAACGGCGCCTACTTTGACCCGCGCGACATCTATCCGGCCTGGAAGACCGGGTACACCGATCCGACCCGCGCCGTGTTCAAGACCATCAACCCGGCCGCCGCGCCGGTCGATCCGCGCCCAAGCGGAACGCCTGGCTTCAAGAACTACACCGTCAACCTCACCGAGGACAGCTGGCGCATCGAGAACGGCTGGCGCTACCAGCTGCGCAGCGGCATGGTCATTCCGGTCGGCACCATGATGGAGGACCTGCGCAATGCCGGCACCAACCAGGCGCCGGCTCCGCGCTGCGGCATGACCAGCGCCAACACCGACGGCAGCGGAGCGCGCAGCGGCTGGCGGCGGGTGTCCAGTGCGATCACGCTGACGGCGGCCTGCGAGGCGGCGATCCGCTATTACCCGGCCACCTTCTTCCTCACCGAGCCGTCCTCGCTGCCGGCCAGCTTCGGGTACCGCGCCACCCCGGTGGCGGTGACCACCGGCGCCTCGCCGCATGTGGGCGGGCGCCCCGGCACGATCTACAAATATGAAATCCGTCCGGACAATTTCAGCTCCACCGAGCAGTACACCGCGGCGATGCAGAACTTCGCCAACTGGTTCAGCTTCTACCGGGTGCGCCGCGAGGCGGTGATCGGTGCGGCCACCAATGCGCTGCAGGACGCCAGCAATCTGCGCGTGGGCTGGTTCCGCATCAACGGCCGGCCGGGCAATACCTCCAGCGTGAAGATGTATGACATGAGCAACGAGACCGAGAAGGTCACGCTGCTGGACAACATCATCCGTGACATGCGCGCCAGCGGTTCCACGCCGAGCCGCTCGGCGGTCTCCTACATGGGCTCGCTGTTCCAGCGCGAGAAGTCCGCCACCGATCCGAACCCGCCGATCCTGCAGTCGTGCCAGAAGAACGCCGGCATGCTGTTCACTGACGGCTATACCAACGAGACCGACAACAAAACGCTGATGAGCGCGCTGGCCAAGCCGTTCTACGACAACTCGCTGGTCCAGAGCATGGAAACCAACGGCGTGCCGGTGCCGGCCGAGTGCAGCGGGCCCAGTCCCGATCCGTCGCTGGACTGCAACCGCAAGCTGCACATGAACTTCTACGGTGTCACGCTGGGCACGCTGGGCAACCGGTTCGGTGTGGTCTACAAGCCCAAGGACGACGAGCCCTGGATCATCGAGCCCAACCCCTACACCGTGGGTCTGGGCAACCTGGGCCTGCCGACGGCGTGGAACAGCGAGCTGGACCTCAAGCCGGCCGCGGTCGACGAGCTGTGGGGCGCGGTGCTGGCCACCAAGGGCGAGATGATCAACGCCACCCGGCCTTCGCAGATCACCCTGGCCATGCGCCGCATCATCAGCAATGTGTCCCAGGGCGCCACGCCGTCGGGAACGCGCTCGCTGACCGGTGCGCGCATCGGTGCCGGTTCACTGGCGGTGGAGCCGTTCTATGAGGCCACCAACAATGGCACCGACTGGTACAGCCGCCTCACCGCCTATTCGCTCGCCGTAGGCGACAACCGCGGCATCAGCAACACCCGCGCCTGGGAGGCGTCGGAAGAACTGCCAGCGGCTGCCGACCGCAAGGTCTGGTTCTGGCGCGACGGCGCCCTGCTGCGCTTCAACAGCAGCAACGTCGCCCTGGCGGACCTGTGCAGCAAGCCCGAGGGCCTGTATCGCGGCATGGCCCTGTGCAGCACGGCCGAGATCACCACGCTGGCGGCGAACGCGGACAACGCGGTGGCCTACCTGCTGGGCGAGACCTCGCGCGAAGTGCGCAACGGCGGTGCCCTGCGTGACCGCACCACGCGGCTGGGCGACATCATCAATTCCACCCCGGCGCTGAGCTCGCCGACCGATGACTACGGCTACCGCCGCCTGCCAGGCGACCTGGGCACCAGCTACGCCACCTGGCTGACCAGCAAGCGCAACGATGCCCGTTACATGGTCTACGCCGGTGCCAACGACGGGATGCTGCACGCCTTCGATGGCGGCATGGGCGCTGACGGGCGGCAGGACGACGAAGGCGGCAAGGAGAAGTTCGCCTACGTGCCAGCCACCTCGCTCGGCCACATGGGCAACCTGCTGCTGCCGTACAAGGCCGAGGCGGGCAACAACCAGCGTTTCGACCACCGCTATTACGTGGACGGGCCGGTCACCGTGGGTGATATCCACAACGGCACCGCGTGGTCGACTGCGTTGGTCGGCACCGCTGGTGCGGGTGGCCGCAGCGTGTTCGCCCTGGATGTCAGCAACCCGTCCGGCTTCGATGAAAACAGCCTGTTGTGGGAGCTCAACGATGTCGACACGCAGCTGAGCAGCACCGTGCGCGACAACCTGGGGCACGTACTCGGCAAGCCGGTGATCGTGCCGGTACGCGGCAGTGATGGCAGCACGCACTTCAAGGCGATCTTCGGCAACGGCTACGAAAGCCGCAGCGGCAAGGCCGCGCTGTACGTGGTGGACATGGTGGCCGGCCGGCCGCCGACGATCAGTGTGCGCATCGCCGAAGAGCAGGGTCAGGACCTGCCGGCAGGCAGCAACGGGCTGGGCAACATCGTGGTGGTCGACCGCTGGTCGGGTGACCGGCGCGGCCGTGATGGCTACGCCGACACGGTCTATGCCGCCGACCAGAAGGGCGCGATCTGGAAGTTCGACCTGCGCAGCGATGCGGCGCCGACCCGTCCGCTGTTCACCACGCGCACCCACGTGCACACCGACAACCAGACCTACCGTCAGCCGATCATGGGCGGGCTGGTCGCGACCACCGGCGCCTCCGGTGGCGTGATGCTGCTGTTTGGCACCGGCAGCTTCGCCTACCAGGAAGATGGCCGCGACGAGAGCGTGCAGGGCCTGTACGGGGTCAATGACATCGACAATGGGCAACCGTCGGCAACGCTGACCGCAGCCAACCTGCGCGAGATTACCGTGACCGAGGGCGAGGGCACGCGCAGTCTGGAGATGGGCACGATGCCCAGCGACGGACGCGGCTGGAACGTCGTGCTGCCGGCCAAGGAGCGCATGGTCGGCAATCCGTCGGTCGTGGCCGGCGTCGTGTTCATGCCGACCTATGTGCCGGACCAGGCGGTGGGCTGCTCGGTGGATGGCTCCAACTGGCTGTTCGGCCTGATGGCCAGCAGTGGCGCGCCTGCGCTGGGTCAGGTGCGGCTGGGCTCGCCGACCGGCAGCAAGCCCGGGGCCGGGACGGCGGCCGTGGCGCTGAGCACCGGTGGCAATGCGCCGGTGCGTGATGTCACCGCCTCGATCGTGCCGCGCGAGAAGCCGGCAGAGCCGGACGAGGACGAGGAGGACACCAACCCACCCGAGCCGCCGGAACACGCCTGTCTGATGAACATCGGGGTGCCCGGCGCCGAGCCGATGTATGTGCCGTATCCCTGCGGGCGCCAGTCCTGGCGGCAGATCCAATGAGTCCCGTTGTTCAACCCCTTGCCGGAGCCGGTGCCATGCATGCCCGTACGTCCTCGCTGCCGCAGCGCCTTGCCCGCGGCTTCACCCTGGTCGAAGTGATGGTGGTGGTGGCCATCGTCGCCATTCTCGCCACGGTGGCCTACCCGAGTTATGCCGACCACGTGCGCAAGTCCAAGCGCGCGCAGGTCAAGGCCGACCTGGTCGAGTACGCGCAGCTGGCCGAGCGGTTCCACACGGTCAACAACACCTATGAGGGTTTCCGTTTCCCGGGCGGTGGCGAGAGCGTGGATTCGCCGCGCGAGGGAGGGACGGCCGCGTATACGATCGGCATGGAAACCTCCCAGTCCGCGTTCACCTTCACTGCCACCGCGTCTGCCGCGCAGGCCAAGGATCCGTGCGGGAACCTGTCGGTGAACCAGGCCAACGTCAAGACTGCCGAAGGCACGCTGTCCGAGTGCTGGTAAAGCACGATGACGCATTTGGCCAAAGGTGTTGCGCTCCTCGTTTTACGTGATTACAATGCGCCTCCCCGCCCGAATAGCTCAGCCGGTTAGAGCACTTGACTGTTAATCAGGGGGTCGTTGGTTCGAGTCCAACTTCGGGCGCCAGATACTGCAGAAGCCGCGAGAAATCGCGGCTTTTGTTTTTTCCGGCATCGTGCGCCGCCTGGCTCAGCACGGTTGCCGCCCACGTGCACGCTGGCTGCGCACACGCCCAGCGACGTTGACAACGACCTGCCCATGCCGCTGGCCATGCAGGCAGATCACCACGGTCTGGTTGCTGTTGCCGCTGCGTCCGTCGGCATGGAACAGCAGGCGCGGCCGGGTGGCCGCGACGGCAGCGCGCAGGCCACGCACGGCCGCATGCCGATGATGGAAGATCACCTCGTCCACACGGCCGTCAGGTGGAGCCCGCGACGATGGGGCGGGGTAGATCATCCAGCCAGCGCTCCAGTCGTTGCCACAGCGCTGCCCATCGGCGCTCGCGCACACGGCCAATGTCCGACGCTGGCTCAGCGCGCTGGTTCGCGCGCGGGCAAAGCCGGCGTGCAGCTGCAGACGCAGGTGTTCAGCCTGCAGGGCGTGCCAGAGCGCCTGCAAGGGCGGCACCGCCAGGGTGTACAGACAGGCCAGCAGCGCGACCCCCAGCAGAAGCTGCAGCAGGGTCGCCCCGCAGGGGGCGCGCGGCATCGTGTGCATGGCAGCCAGCGTGCCCCGGCTGCAGGCGCTGCGCCCTCGGGCGGCAGGGCGTTGGGTTGTGGGACAGGCCCTCAGGCGGCCCTCACCTGGGCTGCCGGTATAATTTCCCATCCCCGTCCTGGCAGTCCCATGAGCGATCGTCTCCAACTCGTCTCACCGTATTCGCCGGCTGGTGACCAGCCGCAGGCCATCGAGCAGCTGGTGGCCAACTTCGAGGCCGGCATCGCCAAGCAGACCCTGCTGGGCGTGACCGGCTCGGGCAAGACCTACACGATCGCCAACGTAATCCAGCAGGTACAGAAGCCGACGCTGATCATGGCGCCCAACAAGACGTTGGCGGCGCAACTCTACGGCGAGTTCAAGTCGTTCTTCCCGCACAACGCGGTGGAATACTTCGTCAGCTATTACGACTACTACCAGCCCGAAGCCTATGTGCCTTCGTCGGACACCTTCATCGAGAAGGACAGTTCGATCAACGAACACATCGAGCAGATGCGGCTGGCGGCGACCAAGACCCTGTTGTCCCGCCCCGACGCCATCGTGGTGGCCACCGTGTCGGCGATCTATGGCCTGGGTGCGCCGGAAGACTATCTGTCGATGCGGCTGATCCTCTCCAAGGGCGAGCGCATCGACCAGCGTGACCTGATCAACCATCTGACCTCGCTGCAGTACACGCGCAACGAGTACGAGCTGGCGCGCGGCACCTTCCGCGTGCGCGGCGAGGTGGTGGACGTGTTCCCGGCCGAATCGGACAGCGAGGCGCTGCGCATCGAGCTGTTTGATGGCGAAGTGGAGAAGATCACCCTGTTCGACCCGCTCACCGGCGAGACGCTGCGCAACCTGATGCGCTTCACCGTCTACCCCAAGACGCACTACGCCACCACGCGCGAGCGCGTGCTGGCCGCGGTGGAGAGCATCAAGGTAGAGCTCAAGGAGCGGTTGGAGCAGCTGTACGCGCAGAACAAGCTGGTTGAAGCGCAGCGTCTGGCCCAGCGCACCCAGTTCGACATCGAGATGATGGCCGAAGTCGGGTTCTGCAACGGCATCGAGAATTACTCGCGCCACCTGACCGGCAAGGGGCCGGGCGAGCCGCCGCCGACGCTGTTTGACTATCTGCCGGCCGACGCTCTGCTGGTCATCGACGAATCGCACGTGACCATTCCGCAGATCGGTGCGATGTTCAAGGGCGACCGCTCGCGCAAGGAAACCCTGGTCGAGTTCGGCTTCCGCCTGCCCTCGGCGCTGGACAACCGGCCGCTGCGCTTTGAGGAGTGGGAGGCGCGCTGCCCGCGCAGCATCTATGTCTCGGCCACGCCAGGCCCGTATGAGCTGCGCGAGGCCGGCGATGAGATCACCGAGCTGGTGGTGCGTCCGACCGGTCTGATCGATCCAGTGGTGGAGATCCGCCCGGTCGGTACCCAGGTAGATGATGTGATGAGCGAGATCAACGAGCGCATCAAGCTCGGTGACCGCGTGCTGGTGACCACGCTGACCAAGCGCATGGCCGAGAACCTCACCGAGTACCTGACCGAACATGGCATCCGCGTGCGCTACCTGCATTCGGACGTGGACACGGTGGAGCGGGTGGAGATCATCCGCGACCTGCGCCTGGGCAAGTTCGACGTGCTGGTGGGCATCAACCTGCTGCGCGAAGGTCTGGACATGCCCGAGGTCTCGCTGGTGGCGATTCTCGACGCGGACAAGGAAGGGTTCCTGCGCTCGACCGGTTCGCTGATCCAGACCATCGGCCGCGCGGCGCGCAACGTGCGCGGCAAGGCCATTCTGTACGCCGACAAGGTGACGCGCTCGATGCAGGCGGCGATCGATGAGACCGACCGTCGACGCAGCAAGCAGGTGGAGTACAACGAAGAGCACGGCATCGTGCCGCGCTCGGTGGCACGTCCGATCACCGATGTGCTGGAAGGGGCACGCTCGGACGCGGCCGAGAAGGAGGCCCGCAAGGGCAAAGGCAAGGGCAAGGCCGGCCGGGGCGCCGCTGTTGCCGAGGAAAGCGCCGACTACGCCAAGCTCAGCCCGGCGCAGCTGGCCGCGCGGCTCAAGGCGCTGGAGCAGCAGATGTACCAGCACGCCAAGGACCTGGAGTTCGAGGATGCAGCGCGTGTGCGCGACCAGATACGGGTGCTCAAGGAGGCCACCCTGGTCTAGGCAGGGCGCCTGGAAAGAATTGTGAAAAATGTTCACAAAGGTGTTGCACAAACCAGATCACCTCCGTAATATACGCGGCCTGCACCGACGCAAACGCAGCGATGCAGGGCAACAAACGGGCGGTTAGCTCAGCGGTAGAGCACTACCTTGACATGGTAGGGGTCACAGGTTCGAACCCTGTACCGCCCACCACTTCAAAGCCAGACGGTTCAAGGCTTGAAGTGGAAAGAGCAGATTCAAGGGTCACGCAAGGTGACCCCACAGTGACCCTAGAGCAGGGCACGCAGTCTTGGAACATCCTTCCCCAGATCTTGAATTATCGCAGTCAGCGCGAGCCGTACCGGCCCCATGTACGCCGGGTCGAACTTCGCGTAGTTGTCAGTCGTGCCACCTGCATGGTGGCCCAGCAGACCTGAAACGTCCCAGGCCGGCACGCCTCGCTGGCGGAGCCAAGTGGCCAAGGTGTGCCGCACCGTCTTGGGCACGAACCACGCCGGCAGCAGGGCACGGCGGCGAAGCTTCCGCCATGTCGTCTTGATAGATGCCACACGGTTGCCATGCCAATGCACCAGGTGCCCGTCCGGCCTCACTGTCTCGACGTACCGGGCCAACGGCTGCAGCAGCGGCACTGTCGGTCGATACTTTTTCGTCTGGCGCCGGTTCGCCGGGTTCAGGTGCACCAGCATTGCCGCCGTGTCGATCTGCGCGCGCTGCAGGTCGCGCGCAGCGTCGCCGCGGCACGCGGTGCACAGCCGCACGAGGAAGTAAGCCCAGACGTGGTCGGGCATGTCAGCGTTGAGCAGGCGCACGATCTGCTCGCGCGTGGCGTAGTGCGGATAGGGCTGGCCAGCAGGTGGCAGCTCGACAAAGGGGACCTGGCTGATCTCGCCGCGCTTCCATGCGCGGTTCATCGCAGCCTTGCCCACCCCAAGAACGCGCCGGCAGTAGCTGTCCGAGTAGGCGCGCTCAGCGAGCCATTTCAAGAAGGCTTCCTGCTTCGGAATTGTGACGTCGGCCACGACTGCGGTCGGGCCGAAGAACTCATTCCAAAGGGCGCCGCCGCGCTTCGCCATATCTTTGCTGGCGAGCCCGTCCCCATGCTGCGCCATGTAGCGCGTCAGCACGGTCGCCAGCAGCACGTCCTGGGGTGCCTCGTTGCGCATCGCCGCGTTTTCAACGAACCACTGCGCCAGCGCTACTTTGGCTTCGCCAAAATCCCTTGTGCCAAGCGAAGCGCGCTGCTTGCATCCTGCCTCGTCGCGCCACGCGCGATACCAGGCCGTCGAGCCTTTGCGTTGTTCGAGCCAGTAGTCGCCGAGGCGGAAGCGGGTTGACACGTTTGTTGCTCCAGGAACTGCAGTAGATGTGGTTCGGTGTATTTAGCGGCGCGGCCGATGCGGGTGAATCCGATCTTCCCTGCAGCACGCAGACGCCTCAGCGTGATTTCTGAAAGGCCGAGGTATTCAGCGGCGTCAGCCTCGCTGAACAGCTCGGGCAGACGCTCAGCGGCTCCCATGACGCTCTCCTGCTTGTCGGCGCGCCGGTGCGGCTGTGTTGGCCATATGCAGCTGCAGCTGCACGACGTTGTCGGTGGTGATCGGCGCGGCCGGCCGGGTTTTTCTGACGGGACGGTTCATGCGCTGCCATTCGGCCAAGGCTGTGCTCGGCTCGGCGTGCTTGTGTGTCTGGCCGCACCTGCATTCGATGAAGTGGCCGCCGCCTGCGGCGAGGGCGCGCCGGTCATGCATGTGCCGCGCGCTGTGCCCTGCCTTACAGGACTGCAGGCCCTCGGGGAGGCTGATCTGGCGCTGGCTCATTGGACACCTCCTTTGCGCAGTTGGTGGAACGGGACGATAGGATTAAGTCGATGAACCACTACGCGAACTCGACGCATGCGGAGCTGCGTGGTGAAGCGCTGGCCAAAGCCGGGGCGCTTCGCTTCAGTGCCGACGTGCAGGAGTTGATCGCTGAGGGGACGTACGTCACCCGCGAGCAGCGCAGGCTGGTCCGGCCGCCCAATGCGTACGGGGCCGACCGGATGCTGGCCGATCTGCTCGATGCGCTCGCCGCCCAGGTGCACCATGGCCAGCACATCCCGGGCGATGCCGAGCAGCTGCTGCAGGACCCTGCAGCCACGCTGGTGAGCGTCTTCGGGCCCAAGCTGGCCGAGCAGCAGCGCAACGCCCGGCACCTGATCGTGCTGGAGGCTGCCAACGTGGTGCTGCGCAAGCGCGCTGCAGAGTGGCTTCATGCGGGCGAAGCGGGCAGCACGCCCTACGAGCGCGCGCTGGCCAGCAACAGCGGCTTGCGCGCTGTGCTGCAGGAGTTGGAGAGCCGTCGAGTCAAGTAAAGCCATCATTCGAAAAGCCCGAGTTGGATCAACCGAGGGGCGCGCACCCGATTGGGCGGCGCGACTTTCGTTGCCTTGGCACACACGCGCGGATTTTGTGTCGGTAGGAGAGCCGCTTCGGCTGCGGCGCGTCGACGCGCGTTGCCAGCCCAGCGAAGGAGGACGTCAGAGAAGGGCGTCCCGCGCCTGGCGCGGGCCTCCTGCAGGTAGACGCGGGCCGTACGGAAACGATCAGACACCGCTCACCTCCAGTCGCTTGAACTCGATGACCCACACCCACGGGTTGTTGTCCCACGCCGATTCGCCGTAGACCTGATTCCACAGCTGGTGGAATGCCCACTCGGGGTGATCGCACGGCCCGGGCAGCCAACCTGCTATCTCCGTCTGCGTGAGGCCCTCGGCGATAGCGTCGGCCTCGCTGATCGCCTGCAGTCGCTCCACGCGCACGTCGGTGATCTCCAGCACCAGGCGGCACATGGAGCGCGGCATGTGGATGGATGGGCGCAGAGTGATTTCGTGCGGCTCCACCTCGGGCATGTCATCGGGGGCGGGAGCCAGTCCGCCCTGCAGCGTAGCGATGCCTTCTTCGGACTGTAAGTAGACCGGGCCGATGTATCCGTGCCGCTCCACGTCAACTGTTGTCTCCCGCACCCACAGCCGGTCGCCGGGCTGGCCGAAGGGGCAGCGCACGCGCGGGCCCGCACTGTCCAGCTTCGCCAGAGCTTCGCCGGTGCGCGCATGCATCGCCACGACACCCTTTGCCATCCGACGCGTCTGCGTCTTCGCGCCCGACAGGATGGCGCGCACCATGGCGCCGTTGAACAGGATGGGGCGTTCGTTGCTCATGCGGCCACCGCCATCGGTACGGATACCGGGTCCAGGTTGGCTTCTGCTAACGCACGCAGCGGCGGCGGGCTGACGCTGTTGCCAACCATGCGCACCTGGTGGGTCGTCTTGAGTGGCGTGCCGTTAGATGTGCGATCGATGACGTACTCAGGCGGGAAGCCTTGGGCGCGGAACAGCTCGTGTGGCTTGAGCATGCGCAGCTTGATATCCACGATGACGTAGGGC
>JAAIGF010244516.1_pt1 | contig 48132 bp, 45 predicted proteins | sample 6487441 | NCBI WGS metagenome assembly JAAIGF01 (sample SAMN13974129, study PRJNA590717) | phyllosphere metagenome | biome: pepper field; feature: multiple bacterial spot infested pepper fields; material: pepper leaves; isolation source: leaves from pepper fields | host: Capsicum annuum ...
ATGGGGGTACGGTCAATGAACAAGTCTATTAACATTCAGGATACTTTTTTAAATCAATTGCGCAAGGAAAATATTCCAGTGACAGTATACCTCGTAAATGGATTCCAGATTCGTGGCACCATCAAAGCGTTTGATAACTTCACGATTATGGTGGATAGTGATGGTCGTCAGCAAATGATCTATAAGCATGCTGTATCGACATTCACTCCGTCGCGCAACGTATCCCTGATGCAGGATAATCCGAGCGAAGCCTGAGTCATCTGCATACATCCCAGGTGCGTATGCAACATAATTACGAGCCGAAGGGTTGTACAGGATGTACACAAAATGAAACTTTTAAGCTTTGTATATCGTTTAACTAAGAGCAGGAATTGGACAACCCCTTTGAAAGGGTTGTTCTTTTCTTTCAATGATGATCTAGCTTGTTAACGATGAATTGCACTACATGGTTTACCGAAAGGGAGTCAGAATAAACAATGCCAAGACAGCAACTATCCCGCAGTGACAAAAACCAGCCCAATCGTCCAACTGCTCCAGCGCGTCCGAATCGTACAAGTTCTTCGGGCTCCGGCGGTGGTAATGGTGGAGGCAACGGCGGTAAAAAGAAAAAGAAACGTATAACGGGCAAAAGAGTATTCTGGACGTTATTCGCTGTGACTGCACTGGGAATATTTTGTGCGCTTGCCGCTTACCTGTTCATTATGGTCAGTGGAGAGAAGATCTATGAGGAAAACATCAACAAACTCGCCGTCAGCGAGCCAACCAAAGTATATGATCGTAATGGAACACTGATTTTACAACGTAGTGTGCGTACAGGAGATCCAGTTAAATACGAAGATATTCCGAAAGAATTGGTTGAAGCATTTGTTGCTACCGAGGATCGACGCTTTTTTGATCATCAGGGTGTAGACTTATGGTCAATTGGACGTGCAGCGGTACGTGACGTCGTTGCTCGGTCTGCTGTAGAGGGCGGAAGTACGATTACACAGCAGCTTGCTAAAAACGTATTTCTGAACACAGATAAAACCTTCTTCCGCAAAGCAACGGAAGTTTCGATCGCACTGGCGATTGAACGTAAAATGACGAAAGAGCAAATTATTACGACGTATTTGAACCGAATTTATTTTGGTTCTGGAGCATACGGTATCAAAGAAGCATCAGAAACGTATTTTGGAATCAGTGATCTGAGCAAGCTGAAATTATGGCAGATGGCTACACTGGCAGGCTTGCCAAAGGCGCCTTCACGTTATAGTCCGCTGAGTAACCCGGATTTATCTCAACAGCGTCGCAATGTAATCTTGCAGCTCATGCAGGAGCAAGGCTATATTACAGCAGCTCAAGAGAAGGAAGCCGAAAGTGTCACTTACGACTATCAACCGCCAAAAAAGGAAGCTCAGTATGACGCATTTATCGAATATGCGATGCAAGAGGCTGAGGATGCAACGGGTCTAAGTGCGGATGATCTGAACCGTGGTGGATACAATATTTACACCACGATGGATGCGAAGGCACAGAAGACGCTTGAAGATGCGTTTAACAATGATGATTTATTTGAGAAAAGTCCAGATGATGTGAAGGTGCAGGGCTCGATGGTTATCGTCAATAACGATACCGGCGGCATTGTTGCCTTACTTGGTGGACGTGACTACAAAGCCGGGAACTTTAGCCGTGTAACCAGTCATCGTCAGCCAGGTTCTGCGTTCAAGCCGATCATTTCATATGCACCGGCACTGCAAAGCGGCAACTTTAACTCGAACTCTATGCTAAATAACGAGAAGCAATGTTTTGGTAGCTATTGTCCTAACAACTTGCATGGTGGATATTCCAGTGGTATTTCGATGACCGCTGCACTGGAAGATTCGGTCAATATTCCAGCCGTATGGCTGCTTAATCAGATTGGTATTGATGCCGGAATCAATTATGCCAAGTCTGTAGGCTTTAACCTGACTGCGGATGATCGTAACCTTGCTATTGCGCTGGGCGGTCTGAGCAAGGGAACGAATACGCTGGAGATGGCGCAAGCGTACCGTGTATTTGCTGATGGTGGCACGTACATGCCTGCCTATGCTGTCAAAAGCATTAGCGACAGTACAGGTGCAGAAGTGTACAAGAACGATATGAAATCGAGTCGTGTACTTGATGAGCAAGCGACCAATGAAATGACGCAAATGCTCCAAAATGTGGTTCAAAATGGTACAGGTAAACGGGCACAAATCAATCGCCCGGTAGCTGGAAAAACAGGCACAACACAGCATGGTATTTCCGGTCTTCGCAGTAGTGCGAACCGTGATATCTGGTTTGCTGGTTATACAAAGGAATGGACAGCCGCGATCTGGATGGGATATGACCAGCCGAATCGTACTCATTTGCTCAAAGACGGAAGTGGACGAGCAGCAGCGATGTTTGCAGCTGTCATGGGTCCAGCACTTGAAGGCTACCCTGTTCAAAATTTTGATGCACCCAAAGATGTTCCACCACCAGTAGAGGAAACGCCAGAAGAACAACCGACAGCACCTGCTGCTGTTACAGGTCTCAGCGGTTCTTATGATCAGAATAGTGGAGCAATTGCATTGTCCTGGAAGGCGGTAGAAGGAGCAACAGGCTATACTGTTTATCGTAAGGAAAGCTCGGCAACCGAGTTTACCGCGATTTCAAGTGGCGCTCCTGGAACTTCAGTAAGTGATGCAGGGGTAATACCAGGCGAAACGTATGAGTATTATGTAACAGCCACTACCGCAGATGGAGCTCAATCAGATGCCTCTAATACGGTACGGGTTACGGTTGATCAGGCAACGCCTGAACAGACGGAGAATCCAGATGGTGTAGTACCGCCAGGAGGCGAGCCATCGAACCCACCAACCGGTGAAGAAAATGGTCCAGGTTCAGGTAATGGTCCTGGAAACGGTCCAGGCAACGGACCGGGAAACAATCCGGGTAATGGAAATGGTGGACCAGGTTCCGGCAATGGAGATGGTTCTACTGATACCGGAGGTGGCACTACCGATGGTGGTACACCACCGGCTACAGATGGTAGTGGACAGACGGACAGTGGAGGTGGAGCTCCAGGCACTACAACGCCGGGAACAACAACGCCGCCAGCTACCGATGGCACGACGAATGGTACATCGACGCAGGATGGTGGAACAACAACGACACCACCATCTACGCCGTAAACGCAAATATAGGTCTTTGAAAGCCTCCAATCGCTGGGTTGGAGGCTTTTTTACGGGAATTTTTTGAGAGAACGCTTCAAATATGCTATTCTGAAGTTACTTTGTAGGAAAGGGACGCTTCCATGAAACGTAAATTTGCAGATCGAGCGAACTGGCGGCGTGTCATTCAACGCAGTTATACTCGCCGCTACGTCAATAACAATATTTTTACAGGATACGTGACACTGTACCATATGAACCGACTACGCGAGCCACTGTACAAAATTTATGGAGGCCGAAGATTCTGCATTGCTGCTGCCGAATATTCATGGATGCAGTATTACCCTGAAAATGCGAACTATGTAGTCACAGCCATGTTTGATGATCGGCAAGAGATTATCGAGTGGTATATTGATATTTGCAAGACGCAGGGGATTACAGATCAGGGAGTACCGTGGTTTGATGATCTGTATCTCGATATTGTCGTCATGAAGGATGGACAGATTTTTCTGCTGGATGAAGATGAGCTAGATGATGCGCTACGTCGTCGCGTGATCACACAGCAAGATTATCAGCTGGCGCATACGACAGCGCGAAGGCTGCTCAAGCAGATTGATGCACACGCATTTCCATTATTTCCTCTCTCGCTCAAGCATCGTCGTAGTTTATTCGGGCGTGAGCATCATTCCTGAGCGCAAGGGAATCGGAAATCATACATCAAAACGCAGATCAGGGCAGAATCCTGTTCATCCGGTAGTAGCTCCTGTAAGAGCCTACGCTGAACAATTTCGATTATAAGGAGAACGCCTATGAAACAGGTAACGCATGATACAGAGACTGAGCAGCAAGCAAAAGCCGTGCTCGTCAGTCTCATCACCCAAATGGATAAACGTAATGGAACGAATACAGAAGGCTCGATTCAAGAGCTGGTAAGCCTTGCTGAAACGGCAGGGGTTGAAGTGCTTGAACAAATGACCCAGAACCGGGAAACACCTGATACACGCTGGTTTATCGGAAAAGGTAAAGTAGAAGAGCTTCGCATTATGCTCGAAGCGCTGGGCGCCAACACGGTCATTTTTGACCAGGAGCTGTCCGGTGCGCAGGTACGCAATCTGGAAGAGCATCTGGATGCGAAAATTATTGACCGCACACAGTTGATTCTGGATATATTCGCGCAGCGGGCGAAGACGCGTGAAGGTATTTTACAGGTCGAACTGGCGCAATATAACTACTTGCTACCCCGATTGTCTGGTCAGGGGAAAAACCTATCTCGTCTAGGTGGCGGTATCGGAACACGTGGACCTGGTGAGAGCAAGCTGGAAACGGATCGTCGCCATATCCGCACCCGTGTCACCGATCTGAAGCGACAGCTTGAAGAAGTGACGCGTCATCGTACACTGTACCGCGAACGCCGTAAAAAGTCCGGTGTTGTACAGGTTGCACTGGTAGGTTATACGAATGCAGGCAAGTCAACGCTACTCAAGCAGTTAACCGATGCTGATGTATACATTCAAAATCAACTATTTGCGACGCTGGACCCGACTTCACGTACATTGGAGCTACCTGGGGGCAAAGAGATTATCCTCACAGATACGGTAGGATTCATTCAAAACTTGCCGCATGATCTGATTGCTGCTTTCCGTGCGACCCTGGAGGAAGTGAACGAGGCAGATCTGATTCTACACGTAGTGGATGCTTCCTCGGAGCGCCGGGATGAACAGATGCAAGTAGTGGATGAGATTTTGCAGGAGCTGGGTTCAGGGGGCAAAGATCAGGTCATACTGTACAATAAGACTGACCTATGCTCACCAACACAACTGGAGATGCTTCCATCTGATCGTAATCATCTACGGATTAGTGCATATCATGAGCCTGATCTGGACGCGATCAAGAATCTGATTCAAGAACAGCTTGCAGGCGGACATCGTACGTACCGTATTCCGGCAGATCGTGGTGATTTGATCGCTCAGTTGTATAGCTTTAGCAGTGTGATTGGGCAAGAATACGAGGACAATGATGCGATTTTCACGGTAGAGCTGAACAAGACCGATTATGAAAAGTTTGGGTATCGTTTGAAGGAATATGAGGTTAATGCTTGAGCGCATAGGCGAAACTCTGTCATCTAAGCTAGATTGAATGACGATCAATGTCAGACTCCAAGATTAAAGGCTAACCAATCAAGCTAATTATCAACATTAATCATGAACGATAAAATGACAAAATTGCGAAAAATCACATAAGGTCTTCCCCTATGCTGTCGTAGCGTGTAAAATATGAAACGCGACAAAGTGAGCTATTAAGCAAATCTGTAAAACAAAACATTCTTCGAATGAATGTACGAATGGATATATAAAATGAGCCCGCCCGAGATCATACTGGGGCGGGCTATCATTGTGGGGAGAGACTATCATGCCAGTGTTTGACGATAAAATTACAGCATGGTCTGTAAAAGCAGATCAATTAATTGATGAAGCTGTACGTAATCTGGATCGGATTGTAGATGCGAATCAATGGAAGGTGATCGAAGCCTTTCAAAAATATAAAGTGAGCGATTATCATTTTGCAGGCTCGACCGGGTATGCATACAATGATCGTGGACGCGAAGTACTTGAAGAAGTATATGCAGAAGTATTTGGCGCAGAAGCCGCGCTTGTACGTCCGCATTTTGCATCAGGTACACATACAATTGCTACTGCTCTATTTGGCGTGTTGCGTCCAGGAGATGAGCTTCTTTACATTACAGGACGTCCTTATGACACTTTGCATAAAGTGATCGGCAAGCCTGGTGACGGCAAAGGTTCACTTGCTGACTTTGGCATCGGATATCAAGAAGCAGCACTGAATGAGCAGGGTGGAGTGGATTGGCCCGAAGTAGAACGCTTGATGAATAGTAAGACACGTGTGATCGGCATTCAGCGTTCACGAGGATACGACTGGCGTTCATCGTTTACCATTGCAGATATCGAGCAAATGGTACAGCGCATTCGTTCCTATAATCAAGATGTGATTATATTTGTAGACAATTGTTATGGTGAGTTCACAGAAACCCTAGAACCGACTCAAGTTGGCGTGGATTTGATGGCAGGCTCATTGATAAAAAATCCCGGTGGTGGTATCGCTGAAACAGGGGGATACATTTGTGGTAAACAAGGCTATGTTGAGCTGGCTTCCTATCGTCTGACTGCCCCAGGTATTGGTGGCGAAGTTGGTGCGATGCTGGGAACGACACGTGGTATTTATCAAGGCTTTTATATGGCACCTACGATTGTAGGGCAAGCACTCAAAGGAAGCATTTATGCAGCAGCGATGTTTGAACTGGCAGGCTTTAATAGTAAACCAGGCTGGGGAGATCAGCGCACTGATCTGATTCAAGCGGTATCGTTTCAGCAGGAGGAGCAATTAATTGCTTTTGTACAGGGTATTCAGCGCGCAGCTGCTGTAGATAGCCATGTAGTGCCTGAACCATGGGATATGCCTGGTTACGAGCATCCAGTCATTATGGCAGCAGGTACATTTATCCAGGGAGGTAGCCTGGAACTGTCAGCAGACGCGCCGATTCGTGAGCCCTATATCGGTTATATGCAAGGTGGTTTAACGTATTCGCATGTGAAGCTTGGTGTATTAATGGCACTACAAACGATGCTTGAACGTGGATTGTTGTAGAAGCATGAAGATATATAGATAGTAGCCTCCATCTAGAATCATCTGTATCGGATGGTCTAGATGGACTATTACGTCCATGACACTTATGCGTAATTCATTCAGCGAGAGGGACAGATATCAGTCAAGGATAGACAGCAAGCAAAAAATAATCAATATGAATTTTAATCGAGTGTAAGAATCAATCTTGTAGGTGAAGAGTCGGTTCTTAATATGGGTAAATCATGCCTTATTCCGGTCTGCTTATAGGTATTTCCGATAGGTTTATTGATTATTTCTATAAGCTGAAAACATATCTATATGAAGCTACTATTGTGAAGCTAGACGGGTTCAGATGGAATAGCTTGAGCATGAATATTGAAGCGATCAGCCTTTAAATGAGAAGTTCGATGGAGTTTACCAACATATAGATATGCTCATGTTCACTTTGCTGTCACATTTTTAAAATAGTAGGATATCATGACTTGTATAGATATGTCATTTTAACGCAACTTAGCTTTTATATCACAACATGCTCGCATTACGGTATAAATGACCAGACGATGTAAGATGTGAATGTAGAACTTCCATAGTTGCTGTTACCTTTCCTGCGTATTTACGCAAGAGATGACATGAACGGGCATAATCGCAATAAAGTAGGATTTAATTTACAGCGATCTACCGCTTATAAGAATAAGGATGTCAGGTCAACTATAAGAGTCATGACAAACACTAGGACACCGTATAAGCATTATCACATGATTAGACAGAATAACCGTCTCTTGATGCATTTTCATCGCGTCTGATGTTATAATAAATCTGTGAAAAAGAGAGCTTACGGGAATATGAGGAAAATTAAGGCGACACTTTGTTAAAACGATGTTAACGCAATATAAAATTATTGTGAGTTAAGTTAACATGTTATTGACGCCTTATATCAGGATATGTACAATAGTAGCAAGAGAATACAATGCTAAAATGCTAAGTGGAAGGTTGATGAATATATGGGTGATGAAATTCGGAGAAATATGGCGCTGTTCCCAATCGGAATCGTCATGAAACTTACAGATCTGTCTGCACGTCAGATTCGTTACTATGAACAACATAACCTGATTGTACCTGCACGTACTTCAGGGAATCAGCGTCTATTTTCCTTTAATGATGTAGAGCGCCTGCTGGAGATCAAGGCGTTAATCGAGAAAGGGGTAAATATCGCTGGTATTAAGCAGGTGATGAACCCGGTTTCCAAAGAGTCTGAGGAAGCTACTGTGATTACACCAGATACGGAAGAACGTCGTAGGGAATTGTCAGATTCGCAACTTCATCGTATGCTTAAACAGCAACTGGTTACAGGCAAGCGCCCAGGCCAGGTGTCTCTTATCCAGGGTGAGTTATCCCGATTCTTCAACAAAAAATAATCAGACCACAGAGGAGAGGATAGCGTGAGTTACACGAAAGACGATATTTTGCGCATTGCAAAAGAAGAAAATGTACGTTTTATCCGATTGCAGTTTACTGATTTACTCGGGGCGATCAAAAACGTAGAAATTCCGTTCAGCCAGCTAGGCAAAGCATTAGACAATAAAATGATGTTTGATGGTTCCTCTATTGAAGGCTATGTACGTATTGAGGAATCTGACATGTACCTGTACCCGGATCTGGATACATGGGTTATTTTCCCATGGGTAACTGACATTCGCGTGGCACGTCTGATTTGCGATGTGTACATGCCGGATGGTACACCATTCGCTGGTGATCCACGTGGTATTTTGAAACGTAACCTGAAAGAAGCAGAAGCGATGGGCTTCACAGAAATGATGGTTGGCCCTGAGCCTGAATTCTTCCTGTTCCGTACAGATGCAAATGGTAATCCAACTGAGGAACTGAATGACCAAGGTGGATACTTCGATCTGGCTCCTACGGATCTGGGTGAGAACTGCCGCCGTGATATCGTTATTACACTCGAAGAAATGGGCTTTGAGATCGAAGCGTCTCACCATGAAGTAGCACCAGGCCAGCACGAGATCGACTTTAAATATGCAAACGCTTTGCAAGCAGCTGATCAGATTCAAACGTTCAAGCTTGTTGTACGTACGATCGCTCGTCAGCATGGTCTGCATGCAACATTTATGCCGAAGCCATTATTCGGTATGAACGGTTCCGGTATGCACTGTCACCAATCGTTATTCAAAAACGGCGAGAACGCGTTCTACGATGAGAGTGATGACATTGGCTTGAGCCAGATTGCACGTTATTATATGGCAGGTATTCTGAAGCATGCGCGTTCGATGGCTGCTGTAACGAATCCGACTGTGAACTCGTACAAACGTCTCGTTCCAGGTTATGAAGCTCCTGTATACGTAGCATGGTCTGCAAGTAACCGTAGCCCAATGGTTCGTATTCCAGCTTCCCGTGGCTTGAGCACACGTATCGAGCTGCGTAACCCGGATCCAACAGCTAATCCATACCTGGCACTGGCTGTAATGCTCAGAGCCGGTCTTGATGGCATCGACCGTCAACTGAGCTTGCCAAAACCGATCGACCGCAACATCTACATAATGACCGAAGATGAGCGAATCGACGAAGGTATCCCAAGCCTACCAGGCGATCTGAAAGAAGCTCTACATGATCTGCTACGCGATGACACGATGATCACGGCTCTAGGTGAGCATGCTACCGCGCATTTCTATGAGCTCAAAGAGATCGAATGGGATATGTACCGCACTCAAGTTCACCAATGGGAGCGCGACCAGTACATGACGCTGTATTAATGCTAGATAGTATAAATAAAGCCCGAGTAGGACTGCTGGTGCAGTTCTGCTCGGGCTTTTGTTTGTATGGTATTATAGTTTGTATGTATAAGTAATACATAGATGATTGATGTTTTATAAGGGAATGGAACTAGATATTTTTAGTAGATAGACAAATCTATGAATTAGGCTTGATAGCAGTTGAAAGAATACTCGAAGGAAAAAGTCATTTGGGAGGCGTACTATGATTAAACTAATGTTGGGCTGTACTTCAATTTTATCTTCGATCATGCTGCTTTGCACAGGATTCATATTGGCTGGACTTCAAGGGGTATCTGTTTCATCTCAGGTCAATGGTGGAGCTTTCAGTTATAATATTTTGAGTAGTGGATTGATCTGGTTCGTGTCATTTTTGATTTTTTTAGTGGTAGGTATTCTTCTTATTTACTCTTCCAGACGAGAGTTTAACTAAGGAAATTCAATGATTTTATAAAAGATAAGTTTACTTTGTATATGATGTTCTACAAAATTACAACTTATCAAATGAGCATGAAAAAAGTATGGATGGGCATGTGTGCGTATTAATGATGCACGAAAGCACGGATTAGAAGCTGTACAACTATAGAAAAAGACTCTCACATCAAGTGAGAGTCTTTTCTGTATTCCATCATCATACGCTTACAACAGCACCTGCTTAATGCAGATTACGGAACAGACCAACAACCTTACCTAGAATCGTTACACGAGTCAGACGTAGTGGCTCATAACGTGGATTCTCAGGTTGAAGGCGAATATGATCCTTCTCTTTGTAGAACGTCTTCACGGTGGCTTCATCGTCTTCAGTCATCGCCACAACGATATCACCGTTATTGGCAGTTTGTTGCTGACGTACGATGACGAAGTCGCCATTGTGAATTCCTGCTTCTACCATACTGTCACCAACAACAGATAACATAAATACTTGATTGTCTCCCGTGAACTGCTGTGGCAGTGGGAAGTAATCTTCGATATGTTCTGTTGCCGTGATCGGTACACCGGCAGTAACTTTACCGATAATCGGTACACGAGACACTGTCTGTGCGAACATCAGATTGTTTTCCGATTCCTCTTGACCAAGCAGCTCGATAGCGCGCGGTTTGGTTGGGTCACGGCGAATCAATCCTTTTTTCTCCAAACGATCCAAGTGTCCATGAACCGTTGAACTTGAAGCAAGTCCTACAGCTTCGCCAATCTCACGAACTGATGGCGGATAGCCTTTTAATTTTACTTCATTCCGAATAAATTCCAGAATCGCCTGCTGGCGGTTAGAAATCTTGGACATACCGTATCCACCCCAATACTAGTAACGTTTGGGAAAAGTATAACACAGAACTACCGTTCGTACAAACATAAGTTCTAAAAGTGAGTTAGGAGATGATGAGGAATGCCATACGTTTCCAGTCGGCACGGTTCATAAAAGGTATAATTCATGTTTTTCCTTATGTATCAAGCGTTTGCGAATAGTCTCTAAAAAAAGCGAACAAAAGTTCGAAAAAAGCTATTGATCAAAACATATGTTCGTGTTATATTCTTTTCAGGAAAACAAGAACAAATGTTTGGAGTGTGAAGCACATGCTTAAATATACTACATATAAAAGTATCCACGAAACGAACACAACTCAGGATCAGACGGGCTTATCCCCAGCTGACACATCTTCGCATACATTGAATGGAGCCGTTCAAGGTTCAGCATCAAAGTCCGCATCCACAGGGAAGACAAGAACAGCTTCTACCAAGGAACCCTCTGTAACCGAGTGGATGTATGTAGAGCATACGAAGTCTGATGTGGGAAGCAAAAAGCCGCTTATGAAGCGTGCAGGGCGCTCGCTCAGTCGGAAGACATTGGATCTGATTCAGATGACGGCTCGCAAGACCATCGGCAAAAAGTCAGCACGTCCATCTAAAAAGCGTAAGTCTGGATGGAACTCTACAGGCCGCATGATGGTATGTCTGTTATTTGCAGGAGTATTGTTATACGGTGGAGTTCAGCATCTCGTTATTGCAGAACAGTCACCAGCTATGCAGCAGCATGTCATTGTTAACGAAGGCGATAGCTTATGGGCGATAGCTTCCCAATATAAAGCACCAGGTACCGATATTCGTGATTATATTGCACAGATTCGAGACGAGAACCATTTGAACACTAGCGATATTCAAAGCGGTGATGTGCTCATCATTCCTCACGATTAATAAACTCTTCTATAATTACTAAACTCTTATATAGATGCACGATTATACGAACATGATCTTACCGGTTCTCCTCCGGGTTTATATATTGTCTTATCCTTTGCTTGTCAGGTGCGAATAGCCTTGACAAGCTTTTTTTTACATGTCAAAGTTAGAAAAGATAGATTTGGGAGGGTAGTTATGGACATCGACGCAATCATTGGACGAATTAATGAGTTAGCACGCAAGAAAAAGGAAACAGGCTTGACCGCTGAAGAAGTGGTGGAACGCGATGAACTCCGCGAGGTTTACCTGGGGAATATTCGCCGTAATTTCCGTCAACAGCTAGACACGATCGAATGGGTCGAAGACGCTGAAAATGATAAAAAAGGCAATGCATAAATAGCTGACTATTCAGCTTTCATTATGTACAGTCTCATCTGATGATCATCGACGCAATAACCATACAGGGATGTCGCTACTGATCAACGATCAGGACTCGGCATCCTGTTTTGTTATAACAGACTTATATTATGGATTATAGGGGGAAACACGATGTCCCGTTCATGGGAGAGGCAAGTCAAGCGCAATACGAAGCAATTAAATGCCCGCCGTAAAAGGGCAGGTCAAGATTCCATCGGAGTAACCAAAACGAACTCCGAATTTACAGTGTACAAAGGACGGAATATCGTATTCCCGGCAACACTCGTGTTGCTTGGTCTTGTATACGGTATCATGGGGATTATGTATCCGTCGGCTTCTTCAAGTATCGTGTTGTTCATTGTAACGGTAGTGCTGTATGTATTCCTTGGAGTAGTTTTGTTCCTGCGTCGTCCATATTTAAAAGTGGGCAAAGATTCCGTAATCACCACCAAGTTCAACCGTGATCGTATTTTGACAGCTTCTAATATCAAAAAGTTTCGTTTTCAAAAAGGATATGTCGTTATCGAGCACAGCACAAAAGGTGGACCTTGGATGTTCGCACGCACACTCAATCGCTACGATACGGATGCAATGACAGAGCATCTGCGCAAATTCGCAGCTACTCACAATATTACGATTGAAGACAAAATGTAAATTAAAGCTACAGCATCGTAAGATTATATACATCATAGCGTGACATTGGGGCATGGGCTGTATTAGGCATTCATGCCCTTTTTAATCATAAGCTTAAACAATAGCCGGGAGGGTTTTGCGTTGAGTATTGAAGCTGTTTTGTTTGATCTGGATGATACGTTGTTATGGGATGAACGAAGTATCGAAGAAGCTTTTCATCATACGTGTATGACTGCTGCTAATCAGGAAGGTGTCGACGCTGTAGAATTGGAAAAAGCCGTACGTCAGGAAGCACGAGCGTTATATGAATCGTATGAGACGTTTCCATTCACACAGATGATCGGTATTAATCCGTTTGAAGGCTTGTGGGCACAATTTACAGCAGGTGAGCAACCGGAATTCCGTAAGCTCGAGCAGATCGCGCCTGTATATCGTAAAGAGGCATGGACTCGTGGTTTGCGGGTACTTGGCGTAGATAATGAACAATTAGGTGGCGAGCTTGCAGAGCAATTCGTTCGTGAGCGTCGTAGTCGTCCGCATATCTATGAAGAAACTTTCCGCATTCTGGATGAGCTGAAGGGGAAAGTAAAGCTGTTACTGCTAACCAATGGATGTCCAGCTTTGCAGCAGGAGAAGCTGGATGGCGTGCCTGATCTTGTACCATTTTTCGATCAGATTGTGATCTCGGGTGCATTTGGTCGCGGAAAGCCAGATCCGTCTATTTTCCAGCATGCGCTAGGACTACTGGATGTGAAGCCAGAGCAGGCGCTGATGGTTGGCGACAAGCTGACGACGGATATTAAAGGTGCACTCGCTACAGGCATCACATCCGTCTGGCTGAATCGCAATGGTAAAACAAACGATAGTGAAATCAAGCCAGATTATGAAATCAAACACTTGAGCGAGATTCATAATATCACTGCACAGGTTGTATAAAGATGTAGCTAACTCATAGCTAATAAATCCGTATAATTTTGTATTCGTAAAAATCTTTTCTCATTGCACCCCGTGTGAGGAGAGCACTTACACTAGAAGTAGAAGCCGAGTATTCTTTTCAGCGCAATCTGATAAGGTACTCGGTTTTTTAGTCCTGCTTAAATATTCATCTGGTTCATAAAGATTCGTGAGAAGAAAGAGTAGGACAGATACATATATCCATTCAAAAACATCAAAAACAAAAAACCACCTATCCTTAAAAGTAAAGGTAGATGGTTTTTCATTTATTCTGTAATACATTGCATCTAGTATTCCATAGTTAGGATATAAAGTTGGACATTTTATGCAATCATAACCTGTATCCTTACATTTACATCTATACTTAAGCTTTTTGGAAAGAAGAATCTTCAAATGGATGAGCTACCCAGCCATCGCTCTCTACGAACAAACGAACAGCAACGATTTTGCGGTTATCCACCAGTGTGAAGAAGTGAGGTGTATTTTCTGGTACGGAGATTACATCGCCGGGCTCCAACTCTACATCGAAGTAGCCGTGCTCAGGGCTTTTAATAATGAAGATCCCGTTGCCTGATACAATCGCGCGAATCTCATCTTCTGTATGGGTGTGAATTTCTTCAAACTTGGCAAGCTTTGCTTCAAGATCAGGAGTTGCTTCCGACAGGGTAATCACGTCCCATGTCTGATAGCCACGACGTGCAGACAAATCCTTGATTTCAGGTTCGAATGTATCAAGGACGGCCTGCTTTTGCTCATCCGTAAGAGTGAAGTTGTCGCTCAGCTCGCTAGCAAGCTTGGATACATCCCACTTTTCATATACAACCTCATGCTTGTTCAGAAACTCCAGTACATGGTCATCACCGGAAATGCGTTCATTGGTATTTCTAATTCTGATTTCAGCCATCGGATTACCCTTCTTTCGTTGTTTTAGAAGTATTATAAAAGATATGTCTACTATTGTCGATACTTTGACCAAAACTCATCCTGAAATGAAGTGAGATGAGAGTGGAGAAACGATAGTAATTCATTTTGCATATTTATGCGGAATTATAACATGAATATGAGATGTAGTTCCATAGGAGATGATGATAAATGGATGAGGAAATGATAAAAATATACAGGCATAAGTTATTTTCGACCTTCATAGATGTATAAACGGCTTTCTTATTAATATATTGATAATAACTATTTATTATTATATAATGGCAAAAGCAAGTGAAACAAGGTTTCCTAATTGAACATTACGCACCAACAATAGAATATAAATTACTGTTTCTACATAAAGGAGTGCTACCTATGAAATACACATTACAAGCTTTGCAAAAAGACTATATCGCAAATAAAAAGATCAAATATTTGTTCTTCTGGGGACATACGCCCAAATCGAAGGACCAGATAGATCAGAGCTGCTTCAGTCAATGGTGGAGCAGCGATTTTACGATAGATGGAATAACATACAGCTGCACTGAACAATATATGATGGCTGAAAAGGCAAGATTGTTTGGCGATAATGAGATATTTTCTAAAATTATGGAAGCGAAGCATCCCAAGCAAATGAAGATGTTGGGTCGCTCGGTACAACATTTTAACGATCAAGTCTGGCAAGCAAATAGTTATGAGATTGTGAAAAAAGGTAATCTGGCGAAGTTCGGACAAGATGAGCAATTGCGACAATATTTATGCGGTACAGGGAATAGGGTATTGGTGGAAGCCAGTCCACAGGATCGAATCTGGGGTATTGGCTTACCAAAGGATCATCCAGATGCAGAGCGTCCGATTAACTGGAAAGGAACAAATTGGCTTGGATTTGTTTTAATGGAGGTTCGAGACCTGTTGAGCGAGTAGCCATAATAAGCAGGAGTATAAAGTAGAGCTATACGTTTATGATACTGGAACGTTCACTTGTTTGATCATGACCGATTTGCTCATTTTACGAGGATGGCTTTGTTCATGTATACGGTAGTCTCATTTGTTGGTATCACCAATGATGAGGCTATCGTTTTTTTGCGTTTCCGTGATATGATAAAGGATATTATCATTTTGCATGTCATTATATGTAGGATTGGAGTCGAGTGATCACTCGGATCGCGTTGGCTTCCGTTTCAGAATAGTCGAATCTTCTTTATTTATTATAGTGTAGGTATAGATTGCAAATAGATAAGAAACAAGGAACTACGCAGTGCGGGTCGCTTGGAAGCGTACGTGCTGTTATGTATAGAGAGAAGGTTGTTGAAGGATGGAATTATATTTTCTTGGAACCAATGCGGGCGTACCGACATTGCAGCGCAATGTGACATCTATTGGCTTGCGTCTGTATGAAGAACGTAAGGCGCTCTGGATGTTTGATTGCGGCGAAGGAACACAGCATCAAGTGCTACGCTCACAGCTTAAGCTAAGCAAGCTGGAAAAGATTTTTATTACCCATTTGCATGGAGACCATCTCTTTGGTCTGCCGGGGTTGCTATCCAGCCGTTCGAATCAAGGTGGACTATCACCACTGACTGTATACGGGCCGCCAGGAATCAAGGCTTTCATTGATATGGCGCTTGATCTCAGTCAATCGCGTGTTGAATATGAATTGCATGTGGTGGAGCATGAAGGCGGAGTTGTTTTTGATGATGAGACATTTCGTGTAGAGGCTGCGCTGCTGGAGCATCGAATTGACAGCTATGGTTATCGGATTATCGAAAAGGATCGGCCAGGCCATCTCAATTTTGAATTATTAAAGCAGCATGGTATTCAGCCGGGTCCGATTTATGGCAAATTAAAAAATGGTGGTAGCGTTCAGCTTGAAAATGGTGAGATGCTGCATTCACATCAGGTGGTCGGTGAACCGAAAAAAGGTAAAATCGTGACAATCTTGGGTGATACTCGTCCTTGCGAGAATGTGCAGGTACTGGCACAGGGAGCCGATCTGCTCGTACATGAGGCTACTTTTTTACATGATATGAAGGATACCGCACGTAAATACTACCATAGTACTTCGTATCAGGCAGCTGAGGCTGCACGGGATGCGGGCGTGAAAGAATTGATTTTGACTCATTTCAGCTCCCGTTATAAGGATGAGCATCAGCTTGAGCCGCTTCTCGAGGAAGCAAAAACAATATTTGACCATACTCAATTGGCTGTAGAGCACCATCTATTTCCGATTGAGTAGGAGTACAAAGCGAACAATATATCGCCTATAGTTGCGGTAAGGTAAGCAAATCGTTTGCCTTATGCCGCAACTTTTTTTACAATGAGGATTGTGAGTAATAGAGAGGAAGGCAAATGGAATGCAGAATAAAACAGGATTACTGATCGACCTGGATGGTACTCTGTATCATGGTAACCGTGTTATTCCCGGTGCTGCAGACTGGATTGCTAGCTTGAAGCAGGTAGGAATTCCTTATTTGTTTGTGACCAACAACTCATCACGTACAGCTGAGGGTGTAGCTGCTCATATGCGAGAGCTTGGGATCGACGCGTCTGCAAATGAAGTATGCACCTCAGCGCTTGCTTCCGCTGCGTATATCGCTAAGGAAAAGCCAGGGGCTACTGTGCATGTGATCGGAGAGCCTGGACTTCTTGAAGCTGTACAGGCAGCCGGATTAATCGTAAGCGATGAACAGCCTGATTATGTGTTACAGGGGATTGATCGTTCCTTTACATATGACAAGCTAACGAAGGCGCTGCGTTTAATTAGCGGTGGAGCGAAGTTTGTGCTGACCAATCCTGATTTACAGCTTCCATCTCATGATGGTTTGCTACCTGGGGCAGGCACGCTCGGTGCGGCGATTGCTGCGGCAAGCGCGGTAGAGCCTGTTATCATAGGTAAGCCATCCTCAATCTTAATGGAATATGCGCTGGAGAAGATCGGCTTATCCGCATCTGACGCTGTCGTTATCGGTGATAATATGCTAACTGATATTGCGGCAGGAGCAGCGGCAGGGTGTCGAACAATTCTGGTGATGACTGGTGTGACGACAGAGCATAATTTGTCCCATCATGAGGAACGAACCGGTATTCGTGCCGATCAGATCTGCCATACACTGGCTGAGATTGATCCAGCACTGCTCCTACAAGCACGTCATATGTAATTCTCGGTGTTGGCATATGAATGTCATCAACCGATTTCGCATCGCCCTTCTTAGGAAGGCACACGAAATATATAATGAACGAATGGACAATGCTGCTTTATTAATAGAGAAAGAGGGACACTACTATGCCTGAATTGCCAGAACTAGAAAATTACAAAGTACAGTTAACTCATTATATTTTGAACACTTCGATCGAAAAGCTGGTGCTAAATAACACTCGCGTTTCGAATGTAGAAGCAGATCCAGTGAATCTAATGCTAAGCGGAAATCGCATCGCCTTTATCGAGCGTCGCGGTAAATATCTGAATTTGCATTTGCACAGCGGACATCGTTTACTGATCAGTATTGTAGTTGGAAGCTCGCTGTACTATGGTTTGCGTGAGCAAAATACGGATCGCAAATCGGATGTTGAGCTGCAATTTGAAGATGGAAGTTCGCTGTATTACAAAGCCGGCCGCCAGGGTGTATTCCATTACTGTTCCGCTCGTGAATCTCAGGACTATTTTGCAGGGCTTGGATTGGAAGCGACAGATCGTAAGCTGACTCGTGAGCATTTTATCAAGCTGCTGAAAAGTCGCCGTAGCGCGCTGAAAACAGCACTGACGAATCCATCCGTAATCTCAGGGATTGGTAGTTATTATGCCGATGAGATCGCGTTCACAGCAGGTATTTTACCTTCGGCAAAAGTGCAGGAGCTAGATGAGGAATCACTGGGCAAACTGTATGATGCGATGCGTAGTGTATTGCAGGAAGCTATTGATGCAGGTGGTCATATGGAAGGTCAGCCGCTTACAGCCAATGATTCCTTAACCGGTGGCTTCCATTCGCTTCGCCGTGTGTATGAGCGTGAAGGAGAGCCTTCGGTACGTTCTGCAGATGATAAAGTAGTCAAAACCGAAGTAGCTGGTAAAAAGGCATATTATTGCCCAGCATCCCAATTTGAAAGCTAATTGCGATCGGAGGGAAATCGGATGATCCATCTGTATTTGGATGATTATCGTCCTTGTCCAAAGGGCTTTGCGCTGGCAAGAGACGGGGAGGAATGTCTGATGATGCTTCGCGACTGCGAAGTGGACATTTTATCGCTGGATCATGAGCTTGGCTTCGGACAGATGGACGGTACGGACGTAGTGAAGGCGATGATTCATGAAGGACTGTATGCTCGGGAGATTTATTTGCATACGTCCAGCATGTCTGGTAAGAAGAGCATGTACGAGCTGCTTTACCAGGCGAAGCCGGAGCATGTGATCGTGCACAATGGCCCGATTCCTGCTGAGCGTTTAGAACAGATTGCACGTGCTACGCACATGAAATAAATGAATTCTCCGTTACAGGAGGTGGAATGATGAACGAAGAAATGCAGGAAATTACAGAGCAACAGGCGCTGCAAATAGCAAAAGAATCCGGTGAATCCGCCGTAATCTTCGCTTATACACCGCTATGTGGAACATGCAAAATGGGTAGACGTATGCTGGAGGCAGCACTACCGCTACTGCCGGAGCAAAAAGTATATGCGCTCAATATTAATTTTGCGCCCCGTTTTGTACAGGAGCTACAGTTGACAAGCATTCCGTGCCTGATCGTATTTGAGGCATGGCGTGAACGTAAGCCGCGGCTACTGTACCGGCTCGAATCCGTACAACGTATGCTTGAACATATACGAGGTACAGCGGTATAAATGACTGGAGGCTAAAGATTATTTCATGAACGAACAGGAAACTATTCAGCCAGCGGAATCGCGCTGGATCGGTACAGCCAATCATGGCTTTGCTGCGTATGCACAGGAAGAGCTGAAAAGAGCATTTGGCTCTGTTAAAAGCTCGGTGCTAGTACCCGGAGAAATTTTACTATTAAGCTTGCCAGCTGAGGCTGAGGAAGTGATACAGCGCCTACACACACAGCCGCTTATGTTTTTGCGGCATATTCAGCCTGTGCGCTATGATATTGTGCTGGAGCAGCTTGCAGAAGATGAGCAACCGTTAGATGCGCTTGCGTCCTTGTTACTGAAACGCGAGGAATTGTACGGAAAAATGCTCGCTTTGCATGTGCGCAAAACAGCAGATGCCGCAACCGGTGATCACAATGCATCTGAGCTTCGTCATCAGCTAGAGGAGCGTCTAGCTGATCTACACGCTGAGTTTACCGTTCAACAGCCTGATCTGATCATCTCTGTATTGTGGAGTGGCGATCGTCTGTATGCTGGCATATCGAAGCCGGAGGATAATTTGTCCGATTGGAACGGCGGCGCGATTCGTTTTCAGCGTGAGGAAGGGCAGATTTCGCGTGCCAAGTTCAAGTTGCTGGAAGCGGAAAATGTATTCGGTATTGATTTTACAGCGTTCCGTAAAGCGCTGGATGTAGGCGCAGCACCAGGGGGTTGGACATCGTTTCTATTGGAACGAGGTTTGAATGTAACGGCGGTCGATCCTGCCAAAATGCACCCTTCTCTGCAAAATCACCCACAGCTCAAAACGGTTCGTCGTAATGCCGCTGATGTTAAATTCAGCCCTGGCGAATTCGATCTGCTTGTCTGCGATATGAGCTGGAGTCCAAAGCTGACAGCACGGCTCGTCATTGACCTGCTGGATGCTGTACAGCCAGGTGGAACGGTGATCGTAACGGTCAAACTGATGCACAAAAAGCCGCTGGCTGTCATTCGCGAAGTGATCGAATCATTCGAGCAATCCCGTCTACAGATTCAGCGTGCCAAGCAATTATTTCACAATCGTGATGAAATCACGCTGTATATGGTAAAATATTAATATGTAGTTGCTATATCACTTGTGAAGGATGTGTGGGATGCAAAATTCAATTTATCGCTACTTGCCCGATATGGAGCATTTTGTTGAACTGGTTCGTTCGTTGCCTCAAGCTGAGCTTGAATTTAAGCCATCACCGACCGCATGGAGTGTGCATGAAATCGCTGTTCATTTGGTAGATAGTGAGATTGTGTTACAGCATCGCTTGAAGGCGATATTATCTGAAGAACGCCCAACCTTTATTGCATTTGATCAGGATGCCTGGGCTCGCCGATTGAATTATGCTTCGCTTGATGTTGAGCATCACCTGGAGGCATTGCTGGCATTACGCAGAGCTTTTGCTCCGGTGCTGGAAACGGTGACAGAAGAAGACCAACACCGCATTGGTGTACACAACGAAGATGGTGAAATTACGGCGCGTATGCTGATTGATAAAATCTGTGTTACTCATCTGGAATCTCATGTGAAGCAGGTACAACGTAATCGCGATGCATTTGCTGCGCAAAAAAAGTAAAGTCGTACACGTATCTGTTAATGTACTGCTTATGGACGGTGGAATAGATCGTATTACCATGTGATGCGACTTATTGGCACGACATGAGGAGTAGGGTTAAGGTTGATCTAATAACGATTAGACTAACTTAGGCGCACATAACGAGCTTTACTTTGCTACCTATATCTTTTATAATTTTCGTATATTCATAACTACGGATCGGGAAAGCATCCCGTTCGCATGACAGAGTGAGTATTACTCTGCGTGTGAGCGCGATGCTTTTCTTTTTTTTACATCGTTCTCATACGCATGGAATAGAAGCTATATATTGCAAATGGGGGCTAGACGATGGCATTTCCAACCACTTTATATGAAGGCATGATACTTGACGATCGGTACAAAATTGCACGCAGATTGGGACACGGTGGCATGAGTCAGGTGTATCTGGCATATGACTTGAAGCTGCCTGGCAAGGAATGGGCGATCAAGGAGACGATTTCTGTTTCGTCCAAATACCGAGAAGCTGCTGCTGAAGCAGCCATGCTGACCACACTAAGTCATCCTTTTCTACCGCGAATTGTTGATTTTATTCAAGGGAATGCAGATGGATATACCTATCTGGTGATGGATTATATCCGCGGAGAAACACTGGAAGAGAAATTTCGCAGTGATCCGCAAGCTATAGATGTTTCATTTATTTTGCGCTGTGCTGATCAATTACTCAGTGTGCTGGAGTATCTACATGGGCATGAGCCGCCGATTATTTTCCGCGATATGAAGCCGTCGAATGTGATGATTACGCCTGATGGGGACGTACGATTGATCGACTTTGGTATTGCACGTACATTCAAGCCGCAGGAAAGTCAGGATACGATTAAGCTGGGCACGATTGGCTTTGCGGCACCGGAGCAGTATGGAGGTGGACAGACGGATCATCGTTCTGACTTGTACGGGTTGGGTGCCTTATTACTATATTTGGCTTCTGGTGGGATGTACAGCGAGTGGTTATCCGGTATGGAGGGATTGGTACGCACCGATATGCCGACTCATGCGATACGTGTGCTACAACGTCTATTGCAGCCTGATCCGGCAAGTCGGTTCCAATCCGCCGGTGAAGCGAGGCAGGCACTTTATGTGAAGCCGCTACAGCGTAATAGTAACAAAGCGTCATCTTCAGAGCATATTCTCCAGTGGAACAAAACGACGCAGGTGATTGCGCTGCTAGGAGCAACAGGTGGAACGGGAACGACTCACACCGCCATTATGTTGGCTCATTATTTGGCAAGAATGGGACATCGTGTGGCTCTAGTAGAAATGAATCGAACACCAGGAGCATTTGCCCGCATTCAGCAGGTGGCAGTATCCGGATTAAATGAGCAAGAGCGATTACAGCAGTCACGGCATTTTGAACTAGAAGATGTTCATTACTGGCGTGAGGCGGCACGAACAGAAGTGGTTTCCCTGCTTGGAGGAAGTTATCAGTTTATTGTGCTTGATCTAGGACAATATCGACAAAATGATCGTTTAGAGGAATTTTTGCGCGCAGATATGCCTGTGGTTGTTGGTTCAGGTGCAGAGTGGCGATATCAGGATATGATCGAAATGAGTCAGGCACTGAATCAGTATTCACGTGAAAAATGGCATTATTGCATGCCACTCGCGCAGGAGGAATCGGTACGGCGACTTCGAAAAGAGCTATCTACAGATCAAGTGCATGCTCTACCGTGGCAACCAGATCCCTTCGACCAGGATGAAGATACGGAGGTGTTACTTGCGATTTTACTCCAGCATTATTTGCCAATTATACGCAAAAAGCGCAAATTCAAATTTGGACTGCAATTATTTTAAAAAAGAGTAGCTATACAATTGTAATTAAGCCATTAGACATAGAAGCAACCATTTTAAGCTAGAATCACGCAAATATAATCCCATTCTAGATTGCGTCCAACGGTCTAATTGTACGGAAAAGACTCGTCCTTTTATACCTTTGAAGGAAAGACAATATACGTTAAGCTTAATCTATGATTATTGTAGTGCACAGCAGTGCTACATAAAGACGATAAATGCAGTATCATGGCGAAGCAATATCATAAGCATGATACGTGCGCTATTTTACTATCACAAAAGCATATTGCATCTTAGCTATTCCTACTTTTTATTTTACTCAGGAAATAGTAGTACTGGATATCAAGCGGTAGTGGTTCGCATGTAGGCTTATATAAGTAAGTATGCAATTGGGCGGGTTGTGATAAGACTAAAGCTCGTGGATCGAATACGTCTAGCGTACACAATCTGCGAATATAAGCTTATCTGCATGCCAAAAGGGGGAGTAAATATGACAACGGTTATGTTTTGGAGTCCTGATGCAGGGCATGGTAAAACCTCTTCACATACGGCAATCATAGCGATAACAGCGGCGCTGCAATACAGAGCACGTTTGTTACTTTGCCATAATGGACATCGAGGACAGGGTGTGGAGTCTGCCTGTGCAGAAGATTTGGCAGATAAAGCGGCTGAAGTCTGGATGGAAGGGCCAGGTATTGACCGATTGCATTATTTACAACAATCCGGCATTTTGAATAATCATAATGTATCCGATTATATGGTTCCGCTTATTCGTGGTCGTCTGGATTTATTATCAGGAACTCGTTCGTTGCAAGAGTCGAGTAAGCTCGATATAGGATTTTGGCGTTCTTTTTTATCTGCTACAAGCGAGGCCTATGATCTGGTGCTACTTGATGCAGGTGCAGGAGAGGATAAGCTTCCGTTGCTGGAATTGGCTGATCTGGTGATCGTTAATCTGAGTCAGCATACGGAGCAGCTCCAACATTTCTTTTCCCATGCGCCTTATGTGAACTGGGCAGCAGAAGCTTCCTGGATTCCTGTACTTGGTGCTTATCGTGCGGAGAGCAAGATCAGTCAAGCACATATTACCCGTACGTTTGGCTTAAAACGTCCTCTGCACGCGATTCGTGATTGTCAGTCCTTCCATGATGCTTGGAATTCACGGCGGCTATTATCATTTATGAGGTATCGCTTGATGCTAAATTGGCCTGAAGAGCAGGTAGGCGAATTTTTCCGCCAATCGTTTGAATTGACCACGTCGATGCTTGAGGAATTAGAACGGTTAGAATCAACGAACCGCCCTATGTTTTCCGCTGATGGAGAACGCACAGGTGCACAGCGGATTCGTTATGTAGATTCGTCAACGCAATCGGTAGCTTATCCACTTCTTGACGGTGTACATTAAAGGATCGACGAAGCCTCGCTGATGTTGATAACTTGATAGGGTATAGTTGATTTATGCGGTATGTTTTGCTAAGCTAGGAATGCTTAATCGAATCGTATATTTGTTTTATATCATTTGCACTGGGGGAGCCTCGCGAGGCTGAGATGACAGATAGATGCTGTCGAACCCTTTGTACCTGATCTGGATTATACCAGCGTAGGGAAGTGGCAGAAGCATCATTCCATATACGTGTATTCAGTAGGTTGGCGAATCTAGAGTTCTGTTGCCATCAGTGTAGATACTTTGTGTCTATACAGTTTGGATGGTCATGGGAAGAATGGAAACGGTCACAGATCATTTCTTCTTCGCAGCTGAGCATAGATGGATCGTTAGCGACTTCTACTGTCATAGTGTATACGAGAATAACTTCAATCATCATTCAGGCCTGCAGCATAGTAGAGACTGAATGTCGAATATGTTTATACGTTTGGATACGATAAACAGCCACTTTCCTAATCTGGAGGGTGGCTTTTTTGCGTGTTCTAGCTCAATAGATTCACATTTCGCATGTGGAATAATCGAATACGGATAATGGATATGCCTCCAGCTCAGATAAAACAAGTATGAAAGACGACACAGACGAGGAAAAGGAGGAAGAGTACGCTAATGGAAGTACATGTCGTTACACCGAGCGAGGTAAACTCGGATCAGATCATCGCAGTTGCTACAGATATTCATCCCTATGTGACCGCCATTCACATCCGACAAAAAAGCTGGTCAGAATCTCAGGTGGAGCAGCTGATAGTACAGTTACTTCGTCAGGGCATTTCAGCGTCCCAGCTTATCGTGAATACGCACCAGAGTTTAGCCTTACGCTGGGGACTTGGTGGTGTTCATTTGCCAGAGCATGTAGACATTGAAGTACAGAATGAAATGCTTATCCATACCAGGTCAAATTTACGTACGGGACGCTCTGTGCATAGCTTGGAACGAGCCGTAATAGCCGAGCGCGAAGGCTGTGACTATGTTTTTTTCGGACATGTGTATGATACAGCTTCTAAACCGGACATTCCACCGCGCGGTGTGCAATCCTTACAGTCATTATGCTCACAGCTCTCCATCCCCGTTATCGCGATTGGTGGAATCAAGCCGCATCATATTAGCGAATTGGCAAGAGTAGGCGTAGCGGGGATTGCAGTGATGTCTGGCATTTTCGAATCAAGGCATCCTCTAAGTCAATTGCAGCTCTATAGAGAGCAATTTCATTCTGCAGAGCAGCTTAACAGGTAACTACAATCTGAACAGGAAGTGACCGGATATGAGAAACAATGGACATTACGATGTTATTGTAGTCGGCGGCGGTGTGATTGGTGCGGGTATTGCATTTGAGTTAGCTATGGCAGGTGCTCGTGTAGCGCTGATTGAGAAGAATAAGCCTGCATCAGGAGCATCGGGAGCAGCAGGCGGTATGCTTGCGGCGGACTCGGAACATTTTGGATCAGAGGAGCTTCATCAGCTTGCGCTACAAAGTCGTGCATTGTATCCAGAGTTGAGCCAATATTTGCATGAGTTGACCGGAATAGATATCGGCTTGCGGACAGAGGGCTTCTTATTACCGCTAAGTCGACATACCGATACAGGGTGGGAAACGACGAGTCGCTATATTCAAGCCGCGGAGAGTCAAGGGATGGAGTGGTGGAACAATGAGCGCCTTGCTGTAGAAGAGCCCTATGTACGTGCTGAAGATGGCATGTTATACAATGCTGCGGAGCCACAGCTTGTTCCCACCTTACTCATTGAAGCTTATGTAGCCGGCTTAATCCGTCTTGGTGGAGTACTGTATCACGATCAGGAAGTGATTCGCCTTTTACGTGAGCCCATTGGGCTGGGACGTGTTCACGGCGTGATTAAAGAGCACGGCATTATGTATGCGGATCAGGTCGTGTTAGCTTCAGGGCTAGGTACCGCACGATTACTTGCTACAGAAGAATTGCGGCTACCCTTCTTACCTGTAAAAGGTGAAATAATGGAAATTCGTACACCCACTCCGTGGCTGAATCATACGATCTATGGAGAAGGCATCTATATAATTCCGAAGCATCCTCATCGAATATGGATTGGAGCTACGAGTAAGCCGGGAGAGCATCACACGAATGTTGAAGCAGGTGCAATTGTCGAGCTGCTCATGAGAGCTCAGCGTTATATTCCTATGCTAGCCAAGGGCGAATTTGTACGTTGCTGGGCAGGTGTACGTCCCGGTACCCCTGATGAGATTCCATATATGGGGCCAGTACGTGAATTGCCAGGTTTGTGGATTGCGGCCGGACACTACCGTAATGGCATACTATTATCCGCGGGTACAGCCAAAATGATGAGTGAAGCTATTCTCCAAAGTAAGGAGAAGCTGATTCCGCGAGCGTTCCGTCCAGAGCGCGCATTATATCCGATCGCTGCCACATCACATGCACACTATCATCATGGAGGTACAGGATCAAGTCATAAGACAGGGGAGTCCTTTTATGAAACTAATCATTAATGGAACCAATCGTTCATTTGAAGCGCCACTGCATACGGTGGCTGAGCTGCTACGAGAACTGAATCTAGGCAGCAAGATTGTTGTAGTGGAGCATAACGAGCAGATTTTGCAAAAGCATGAACATGAGCAGGCATTGCTTGATCATGGAGATCGTCTGGAAATTGTACATTTTGTAGGAGGAGGCTGAATATGTTAACAATCGGACAACATCATATTGCATCTCGGTTATTGTTAGGGACAGGTAAGTTCACAGATCTGGATATTCAAGCACGTGCAGTCGAAGCATCAGGAACAGAGGTTTTAACCTTTGCCGTACGTAGACTTAATCTCGATCAGCCTGACGAGCCTAATTTTCTGGAACGATTGGATCTGAAAAGGTACAAATTACTTCCCAATACAGCCGGTGCGCATACCGCCGAGGAAGCGGTACGTATTGCACGTCTCGCCAGAGCATCTGGATTATGTGATATGATAAAGGTCGAGGTGATTGGGAACGATCCATTGATCTTACCTGACCCACTGGAAACGTATAAAGCCTGTGAAATATTACTGGCAGAAGGTTTTACGGTATTACCTTATATTTCAGATGATTATATGCTTGCAAAAAGGCTGCAACAGCTCGGTGTACATGCCGTTATGCCAGGTGCATCACCCATTGGCTCAGGTCGTGGTATTCTCAATCCATCCGCTCTGGAGTGGATCATTGGGGATGCTGAAGTACCGGTTATTGTTGATGCAGGTATTCGAACTCCAGTCGATGCTGCACATGCGATGCAGCTCGGTGCTGATGCCGTATTGCTGAATACAGCGGTATCTGGCGCAGAGGATCCGATACAAATGGCAACCGCGATGAAGCTTGCGGTAGAAGCAGGACGGCTTGGCAAAGAGGCAGGCCCGATTCCGGTTCGGCAGTATGCAGTGGCGAGCAGCCCTGTAGAAGGGATGATTACGACTTGATTCGCAATAACGATGGGCAGGCGTCAACACGTCTAACCGAACAGCATAAGCCAACATATACAAACGAAGATGTCCAAGCATCCGCATCTTTGGCAGTGTCATCAGATACGCACCGTCGCTACTCTCGTCAGGAAAGGTTTGCTCCGCTTGGTACAAGTGGGCAGGAGGAGCTTGGACGATCTTCTGTACTTATTATAGGTGCAGGTGCACTTGGTTCTAGCTCAGCGGAGACACTTGTCCGTGCTGGCGTAGGACGTGTCATTATTGTAGACCGCGATTATGTAGAGTGGAGTAATTTACAGCGTCAGCAGCTATTCACAGAAGAGGATGCAGCAGGACGGATGCCGAAGGCGATTGCTGCCCAGAAGCGCCTACAGCAAATTAATTCTACCGTACAGATCGAAGCTCATATTGCGGATGTGACTGCAGAAGAGTTGGAACAGTTCATAGAAGGTGTAGATCTAATTATGGACGCGACTGATAATTTTGAGACACGTCTTTTAATTAACGATATGGCGCAAAAGCATCGTATTCCGTGGATTTATGGTGGATGTGTAGGCAGCTATGGTATTACGTTTACAATTATTCCTGGCGTGACTCCGTGCTTGCAATGTCTGATGGAAACGGCACCGCTAGGTGGAGATACTTGTGATACATCGGGAATCATTCCGCCTGCAGTACAGATGGTCGTTGCACATCAGACAACAGAAGCGATTAAGCTACTCAGTGGACATGGTGAGCAGTTACGCGGAACATTGCTGTCTTTTGATCTGTGGCGCAATGAACAGGTTTCGATCAAAATGAGTAGTGCACGCCGCTCATCTTGTTCTTCCTGTGGTGAACAACCCACGTATCCACATCTTAGCCGCGATGGCCAAAGCAAATCGGAAGTTCTCTGCGGCCGTGATACGGTTCAGATTCGTCCAGCTCAGCGTCAGCAGCTTGACTTGCAGCATACCGCACGTAGACTCGGTGCACTAGGCGAGCATGAGATTACAGTCAATCCTTTTCTGCTTTCCATGACATTAGAACAGGACAAGCGACTTGTGTTATTTCAAGATGGGCGTGTTATGGTCCATGGCACCAAAGATATAACAGAAGCAAGAACGCTCTATCATCGTTATTTTGGCTGAATGGTTGAAATTCGCAAGGAATGAGCTTCAATCGGTAATCATTTCAAAATAAATGAAATGGAGTGTTTTGGCTATTTTAATTGCTCTTTGAAAAACAGTGTAACAACGACAAAAAAACGATGTAACACCATCAGGGTTACATCGTTTTTTCATGTTCTTTTACAGATGTAGATAGGTTAAGCAAGTAAACCATTTGCTAGGGTTGAAAAAGGCCGAATACCGAACGAAATTCTATTTTCGAACATGAATGTACGGTATAGATTCTGTGTCTATTTAGCATATCATGCCAAGAATATTTAATCCCGGCTTTGTACAATCAACAATAAGCCGCCTTCAATCGAAACGGTTCCTTCTTCCCCCGCCAGCAGATTGCTAATGCCTCGCGATTGCCCCATCCGCAATGTAGCATTGACGAGTGGATACTGAAATCCAGTCAGATGAATCCCGGTTACTTCAGACGTAATCGGCAATAGGGAGATGTACGCGTATCCTTTGTTTTGCACAATGGAGCTAGTAGAGGTGAGTGATATGTAGTTATTCATATCCTGAATTGCACAAGTCACCTGATGATGAAGCGCACGAACAAGCAGCTGCACATTAGCAACCGAATGATCGAATCGGGAGCCAAGGGCGCCAAAAATAATAATCTCGTCTACATGACGCTCCATCGCTGCTTCAAAAGCCGCCTCGGTATCTGTCACATCCTTGTCTATCGGATCATATACAATCACTTCTCCTGCAGACTGACGGATCTGTTCTAGTTCGGCTTGCTGATCCTCAAGAGAATCAAAGTCCCCAATCGCCAGCTGTGGCTGTACGCCATGCTGTATTAAAAACAATGCACCACGATCAGCGCCAATAATCAGATCATCCTCACGAATTTCCTTCAAAAAATCAGGATGCAACTGACCACCAGAGAAAATAAGAGCACGTTTTGCAGCCATGTAATTCCCTTCTTTCTGTATATAAAGTAAGACATAGAACGTTAGAATAATCTTTTGCGAATGATCTGTTTCTCAACGTAACTGTAAAAGGAAAATTACAGTTGCGCAACTTTTACTCACGCCGATACAATAGAGGATGGGAGTGGAGTGGCGTCCTTAGCCGAACCTAGATATTGGGCACGTGAGTGGATTTGTTTATTTACTTTAAAATGTAAGCGTAAACAATATCGAAACGCGTTTGAATGTCTGCATTTAAATGTAATAGGTTATGAGCCCACAATTACAGACGTGTACAGGCGATCGAGCTGAGGATGCCCACTATAGCCGGAAATGGCGCGAATGAAATGAAGAGCATGTTATGACATGAGAGAGTACTAGCTGCAATAGCTACTCTAATAAACTTGCCGTGCCTGGTAGTAGTCTGATTCGGCTAGGCTCAATCGTACATAATGGCTTACAAGCATATCCTCAAAGTTAAGCTGTAAGAGGAGCTACTCTCAGCTGGATGCAGCTCCTCTTACATGAAAAGCGAGACTGCTTACACTTCTTTGAGGAAATACTTGATCGCGTCAGGCAATTCCTTTTGCCAGAAGCCCCAGAGGTGCTTGCCGTCCTTTTCAGCGTACTGAACTGTCGCGCCGCGTGCTAACAGCAGATCGCGAGTATCCTGATTCAGCTGTACAAAGTCGTATACACCCGTATCACTTTCAAAATCGGTTTCCTGCAAACCAACAATCATGTACACATCAAGCGCAGACAGATCCGATTCTGCAGCAATCAACTGTTGACTTTGTTCATAAAAGGCACCAGACAGACTAATGATTCTGCGGAACAGCTCTGGATAACGGAGCGCAATATGCACAGATACACTGCCGCCGAGCGAATCACCTGCGAGTACACGTTCATCCGCTGAACGGCGTACCGGATACTTTTCTTCAATATAAGGAATGATTTCTTCAGCAAAACAAGCAGTGTATGCATCAAAGCGGTTACCGAATGGTGCATATTCCTGTGTACGGATTTTGGTGTTAACTTCGACGCCGACTACGATGAACGGTTCAATATTTTCATCCAGAATCAGTTGGTTGGCGTAAGTGGCAATCCGGCCAAAATTAAAAAACTCTTCTCCATCCTGGCAATAAATGACCGGATAGCTGAGCAGCTCGTTATAACCAGGCGGCAAGTAAATACGAAGGGTACGTGATTCGCCGAGATGGCGGCTTTCGATCTGTTCCTTTAGGATTGTTCGTTTCAAGTATCTTGAATCTGTCATGATAGTCACCTTTTTCTATTGGAATTTTTGCAATGAGTCTAACGATGCGTTAAGATGGAATCGTGTGATTTTGAAGAAAAGTACACGAGTTTGAATCAACTGTTATATTATTCATCCACATCTGTTATATATACAACAAACGCGATTGTTTAAGAATTTCAATGTATCCTTTGACTAACAGAGTAGAACAGGTGTATAATAATTCTATAACAGCGGAACATGATATTCAAATTTTTTATTGAGGTGAATAAAATGAGCAAGGTTCCATATGAAGTTTATACGGAAGAAGTGGAAGCACTTTCCGTTCTTTCCCCAGAAGGTAAAATTGTCAACCCTGACAAAGTACCTGATCTGACTGATGATCAACTGAAAGAAATTATGTACCGTATGGTATTTACACGCACTTGGGATGACCGTGCAGTAAACCTGGGTCGTCAAGGACGTCTCGGTTTCTATGCACCGGTATCCGGTCAAGAAGCAACAATGGTTGGTAGTGTATATGCACTGGAAAAAGAAGATTTCGTTTGCCCGGGTTATCGTGATATGCCACAGCTGGTATGGCACGGTCTGCCACTGTATCAAGCATTCCTGTACTCCCGTGGTCATCAAGAAGGCGGACGCATCCCTGAGGGTGTGAACGTTCTGATGCCTCAGATCATCATCGGTGCACAAATCCTGCATGCGATGGGTATCGCTATGGGCTTCAAACTGAAAAAACAAAAACAAGTCGCGATCGCATACACTGGTGACGGTGGTTCTTCGGAAGGCGATTTCTACGAAGGTCTGAACTATGCAGGTGCTTACAAGCTGCCAGTTATCTTCTTCGTACAAAACAACGGCTATGCAATCACAACTCCATATGCAAAACAAACAGCTGCACTGTCGATCGCTCACAAAGCGGTTTCTGCAGGTATCACTGGCGTACAAATCGACGGTATGGACGTATTCGCAGTTATTACGGCTGTTCGTGAAGCAGCAGAGCGTGCACGTAATGGCGAAGGCGCTACACTGATCGAAGCTTTGACTTACCGTTTCCGTCCGCACTCCATGTCTGACGATACAAGTAAATATCGTACAAAAGACGAAGAAGGCATCTGGAGCGAGAAAGATCCTATCGCTCGTCTGGCGAAATACCTGGCTGAAAAAGGCCTGTGGACAGACGAAGATACAGAGCGCGTAAGAGAAGAAGCAAAAGCAAAAGTTAACGAAGAGATCAAAAAAGCTGAGAAAACAGAGAAGATGACTGTTAACGGCCTGATCGACAGCATGTTTGAAACTACACCTCACGATCTGGAAGAGCAAAAAGCAGACTTCCAATAAGATGAACACGGCCCGTTTCTGGGCCATGAGGTTTCCGTATAGTACGAACCAGCACATCCTTGATGCGTGAACATGAACAGTGAAATGTTTAAGGAGGAAATGAAGCAAATGGCACAAATGAATATGAAAGAAGCGATTCGCGACGCAATCCGCGTCGAGATGAAAAATGACCCTAACGTGCTCATTTTTGGTGAAGACGTAGGTAAGGTCGGCGGCGTATTCCGCGCGACAGAAGGTCTGCAAGAAGAGTTTGGCGAAGAGCGTGTATTCGATACACCACTGGCTGAGTCCGCAATTGGCGGTCTGGCATTTGGTCTGGGTATCCAGGGCTTCCGTCCAATCGCTGAGATCCAATTCGTTGGATTTATCTTTGAAGCATTGGATCAAATGGCGATTCAAGCAGCTCGTCTGCGTTATCGTTCTGGCGGTCGTTACAATGCACCAATCGTATTCCGTACACCTTACGGTGGCGGCGTAAAAGCGGCTGAGCTGCACACAGATGATCTGTCTGGTCTGCTGGCACAAACTCCGGGTATCAAAGTTGTTATTCCTTCGAACCCTTACGATGCAAAAGGTCTGATGATCTCGGCTATCCGTGAAAACGACCCTGTATTCTTTATGGAGCACCTTAACCTGTACCATGCGTTCCGCGCTGAAGTACCGGAAGAGGCTTACACTGTTGAAATCGGTAAAGCGAACGTAGTTCGTGAAGGTTCCGATGTAACGCTGATTACTTACGGCATGACTGTTCATACAGCAACTAAAGCAGCTGATCAATTGGCTGAAAAAGGTATCAATGCCGAAATTATCGACCTGCGTACACTGAGCCCAATTGATATCGACACGATTATCACTTCTGTTCAAAAAACAAACCGTGCGATCGTTGTTCAAGAAGCTCAAAAGAGCGCTGGTATCGCGGCGGAAGTTATGGCTCAAATCAATGAAAAAGCGATTCTTCACTTGGAAGCTCCGGTTCTGCGCGTTTGCCCTCCGGACACGATTTATCCATTCGCTCAAATCGAGGATGCTTGGTTGCCAACACCTCAACGCATCATTGATGCTGTAGATAAAGTAATGAACTTCTAAGATAGAGACTCTGGCTTGCCCGGATCTCTTGTTCATCACTTGATGAATTTAAGGTGCAAGGAACCAGAGGCGGTTTGCAAGATGGCATCCGGCTGCGTCACCGTCCATCCCGGGAAGATGGCGAGCAGCGGAACTTTCTACAGGCGCCTTTTGGCTTGCCCGTAAGCTGCTATATGAAGCAATAAAACAACCAGAACTACACATATTATTTATCAACGATTGTTGAAATACGGACTTGTACAGTGCTGTTCAACAATTTTAATCAGGGAGGTTTTGCAAAGTGGTAAGATTCGTATATAAATTTCCAGAGCTTGGTGAAGGTCTGCACGAAGGCGAAATCATCAAGATGCATATTAAACCAGGTGACAAAGTAACTGACGATAGCATTATCATGGAAGTACAAAATGATAAAGCGGTAGTTGAAGTACCTTGTCCAGTAGAAGGTACTGTACTTGAAGTACTGACTGCTGATGGTCAAGTATGTCACGTAGGCGAAACTGTTGCGATCATTGATGCAACTGGCGATGTTCCAGATCAAGATGAAGAGCCAGCAGAAGAGTCCGCACCAGAGCAAAAGAGCGGTCAAGAAACAGATGCAGCTAAAGGTGGAGTAGACACAACTTCTTCTCCAGCATCTTCTAGCCCATCTGATGCAAAAGACGGTCAAGCAACAAATGCTTCGACTCCAGCAGCACCAAACAAAGATGTACTGGCTACACCAAGCGTTCGCAAATTCGCTCGTGAGCAAGGTGTTGATCTGTCCCAGGTTTCCGGTACAGGCAGCAACGGCAAAATCACTCGTGAAGATGTAGAATCGTTCAAACAAGGTGGCGGTCAAGCTTCTAGCGCAACTACAGAAGTAGCGGCTGAAGAAAAAGCAGCAGCTCCAGTAGCATCCGCAGCAGCACCACCTACAACGACAACTTCCGCAGCAGGCGAAGAAGAGCGCGTACCATTCAAAGGTATCCGTAAAGTTATCGCTAACGCTATGGTTAAATCCGCATACACTGCTCCACACGTAACGATCATGGACGAAGTTGACGTTACTGAGCTGGTAGCATTCCGTACTCGTATGAAGCCACTGGCTGAAAAACGCGGTACAAAAGTAACTTATCTGCCATTCATCGTAAAAGCACTCGTGTCTGCGGCTCGTGAGTTCCCAGCACTGAACGCTTCAATCGACGAAAAAACAGAAGAGATTGTTTACAAAAAACATTACGACATCGGTATTGCAACAGATACGCCTAACGGCCTGATCGTACCGGTTGTTAAAGACGCTGACCGTAAGAGCATCTTCATGATCGCTGATACAATCAACGATCTGGCTGTTCGTGGTCGTGACGGTAAACTGGCTGCTAACGAAATGAGAGGCAGCACAATCTCGATCTCTAACATTGGTTCCGCAGGCGGTATGTTCTTTACTCCAATCATCAACTTCCCTGAAGTTGCGATCCTGGGTACAGGCCGTATCAGCGAAAAAGCGGTAATCAAAAATGGCGAAGTGGTAGCAGCACCAGTAATGGCACTGTCCCTGAGCTTTGACCACCGTATTATTGACGGCGCAACTGCACAACACTTTATGAACCATATCAAATCACTGCTTGGTAACCCTGAGCTGTTAACTATGGAGGTGTAATTCAATGGTAGTAGGAGATGCTTCTATCGATATTGAAACGTTAGTGATTGGTGCGGGACCTGGTGGCTATGTAGCCGCTATCCGCGCTGCACAACTGGGTCAAAAAGTTCTGATCGTCGACAAGTCTGAACTGGGCGGCGTATGTTTGAACCGTGGGTGTATTCCTTCCAAAGCACTGATCGCAGCAGCGCATCAGTTCGAAGCTTCACAGCACGGCGAACAATTCGGTATTACTGTGGGCGACGTACAAGTTGACTTCACAAAAACTCAAGAATTCAAAAACGGCGTTGTTAAGAAAATGACTAGCGGCGTAAGCGGCTTGCTCAAAGGCAACAAAGTTGAAGTTTTCAACGGTGAGTGCATGTTTATTAACGAAAATGAAGCGCGTCTGTTCAACGACCACGAGTCCCCGCGCTACCGTTTCAAAAACTGCATCATTGCAACAGGTTCCCGTCCAATCGAACTGAAAGCATTCCCGTTCGGTGGTCGCATCCTGTCTTCGACAGAAGCACTGAACCTGCCTGAAATTCCAAAATCCATGATCGTTATCGGTGGCGGTTATATCGGCGCCGAGTTGAGCCAAATGTACGCTAAATTTGGTACAAAAATTACGATCATTGAAGGTCTGGATACTATCCTGCCAGGCTTTGATAAAGATATGACTACACTGGTAGCGAAAAACATGAAAAAATCCGGTGCAGAAATTTTCAATAACGCTAAAGCGGAAAGTGCTACACAAACCGACAAAGACGTTACTGTTAAATTCACTGTAGAAGGTAAAGAGCAAGAAGTAACAGCAGATTACCTGCTCGTTACTGTAGGTCGTCGTCCTAACACGGATGGCGAACTCGGTCTTGATCTGATTGACGTGGAACTGACTGATCGTGGTCTGGTGAAAATTGACCATCAAGGTCGCACGAACATTCCACACATCTATGCAATCGGTGATATCGTTGAAGGTCCAGCACTGGCACACAAAGCTTCTTATGAAGCAAAAGTGGTTGCAGAAGCAATCTCTGGTATGCCTTCCGTGATTGACTACAAATGTGTACCGGCTGTAGCGTTTACTGATCCTGAATGCGCAAGCGTAGGTCTGACTGAGACTGAAGCAAAAGCAAAAGGCTACAAAGTATCCGCAGGCAAATTCCCTTACGCTGGTAACGGTCGCGCGACTTCCCTTGGTAACACTGAAGGTTTCGTGAAAATCGTTGCTGACGAAGAAACAGGTATCGTGCTGGGTAGCCAGATCGTTGGTCTGGAATCCTCTAACATGATTGCTGAAATGGGTCTGGCTATCGAGATGGGTGCTACCCTGGAAGATCTGGCTCTGACTATTCACGCTCACCCAACACTGGGCGAGATCGTAATGGAAGCAGCAGAACTTGTTATGGGTCATCCTATCCACGTTATCGCTCCACGTAAAAAATAAAATCATTCTTTGCTCGACAGAGCGAGAGTGACTGGATAACAGACCGATACGATCAAACCTCTGTACGATCTAGTATTCCTTCATTTAATGTTCCTGCATTCAGCGGTGTAGGAGCATCTGGGAAGGATACTGGACACCGTGCTAGCTACTATCGCTATGATCATAGTTTATTCGTACTCAAGCATCTTTATAGGAATGAATCGTATCGGCTGTCTTTTAGATATGTTGCTTTACAGACGCATGCGCAGCATCTGTAAACACGATGTGAGACTGTTATTGCAGGCTAACATCACATACTTTTGTCGCCAGTGAGCTCCTGGCGGCTTTTATTTTTTATAGGTGAATACATGTTCGTAAAAACCTCTTGGATTCTGTGTAAATCTGTGATAGAATTGTAAAGGTGTTTCGAGTGATATTTACGGATAATGAACGGACTATACATGGCTTCAATAGATGATGTTGAACCTTCGCTTGCTTGCAGGCTGAAGCGTATAGTTAAACGAACAATTTCTGATTACCAATGAAGTGAGGTGAATTCATATGCGCGTTATCGTTACTTTGGCATGCACAGAGACTGGCGATCGTAATTACACAACAACCAAGAACAAACGGAACCATCCGGAGCGTCTTGAGCTGAAAAAATATTGCCCACGTCTGAAAAAATACACGCTTCACCGCGAAACTCGTTAATTTTCGCTTGAGTGTGTGCAAAAACCCCGGTTGTAGTCTAAACCGGGGTTTTTCATTGTGTCTGTACATCTAAACGAGATATCTATGTACAGACATGCTCTTGTTCATAGTTACAGGTTATCTGGTTGTATGGAAACGAGGATATGTGTACAATGATACCAATCCGCACGTAAAAGCACACTGGACGAAATAACAGGGTAAAATAACATATTGATCAAGTCAATTATTTTAATGAGGTGTATGGCATGAAAGCATATTTGGAGCTATTAGAAGATATTTTGCAAAACGGAGTAGAAAAAGGAGACCGCACAGGCACAGGAACCGTGTCCGTATTTGGTCGGCAGATGCGTGTGAATTTGCAAGAAGGCTTCCCATTACTCACAACGAAGCGTATGCACACGCGTTCCATCATCCATGAACTACTCTGGTTTCTGAGTGGCGATACGAATATTACGTACCTGCGTGAAAATGGCGTAACGATCTGGGATGAGTGGGCAGACGAAGAGGGCAACCTCGGACGCGTATATGGCTCCCAGTGGCGAGATTGGCGCGGTCCTGGCGGCGAGACGATTGACCAGATCACATCCGTTATCGAGCAAATCAAACGCAATCCAGACTCACGCCGTCATATCGTCAACGCTTGGAATGCCGCTGAAGTCGATCATATGGCATTACCACCTTGCCATTATGCTTTTCAGTTCTATGTAGCGGATGGAAAGCTGTCCTGCATGTTCCAAATGCGCTCCGTAGATACATTCCTTGGTCTGCCATTCAATCTGGCATCCTATGCTCTACTGACCCATATGGTAGCTCAGCAGTGCGATCTGGAAGTCGGTGACCTCGTATGGACAGGTGGCGACGTACACATTTACAATAATCACCTGGAGCAGGTAAAGCTACAGCTTACACGTGACCCACATCCGTTGCCAACACTAACCATCCAGCGCAAGCCGGAATCCATCTTCGACTACACATTCGAAGATTTCCAATTCGAAAACTATCAGCATCATCCAACGATCAAAGCACCGATTGCTATCTAATGCAGGATGAGATCTCATCTTGCTAGGAGTTAATGCGATCTGCAACAATGCGATCTATAATTCTAAACTGTTCATAGAAAAGGTACTTCTCTGTTAGCGAAGTACCTTTTTTCTCTTTTGTATTATGAATCAACATATAAAGTATGTCTCTAGCGTACTTATGAATTGTTATATTTTACCCCTAGGTTTGAATCAGATATGGTTATACTACGAATCTTATAAAAAGGTAAAGAATGATTCATATTGCTGTTGTCATTCTTTTAATACTATAGATACTATTTGAGAACGAAGAACGAAGAACGAAGAACGAAGAACGAAGAACGAAGAACGAAGAACGAAGAACGAAGAACGAAGAACGAAGAACGAAGAACGAAAGCATCGAGCAACGTTTCGATCAATTATCCTGTTGCTATTAAGGTGAGTACATAAACTGAGTTATACAATGAAAATTCACAGTTGAGAATTAGCACATCACGTAGTCTGCTCAAGTACAGAACGAAAGGCAGAGAACAATGCCAAAAGGCCAACCTTTAAGCCGGTATACGCCCTATTTCTTCCCATTCAAAGTATCCCGGCTTAACCGGAGACCGTTGGCATGTTCTCTGCCTGTAGTGGTGTCCCACCTAACCGTGCTTATCTACGTCAAGCCATCAATCTCACCAACTCCCGATCAATTTTATCAATCCCTCCATATAAAATGTTTTATAACTTGCTTTTTCACGAATGATCCGATACAAACTCTACAAAAACATCCGCAAAAGATTACAAGAAGTTGATGCAGAATGATAGCTTTTAATGATAAGATATAGAATAAACTTATCTGGATAGCATTTCAGACAACTGGAGGTTTAGCCACAATGACAATTACGCTCATATGGGCGCAGGATCAGAATCGCCTGATCGGCAAAGATAACGATATGCCGTGGAAGCTGCCTGCAGATATGGCCTATTTCAAACAACAGACCCAGCACAAAACAATTGTCATGGGGCGCAAAACATGGGAATCTTTTGGTTCCAAGCCATTGCCGAATCGGCGTAATATCGTATTAACTCGCGATCCCGAGTTCACTGCTGATGGTGGAGAGATTGTACATACACCAGAACAGGCACTCGAGCTAACGAATAATGAAGACGAAGTGATGATCATTGGTGGCTCACAAATTTATAAATTATTTTTAGCACATGCGGATCGTTTGCTGGTCACTCAGATTGAGCATGAGTTCGAAGGAAATACGTTTTTCCCAGAAGTGAACTGGTCTGAATGGAAGCTTGAATCTTCTACTCAAGGACTCCAAGACGAGAAAAATGTGTATGACTACCGATTTGAGCAATACGTACGTGCATAAGTAAGCTAGACTGTTGTCTTGGTGATATCGCAATACTGGGCCACAAAAGATATGAAGCTGCCCAATGGATAAAACATCAAAGCAACGCATACTTGTACCTACCACGGTAGAGCATATCCAAGTGATCTCATATCAGGTTCATTTACAATTTTGCATATTTATTAGTAAAAATTAATATTGACTGTATAACTAACAAAGTGATATATGATTAGAAGAGTATGAGATTTTTGAGAGATGTATCGTTATCTATCTGCATAAATGTATAAAGGGAAAAGTTCACAGCGCTAAACCCTTGCTATGACTCATAATTTGGTGCTTTGTTTCATGTAACGCTTGACTGGAATTATACAAAAAAGCTTGAAAGTATACAGATTTTTCTTGCAACATCTTTCATGACGGTGTAATCTCTATGTAAAAAGTACAAATAATTATGCGCTTAATCCATTTTGCCGGAGTTGGTCCGGGTGCTACTCTAGAAAATAAACTTATCGGCAAGCTGATGGATGGAGAAGAGTCGGCAGCGTATAGAACGGATGGGGGAAATATTAACATGTCTACACCTACTGGATTTATGGAATACAAAAGACAAATTCCTGCGGATCGTGATCCGCTTGAGCGTGTAAAAGACTGGGAAGAGTTCCACAAGCATTTATCCGAAGAAGAGCTGCGTACGCAAGGCGCGCGATGTATGGACTGTGGTACACCATATTGTCATACGGGAATGGACATGGCAGGGTCTACGTTTGGTTGCCCGGTTCATAACCTGATTCCAGAGTGGAATAACCTCATCTATCGTGGACTATGGAAGGAAGCGCTAGAGCGTTTGCATAAAACGAACAATTTCCCGGAGTTTACTGGTCGCATTTGTCCGGCTCCATGTGAAGGATCTTGTACGGTTGGTCTGATTGGTCAGCCCGTAACAATTAAGACGATTGAAGAAGCGATCATCGAAAGAGGCTTTGCTGAAGGTTGGGTCGTACCTGAGCCACCGGAAAAACGTACAGGTCGCCGCGTAGCTGTTATCGGCTCTGGACCAGCAGGTCTTGCATGTGCCGCACAGCTGAACAAAGCTGGACACAGTGTAACCGTATACGAGCGTTCCGATCGTGTTGGTGGACTGCTAACTTACGGAATTCCAAGCATGAAGCTGGAGAAAGATATTGTTGAACGTCGTGTGAACCTGCTCAGACAGGAAGGCATTGAGTTCATCACCAGCACAGAGATTGGCAAAGATATTCCAGCACAGCAACTGGTTGATGAATATGATGCAGTCGTACTTTGCGGCGGTGCAACGAAGCCGCGTGAATTCAATATTGAAGGTAGCAAGCTGAATGGCGTGATGTATGCAATGGACTACCTGAACAGTACAATCAAGAGCTACCTGGATAGCAATTTGGAAGAGGGTACCTACATTTCTTCCCAGGGTAAAAACGTTATCGTTATCGGTGGCGGCGATACAGGTTCTGACTGTGTAGCTACATCTTTGCGTCACGGATGTAACAGTGTGACTCAGTTCGGTACACATGAAAAAGCACCACTGGAACGCGATCCAATCGCTAACCCATGGCCACAATTCCCGAACGTATACACACTCGATTACGCACAGGAAGAAGCAAAGGCTATCTTCGGAAGCGATCCACGCGAATTCTCGATCATGACAACCAAATTTGTTGGTGATGAAAATGGTAATTTGAAAGAACTGCATACGATCCAAATTCAGCGTATCGTTGACGAGACAGGTCGCAAAATCTATCAACCGATCCCAGGCACAGAACGCGTATTCCCAGCGGAACTCGCTCTGATCGCAATTGGCTTTGATGGTCCTGAGCAAACACTGGCTCAGCAGCTCGGTCTGGAAACGGATCGTTGGACCAATGTAAAAGCACGGTATGGCAAATACAACACTAACGTAGATAAAGTATTCGCTGCGGGCGACATGCGCCGTGGACAAAGTCTGGTTGTATGGGCAATCAACGAAGGCCGCGAAGCTGCACGCGAAGTGGATAAATATCTGATGGGTGCAACTGTACTCGTTTGATACCATTCATAACATTGCTGTGAAATGACCTTTTTATGCACTAAAAAGACTCTGCACGATGCTCATAAAGCACCGTGTAGAGTCTTTTCATATTGTCGGATCGTTTCCTACGTTTAGATATAATATATAATAGCACCATACAAAACAGCGATTTACATAAAAGCGTGATATATAAAGTGGTCCACAAAAAACAATTCGCTAATATCGACCTTTAAGTCGGGATCAGGATGTTTTTGTCTGATGTGATCTCGTAGCAATACTAATGCAATATCTTTTAAGCAATGCTAGCTTATGCTATACTATAAGGGAGCTTAACTGACCGTGGAAAGAAAGAGCTGCACTCCCGAGTGTAGCTTCTTTTTTTGCTGAAAATCCATGATGCAGCTATTTTGGATGCTGCTATTCGTTCTTAAATCGAACGTATCCACCACCATTCCGAGAAAGGAATGAATGTATGAAAATTCTTGTTATTGCTGAAAAACCAGACATGGGTCGTAATATTGCTGCAGTGATCGAGCCAGGCGCAAAAAATCAGCGTACGTATATCGAAGGTGAACGTTATGTGATCACCTGGGCAATCGGGCATTTGATTGGACTTGCCGAGCCCGAAGCGTATGATGCCAAGTACAAGCGCTGGAATTTTGGCGATCTTCCGATCATTCCTGAGCAATTTAAAATCGTACCGAATCCACGTACCAAAGATCAGCTCAAAGTCATTGGAGATCTTGCTAAGCGTTGTGATCGTATTGTTAATGCGTGTGATGCTGGGCGAGAGGGTCAGCATATTTTTGCACTTATTCAAAGGCAACTCAAGCTTCACCAGCCAGTCAAGCGTCTATGGATATCTGATCTGACGGCTGAAAGTATTCGCAAGGGCTTTGAGCAGCTTAGAGACAGCAGTGAATTTGAAAATCTAACTCAGGCGGCGCGTGCACGAAGTGAAGCCGATTGGTTGATCGGAATGAATGCGTCTCGTGCGTTCACGACCAAGCATAACAATCTGTTATCTGTTGGTCGAGTGCAGACGCCTGTTCTTGCTCTGATCTATGATCGACAAAAGGAAATCGAAAGCTTCACATCACAGACTTTTTACGAGGTGCGAGCGACATTCAAACAGCAGGGTAAGACGTATGAAGGTATCTGGCAGGGTGAAGAACGGCTGAGCGATAAGGCGAAGGGCGAGGCAATTGTCGCCAAAGTACAAGGCAAAGAAGGTAAAATCAGCAAATACGATGTGAAAGAAACAAAGGAATATCCGTATAAGCTGTATGATCTGACGCTTTTACAGCGGGATGCGAATGCCAAGTTCGGTTTCTCTGCCAAAAAGACACTGGATGTTGCCCAGGCGCTGTATGAGCGTCATAAAGTCATTTCGTATCCGCGTACCAATTCTAACTATGTAACCAAGGAAAATATCGACGGTATGCAGAAAGTGCTGGGGATGCTGCAAAATGGAGAGTATGCGGAGCTTGCTGGTGGTGCAGAGCGTAGCCGTGTGCATACAGGCAATAAGGCGGTATGTAACCCAGCACGTGTTGAGGATCACCATGCGATTTTGCCGACACTCAAAAAGCCAGGTACGCTGAGTAAAGAAGAGCAACAGTTGTATGATCTGATCGTGCGTCGTTTTCTCGCTCAATTTTACCCGCCAGCGGAGTATAAGCAGCATACTGTAATGACGATTGTCGAACAGGAAACATTTCGTACAGCCGTAAAGGAACTATTATCACTTGGATGGAAAGTAACTTTGCCTGATAAGGATAAAGCCAAATCAGGTAAGCCAAAACGGAGTAAGGATGGCGACGGTGACAATGAGGAGCAGCAAGAAGTCGAAACCGATAAGCCGTTCGTCGTGGATAGCAAGCTCCCGGTAGAATGCCGCAAGGCAGAGGTTAAGGAAAAAGAAACTCAGCCACCTAAGCCATACACCGAGGGTACATTGCTACGAGCTATGGAAAGCGCCGGCAAGCAGATCGAGAATGAAGAGCTTCGTGATGCGATGAAGGAATCCGGCCTAGGCACGCCAGCGACGCGAGCTGCAACTATCGAAAGACTCAAGCAGGTCGGTTATGTCCAAGCTAAAGGCAAAAAAATTGAACTTGCCCTAAAAGGACGTGCTGCGATCGAACTGATTCGTGCCGCGGGTGTAGAACTACTAACATCCCCTGAAATGACAGGACAATGGGAGCGCAGATTGAACCAGATCTCCCGCGGAGAAGCTGATCCAGATCGCTTCCTCGAAAGCGTGAAAAAATTTGCTGGAATGGTCGTCGATAAGGTACGAACACAGACGCGAGCCGCCGCTGACATTTTCGGCGATGAAGGCACGCGAGGTAAAGGAAAGGGTAAGCGAACTGCTCGAAGCAGCAATCGTGCATCCAGCACATCGCGCCCATCATCAAGTGCTTCAGGCTCCAAACGTAGCACAGGCACACGTAGCGCATCCGGTTCAAGAAAGTCGAGCACAGTCGTACAAGAAGACCTACCTTTACCTGCACCACCACCAGAAGCAGGTGAAGACGGATATATGTCCAGTCGTAGTGCCGAAACAGAGCGCATAACTGCAAGCTCTGTAAAATCCAATCTATCGTCTTCAGCATCAGCCCAGAGCTCCAAGGCTACACGATCCAATCCATCTGCAGCTCCAGTGCACACCGCACTTGGAGCCTGCCCACGTAGCGGCTGCGGAGGCACGATTATTGAAGGAAAAAAAGGCTACGGCTGCTCTAACTTCCGCGAGGGCTGCGGCTTCGTCATCTGGAAAGAATTCGCTGGTAAAAGCGTATCTATCCAAATGCTCAAAGCCCTACTCATCAAAGGCGAAAGTCAGGTACTGACCTTCAAACGCGGCGGCGAAGAATTCAAAGCACGTATCCGCCTACTTGATCGCGAAACTGGCAAACTAGGCGTAGAGAAGGCAGAATGACTACATGGGAAATTCATGATATGTACTTTAGTAATGAAGTATCTGATATATCTAATATAGGTATATCAGCTTTTCAAAGTCATCTAGAATCTAGGTCAAGTAAAGTATTGCCGCATAACTAAGCTTATGGATGAGCCATACCAAGAAACGGAGCAATCAAGCACTCAAAGTTGCTATTCTAGCGCGAGTTTTTCCTACTTCTACCACCTGTGAGAAGCAGCAAGTTTGCCACATACAGAACGAAAGGCAGAGAACAATACCAAAAGACCGACCTTTAAGCCGGGATACCTTGATAAGTATAGCGAAGATGGAAGGTAAGCTATTTTGCTTTGTAAAAAGCTCCTTTCATTTACCCACCGTGTTAGAAGATCGTTAACACTAGGTATCCTGGCTTAACCGGAGGTCGTTGGTATGTTCTCTGCCTGTAGTGGTGAAGGCTACGTGCTCACTAATGTTCTATGCTTGATATGTATGCCCCATAAGCATATGTTGCACCATGCGCATATAAGAAAAACGGACCAGGATTAACCCCAGGTCCGTTTGTTTTCGTAAATATGAAGATGCTGCTTGATCGTATCCGGCACTTCGGTAAGGTGTGACACCGTATGAAAAGATTGCTCAGTGCCCGTTTGAAGCTGAACGATATCATAAGCCCATTCATGCTCCTGCTTAATATAGATCGTATTGAGTGCAGCCTGTAGCGCTGGCTGAACATCAGAACGAAGAGAGTTGCCGATCATCCAGGTGTCCATACGTGGCAGAAGATGACCTGTGATAATCTCTTCCAGCGCACGAATGTTTTTATGCTGACGAATGAAGATACGATCATCAAAATAGGTCGTTAATTTCATCTGGTCGATTTTACGCTGTTGAATGGCAGTTTCACCACCTGTGTACAGATACAAGGTGTGACCTTCTTGTTGCAAATGCTCCAGCGTGTTCACCATGCCCGGGTACGGCTCCACTTCTTGCTCATAGACGCTACTACCTAGAAGGCGAAGCTGACGCTCCTCACGTTCGGATAGCGGACGTCCGTATAGACGGGCGAAGTGTCGGTACGTTTCCACAAGTGAAGCCGGGAAATGCTCGCTGGCGAAGCCCACCTGGTGCACGCCGGCAACGTCAATTTCAATTTGCTTTTGCCGGATCGTATCCATTTCTAGTCCAGCTTCTTTGAACCAGCCGGAGACGAGGCTAATGAATTCATCCAAAATCGAGTTGAAGTATTTGTTGCAGTAGATTAATGTGTCATCCATATCGAAGATCAGATGCTGGTGTCGAATGTCTTTCATGAAGTTCACTCCTTAAATACGGATATACGATTCAAGGAACAGCTGCAGCTCGGACGCACCGTCCTGACGCAGACTGAACCGGTCGATATCCTCTCTGCCCAGATGTATACGCAGCAGTCCAGCAACACGTAACATCATCAGATGATGCATCAGCGTTTCCTGAGGCTGTAATAGATCATGGGCCATGTCTTGCAGGGAACGGGGCTCATCGCCACCGATGTAGCGGAGCATACGAAGTCGCTCGGGGTCAGATAATGCACGTGTCATGCGAAGCAGCACGCTTGGTGGATCTTCTTCGCCTTCTTCATGCACATCAACAGGATATTGAATAAGCAGAGAACCCTCGTAAAAGCAATACGTATTGATCGGTCGATTATGAACCGTTGGAAACAAAATCACGGTGTTCAAGCCTTGCATTTCCGGTACAACCAATCCACCGGACGCATATTCGATGAGTGCTGCCGGGTCCATTTTATCGAGCAGGCGCATTTTCTCTTCGCCATCCTCGGTAATGAGCGTCATAATCTCATCTTCAATCTCGTGAAAATAATGCTCATACCATAGCTTCAGCAGCGGTGTATAGCTTGCCAGAATACGACTGGATTCGGATTCGGTCAGTCCTGGCATAAGTGGATGAATTTCATTCCACATGTTCGTCGCTGGCGTCGTTTCCAGATGACTGAGAAAATCACGTACCGAGCCTTCACGCGTACGACAGCTTGACCAGGCATATAATGCATCATAATCATCAAATGGCCATGAGGATGCCTCCAAAATAGCCGAACGCACATCTTTGCTTAACCTATTGTCAATTTCCCTGATCCATTCGGGGCCGAGATCAATATCACGAATCCATTTTTTGGTCACATAGACCATAAAACTGCCGAGTAGATCGTAGACCGGGGAAACGTCTATTTTCACCTGATAGCTCATGAAACGAAGACCTCCCAAATATAATCGGTAGCAGTCGGCTTCCATTATAGAAAATACTGAAAAACAGGAGCCGATTCCTAAATCCCTGTTGTGCTTATTATGGCTTGTTCACCCACGCATTGTCCACTATAATGTTCGGATGACTTGATTTGTTTTCATGTAAGTTACATATGGAAGAACCATCATTAAATTACATCATAAAAGCAACGCTTTGTAAAATAAGTCAATGATCTGGAGGATCGCACCTTGCGTAACAAGAAACTAGGCCAGAAGAAATTTAGCATCAAGAAGTTCGATAAACAAACATTCAATACAATCCAGCTTGATCCAAACGAAACTAGCAGTCAACGAGCAAGTCATTCGGAACGTAACAGCAGCGAATACGTAATCCAGCCGATTCAGAACACTGAATCAACGACGAATCATCCAGGTAGTGAGACAGCTCAACGGCAGATGTCACCGCAAGCCGATCAGCATTTTCCAGAGCCCAGTCCGAATCAGACGATGCATTTTGCTATTCTGGTGCTTGCAATCATCAGTGCCGGATTGAGTCAGGGGATGCTACTGCCGGTACTTGCGATCTTTTTGGAGAAAATGGGCGTGTCTTCAACGCTGAATGGACTGAACGCAGCGGCGCTCTATGTGGGTTCGTTTGCGATGACGCTAATGGCTGAGCGACTTGTGGGCAAGTTTGGCTTTAAAAAGCTGATGCTACTTGGACTATTGATCGTGATCATTGCCCTGCCGCTATTCCCACTCGTTCCAGGCATTGCCTTCTGGTTTGTGCTTCGTTTGCTAGTAGGCGTGGGAGACAGTGCGATTCACTATGTGGCACAGTTGTGGGTGCTGATGGTAACCTCGCCGGAAAATCGTGGACGCAATCTGTCCATTTACGGCATTTCATACGGGATTGGCTTTAGTATCGGGCCGCTTGGTATTTCATTGCTGGATTGGGGGATGGCGACGCCATTTTTGCTCATGACCGTGATGTTTATCGTCGTTGCACTGCTCGTATGGTGGAAGCTGCCAGCGGGTGGACCAGGTAAAGGTGAAGCGATCAAGCCTGAAAAGGGACGTTTTGTACGTAGTTACCGTCTGGCATGGTATGCGCTCATTCCGGCGTTGTTATATGGCTATATGGAAGCAGCGATGAATAGTAATTTTCCGGTGTATGGATTACGTACCGGATTGTCTACAGATCAGATCGCTTACTTACTTCCTTTTATCGGCGTCGGAG
>JAAIGF010370359.1_pt1 | contig 47942 bp, 34 predicted proteins | sample 6487441 | NCBI WGS metagenome assembly JAAIGF01 (sample SAMN13974129, study PRJNA590717) | phyllosphere metagenome | biome: pepper field; feature: multiple bacterial spot infested pepper fields; material: pepper leaves; isolation source: leaves from pepper fields | host: Capsicum annuum ...
GACGCAGGTGTTAAATCTATTATCCTTGCGAAAGAAGATGCATCAAACAATGCGGATTACTCCATTATATATAATACATTACAAAAAGATACTTCAAACTCTGAAAAAGAGGCTGTGGAGCATATCTACCGTCAGTTGCGTAACGCAGAACCACCTGATGAGGAGACAGCTCGTGGTATCATTGATCGTTTGTTCTTCTCAGACAAACGTTATGATTTGGGTGATGTTGGTCGTTACCGCATCAACCGTAAGTTGAAATTGGGTACAGCGGATGATATCAAAGTGTTAACACGCGAAGATATTATTGCCATCGTGAAGTACTTGATTAACCTGATCAATTCAAAAGCTGAGGTGGATGATATTGACCACTTGTCTAACCGTCGTGTACGTACGGTAGGTGAGCAATTGTATGCACAATTTGGCGTTGGTCTTTCGCGTATGGCGCGTACCATCCGGGAGCGTATGAACATTCGTGACAACGAGGTGTTCACACCGACTGACTTGATCAATGCGCGTACTTTATCATCCGTGATCAACTCGTTCTTCGGAACAAACCAGTTGTCACAATTTATGGACCAAACCAATCCATTGGCAGAGATCACGCACAAGCGTCGTTTATCAGCCTTAGGACCTGGTGGTCTTTCCCGTGAGCGTGCTGGTTTCGAGGTACGTGACGTTCACTACACACACTACGGTCGTTTATGTACGATTGAAACACCAGAGGGACCAAACATTGGTTTGATTTCTTCTTTGGCCGTTCACGCGAAGATCAATAACTTAGGTTTTATCGAAACGCCTTACCGTAAGGTGGCTGAAGGTAAAGTGGTTGTTGATCAGCCTGTTGTTTACTTATCTGCAGAAGATGAAGATGATAAAACAATTGCACAGGCAAATGCGCAATACGATGATCAAGGTAACTTCCTGGATCCGAAAGTAAAAGCAAGATATGAGGGTGACTTCCCGATTATCGAACCAGAGCGTTTGGACTATATGGACGTTGCGCCTAACCAGATTACATCAATCGCTGCATCGTTGATTCCGTTCTTGGAGCATGATGATGCCAACCGTGCATTGATGGGATCGAACATGCAGCGTCAAGCTGTGCCGTTGTTGCGCCCTAGCGCGCCAATCGTTGGTACAGGCTTGGAGGCTCGCGTAGCATCTGATTCGCGTACACTTATCAATGCCGAAGGCAATGGTGTAGTAGAGTATGTCGATGCAAACGAAATTAAAATCCGTTACGAGCGTACCGAAGACGACCGTTTGGTTTCTTTTGACGACGACGTAAAAACATACAGATTAACGAAATTCAAGAAAACCAACCAGAATACCTGTATCAACTTGAAGCCTATTGTTATCAAAGGACAAAAGGTAAGTAAAGGTGAGGTATTGTGTGAGGGTTACGCAACCGAAAATGGCGAGTTAGCGCTTGGCCGTAACTTAAAAGTGGCATTCATGCCTTGGCAGGGTTACAACTTTGAGGATGCGATTGTGATTTCAGAGCGTGTGGTATCGCAAGATTTGTTCACTTCGCTTCATATTGAAGAGTTTGAACTAGAAGTGCGTGATACGAAACGTGGTGAAGAAGAGTTGACCGCTGATATCCCGAACGTTTCGGAAGAAGCTACAAAAGACTTGGACGAGAACGGTATTATCCGAATCGGTGCTGAGGTTAACGGTGGCGATATCTTGATCGGTAAGATCACGCCTAAAGGCGAGTCTGATCCTTCACCAGAAGAGAAATTGTTACGTGCAATCTTTGGTGATAAAGCCGGCGATGTAAAAGATGCTTCATTAAAAGCGTCACCATCATTGAAAGGTGTTGTTATCGATACGAAGCTATTCTCTCGTGCTAAGAAAATGTCTAAAGAAGTCGAAAGAAAAGCTTTAGAAAAATTGGAAGTAGCACATGATAGAGCCGCTAAACTTTTAAAAGAGCGTTTGGTTGATAAGTTATTTACCGTTGTCAATGGTAAAACCAGCCAAGGTGTTTACAATGTTTACAAGGAGTTGTTGGTACCAAAAGGTGCTAAGTTCACGCAGAAAATCCTGACAGACTTAGATTACACCCATATCAACCCAACAGGTTGGACGACAGATGACGATAAAAACGAATTGATCAAATTGTCGTTGCACTTCTACAACATCAAGATCAACGAAGAGCTAGGTGCATTCAAACGCGAGAAATTTGCTATTTCCGTGGGTGATGAGCTTCCTTCTGGTATCGTTCAGATGGCGAAGGTTTACGTAGCTAAAAAACGTAAACTGAAAGTAGGTGATAAGATGGCGGGTCGTCACGGTAACAAAGGTATCGTTGCACGTATCGTACGTGACGAAGATATGCCTTTCTTGGCTGATGGAACGCCGGTTGATATCGTGTTAAACCCACTTGGTGTACCTTCGCGTATGAACCTTGGACAGATTTACGAAACTGTTTTAGGTTGGGCCGGACAGAAACTAGGGATGAAGTTTGCTACACCAATCTTCGATGGTGCTGAAATGGGCCAGGTAGAAGAGTGGATTACGAAAGCAGAATTGCCAGCTTCTGGTAGAACATATTTATACAACGGTTTGACTGGTGATCGTTTTGATCAACCAACAACTGTAGGTGTGATCTACATGCTTAAACTTGGTCACATGGTAGATGATAAAATGCACGCGCGTTCTATCGGACCATACTCCTTGATTACGCAACAGCCATTAGGTGGTAAGGCGCAATTCGGTGGTCAGCGTTTTGGTGAGATGGAGGTTTGGGCATTAGAGGCATTTGGTGCATCGAATATCCTGCAAGAGATCTTGACCGTGAAATCCGATGATGTGGTTGGTCGTGCAAAAACCTACGAGGCAATCGTTAAAGGTAATAACCTACCAACACCATCTGTACCAGAATCGTTCAACGTATTGGTACACGAGTTACGTGGTTTAGGTTTAGATATCACATTAGATTAATATCAGGATACCTAAGAAGTTTTCGGACTTCTTAGGTTTCTACATACAGCTTTAACTTTTTATAAAGTATGTCTTACAAAAAAGATAATAAAATCAAAAGTAACTTTACATCGATTACGATCAGCTTAGCTTCTCCAGAAACTATTTTGGAGCGTTCAAGTGGTGAAGTTACCAAACCAGAGACGATTAACTATCGTACCTACAAACCAGAACGTGATGGTTTATTCTGTGAGCGTATCTTTGGTCCTGTAAAGGACTACGAATGTCACTGTGGTAAATACAAACGTATCCGTTATAAAGGTATCGTGTGTGACCGTTGTGGTGTGGAAGTTACAGAAAAGAAAGTACGTCGTGAGCGTATGGGACACATCAGCTTGGTGGTTCCTGTAGCACACATCTGGTATTTCCGTTCCCTTCCAAATAAAATTGGTTATTTACTAGGTCTTCCAACCAAGAAATTGGATATGATCATCTACTACGAGCGTTACGTGGTTATCCAACCAGGTATCAAAGAAGAGGATGGCATTTCCTTCATGGATTTCTTGACAGAAGAAGAATACCTGGATATTTTAGATACGTTACCGAAAGAAAATCAGTACTTAGACGATACAGATCCTCAGAAATTTGTAGCGAAAATGGGTGCTGAGGCGATGGAAGAGTTGTTGAAACGTATCGATTTAGATCAGCTATCATACGACTTGCGTCACCAGGCGGCAAACGAAACTTCACAACAACGTAAAAACGAGGCGTTGAAACGTCTTCATGTTGTGGAAGCTTTCCGTGGTGCTAACGGCCGTATCGAAAACCGTCCGGAATGGATGATCGTGAAAATTGTACCTATCATTCCACCAGAGTTGCGCCCATTAGTGCCTTTGGATGGTGGTCGTTTTGCGACTTCCGATTTGAACGATTTGTACCGTCGTGTTATTATCCGTAACAATCGTTTGAAACGTTTGATCGAGATCAAAGCGCCAGAAGTTATCCTGCGTAATGAAAAACGTATGTTGCAAGAAGCGGTTGACTCGTTGTTTGACAACTCGCGTAAAGTAAACGCAGTGAAAACCGAAGGTAACCGTGCGTTGAAATCTCTATCGGATATCCTGAAAGGTAAACAAGGTCGTTTCCGTCAAAACTTGTTAGGTAAGCGTGTGGATTATTCGGCTCGTTCGGTAATCGTCGTGGGGCCTAACTTGAAATTGCACGAGTGTGGTCTTCCGAAAGATATGGCTGCAGAGCTTTACAAACCGTTTATCATCCGTAAGATGATTGAAAGAGGTATCGTAAAGACGGTAAAATCAGCTAAGAAAATCGTTGATCGTAAAGATCCGGTTGTATGGGATATCCTGGAAAATGTGTTGAAAGGTCACCCGGTATTATTAAACCGTGCACCTACGCTTCACCGTTTGGGTATTCAGGCTTTCCAACCAACGTTGGTAGAAGGTAAAGCTATCCAGTTACACCCATTAGTGTGTACAGCATTCAACGCCGATTTCGACGGTGACCAGATGGCGGTTCACTTACCTTTAGGTAATGCTGCAATTTTGGAAGCGCAAATCTTGATGTTGGCGTCGCACAACATTCTTAACCCTGCGAACGGTTCTCCGGTAACGGTTCCTTCACAGGATATGGTATTGGGTCTTTACTATATTACAAAAGGCCGCAGATCTGTTGAGACCCACAAAGTAAGAGGTGAAGACATGATTTTCTATTCTCCGGAAGAAGTGATTATCGCTTTGAACGAGAATAAGATCGACTTACACGCTTTTATTAAGGTTAAGACGAAAGCAAAAAATAAAGAAGGACAAATCGTTGATGTATTACTTGAAACTACAGTAGGCCGCGTAATCTTTAATCAGGTTGTACCTGAGGAGGTTGGTTTTATCAACGAATTGTTAACGAAAAAGTCTTTGCGTAATGTCATTGGCGAGATTGTAAAGAATACGGGTATGGCTCGTGCTGCACAATTCTTGGATGACATGAAAGAGCTTGGATTCCAGACAGCCTTCAAAGGTGGTTTGTCGTTCAACTTGCAAGACTTAAATATTCCAGCGGCTAAAGTTGACTTGATTACGCAAGCAACAAACGAAGTTGATGAGGTGAAGAATAACTATAACATGGGTTTCATCACCAACAACGAACGTTACAACCAGATTATCGATATCTGGACGCGTATCAACAACAAATTGACGGCGCACGTTATGGATATCCTATCCAATGACAACCAAGGTTTCAACTCTGTTTACATGATGTTGGATTCTGGAGCGCGTGGATCGAAAGAGCAGATTCGTCAGTTGTGTGGTATGCGGGGATTGATGGCGAAACCACAGAAGTCTGGTACTTCCGGTGGAGAGATCATCGAAAACCCGATCTTATCCAACTTTAAAGAAGGTCTTTCCGTATTGGAGTACTTTATCTCTACCCACGGTGCGCGTAAAGGTCTTGCCGATACAGCGTTGAAAACGGCGGATGCGGGTTACTTAACACGTCGTTTGCATGACGTTGCACAAGATATGATCGTTGTGGAAGAAGATTGTGCGACATTGCGTGGTATCTACAAAACAGCATTGCGTGAAAACGATGATATCGTGGAACCATTGTATGACAGAATCTTGGGACGTACACCGTTAAACGATGTTTTCCATCCAGAAACTGGTAAACTAATCATCGCGGCAAACATCGATATCTCTGAAGAGGTAGCGCAAGAAATCGAAGATGCAGGTATTGAAGGTGTAGAGATTCGTTCGGTATTGACTTGTGAGTCGAAGCGTGGTGTATGTGCTTGTTGTTACGGCCGTAACTTAGCTTCTGGCAAACGCGTTCAATTAGGCGAAGCTGTGGGTGTAATCGCAGCGCAGTCTGTTGGTGAGCCAGGTACACAGTTAACACTTCGTACGTTCCACGTGGGTGGTACGGCATCTAACATCGCCGCTGATTCTAGTATCGTAGCAAAATACGATGGTAAAATCGAATTCGAAAACGTACGCTCGGTAGCGAAAGAAGGCGAAGATGGCCCTTACCAAGTGGTAATCGGTCGTTCTGGTGAGATTCGTATCGTAAATGATGAGAAAAAAGTTCTTTACAACCAGGTTATCCCTTACGGTGCTAACTTATATGTAAACGAAGGTGATCAAGTTGAAAAAGGTAAAAACCTAGTTGACTGGGATCCATATAATGCGGTAATCATCTCTGAATTTGGTGGTAAAATCGAATTCGAAGCGATTATCGAAGGTGTAACATTCCGCGATGAGTCTGATGAACAAACAGGTCACAAGGAGAAAGTTATTATCGAAACACGTGATAAAACGAAAAACCCGACAATCAAGATTGCGGATTTGACGGGCGACACGTTACGTTCATATAACATTCCGGTTGGTGCCCACGTTTCGGTTCAAGATGGACAGAAAATCAAGGAAGGTACGATCTTGGCGAAGATTCCACGTGCTACTGGTAAAACCCGAGATATCACGGGTGGTCTTCCACGTGTAACAGAATTGTTCGAAGCGCGTAACCCATCCAATCCAGCTGTTGTTACCGAAATTGACGGTATCGTTACTCTGGGTGGTGTGAAACGTGGTAACCGCGAGATTTCTATCGAGTCTAGAGATGGACAGATCAAGAAATACTTGGTGCCGCTTTCGAAACACATCCTGGTACAGGATAATGACTTTGTGAAAGCTGGTATGCCATTGTCTGATGGTTCTATCTCTCCAGGTGATATCCTGTCGATAAAAGGACCAGCAGCGGTACAAGAATATATCGTGAATGGTATCCAAGAGGTTTACCGCTTACAAGGGGTAAAAATCAACGATAAACACTTTGAAACCATCGTTCACCAGATGATGCAGAAAGTGAACATCGAGGATCCAGGTGATACCAGATTCTTGGAAAAAGAAGCGGTAAACAAATGGGACTTCATGCAAGAAAACGACTCACTATTCGACAAGAAAGTGGTTGTAGACGCCGGTGATTCAAAAACTTTACGCCCAGGCCAAATCGTTACGATGCGTAAGCTTCGTGAAGAAAATTCGACACTTAGACGGCAAGATTTGAAAACTGTAGACGTTCGCGATGCGATCTCTGCAACATCAAGCCCATTACTACAAGGTATTACACGTGCATCGTTAGGTACCAAATCGTTTATCTCAGCAGCGTCCTTCCAGGAAACTACGAAGGTGCTTAACGAAGCTGCAATTGCAGGTAAACGTGATGATTTGTTAGGCTTGAAAGAAAACGTAATCGTAGGTCACTTGATTCCTTCAGGTACTGGTTTACGTAACTACGGCAACATCATCGTTGGTTCTCGTGAAGAGTACGATCAACTATTAGCTTCGAAAGAAGAAGATTAATCGGTTGTTACCATCCATAAAAAAAGGATAGCGAAAGCTATCCTTTTTTTATGGATTTTACTTTTGTAGCGATCAAAACCAGCTGATTTGCCCATCCCCAAAATCCCCTTTCACGAAAAGTTTGTGAAAGCCTGCAGCGGTGGCCGTATCCACAATTTGCTGTGGAGCCATATTATTTACTAAGGCGTGGATAAATCCAGCCATAAAAGCATCACCGCTACCAATCCGATCGATCACTTGCTGTGTTTCCAATGTTTTGGAATGTACGTGTGCTGCTGGGCTGTGATAGGTGCCGTAAAATAAATTGTGCTGCGGACTGTCCATGAAACGGAACGTGTAAGCCAGATGCTTGCATCTTGGAAATTTTTCAAACACTTCCGTGGCCGAAGCTTGCGCTGCAGCAAGATAGGCTTCCTTTGTCGTATGCCTGTCCAATGTTTCGTCAACATGTGTTCCGAGCATTTTATTAGCTGCCCAGATATTCCCCATGATTACATCACAATGTGCAACCAATGTCGGCATAATCTCTATCGGTTCTTGGCCATATTGCCAAAGCTTGCTTCGGTAATTAAGATCGACTGAAATCTTGATCCCTTTGGCGGACGCACTCTCAAGCAAGGTCAGCATCAGGTCAGCCATGGCGGGGTTAAGTGCTGGTGTCAATGCTGTCCAGTGTAGCCAGCTCACGCCATCCAGCAATTCCTCGATATCGATTTTTTCTGCTGTCAATAAGCTAAAACTAGAATATTTTCGGTCGTAGATTACCTCACCTTTTGAAAGTCCATTGGCCGACATTAAGATATATGAACCCAGACGATCACCATATTCGATAGATTTGCTCGTATCGATGCCCAAGCTTTGTAAAATCGCAAGTATCTCGTCCGCAAGTGCATTTTTAGGAAAAGCACTGCTGTAGGCCACGGCATTGCCCATTTGTGCCAGAGAAGCCGCCACATTAGCTTCCGAGCCCCCGGGGAAAATTTCCAATTTATTATTTTTTTTATCGAAGAAACTGGTTCCCAGACTTTGTTGCCGAATGAGTATTTCGCCAAAAGATAGTATACGGTTCATATTTAATTTGTTTTCCAACGTTAAAATAGCGTTATTTTTTTAACTCTGTGCATACGTATTACGCAATCGTTATCGTGAATTTTTGCGTGCTCGGACTAGCAAACACCGTTAAAATTTAGCTATTATTGGCCTATATAAACGCATAAATCTAATATGAGTATTTTGAGTAAGTTCTCGCTAAAAGGCAAAGTTATCGTGGTCACAGGCGGCACGGGTGTCTTAGGTAAAGCATTCGTTAAAGCATTGGCCGAAGCAGGGGCAAAGTTGTGCCTCATCGGCCGGAATAAAGAAAAACTTGATGAGCGTGTACGTTTAGTAGAAACACTAGGCGCAGAAGCATTGCCGTTGATTGCTGATGTGCTGGCCGAAGATGCTATGCGGTCAGCAAGAGACCGTATTTTGGATAAATGGAAGAAAATCGACGGGCTTGTCAATGCCGCTGGCGGTAATATTCCGGGCGCTACGATCGGGCCAGAAGAAAGTATATTTGACAATAAAATTAGTGAAACCTTGAAGGCAATCGAGCTCAATCTACATGGTACGATTATTCCGACAATGGTTTTCGGTGAAGTTATTGCGCGCCAAAAATCTGGCTCGATAATCAACATTTCTTCGCTGGCAGCCAGTCGTCCGATCACACGTGTATTGGGATATACCGTCGCAAAACACGGGATAGACGGTTTTACCAAATGGATGGCTACTGAATTGGCCTTACGTTACTCCAACAAAATTCGTGTAAACGCAATTGCACCTGGTGTCTTTCTTACCGAACAAAATCGTACGTTGTTGACGAATTTGGATGGTAGTTATACTGATCGTGCGCATAAATTTGTGCAGGGAACACCCTTCTCCCGTTTAGGAAATCCTTCGGAGTTAGAGGGCACATTGGTGTATTTATTGAGCGAAGCTTCGGCCTTCGTCACGGGCGAAACGATTTTCGTTGATGGCGGGTTTAATAGCTGGTCAGGTGTTTAAAGAAAGAAAATGATGAATAAAAAATACTTAGAACAAGCTTGGCGTTGGTACGGACCGAACGATCCGGTTTCGCTGCAAGATGTGAAGCAGGCAGGAGCCACAGCTATTGTGACAGCATTGCACCACATTGCCCACGGCGAGGTGTGGCCGGTAGCTGATATCATGGAGCGGAAAAAGCTTATTGAAGAGGCGGGCTTACGATGGACGGTGGTAGAAAGTGTTACAGTGCACGAAGCGATAAAAACGCGTGGAGCGGATGTCGAGCATTATCTCGACAATTACCGTCAGACGCTAACAAATCTCGCTTTCTGCGGAATCAAGACCGTTTGCTATAATTTTATGCCCGTATTAGATTGGACACGCACGCAGCTGGATAAGCTGATGACAGATGGCTCAAAAGCGTTGTATTTCGATTGGATCGACCTGGCTATTTTTGATATCTATATTTTAGCGCGGCAGGATGCGGAAGCTTCCTATTCAGCAGCTATTCTTGATGAGGTAAAAACACGCTATGCCTCTTTGGATGCGAAAGCTAAACAAGCCTTACATACCAATGTTTTAATGGGTATTCCCGGCGAAAAAGAACCATCGCTGGAAGACCTGCGTCGTAGCATTGCTATCTATGCAGCGATCGGTTTTGATGGTTTACGCGAAAACTTAGCTTACTTTTTATCATCCATTGCTGATGTATGCGAACGTGAAGGTATCAAGATGACGATCCATCCGGACGATCCGCCTTACCCGATCTTGGGTTTGCCACGCATAGCAACTAATCTCGCAGACTTTCAATACATCATTTCCTGTGTTGATAAACCATTCAATGGGGTTTGCTTCTGTACGGGCTCCTTGGGCGCCGGCCCCGCTAATGACTTACCGGCTATTTTTGCTGCGGTGGCACATCGTGTTTATTTTGCACATTTGCGCAATGTTAAGCGTGATGCGTTAGGTAGTTTTTATGAGGCTGATCATCTGGATGGCGATGTAGATATGTATGCCGTAGTGAAAGCGTTGGTCGCTGAAAATCAAACACGTGACCTGGCTATTCCATTTCGACCAGATCATGGCCATCAAATGTTAGATGATTTGCAAAAAGTGACGAATCCGGGCTATTCTGCCATCGGACGCCTGCGTGGTTTAGCAGAATTGCGAGGCCTGGAGCTCGGTATTCTTCGAAATGTAGATTAACTTAACCAATCGTAGATCGTCGAAGCTGAATAGAGGTGGGCAGTTTGGTATCTTCCCACGCTGTTTGGCTTCGATTTGGTTTGCTTATTAAGCTGATTAATTTTGTAACGGCAATCTCGCCGATATCTTTGGTCGGCTGTCGGATCGTACTCAATGATGGGTTTAGCGATAGCGCCAAATCGGTATTTGCAAAACCCATAACCGCCAGTGTTTCTGGCACCTTGATCTCCAATTTTGCTAACACACCAAGCAGATGAGTTGTGATCGTATCGGCCACACACAGAATGGCTTCCGGTGGGTTAGGTAGGTGTAATAAACGGTTGATGTGCCCCTCCATTTCCAGGTGTAGATCAGGAATGCTTTTCACCGTGCAATACACGGTATATTCGTCTACCACCGGGATGTTGAAATCCTGATGTGCTCGCTGATAGCCTGCCAACCGTTTGGCCGTAATACCTTGATTGGTTCCGCAAAAGATAGCTATATTCTTTTTACCGATATCAAAAAGATGTTTGCAAGCACTGTACGTTCCTTCGGAATTTAATACGCCCACTTTGTGTGTGTCCAGCGGATAATCTGTACGGTCGAAAATGACAACCGGTATTTTTTGTATGATCTGCTCCGCGAGCACTACGTTGGAGTTTTCATGAATCGGGCAAAAAAGCAAACCATCCACCGATTTGTCCAGCATAGACAGCAGGGCAATACCTTCCAACTCCTCATTTTCCATGGAATTCATGATGACGATTCGGTAGTTTTGCGCACTTGCCGCATGCTGCATACCTTCTAAGATTTGTGATTCAAAGGGGCCTGTCATTTTAGGTAAGACAACGCCGATCGTTTGTGTTTTGCCTGTCTTTAAAGATTGTGCCAGCACATTTGGTTGATAATGCAGTTCTGCGGCCGCTTCCTTGACGCGCTTCTTCGTGAGCTCACTGATCTCATGGCTGTCGTTAAGCGCCTTGGAAACGGTAGATACCGACATATTCAAGGCTTTGGCTAAGCTTTTGAGCGTGGTTCTGGTCATACGATCTACCTTAAATCAACAATTTCATACGTTGGATAATTCGCTTTATTAAATACAAAGTTTGACGCAGCAATAGGATTATTGACATACAAAGTTTGTATGGTATAGGTGTAGCGCGCGCCCGACTTATCAAAAATAAGCACATCGTGTATATGCTTATTCTTGTTGATGCGAAGCTTGATTTTAAAATAATTGTTCTTGCTGTCTAGCGGAGTCAACTCGACGACGTTTAATAGCGCTGCTCCAGCTCGCTCATCGTCGGCTGTGACGTACTTAAACCCCTTTTTGTAAAACGTGAACAGGTTGTTTGGTCCGATGCTGCTCGCATGGTCTTCCGCTGTAGTAATCTGTACTTCTTTATCTTCCTTCAATATGCTATAGGTAGCTTTACCATCGCTCACCAGTTCTTGCGTATTCAGCAAGATGCGATACTGATTTTTGGGTTTGTTTAAGTAAAGTGTCCCTTTATCGGCGTAGGTTTCCTCTTCAGCCTGCGTGGCTGCAAAATTAAAATTTGCCTGTATAGTGTTATACGCATCATACTTTTTAGAAACCTGATCCAATAACTTCTTGGCCGCAGGATCTGTCTGCGCAAAGGCACTAACGGTGCTCCATAAAAATAATACCAACATCACTACATTCTTTTTCATCCTAATCTCTTTTTCTTAAGGTGTCCAAATATTGTTCCAACGAATACTCATCTGGGTAAAGCACCTCGCGTGCCTTACTGCCTTCAAAAGGACCAACAATACCTGCTGCTTCCAATTGATCGATGATTCGTCCAGCCCTGTTGTAGCCTAACTTGAGTTTGCGTTGAATCAACGAGGTTGAGCCTTGCTGATGCATCACAATCAGACGCGCAGCATCTTCAAAAAGCTGGTCTCGGTCATTCATGTCGAAATCCAGGCTGCCACTTCCTTCGCCATTTTCATCAATATACTCGGGCAGCAAGAATGCCGACGGGTAGCCGCGCTGGCTCCCAATAAATTCCGATATTTTATCCACTTCTGGCGTGTCGACAAATGCACATTGAATACGCGTTAAGTCACTTCCCGTTGCCAAAAGCATATCACCACGTCCAATTAACTGGTCGGCGCCGCCGGTATCCAAAATGGTACGTGAATCCACTTTAGAAAGTACCCGAAATGCCAAACGTGCCGGGAAGTTGGCTTTGATCGTACCCGTAATAATGTTTACCGATGGCCTTTGTGTCGCAATAACCAAGTGAATACCTACCGCACGCGCCAATTGAGCTAAACGTGCGATCGGCGTTTCCACTTCTTTTCCGGCCGTCATCATCAAATCTGCAAACTCATCTACAACAAGCACTATAAAAGGTAAGAATCGATGACCCTCCTCAGGGTTTAATCGGCGATTGACAAATTTTACATTGTATTCCTTCAAATTTCTCACCTGCGCATTTTTTAATAGATCGTAGCGTTGATCCATCTCAATACAAAGCGAGTTTAACGTATTGATAACCTTTTTGGTATCGGTAATAATGGCCTCTTCTTCATTAGGCAGTTTCGCAAGAAAGTGGCGTTCAATAGTTTTAAACAATGAAAGCTCCACTTTCTTTGGATCGACCATCACAAATTTTAATTCCGCAGGATGCTTTTTGTACAGTAGTGAGGTCAGGATGGCATTGATACCGACAGATTTACCTTGACCGGTTGCACCGGCAACAAGTAAATGGGGCATTTTGGAAAGATCGGCGATGTAGACTTCATTCGATATGGTTTTTCCCAAAGCAATGGGCAAATCCATGTCTGTTTTTTGAAATTTTTCGGTAGCTAAAACCGAACGCATCGACACCATCTCTGGCGAGCTGTTAGGTACTTCAATACCGATCGTTCCTTTACCCGGCATTGGCGCTATAATACGAATACCCAGGGCCGCTAAACTTAAAGCGATATCATCTTCCAGATTTTTAATTTTGGAAATACGTACACCCGGCTTCGGAATGATCTCATATAACGTGACTGTTGGCCCAATAGTGGCTTTGATATGTTCAATTTCGATATTATAATTTCGCAGCGTTTCGACGATACGATTTTTGTTGGCTTCTAACTCTTGTTGGTTGATCGTGATTTTGCCTGTGCCATAGTCTTTTAAAAGATCCAAAGTCGGGTATTGGTAGCCGGAAAGATCCAGCTTCGGGTCGTACTCGCCAAATTGGGCGACCAAGTCATTCGCAGTAATTTCTTTTTCTTCTACGACTTTGGCTACGCTCAATTCCGGGCCATCCGGCACAGCCACTGCTGCCTCGGCTTCTACAACAGGCGTATCAACCGAAAGCGGGATTTCATTGTCCTCCGGAAGGGTAGGCGCTAACGTAAATTCAAACGCTTCACTATCGTCGTCTTCATCATCCTCTTCCTCTACAATAGGATGCTGTGTGTTAACCAGCGTTGTCGGCGCGGTGCTCGCAATTTCGTTTACCCTGTTTTGTTGTACGGGTGGAATATACACCGCTGCTTCCTCTTCCGCTGCATTATCGTCGTCTGTATATGGCGCACGTTTATTGGCGGCGAGCGTTTGTTTTTGCGGCGTGGAAGTCATCACCGTGTTTCTGGCGAAGCTGTCAAAATTATCTTCATCATCTTCAAAATCTTCCTCTTCATGACTTCTCCTGCTGCTCCATGTCCATTTCAGATCCAGGTTGTAAACCATGATGAGCGCAGTGAGATAAGCGAAAATCAACAACGCTGCAATGCCCGTGGAGCCTATCTGTGCTTTCAACAGTTGGTTGGTCCAATACCCAAATTTCCCCTCTAATATATGGGGCGCATCGGTCAAAAAGTCCTGAAAGAAACCGAAGGTAATAGACAAGAACAGGATGCTCACCGATGAATACAGTAACGTTTTCCAAACCGGCAACAGCGATTTCTTGTATAGAAATTTATATCCGCTAATAAAGAAAACCAGCGCAAAAAGAAAAGATGCAACGCCAAACCATTCGTATATAAACTGATTAGCGAGTAAAGCGCCTAGCTTACCAAGCTTATTTTCCACAACAGGCAGCTCAACACCTTCATCGGCGATTTCCTGAGCACTGTTAAATAAGGTCGACCATCCGCCATTGGTTTCAGCAATATAGCTTTGATCTTGCTTCCAGGTAAATAAATAGGAAACGAAAGATACAGCCATGATAAAGGATAAAAAAATAAGAAATATACCCAATATCTTTAAAGCTTTGCGCTGTCCCTCTGAAAAATTGATGTTTTCAAGCGATTTAAAGCGCTCTTTTTTAACCTGTGATGTGTTTCCACTAGTTCTTGTCGCTCGCCTCGTACTGCTGCTACCACTGGAATTTTTAAACGAATTTCCTTTATTTGACATGAAAAATAGATAATCCTCCTATGTACAAACTTAAAAAAAATCGATGAGTATCTGATGAGAATTTTAGTTCTGCCATCGTCCCGATCGGGGAATAAGCTTGCATACCGTTAAAATAGGTATATGGCCATGATGCTGGGTGTAAGAAGATAAGAAGCGTAGCGGCTACATGAGAAGCTTTACTGAAGTGAGGTAAAAAAAGAGAAGAGAAGCTTTTACTTTTATTGATTACGGTGGATGGATTGGAATTCCATCCACCGTAGTTAACAACTATTTCGCAATAATCAAAAAATAATTTTTCTTACCACGCTGTGCGACGATATACTTATCATTAATCAAACTACTTTCAGTTATCGTAAGCTCGATATCGCTAATTTTTTCTTTATTTAAAGCGACACCGCCACCTTGCAACATTTTACGGGCTTCGCCTTTCGACGGAAATACTTGCGTATCTACGGCAAGCAAATCCAAAACGTTGATACCAGTTGCTAAAGCAGCTTTGCTAATGGTAAACTGTGGCACGCCATCAAATACCTCCAACACCGCTTCGTGTTCCAAATCGGCCAAAAACTCCAATGATCCGTTACCAAACAAAAACTCCGATGTTTTTATTGCCGTTTCATAATCTTGTTCGCTATGCGTGCGGATCGTAATATCCTTTGCCAAGGCTTTTTGTACGGCACGCGTGTGTGGAGCCGCATCATGCTCCGCAATGATGGCGTTGATCTCTGTTTCGGTTTTCAGCGTAAAGATGCGAATCCAGTTTTTAGCATCGTCATCTGAAGTGTTCAGCCAAAACTGGTAATATTTGTAAGGCGATGTCTTCTTTGGATCTAACCAAATGGCGCCCGACTCGGTCTTACCAAATTTTTGGCCGTCCGCTTTTTTGATCAATTGCGTCGTGATGGCAAAGGCTGTACCCTGATCTTGCCGGCGTATCATCTCACTGCCCGTTACGATATTTCCCCATTGATCAGAACCGCCCATCTGCACTTTGCAGTTGTGGTTTTTCCATAAATAGTAAAAATCATAACCCTGTATCAATTGGTATGTAAATTCGGTAAATGAAAGACCATTATCGCCTTCCAAACGCTTTTTGACCGAATCTTTTGACATCATGTAGTTTACTGTGATCAATTTTCCCACATCACGTATAAAGTCGAGAAAGCTAAACTCCTTAAACCAATCGTAGTTGTTTACCATCTTCGCATCATTCTCTCCATCACCAAAATTTAAAAACTTGGCTAGTTGCGTCTTTAAACAATCTACATTGTGTTGTAGGGTAGCTTCATCTAAAAGATTACGTTCTGCAGATTTAAAAGAAGGGTCTCCGATCATACCTGTAGCACCACCAACAAGCGCAACCGGTTTATGGCCCGCATTTTGAAAATGAATCAGCGTCATAATCTGCGTAAGGTGCCCTACGTGTAGCGAGTCGCCCGTCGGGTCAAATCCGATATATCCAGAAACTTTTTCCTTATTCAGTAATTCTTCAGTTCCGGGCATGATATCTTGTAACATACCTCTCCAGCGTAGTTCTTCTACAAAGCTCATCTTTTAACGGTTAAGATTTTTTTTACTAAGATTGCAAAGATAACAGATTAAGCCGTATCTTACCATAATAAATGAGAAGATTGGCTTGTGAATTTTTTATCGCATTACTATTTTGAACGCTACAGTCCGCATTCCGAATCGGTATTAGGAGGTCTGCTTCCCGATTTATTAAAGAATGTGGATAAGCAATATAATTTTCATCCGCAACGTTTCGAAGATGAGCTATTAGCCTTACCGCAAACCCGATGGATATCAGAAGGTTGGTATCGGCATGTGGAGGTTGATAAGATTTTTCACGGTTCGCCGTTCTTTTTAACACATTGCCACGTGTTGCGTAAGCTACTTGATCCGATTGTGGCGCATTTGCCTATCCGAGCGTCTTTCCTCGCCCATATTAGCATCGAATTGTTGTTAGATCATATGCTGATTGCACATAACAATGTCAATGTGGCCAGACTGTACGAACACCTGGAGCAGGTGCCCGGCCATACCATAGCAAAATATTTGCGTACTTTTGATGAAGTTGATGTGCCGCGTTTCTTGGCATTTTACGAACGCTTCTTATCGGCGAAGTATATTTTTGAGTATAAAGACATACATCAAGTTTCGCACGCGCTTTTCAACATCTGTAAGCGTGTGTGGGTATTTGAAAATACGACAGATGATGTTGATCGACTAACCGCTTGCTTGCTCCAATATAAAGAGCAACATTTGAACAACTACTTGGATATCTATCATTATATCCAAGATAATATGGCTTAATTGGCCAATTTTTATCACTTTTGTGGCCATTGTGCATCACATTATTAACGTTTTGATATGATAAATAAACTTTTCCGGAAGAAGAGTGTAGACCAAATTATTCGCGATTCCCAAGAAGGTACAGGATTAGCTAAAGTTTTAGGCGTTCGAGATCTCGTGTCGCTCGGTATTGCAGCTATTGTTGGTGCCGGTATTTTCAGCACCATTGGTTTGGCTAGTTTTGAAGGCGGACCTGCTATTTCCTTGTTGTTTGTATTTGTAGCCTTTGCCTGTGTCTTTACGGCGTTGGCCTACGCACAATTTGCGAGTACAGTTCCTGTATCGGGAAGTGCTTACACATACGCCTATGTCGCCTTCGGCGAATTATTTGCCTGGATTATCGGTTGGGCATTGGTGTTAGAATATGCGGTCTCCAATACGGTGGTCGCGATATCCTGGTCACAATATTTCGTATCTATGCTGGAAGGTTTTGGTATTTTTCTGCCCAAATGGCTTACTATGGCGCCCGGATATGCACTAGATGCGCATCACAAATTTTTGCAGGAAGGCATGGCAGCCTTAAGTGTGGCCGATAAGGCTGGATTGGAAGCCTATCTTTCTGCGCCGCGTATCGCCGATATGCCGATTATTTTTGATTTTCCGGCTGGTTTGATTACGGTGTTGGTGACTTGGTTAGTGTATATTGGTATCAAAGAGTCGCAGCGCGCCAGCAATATGATGGTGATGATTAAGGTCGGTATCATTATTCTGGTGGTTGTGGGAGGTATCTTTTTTATCAAACCAGATAACTGGACGCCTTTTGCGCCAAATGGACTGCGCGGCGTGATGGGCTCGGTAGCGGCAGTTTTTTTCGCTTTTATCGGTTTTGATTCTATTTCGACAACGGCGGAAGAATGTAAGAATCCGCAACGTGATTTACCGAAAGCGATGATTTTATGCTTGGTGATCTGTACGGTGCTGTATGTAGCCATCACATTGGTGCTTACCGGCATGGTAAATTATACAGAATTAAATGTGAAAGATCCTTTGGCTTTCGTATTCAAATATGTGGGTTTTGATCATATGGCGGGTATTGTTTCGGTGACCTCTGTTATTGCCATTACCAGTGCGCTGTTGGTTTATCAATTAGCACAACCGAGGATATGGATGACGATGAGCCGCGATGGCTTGCTTTCCAAGCGTTTTGCACGCGTGCATCCTAAATATAAAACGCCTTCGTACGCCACAATCGTCACAGGTATTGTGGTTGCTATCCCTTCATTAGTGTTCAAAATGGATTTTTTTGTCGATTTAACGAGCGTTGGGACTTTTTTCGCTTTTATCCTCGTGTGTGCCGGAGTGCTATATATGGATCATTCGGGATTATCGGCCAAGTCGAAGTTCAAAGTGCCGTATGTCAACGGAAAATATCTTATTGGATTAGGATTTGTGGCCGCGTGGGTACTCATCTATATTTACGGACAGCAAATTTTGGACGAATGGCGCGCGATGTCCCTGCTGGCCATCTTTGAGCACAAGTCTTTGGTACTTGTTTTTTGGTTGGTATGGATCATCCTTGCCGTGCTCGGTTTTAAGCATAATTTCTCGCTGCTTCCCGTTATCGGCATTCTGATCAATTTGTATTTGATGAGCGAACTTGGTGCAAGCAATTGGATTATATTTATTCTCTGGCTTGCTGTTGGGCTAATAGTCTATTTTGCTTACGGCTACAAAAATTCGAAGCTCAATCAGCAGACTGCTGTTTAATAGTTTAGCTACAATATTTATTACAGCGCGAGGTGCCCTATTCCGGCACCTCGTGTTAATTTAAGGGCACCTGCTTATATTATCCGACAAAGATGTACACAAGTAGCGGACTTAATATGAATTGGCGTATAGTATCCGGCATTGAGCAAATTTATTGATGTACTAATAACCCGAGGACAAAAAACGAAAATACCGAAGGCTTCTTTCCAGACGAACACCATCTTAGCGCTTATTTTTAATTACACTAAAACCTTGTCGAGTGAGCGTGTTGATGCGCGACATCGCGCTGGAATAGTTTATCTTGCGGAGGCCATGCGCAAACTGGTTACGGAAAAAACATGCATCTCCAATGGGCAAGATCGTACCTATTGAAGGCGTTAATTGCCTTAGCGCGTATCACTTTTAAGCTTTATCGTGCTTCTCCTCGATGCGGATCAGGTAATTCCAAACATTATAAAATAGAAAATCCCGAAGCGGGGAGCTTCAGGATTTTCACTACTAACCAATTATAAACCTAAATTATGAATACCCAAAATTACGGCTAAATGCCCCATCTTGCAAGTCAGCAAAAGTGGTTTAACAAACATTTAACACGACTTTATTGTACATCGTAAAATGAGTGGAAAGCATGGTGCTGCGGATCAATTAATCCCAAATGCACATTAAACACGACAGCCCAATCCGATGAGCGACTGGGCTGTATTGGTCGTGTTATCACGCTAATTTTGGTGTTCAATTAACGCGTTGTTTCTATAGCGAATGAGGCTGTCCAAAAAGCTAATCGATTAACTTCAAAATGCGTCATCGTAAGTATGACGAAGCAATCTGCATTTTTATTTGATAAGATTGCGTCGTCGTCGTTCCTCCTTCTCGCAATGAACGAAATTTAATCACTTTTTAGGAGCCTCTCAAGCAATCAAACTCATTAACCGCGAGGTTAAGCATCGCAAGAGCCGGATAGTCTCTTTAATTTAACCTCTTTGGTCGTTAAAATATTGAGTGGCACGCGCTCCAGCGTTACAAAGCTGCTGTCTAATCCAAAGCCTTTTTCTTCCGAAAGACTGAACCTTTTCAGAATCTTGTAGATTTCAAGGATAATTTTTTCATGCCATTTCAGTTCATGCGTTTTCGCAATTATCTTTTCTAACACCACAAAATTAAAGTCGCCCGCAATATGGTGTTTCTTAAGCGTATCGTAATTGCTCGTGATATCAATTTCGCCTTTTTCCACCATATCTTCTACCACTTTGCGAAACAACAAACTAATGCGCTGCTCTTCCCTAAAGCCAAGCTTAAAATCTATGCGGATCAGCTTTTTCGGGATCAACTGTTCCACTACAAATTCACGCGTATGCGGATTATCCATTACATCGACGTGCACCAACCAATAGACATCTGCCCGCTTAGGTTTTTTATTGATAATGGAATAGATAATTTTCGATTCAATCTCATTTTTGTTGTTTGCGCTGGTAAGATAAACCAAATGTGATGCAAATAAAGGGACAGATTTATCTTCACTAAGCTCCGAGATAATCGAGTAATAGTCGCGAATATTATTAAAGCGGACAAAACTGTTTTTAATCTTACGCGCACCATACCAGGAAAACATTGCAATAAAGAGTGTCGTCGCCAGTAAGAGTGTTAACCAGCCGCCGTGGGTAAGCTTAACGAGGTTACCAGCCAGGAAAGAAACCTCAATCGTGAGGTAAAATATTGCGAATATCACAATCCAAATTTTCGGAATGTGCACGCGCGCCAAAAATACGCACATCAAGATCGTGGTGGTTATAAACGTTAAGTTGATCGCTAAACCGTAAGCCGCCTCCATATTGGATGATTCCCGGAACACCGCGATGATCAGCATACAACCAATATATAAGATAAGATTGATGGACGGCACATATAATTGACCTTTTTGATCGCTGGGATAGCGAATGGATACCTTTGGCCAAATGTTTAGGCGTACCGCTTCGGAGATTAAGGTGAATGACCCGGAAATCATGGCCTGGCTGGCAATAACTGCTGCCATGGTGGCGATGGCAATTCCGTAAACCACGAAACCCTCAGGCATAATTGCGTAAAAAGGATTTTTTTCACCCATTTGCGTACCGGCATGTTGTAGCAGCCAGGCGCCTTGTCCAAAATAATTAAGGACGAGCGTTGTTTTAACAAATAGCCAACTGACGCGAATATTAGATTTTCCGCAATGTCCCATATCCGAATATAAAGCTTCTGCACCTGTCGTACATAAAAATATAGCGCCAATCAGGAAGAGTGCATTCGGATGGTTGATAATCGTGCTGATAGCGTAATATGGATTGATAGCATAAAAAACTTCTGGCGCGTGTTTAATATACAATGCACCTAAAATACCGATCGTACTGAACCAGATAAACATCATCGGGCCGAAAATGCGACCCACGATAGAAGTGCCGAAGCGCTGAATGACAAACAAAATAGAAATAATAATCACGACAATAGGCACGGTCGGTACCTGCGGGTGACGAATGGCTAATCCCTCGATCGCAGAAGATATGGTAATGGCCGGCGTAATCATACCATCCGCCAACAACGTGCTCGCACCGATAATAGCCGGAATGATTAACCATTTTGCTTTCTTGCGCACCAAAGAATATAACGACAAAATGCCTCCCTCGCCCTTGTTATCTGCATTAAGCGTTATCCACACATATTTGATCGTGGTTTGCAATGTCAGTGTCCAGAAAACGCAGGATAAGCTGCCTAAAATAAGATCTTCCTGAATTGTGCCTTTGTTAAAAATAGCTTTAATAACGTAGAGGGGTGAGGTGCCGATATCACCAAAAATGATACCTAGACTAATCAATAAGCCAGCGAAGCTGAGCTTATGTGCATCGTGATGCTTATGGGTCTTCATTTGTAACTAATTATCGTGCAAAATTACAGTAAAATATGCGCCAATCATATATAAAAATATACACAACGAAGATTGTTGTTAAAAATTGTTAAAAGCGTAAATTTTTTTTAAAAAAGATATGCGACGTGATTGTAAAACAATTAACTTTGTGTAGGAAGGTTTAGATGTTGAAGGCTACGTGTGAATTTGTGAATTAATGCCAACTACCTACACTCAAGTTTTAATATTGTACGAAATAATGAAAGGAATAATGAAAAAAATAGCTTTTGTGGCCCTAGCAAGCGTATGTATGCTGCAAGCGGGACGAGCTATGCATTCAAATTCTGGAAATATTTCATTTGCTACAGTCGTTGCGCCGCATTTACCGGAAGAGGAAGCTGAAAAACTAATCAATAATGTGAAGGTTTTTTACAATCCTGTTGCCGAACAAATTACTGCGAACTTTAAATTGTCTAAGCAGGGTACCGTTGCGATAAAAGTGATGGATGCTTTGGGCAATGAGGTCTTAAACTTGATGAACGGACGCCTAGATGCGGGTGTACAAAACCTTTCCTTTGATGCCAACGGTAAACTAACAGCCGGTTTCTATTTTGTACGCGTATCTTCCGGCGCTGAAACAGTCGTAAAACGTGTTTCCGTAAGATAAGTTAGCTACGCTTCTTATATCCAGTATCCTAATAAATTTTCTTTTTGATCGATCTTATTGGTAATGCCACCGATTCAGTATACTGTACTATCTTTTCGCTCGCTTTCGTACCCACATATTCGCTAGTAAATATTTTATTGGAAGATTGGTACACCGACCTCTAATTAGATGATTTAATTTTTAATCCCAGAAGAATTATATCGTTATCGCTTGGTTCTGTTTTTAACATACAGCTCTGTCGCGGACGCATGGTTATACAGAATAGTGTGCTGTAAACAGTTTACTTTTTACTATCGAAATGGCCTAATGAATGCGCTAGGAAGCGGTTAAGCTATCCGCTTCATCTATCCAAAGTCCGTCGTTTTTAATGATATCAATCAACTCGTCTAAGGCGTTGGTTGCACTGACATTTTTCTTGACAACTTCTTTTCCGCGATATAGCGTAATCTTATCCGGTCCTGCACCGACGTAACCGTAATCTGCATCTGCCATTTCTCCGGGTCCATTTACGATACAACCCATGATCCCGATTTTTAATCCTTTGAGATGGCTCGTGCGGCTGCGAATCATTTGCGTAGTTTCTTGCAGGTCGAAGAGTGTACGGCCGCAACTTGGGCAAGAGATATATTCTGTTTTTGAAATACGCGAACGGGTAGCTTGTAAAATACCAAAAGCGATAGAAGCAAGCTTATCCATCGGTGTGGCCGGCGAGTCTATCCAAACGCCAGAACCTAAACCATCAACCAGTAAAGCTCCAAGATCGGTAGCAGCATACAGCTGGATTTTAGAAATAGGCTCTTCCGGATTCATCATATCGCCTACAGGACCTGAGAAATCAGCTGCCGCGTAAGAGCGTTTAATGATAACCGGATTTGCAATGCCCAACGTCTGCAAGTTGTTAAAAAACTGACGTTGATCGGCCATGCCATGTAGTTCGTCGGTTTCCAAAATAAACACGATCGTTTTGTCGGACTGAAACGCAGCAAAGCTATCACCTAGCAGGTCGCTGTTTTTTATACAAACCAGATTTAAAGACGCATCTTTGATCTCGGCCGCTTGAAACTCGGCTAATTGGTAAAGGGGATGTTTATTGGCTTTGTCTTCCAACAAAAGCCAGGTTGGATAATCGTAGATCACTTTCAGGTTGCCCGGCAATGTAAATGACGGAAGCTTATCGGCCAGGTAGACGAAGTCTACAGACTGATCGCCCATATGGTATTTGTCGTTGATGGCATCGTAGCGATAGCCAACAGCTTGCAAGATAAAGGGATCTTTTAAGTTTTCAGCTGAAATATCTACCACGACACGTGGCACAAGTGAGCCGCCGATAAACGCATTGACCTCTTGTGCTTCGTAAGCGGTCGTATTGGTATGACCGGCGATATTGATAATCTCACGTGAAGTTTCTTGTTCGGTAGCTTGCTTACGTCTGCTGTATCGGTTTACAAGTGCAATCGCAACAGGAGCTTCTTTCTCCGGTTCTTCGGTCAGCGAAACGCGTACGGTATCGCCAAGCCCGTCTTCCAACAATGTGCCGATACCAACGGCAGATTTTATCCGTCCATCTTCGCCGTCGCCGGCTTCGGTAACTCCTAAATGCAGCGGATAATTCATGTTTTCGGCCACCATCTTTTCAACGAGAAGTCGATAGGCGCGCACCATCACCTGCGGATTAGAAGACTTCATTGAAACCACTAAATTGTAAAAATTGAGGTCTTCACAAATGCGCATAAATTCAAGTGCCGACTCGACCATGCCTTCTGGTGTATCACCATAACGGCTCATGATACGGTCAGATAACGAACCATGATTGGTGCCAATACGCATGGCGGTGCCATATTCCTGACAAATTTTGACTAGCGGAGCAAATTTTTTGTAGATACGGTCCAGCTCCGCCTGGTAAGCACTGTCGGTATAATCAATTTGATCAAATTTCTTTTTATCGGCATAGTTGCCCGGATTGATACGCACTTTTTCAATAACACGTGCAGCTACCTCTGCCGCGTTGGGCGTAAAATGAATATCGGCGACCAGCGGGACACGGTATCCACGCGCCAGCAATCCTTTTTTAATCAAGGCCAGGTTTTCAGCTTCCTTAATACTCGGAGCTGTAATCCGAACATATTCACAACCGGCGTCTACCATGCGTATGGTTTGCTCGATAGAACCAACAGTGTCCATCGTATCCACCGTTGTCATACTTTGAATACGGATCGGGTTGTCACCGCCCATCGGAATATCACCAATCTGTACTTCTCGCGTAACATACCTGCTGTAAGTCGTCTTGGAGTTACAATATACTCCGGCTAATTGAATTGCGTCTTTCGTGTCCATGCGTAGCCACAAAGTTAGCTATTTTTTACATTAATAGCGGGTTATTGTAAATGTATTGGCTGCTCCATCAAGTTCTATTTCAAATTTATTGGCCGCCTCATTGTAGTTAGCCGTTTGTGCTACACCGTTCTTATTTTTCTCGAATCCTTCGAAGGAATTTTTAGAGAGTATCGAGCTGTATTTTATTTTCGCTGCCGCCTCTTTCGGAATGCTGAAATGTATTTTTGAAGCACCTGTGGCAATAGCAATCCTCGCGACTTCGGTTTTTGGCATGCCTAATTTTACGTCCATGTTGCTCGCGCCGGTATTAATGTCTAGATTTTTAAAGCGCAGCTTGGATAAATCGCCTTCGATGCTGGCGGCACCGTAATTAAATTCCAGATCCCATAGCTGATTTTGGTTGATTTGGATAAAGACTTTGCCAGTTTTTTTGCTATCATTGGTGGGTTTGGCATTGAGTTCGACCAGTTGCTTGCCTTCTTCAACACGCGAGCGAATATTCATACCCATATTTTCATTTTCACTATGCGCAGCGACTAGCTGCTGCGCGCTATCGGTGTTGATTTCGAATTTGCCTGCGCCACCATTAAACTCCAGCGAGGCCGATGTAGCGCTGCTGTCTGTCAATATTTCGACGCGGTTTGATAGCGGATCGTCATCATCCAGATTACCAATTTTAATATCCTTGTTATTCAACAGTTCGGACGTCCAATGACTAGCAGGAGCGGTTAGCCCTACATAAGTTATCCATCCTAGAAAAAGCACATTTGCACCAATCTTGATGTAATTGCCGTTTGCACGATTCTGCACCATGAGATTGATACCCACAATCACAATCAATAAAGGCCAATATTTCAGGGTCGCGATAAAATTGAAATCAATTACATCGATATTGTGAAACAAAAGGATCAATCCTATGAAGACGAACCATATGCCAGCGGTGATTTTATTTTCCATAATTTCTATTTCAAATGTAAATATATACCTCAAATCTATAAGATACTAATTTTTTACAAAACCAGTTTTAGGTTATATTGTTAATATCTTCGGTAAAAGAATGCATTAGGTCGGTGAATTTTCTTCCCTGCAAATGCGTATCTTGCGATAATGTTAATTTTAGCGTTTTTTATTCTATGATATTCCACCATTTTGGCGCGTATGTTTTGCTGTTACGGAAGGTTTTTAAAAAGCCTGAAAAATGGAAGATATACTTAAAAGAGATTTTTCACGAAATGAATGAAATAGGGTTGGGCTCGCTGGGTTTGATAGTGATCATCTCCACCTTTATTGGTGCCGTTATGACTTTGCAAATTGCATTCCAGTTGGTTTCAGATCTTATTCCGCCTACAGTAATTGGGCAAATCAACCGAGATTCCAATATTTTGGAACTTGGTCCGACCATATCAGCACTGGTTTTGATGGGTAAGGTGGGTTCTGCAATTTCTTCGCAAATCGGGTCAATGCGCGTTACCGAGCAGATCGATGCCTTAGAAATTATGGGTATTAACGCGCCCGGATATCTCATCTTGCCGAAAGTTTTGGCGGGTGTTATCATGGTTCCGGTGCTGGTTATCATCGCTATTTTCTGCGCCATCAGTGGCGGTTTAATGGGTGGTTCGCTTTCCGGTGCGGTCGCACCATCCGATTATATCCAAGGTATACAAGGCGGTTTTAATGGATTTACCGTAACGGTTGCTTTGGTCAAGGCTTTTTTCTTTGGCTTTATTATTACCACTGTGCCGGCTTATATGGGCTTCAACGTGCGCGGTGGTGCGCTAGAAGTGGGACAAGCAGGAACGAAAGCTGTCGTGATAGGCTGTATCTCGATTTTAGCTTCCGATTACATCATCACCGCATTGATGCTTTAAAAATATGATTGAAATTCAAAATATCAATAAATCTTTTGGCGATAACCACGTATTAAAAGGGATTGATGCCATTTTTGAACCCGGCAAAGTCAGTTTAATTATTGGTGGATCAGGATCGGGCAAAAGTACCTTGCTCAAATGTATTGTCGGTTTGCATGAGCCTGAGCAAGGCCAGGTGTTCTTCGATAAACAAGAATTCACCGGGATGGATTTTGAAGCACGCGTGCCCATTCGCCGTGAAATTGGTATGCTCTTCCAAAACTCGGCCTTGTTTGATTCGATGACGGTAGAACAAAATATTGTGTTTGCACTCGATATGTTTACTGATATGAGCAAACAGGAAAAAATCGATCGTGCTAATTTCTGCCTGGAGCGGGTAAACCTGAAAGATAAAAATAAGTTATATCCGGCCGAATTATCCGGAGGGATGAAAAAGCGGGTCGGTATAGCCCGTGCGATCAGTATGAATCCGAAATATTTATTTTGTGATGAACCCAATTCAGGACTTGATCCCGCTACATCGATCTTGATTGATGAACTTATTCAGGAGCTTACCGAGGAGTACCAATGTACAACCATTGTGGTAACCCACGATATGAATTCCGTTATGGGCATCGGTGAGTATATTTTATTCTTATACAAAGGTGAAAAATTCTGGGAAGGATCGAACGAGGAAATGTTACGTTCTGATGTGCAAGAACTGAATGATTTTGTGTTTGCGAGTCCGCTGATGAAGGCTGCACGATCAACAATTAAGTAGGTTGCAGATGGCTGATTTGATAAGTAGCGGTTAAGTTTATACTTTTGCATACTTGTTTATTTCCGCGATGCTATTTTGCACGTGGATTTTTTTAACTTTTGAATTTTAATTTTGGCTTCTACAACAAACATTCAACTGCTTACGCCTCAGCATTGGAAAGACTACGAATTAATAGATTGCGGTGATTTCGAGAAATTGGAACGATTTGGCGAATTGGTTTTGATACGTCCGGAGCCGCAAGCGGTGTGGCCGAAGATCTTGAGCGAAGCCGAATGGACTAAGCGACACGATATCCGATTCAAAGGACGATCGGCCACATCGGGCGAATGGCTGAAGAAGAATCCGAAAATCCAAGATAGATGGCACATCAGCTACAAGAATACAGATGTAGCGATCAAATTCCGACTAGGACTTACGTCGTTTAAGCACGTCGGTATTTTTCCAGAGCAGGCGGTCAATTGGGATTATATTTCCGAGTCAGTAAAATCGTTTAAAACGGCGCAGCCGAAGGTGTTGAACCTGTTTGCTTATACAGGAGGAGCATCGCTTATTGCAAAAGCTGCAGGAGCAGATACTACGCACGTTGACTCGATCAAACAGGTGGTTACCTGGGCCAATGAAAATCAAGAGATTTCGGGTATCGATAACATTCGTTGGGTGGTAGAAGATGCGTTAAAATTCGTGAAACGAGAACTGAAACGCGGGAATACATATAACGGGATTATCCTCGATCCGCCAGCATACGGACATGGGCCAAAAGGTGAAAAATGGAAATTGGAAGATCATATCATGGAGATGATGCGCGATGTGGTGCAGTTGCTCGACCCGGAAGAACATTTTCTCATTTTGAATACCTATTCACTAGGCTTTTCCTCAGTTATCGTCGAAAACTTGATTAAAACTGCCTATCCAAAAGTTGAAAACCTCGAAATTGGCGAGTTATATTTACAAGCTACAGCAGGTATCAAGTTACCTTTAGGTGTGTTTGGTAAGTTCCGAAAAATAAAAAAGTAGTATATTTTAACCACCATGCAAATCGGGATTTTCACGTCTTTCCAGACTTGAAAATCCCGATTTTTTGTTGGTTTTTATAAAAGCTGATACTTATGAGGAACACACACTCGCTTTCTGGGTACATATCCCGCCAGCAAGAGAGCCGGGTTTTCTGTTTCCGCTAAAAAGTTTTGATAGATTAAGAAACCAGATGCAGGCGTTTCAACTTGTCTTCAAAGCTTTCTAACGAGCTGAGAAAGGTGCGAATATTGGAAAAGCCAAAAGTTTTTAACGATGGATTGATCTTCTTATAATATTGTATGCCATCAAGGAGCTGGTTGCTGAACTTCTCAACGAAACGTTCTTTCTTGGCGTCTTGGGCTATCTCTTCGATATACCTGCTCAGATAATCTACATAAAGTTGTAGTTCGTTGATAAACAAGTTTGGCCTGTTCAGTAGCGTTATCGGCACACGGCCGTAGATGTGATCTACCATTTGCTGGAGCGAATAGATACCTTTAAAGAAAAGCGTGTTTGGCCCTGGACAAATAGCGACAGCTTTGTTTTCTTTCGGTTTGCCGATATCGTAAGCCAGGTAGGCCGATGCGGCGAGCCCCTCACAAAGGCAGGTTTTTTCTGTAATCTTCGCATATTGTTCTTGAAAGTCTTCTGCAGAAAGTTGCTGTGCTTCCAACGCATTGATTTTAGCATGTTGATACACACGCGATGCGGTACAAACCGGCTCTTTGGTAAATTCGGTATTGGAGACTAGATACTTTTTTGTGCAGGCGTATCCCGGTCGGCCACGTGCTATGCGAGCCAGTCGGTCATTTTCTGCCGTACTGTTCCGAAAATTATTAAACGGCACACCAAGCGGCGAAGCATTGCTCAGGTAGAAATCGCCAGGCTCGGCATTGGCGAGAGCACTCACCGTTTCTTGATCAACGGTGGTGGCTTCAGGTACGAGCAAGAATGGTGAGCCCCAACCCGCACTGTCAAAGCCGTAATACGCTAAAAGAAACGTTTGCTCGGCAGCGGTGCCGATGCCGCCTTGCACGGTAAATTTGATCGGCAGATCGCTGACAATTGTCTGGTTTTTTGCCTGTAAGGCGGTGTTATATATATTGCGTAACTCTACAAGCAGACTTTCTTTTTTTTGTTTAAACTCTTCCAATATAGGGCCTAAAAGGAAACCATCCGTAGCAAATGCATGACCGCCGCAATTAAGTCCCGATTCTACACGAAACTCGGATACCCAAATAGCTTTTTTTGCCAAATATTTGGCCTGAATCTGCGCTGATCGATAATCAGACACTTTGAGGATAATCTTTTTCTGCAATTTGCCAAACGTATCTGGAAGAAAGGCCGGCAATTCGCTGATATAATTGTATAAGCGAGGATTCATGCCTGCGGAGAGCACAACGGATGAGTTGAGTGTGGATTGTGCAAAGCCTCGCAAGGCCGCCGAAGCGTCCGAATATTGTTCTTCCAGAAGATGACCTTTTCGATCGGTATTAAGCTTGTCCACTTTAGACATGATGTTGACGTCGATGTCTCCAGCTGTCACGCTATCTTTCAAGATCCGCTGCTGTACGTCGCGCGCTTCGCCGCCAGGCATGGATAACATCTCTCGGTAGGCGATACGACTTTGGTGCGTGTCGGGCAGCATCTCGAAATATTTACGCAATTCACTCTCCTCATCAAATGATTGTGATTTGATGTGATCGATTTGCTGATTGACCAGCTCGTTTACCAAATTAAGGTAGGCCGTGATGCGCTTTGCGCGATAATCGTTTTCTTTTTTTGGTATAGCGAAAAAAGGGAGGTTATTTTTGTGTGCGTGGTATTCTCTGACCCGCTCAATAAGCTCGTCATCGACGATAGAAAGCACCGAGTTGATGCCAAATCGAGCCACTTTTAAAGGCGAATCTATGGAGAAGGACAATCCTAATACCGGTATGTGAAATGCGTGTTTCATATGAAATGGAATGTAACACGAAATACGGCAAATTCAAGCGATCATAAAATAATGGCGCCCTTCGTAAAAAATGATCTCGATCATTTAATCCATAAGCTTCGCTTATTCGAAAACAATGGTCTTGTTGCCTTGGCGCATCACACGATCTTCCATAAGGAGCTGTATAGCCTGACTCAAAACCGCTTTTTCAATTTCTTTTCCGGCGATAACCAAATTAGGAACATCGTAATTGTGGTTGATCGATTTTGTGCGTTGCACGATAATCGGTCCCTCATCCAGATCGTTGGTCACGAAATGTGCGGTAGCACCAATGATCTTCACGCCACGTTTGTGTGCTTGTCGGTACGGATTGGCACCAATAAATGCGGGTAAAAACGAGTGGTGAATATTGATCAGCTTATTTTCGAAACGTGCAACGAAGGTAGGGGAAAGGATGCGCATAAATTTCGCCAGTACGATATAATCTGGTTGGTAGGGCGTAATCAAGCTGGCCAACTCTTCTTCAAACTGTTCCTTAGACTTGTTTTCATGCGAGACAAGATGGTAAGGAATGTCGAATTTCTCCGTAAAATCTTGGAGGATGTCGTAATTGCCGATCACAGCGGTGACATCAGCATTCAAGGTTTGGAAAAAATGGCGAACCAGGATATCTGCCAGGCAGTGGTGCTCTTTTGTGACAAGCACAACCAATTTCTTTTTGCGGTCAGGATTGATAGTCACCAATGCTTGTGCTGGTAGGCTTTGGAGCAGGTCTTCTTGCAAGGCTAAAACTGCCGCAGGAACACCACTGCACACCACGCGTAAAAAGAATTTGCGATTTTCTTCGTCGACAAATTCGCGCATGGTGACAATATTAAGCTCATGCTTGGCGATAACTTGTGCTATACAGGCAACAAGGCCTACAGCATCTTGGCATTGAATAAGGATTAAGGTTTGGTTGTGCATGGTGTATTTTGATCGTGTAATACTGCTGTTGCCTGTTAGGAGGCAGCAGCAGCTTTAGCAAGTTCTTCTTCCAGATCAACTTCAATACGCAGGTTTTCCACGATGTGCCGTTGGCGCTCTGGCGTGTTTTTTCCCATATAGTATTCCATCAGTTGCGGAAGTTTATTTTCTTTGGAAAGGATCACAGGGTCTAAGCGAATATCTTTGCCAATGAATAAACCAAATTCTGAAGGCGATATCTCGCCGAGACCTTTAAACCGGGTAATTTCTGGTTTACTACCGAGCTTGGCGATAGCGCGCTGGCGTTCTTCGTCAGAATAACAGTAGATCGTTTCTTTTTTGTTGCGCACCCGGAAAAGTGGCGTTTGCAGGATCGAAACATGGCCTGCTTTAACCAGGTCAGGAAAAAACTGTAGAAAGAATGTTAATAGAAGCAGGCGAATGTGCATGCCATCCACGTCGGCATCGGTAGCAACGACAATATTATTGTAGCGTAAGCCGTCTAAGCCATCCTCGATATTCAAGGCATGCTGCAGCAGGTTAAATTCTTCGTTCTCATACACGATCTTTTTGGACATGCCGTAGGAGTTTAGTGGCTTTCCTTTTAAGCTAAAGACCGCTTGCGTCTGCACATCCCGCGATTTGGTGATCGATCCGCTGGCCGAGTCACCCTCGGTGATAAATAGCGTCGTTTCCTGGTTTCGCTCATTCTTATCGTTGAAATGTACTTTACAGTCGCGCAATTTGCGGTTGTGTAAGGATGCTTTTTTTGCACGCTCATTAGCGAGCTTTTTTATGCCGGCAATGTCTTTGCGTTCGCGCTCCGATTGTAAAATACGCTTCAAAAGAGCATCAGCTGTCGCCGGGTTTTTATGCAAATAATCATCAAGCGCCTTTTTAATAAAGTCGTTGATAAATGTACGTACCGTCGGACCATCAGGACCTATGCTTTGCGAACCTAATTTTGTTTTCGTTTGCGACTCGAAAACCGGTTCCTGTACTTTGATTGCTATTGCACCGATAATCGACGAACGGATATCTGACGCGTCGAACTCTTTTTTGTAAAATTCACGAATAGTTTTTACCAGCGCCTCACGGAAAGATGCTTGATGGGTACCTCCCTGCGTGGTGTGTTGGCCGTTGACAAACGAATAATATTCCTCGCCATATTGCTGTCCGTGCGTCAAGGCTATTTCGATATCTTCACCCTTGAGGTGAACTATCGGGTAGCGCATAGACTCGGTGTCGATATTCCTTTCTAAAAGATCTTTCAGCCCGTTTTCGGAGATAAATTTCTGACCATTAAAATTAACGGTCAATCCTGAATTCAGAAATACGTAATTCCAGATCATATTTTCCACAAATTCCATCCGGAATTTATAATTGCGGAAAATAGATTCGTCGGGGTAGAAGCTTGTTGCTGTGCCGTTACGCTGTGACGTATCTTTCTGTTCGTCACTAACAATTTCTCCACAGCTAAATTGAGCGATTCGCGTTACACCTTGTCGGTAAGATTGGACAATGAATTGGCTAGACAGCGCATTTACCGCCTTTGTACCGACGCCGTTTAGTCCGACCGATTTCTGAAAAGCTTTGCTGTCATACTTTCCGCCCGTGTTGATTTTGGATACGACGTCGACCACTGACCCGATCGGAATACCGCGGCCATAATCGCGCACGGCGACTTTATTTTCGTGCACGGTGATATCGATGGTTTTACCGGCGCCCATCACAAATTCATCAATGGAGTTGTCGACAATTTCCTTTAATAATACATAAATCCCATCGTCATAGGCTGAACCGTCACCCAGTTTCCCGATATACATACCCGGGCGTAGGCGAATGTGTTCTTTCCAATCTAAGGACCGTATACTGTCTTCGTTATATGTCGTCATGCAGTTTTATGCTAGTTTTTCTTCGTGAACAAAAATATAAAAAAAAGCAACACCCTGTTTGTACTCGATAACGATGAGCTCGCTGAAAGCCGATATTTTTTTGATAAAAAACGATATATCGGTACAATTTTTTCTAGTTAAATGGTCTTTTACTTATTTTTAACAAAAGCCGTTATTTTTTTATGGAGCAAGAACAGGAAGAAAAGTATAAGCTAGGAACACCGGAAGCCTGGGTAACACCGATCTCGGATGCGCAACTGCGTTCGTGGATAGTGGAAAGCGATTTTTCGCAGCAACAATATGACGATGGGAAAGATTATTGTTATTTCCTTCGCAAAATAGAATATACCGATGATACGCAAAATGCCGAGTACAATTGTATGGCCTATAGCGTGCAACAGCCAGGCACTTTGGAATTTGCTTCGGTAAATGAGTTTGTTTTGTACAACGCCGAACATATCGTCTTTCACCGCATTGCGGTACTGCGTGATGGCGAATTGATCGATAAACTGCCTGATGCTCGATTTAAAGTCCTGGATAATGAAAACCAAAGCATCGAAGGTGTAATTAACAGCTCGAAAAAGGTAAACGTGAGTATCAAAGATGTGCGGCTCCACGATATCTTGATTGTGGAAGATACACGAATCGTGCTATTTACGGAAAAGGATTTTCTACGAAAAGAACTGACGAAGTATATTTGGTTTAGTCCAGATGTGTATTGGGCTTACGGCCAATATGAGTTTGATTTTATCAATAAGCGGCGTAATCCTGTCGTCTATAAAAAGCAGTATTTTAGAGACGCCGAAGGCGAGTTGCTGCCCGTCGACGAAGGTGAAATTGCGCCCGGAGAAACGTTTTCTTTACGATTGAAGAATTACTTAAATCCAGTGGATGCTAGTCGCGAGGTTTTTCCCTTTATCGATTTTGTCACCAAGCATAGTTACGAAGAATTGATGGGCTTCGTGTATCCATATTACGATTCTGCGCTTAACGCGAAGCAGCTTGGCGAGTATGCGCCCGATTTGGTAACAAAACTTGATAACCTGGGCGATGATATCGATGCAAAAATTCAGTTTGCCATCGAATATGTGCAAAATAACGTACGATATATCTACAATGAAGAGGAAATGCATGGACATAAGCCGCAAGATCCTTGGGTAACATTTGAATTTAAGCAAGGCGATTGCAAGGCCAAAACGGTTTTGTTGAAATGTGTTTTAGATTACCTCGGTGTTGATTCTGCTATCGTATTGGTAAATTATAGCGCAGACTTTTATCTCAAAAATTACCTGCCATCGTTATTCAACTTCAACCATGTCATCCTCAAAATAGAACATCAGGAGAATACCTATTTTGTTGATGCGACGTATCGGGATGAATACGGCACCCTGGAGAATCGATCGTTTATCAGTTTTCTCCACTACCTGGAATTGAAACCGAACAGCAGCTTGCAACAGCGGCCAGCATATACATATCCCGACTTTGCAATTTATGACGAAATTTTATTTGACGTTAAAAACGATATCGGAACGATTAAGCTGAAGACGACCTACCGCTTCGGGCGGGCGAATGCTATGCGTCGCTACTTTAAAAACACCAATAAAAAGGCTATTATCGATTCTACGAACAATTTTGTGTTTAGCTGCCTTGATTTTGTAGAAGGCGAAAACGTCAATGACAAGCGGCAAATCTTTAAAGATGCGACGATAGCGGTAGTACGGGATGATAAGGTAGATAATGTATATGTCACGGAATATAGCGCGACAATAGACAATCCTTACTTTGTGGCTAGCGATGGTCGTAAATACCTCAAGTTTTACGACGCGAATATTGTGAAGCAAAATTTGAAAGAATACGTGCAGAAGGATGTGAGCTATTGGCAAGTATTCGATTCGGAAAAATACCAAATCACCATTCGATCAGACAAGCCCATAGAGTTGCAGGACGAATTTACCAATAAGGAGATGAATGCGGATTACGAGCTTTTTAAGTATAGCTTGAAGAAAAAAGTAGATAAGTTTGGTGCGACGGCTGATATTGAATTTATTCCGTTAAGCAATGTTGACGTGCCGGTGGCTGATATTCCGGATTTGCGCGATAAATATACGGCTGTAGGGCGAAGTGCTTATGGTTTGGGTGTTGCTCTTGCTAAGCCCACCTTTATCGATTCATTAAAATCGCTCTTCGGGAAGAAGTAAAAAAGGAAGCAAGCTTCCTTTTTTACTTCTTAAAAAATTATCTTCCGAAATCATCTTGTACGCGAACGATATCGCTCTCATCGGATGGATTTTCGGTATCGGTATGTTGCCAGATTTCGGCTACTACACCGTACGCTTCTAAACCAATCAAGCGGTGTCTTTCACCTTGTGACAGGCGAATAAATTCACCTTCTGTTAGTCTTTTTAATTCGTTTTCTTCGTCAGTCGCGCTCGTTACCACACCCACTTCACCTTGCGTTACACGCCAGATTTCAGCACGACGGTGATGATATTGCCAAGAGAGACGCTTGTTTGGCGCTACGATAAGGATTTTTGGGCTTAGTTTACCCGAGATTTTTAAATCCTGTACGTCTAATCCGTCAAAATATTGATCGGCAAATTTTTGCGCTTGATCTTCATTTATTACAAAAAATCCACCCCAAGGTCTAGTTTGATCTACATTAGCTATCTCAAAGCCCTGCGCTTTTAACTTTTCTTCAATTTGGCTAAATAATTCGCCTTTATCAATGTTTTCTGCCATGTTTTAAGTATTTGCTGTGAAGTTAGCTGTTTTCTAAACATACACCAAAAAAAAGCAATTTTAGTAGGTATACAGCCGTGTTTTATTGAAATATTACTGTTTTCCATCGTTGGTGTTAGCTTTTTTGGGCGGGGCGACCTGGTGAAGCTTCGTTCCAAGACCTTGTTTCCCTGGAGATATTCTTATCTTTGTGTTTTACCAATCAACAAAAGGAATATTCATGGGACAACCAAAAGTTGACGAACAAAATATGGCCTTCATGCAGGCAGTTTCCTTTGTCAATCAAACAAACCAACATTTGTTTTTGACAGGAAAGGCCGGTACAGGAAAAACCACTTTTTTAAAATATATACGGGAAAACTCCTACAAGAAAATGGCGATTACCGCACCGACGGGCGTAGCGGCAATGAACGCTGGGGGGACAACTTTGCACGCGCTATTTTGGTTGCCTTTCGGTGTTTTTATCGAAGATTACACGCTTAAATGGGACGAGCAGGATAGCCATATTTACAATAAGAGTCGACTGTTTTCCACGATCAAGCTCACCAAACAGCGGCGTGCAATCCTGCAGGAGCTTGAGCTGTTGGTTATTGATGAAGTATCGATGGTGCGGGCCGACACGCTAGACGCAATTGATATTATTTTAAAATCCGTGCGTCGTGATATGCGTCCTTTCGGCGGCGTACAAATGCTGTTTATTGGCGATCTGTATCAGTTGCCGCCGGTGGTGCGCGAGCATGAGTGGCAGGTGTTGCGTGAGCACTACAGCAGTCCGTTCTTTTTTGATGCAAAAGTTTTGCGTGATCATCCTCCGGTGCTGTTGGAGCTGAGTAAAATTTATCGGCAAAACGATAGTGATTTTATCGGGCTGCTAAATAATATACGTAATAATAAATGTACGCCAGAAGATTTAAATTACCTGAATGCGCATTATAAGGAAAATTTTTCGCCGAAGGATGGCGAGCAGTACATCACGCTGACCTCGCACAATAAGCTTGCCGAGGCGATCAACCACGATCAATTGGTCAAGCTGAACGGAACCATGCACAACGTAAAGGCCGTCGTGAAAGATGAGTTTCAACAATCTTCTTTTCCTGCCGAGGAAATCTTGCCGCTTAAGCTTGGCGCTCAGGTGATGTTTATCAAAAATGATAGCGGAGAAGACCGTAAGTTTTTTAACGGCAAGATCGGTACGGTTAAAGAGCTGAACCTTGATCGGCATCAGGTCGTGGTGAGTTTTGAAGATGGCTCAGATGATGTGACGGTGCGCCGTGAAACCTGGGAAAATATACGCTACAAATACAATAAAGGCGAAGATAAGATCGAAGAGGAAGTGATGGGCACGTTTTCTCAGTTTCCCTTGCGTTTGGCCTGGGCCATTACGATTCACAAAAGCCAGGGTCTTACGTTTGATCGCGCCGTAATTGATGCGGGTACATCATTTGCTGCCGGACAAGTGTATGTTGCGCTCAGTAGGCTCACTGGTTTAGACGGCTTGGTGCTGAAATCTAAAATTCCGCAACATTCTATACGAACCGACTTTCAGGTGGTCGATTTTATGCAACGTATGCATTCGGGCGACGAAGTGAATGAGATTTTAGCACGGTGCCAACGCCATTACCTCGGTCAAATTCTGTTACAGAGTTTCCGTTGGTCGCATTTAGTGGAAGGCGTTGCCGAATTGAGTGCATCCTTTGAAAAACGTAATGTTGATAGTAAAGAAGCGGCGCAAGCGTATTTGCAAGCTATGCTAGATGCGCTGCGCGAACAGGAGCGGGTGGCGAACAAGTTTATGACGCAACTGTATACGCTGCTGCGCGACAAAGATACATTAGATTACAACCAGATTTGCCAGCGTACCAAGTCGGCTGTCGATTGGTTTATGCCAAGATTTAACGATCAGATACTATTGGCCACGCAAGAGCACATCGAAGCCTGGAAAATAAAAAAACGTACTAAAAAATATGTAGAAGAGCTGCGCTCACTACTGCTGGATTTCCGTCGTAAAAAAGAGCAACTGAGTCATTGCCTTACGATAGCGGATATCCTGACCCAAGAGGGTGATCTTTCGCAGGTCGTCAATCAGATCAACCAACAAGCAAAAACGACAGACAGTACGGTTAAAGCTGCCGACGACGAAGATGCGGTAAAAGATACGAAAGCGATATCGCTGGATATGTTTTTGGATGGTTTCAGCATTGAGGATATCGCCAAAAAACGCGATATGGTAAAAGGAACGATTTACGGACACTTGATTAATTATGTTGGTCAGGAAGTAGAAGCTACGGATTTGATTGCGCAGGAAAAACTAGACAAAATCCTGCAAGTTATCCGCGAAAATCCCGAAAAGTCTTCTTCAGAATTGAAAATGATTTTAGGTGCAGATTTCGATTATCCAGATATCAAAATAGGACAAAAAGTGTTAGAACTGGCTGTTTAATAATATTTATTTGCTTTTTTAGAATTGATCTAAAAAAGCTTTTCCACAGCGTCCTGTTTTATACATATAAAATCCTATCTTTGAATCCTTTTAGGGAGCTAATGGAAGAAAATAAGGGAGGTCGCCGCAAAAACAACTGGTTAGTGTTTACCGGAATGCCCATTCAAATGGGCGTGACGATTTATGTTTTTTATCGCCTGGGAGCTTGGCTGGATACCCGTTACGCGGTAGAAGGTGGCTGGTGGATGAAGGGATTAACCATGTTGGGCGTGGTGCTATCCATGTACCAATTTATACGACAAGTAAATTATCTGAATAAGAATGAGTAAGTACGTGAAGTTAGGCGTGATCCTATTGGTATTGGCGGGGTTAGGATTCGCTATACATGGCTTGGTTTTAAGCGGGTTTGGACTAGAACATTATTGGTCAGAGACAAGCTACACGTTATGGGGTTTGTATGCATTCGGCGCGATTGCCTCTCTATTGATCGCCGTATTGATGTTTCTTACCGATTTTGCCCTACCAAAGTATATCAGTTTTGTGTTTCTGGGATGTATTCTGTTGAAGGCCATTGCTAGCTATTTATTTATTCAAAACGGCCTTAATTTGTTTGAAAACGACTTTATAGAATTGAACTTTTTAGTGACGTTTTTTATCTTTTTATTGTATGATATTTACGTAGCTTATCTACTTGTAAATCAGGGTGTAAAGATTGTTGAAAAGTAATTTTATAAAATGTTCTAACAAATGTTAACAAATGCCAAATAAAGTTGTATTTTTGCGCAAAATTTTTTATCATTCAATAGTCAATCGAAAATGGTGAATCTTAAGAGAGCACTTTTATTATTTGCAGTAATCTTCTTCGCAGTAGCGCCTTTCGGCAGCCTGCAAGCCGCTGAAGAAACGCACGATGCACATGCGGGACATGGCGAACAGCCAAAGACGCAAGCGGAAGAAATTCAGGAGTATAGTCAGCATCACTTGCTTGACGATCATTATTTTTCTTTGTTTACTGATAAGAAGTCTGGGAAACATTACGGTTTTCCATTGCCTGTCATTTTGATCGATGGCGGATTGAAAGTATTTTCTTCTGCGGCTTTTCACCATGGTGAGTCGGTGGTAGAAAAAGACGGTCAGTTTTATGTTTTGCACCATAGTAAAATCTACAAAACAGATGCGCAAGGCACGTTGACTTATGATGAGCATCATCACCCAACCAATGCACAACCTTTGGATTTTTCGATTACCAAAAACGTGGTTGGATTATTTTTAGCGACAGCGCTGTTGTTTTGGGGATTCCTAAGCTTAGCGAAAACGTATAAAAAAGGACCAAACACGCTTCCTAAAGGTATGGGCCGTGCCCTGGAGCCTTTGGTTTTATATGTGCGTGACGAAATGGCTGTGCCTAATATTGGTCACCGTTACAAAGAGTTTATGCCGTACTTGTTGTCGGTGTTTTTCCTGATTTTCGTTTTAAACTTGTTGGGCTTAACACCACTAGGTTTTAACGTTACGGGAAATATCACGGTAACACTGTGTTTAGCATTGTTCACCTTTTTGATTACCAATTTTAAAGGAAATAAAGACTATTGGAAACATATTTTTTGGATGCCGGGCGTACCAGTACCATTTAAGTTTGTATTAGCGCCAATCGAGGTGTTAGGTATGTTTACAAAGCCATTCTCGTTGATGCTTCGTTTGTTTGCCAACATTACGGCAGGACACGCGGTGGTCATGGGATTGATCGCGATTGTTTATTTATTCCAACAGCAGCTGACTGTTCCAGGTAGTATCGGTGTGTCAATGGTATTGACATTGATCCTTACCTTCTTGGAATTGTTGGTAGCATTTTTACAGGCGTTTATTTTCACCATGCTTTCTTCCTTATTTATCGGAATGGCGGTTGAAGAGCACGCCCATCATTAATCGAATTTTTTGTTAAATTTTATATTATAAATTAATTACTATGTACAACTTAATTGGAGCAGGTTTAATCGTAATCGGTGCAGGTTTAGGTTTAGGTAAAATCGGTGGTTCTGCAATGGAAGCTATCGCTCGTCAACCAGAAGCAGCATCTAAAATTCAAACTGCTATGATCATCATTGGTGCCCTAGTAGAAGGTTTAGCATTCGGTGCTTTAATCTTAGGTAAATAATCCAATGTACCGTACAAGGCACCGTTTGCAACGGTTGGTTGCAAGCGGTGCTTTTTTAAACAACAAAAAATAAAACATTATATTTTAGACTATATACAATGGATGCATTAATTAATCAGTTTTCGTATGGTTTGTTCTTTTGGCAAATTATCATTTTATTGATCGTCATCTTTATCTTGGGTAAGTTTGCATGGAAGCCTATCGTTAATGCTTTAGAAGAGCGTGAAAAAGGTATTTCTGATGCACTGGCTTCTGCGGAGAAGGCAAAATTAGAGATGGCACGCTTAACCAACGAAAATGAGCAATTGTTAAAAGAAGCACGTGCAGAGCGTGACGAGATCTTAAAACAAGCAAAAGAGCTTAAAGATAAAATCGTTGCGGATGCTAAGCACGAAGCGCAAGAGTCTAGCAAAAAGATTTTAGAGCAGGCGAAAAGAGAAATCGAAGAGCAGAAGAACCTGGCTTTGGCGGAGGTTAAAAACCAAGTATCTTCTCTATCTTTGGATATCGCACGTAAAGTGTTAACAAAAGAATTTGAAGACCAAGGCAAGCAAGAGTCATTTGTAGCTGGTTTGTTGAAGGATGTTAAATTAAACTAAGATTGAAAAGCAGGCAGGCTTTTTTATTTTTTACTTTTTTTATTTTTTAATTTAATAACATGTCGATTTTTACAGTTGCTTCCCGATACGCAAAATCACTTCTTGAACTCGCTCAGGAGCAAGGTCAGTTGGATGCGGTGAAGAAGGATCTCGAGCAGATCATTGCGGTGTTGAAAGCCAATAACGAAATTCAAGCTGTTCTTAAAAACCCGATCATCAGCCACGATAAAAAGCGTAGTATTTTGCTTGCGCTGTTTGATGGGAAAGCTAATCCGCTAATCATTTCGTTTTTTACGATTTTGGTTAATAAAGGACGTGCCGATATTTTGATCGATATTGCACAAGCCTTCGTACGGGAGTACAATCAGGTTAAAGGCATTGTCAACGCAACGGTGCTATCGGCTACGGCGCTGTCTGAGGAAAACCTTAACGAACTTCAAGCAAAGATCGCCCAAGAAATTGGTGCGCAAGTATTGCTTAGCAACAAAGTGGATGCATCGGTAATCGGTGGATTTGTACTGCGTGTTGGCGACAAGCAAATAGATGCTAGTATCGCTGGAAAATTGCAGAAATTGGAAAAATATTTTGTAAGTCAGGGCGTTTAATCGTCGCTGACTTCTTGGATAAAAATAAAATCAAAAACCCCTTATACTAATAACAATGATAGAGGTAAGACCAGATGAAGTATCGGCAATTCTTAGAGAGCAATTGTCGGGCTTTAAATCAGAAGCCGAACTCGAGGAAGTGGGTACCGTACTTACTGTGGGTGACGGTATTGCTCGTATTTACGGCTTAACTAAAGTTCAGTCCGGTGAGTTGGTTGAATTTGATAATGGATTAGAAGGTATCGTTCTGAACTTGGAAGAAGACAACGCCGGTGTTGTACTTTTAGGACCTTCAGACGAGATCAAAGAAGGTGATACCGTAAAACGTACAAAACGTATTGCATCTATTAAAGTAGGTGAAGGTATGTTGGGTCGTGTGGTAAACACGTTGGGTCAGCCTATCGATGGTAAAGGTCCGATTGCAGGTGAAACGTATGAAATGCCTATCGAGCGTAAAGCGCCAGGTGTTATCTATCGTCAGCCAGTGACAGAGCCGTTACAAACCGGTATCAAAGCGATTGACGCGATGATTCCAGTTGGCCGTGGCCAACGTGAGTTGGTGATCGGTGACCGTCAAACCGGTAAAACAGCGGTTTGTATTGACACGATCTTAAATCAAAAAGAATTTTACGATGCAGGTCAACCTGTATTCTGTATATATGTAGCTATCGGTCAGAAAAACTCGACGGTAGCCAATATCGTGCGTGTATTGGAAGAGAAAGGTGCGTTGGCGTATACGGTAGTGGTTGCTGCTTCGGCGTCTGATCCGGCTCCTTTACAATTCTACGCACCAATGTCTGGTGCTGCTATTGGTGAGTTTTTCCGTGATACAGGTCGTCCAGCGTTGATCGTTTATGATGACTTGTCGAAACAAGCGGTAGCTTACCGCGAAGTGTCGCTTTTATTACGCCGCCCACCGGGACGTGAAGCCTATCCTGGAGACGTTTTCTATCTTCACTCGCGTTTGTTAGAAAGAGCTGCAAAAATCAACTCTTCTGATGCAATCGCGCGCAACATGAACGATCTTCCAGAATCTATCAAGCATTTGGTAAAAGGTGGTGGTTCATTAACCGCTCTTCCAATTATCGAAACGCAAGCGGGTGACGTTTCTGCTTATATTCCAACGAACGTAATCTCGATCACAGATGGTCAGATTTTCTTGGAATCTAACTTGTTCAACGCTGGTATCCGTCCGGCAATCAACGTAGGTATCTCGGTATCTCGTGTAGGAGGTAACGCGCAGATCAAGTCAATGAAGAAAGTATCCGGTACGTTGAAATTAGATCAAGCACAGTTCCGCGAGTTGGAAGCTTTTGCGAAGTTCGGATCAGACCTTGATGCTGCTACTAAAGCCGTATTGGATAAAGGTATCCGTAACGTAGAAATCTTGAAACAAGGACAATATTCACCAGTATCTGTAGAAAAGCAAGTAGCGATTATCTATGCCGGAACGAAAGGTTTATTCCGTTCAGTACCGGTGAAAAGTGTACGTCAATTTGAAGAAGAATATTTGACACAATTGGAGCAACGTCATCCTGAAGTTTTAGCCGGTTTGAAAGCAGGTAAATTTAGCGATGAATTGACAGATGTGTTGGATAAAGTAGCTAAAGAATTAGCAGCAAAATATTAATCGCATAGGGTTATTGTGCATGGCCTATTACGATAGACCATGTACATAATTCCATACGCAATCTAAGCTAGTATATGGCAAATTTAAAAGAAGTAAGAAACCGGATTAGCTCGGTAAGCTCGACGCAACAGATCACAAAAGCCATGAAGATGGTGGCTGCCGCGAAGTTGAAGCGTGCGACAAATGCTATTGTACAATTACGTCCTTATGCCAATAAGCTAAGAGATATTTTAGCACAAGTTTCTGCTTCTGTTGAGGGTAATGATTCTCCGTACACGCAAGATCGTATTCCGACGAAAGTGTTGGTCATCGTACTTACATCAAACAGAGGGTTGGCCGGTGCATTTAATGCGAATGCTATCAAAGCAGCCAATAACTTGATCTTTAGTAAATATGCAGAGCAACACGCTCGCGGTAACCTGAGCATTATCGCTATCGGTAAACGCGGACATGATTTCTTTCAGAAACGTGGTTTCAATGTGATCGGCAACTACAACGATTTATACAGTGATCTTAACTTCCTAAATGTTTCTCAGGTAACGGAGTACGTGATGGAGGAGTTTAAAGCTGGAAATATCGATCGTGTGGAAGTGGTTTACAACGAGTTTCGTAATGCTGCCGTACAGGTTTTGACAGCAGAGCAATTGTTACCACTTCTTTCGCAGGAAAAAGAAGAGTCTGCAAAACTTGCAACAGAAGTTGACTATATCATCGAACCTTCAAAAGAGAAAATCATTGAAGAATTGATTCCCAAAGCTATCAAAACGCAATTATTTAAGGCGGTTTTAGACTCTAATGCGTCAGAGCATGGAGCGCGTATGACAGCAATGGATAAAGCAACAGAAAATGCAGGCGATATGCTAAAGTCGTTGAAACTTTCATACAACCAAGCCCGTCAGGCAGCAATCACCACAGAGTTAACGGAAATCGTATCTGGAGCCGCTGCCTTATCTAACGGATAGGTTCGTAAAATATTGAAAAATAAGAAGAGGGAAGCGTTAAGTTTCCCTCTTTTCGTTTGTATACTATCCCGATCTAATTCATTTTAATTCAAGTCTTACAACGTAAGTATTGTTGTTGCTGTTGTTTTAATTATAAAAACAATCAATAAAGTTTGTTTATTATTGTTTAAGTAATTAAATTTACGTATCAATTATACGAATTATGCTCATCAGGATACTTATACTCGCGTGTGTATCGTTTCGACTGCACGCGCAAGAGTTTTCGCCTGCGCCCTTTTTGGGTATGGGAAAAGCTGCATTAGCACAAGAAGGGATTTTCACGTTGCAAGACAATCCTAGTGGTATTTCCAATATCCAGCAGGCAACCGTGGCATCTGCTTATCAACAGCACTTCGGTTCGGTAGGTATCGCAACACAGGCGCTGTATATCGCGCTGCCCTTGTTTAACCAAACGTCACTTGGCACTACGCTCGTCAATTACGGCATTTTTGAAGTAACGAGTCTGCTTCGCGGTGGTTTATCTTTTGTGCGTGGCTTTGGCGCACATTTTTCCGCCGCGGTTACCGTAAACTATCACCAATACGTCGTACAACAATATGAATCAGACAGGCGCTACAGTGCTGATCTTGGATTTCAATATGCCTTCAGCCCTGCGCTTACGCTCGGCGCATTTTGGCGGAATATTGGCCAGGCCAGTTTTTCAACCTATATTGACCAACGTATACCTACGGAAGCCGGTTTAGGATTGCGTACGCTTTTGGGAAAAGAAGTGGATATCGCCGCAGATATTTGGTACGAATCCAACGGACAGATCACCTACAAGACCGGAATCGCTTACCACCTGCACCCGCGTTTCGTGCTTCGTGGCGGTGTATCGTCCGATCCGGTTGCTTTCAGTTGTGGATTCGGTATCCGAATGGAAAAATGGCATATGGATATGGCATCTTCTTTTCATCCGGTTTTAGGTTCTTCCCCGCAATTATCGTTAAACTATGCCTTTTAACAGCTTTTCTTTCGGTCGTTTGCTCGCTTTGTGGCTACTTCTGGTATGGAGTCCATTTGTTGCGGCTCAAACGCTGTCAGAAATGGGATTGGAGGAAGAATTTTTGGAGCAGTTACTGGATGATTTTGAACAGGAAATCGATTTGAGTGAACTCACCGAAAGGTTGCGCTATTATTTGGCGCACCCGATTGATATCAACACCGCTAGCGAAAGACAATTGGCCGCGTTGTTATTCTTGTCGCCCCTACAAATTGCCAATATCTTAACGCATCGCGAAAAAAGTGGCGCTTTTCTCTCGGTACTGGAGCTACAAGCTATAGCTAGTTTCGATGTCCAAACGGTCGAGCGCTTGTTGCCGTTTATCAGAGTATCGCCCGACGGAACACCTCGATTGGCAGATCTTCATGACGGCAAACAACAGCTGATTTTACGTTATGGCCGCATATTAGAACGACAGCGCGGATACAGCATTGTCGATACCAACCGATCGCGGTATTTGGGCAATGCTGATCGGTATATGCTACGTTATCGCTTAAATTACAACGATCAGGTGCGCCTGGCCATTAATATGGATAAAGATGCTGGCGAACCTTTTTTTAGCGAACGTCAGCGTGCAGGATTTGACCACTATGGAATAAGTTTGCAGATAAAAGGAAAGACGTGGCTGCAAGATCTGGTGGTCGGTGACTATGCACTACAGGTTGGGCAAGGTTTGGTATTTTGGAATGGATTAGCCTTCGGAAAAGGTGCAATGATAACCAGCAGTGCCCGTCAGGGTGTAGGATTACGGAGTTACACATCGATGAACGAGGTTGATTTTTTGCGTGGTCTTGCTGCCCGAATGATGTTGAGTAAGTCTTTATATTTTACGCCATTTGCATCATGGCGAAAACTTTCGGGCGGGCTCACCGAAACCAACGAAGGTACGCGTATCAGTTCGATTGCACAAACGGGGTTGCACCGTACACCAAATGAGTTGGCTAACAGACAGCAGATTGATCAATATGTGTATGGGTTTGATCTTAGCTACAGTCGCCAACGGTTGAAATTAGGTTTCGTAGGCGCGCATACACGTTATGGTTGGCCAAGGGCCATCTCTACACTATTACGAAATTTAGATCAATTTACAGGACAAGGTGTGACTAATGTCGGCTTGAATTATCAAACAACCTTTCAGAATATTTATGTGTTTGGTGAGTGGGCTTATCAGTGGCAGGGGGCGTGGGCTACTTTACACGGCATGATCGCCAGCTTAAACCCGCAATTTTCCGTGTTTGTAAATTACAGAAACTACCAGCGACAGTACCATGCGCCATTTAGCCAGGCTTTAGGCGAAGGAACCGCCGTTAGCAGCGAGAAAGGACTTTATGCTGGCGTTTCGTATCGTTTGGGCCGAAAAATAGAATGGACAAGTTATGTAGATCAATTTTGGTTTCCCTGGCTACGTTACGGCGTAAATGCACCAAGCCAAGGTATAGATGTTTTGTCGCAGTTTAGCTATATCTGGTATAAAGTAGGGCGCATCAATCTTCGGTATCGCTACCGAGCCAGGCAGGCCAATAGCGATGAACAAATGGCCGAGCATATGCTAGCCGATGTATATCGGGAACAGCTCCGTCTGGATTTTCATTATAAACTGTCGTCCGTTTGGGAGATCCGCTCGCGTGTGGAAGCCGTCTTTTTCGACAAAGAAACACGCTCGGATTTTGGTGGTTTAGTCTATCAGGATGTTTTTTGGAAACCAAGGCGGCTACCTGTTCAAGGTAATCTTCGGCTAGCCTTCTTCCAAACAGATTCGTATGATGCTCGACTTTATGCCTTTGAAAATGATGTGCTGTATGCTAATTCCTTTCCGTTGTATTACGGAAAAGGTTGGCGTTCCTACGCCAATATTCGGTATCGCGCACATAGAAAAGTAGATTGTTGGCTGCGTTATCGCATAACAAGGTATAGCGGTGTAGAAACTGTGGGTTCTGGCCTGGATGTGAGTGACGGTCCTATTCGTTCGGATATTAATGTACAAATACGTTATCAATGGTAAAGCACTACATCACCGAGTCTGTGCGTCGTGTGCCATTTGCGCGCGTATTCTTCTTTTACGCGCTAGGTATTGTCTGTGGTTTTCATTTTTTTCGGTCAGTTACTTTACTTCAGCTATCGTGGGCTTGTCTTTTGATGTTGCTCTGCTGTTTAGCTTGTTTGGAGATTTTCGGGAAAACATTACGACGTCAATTTTTTCCTTATCTCTGTTACGCCGCGCTCTTTCTTTCTGGCGCTTGTATGCTTGGCTCCCAATTGCCTATTGCTCGCGCTGATGATATTGCGTACAGTGGCGCGAGTGTACTCGTCGGCGTTATTGTGGACGAACCAGCCTCGACGGAGAAGACACTGCGCTTTCCGCTTGTTTTAGAACAGGGTTTTTCGGGCGATAGCAGCCGGGCAGTTAGTGGAACGGTGATGGTATCTATTGCGCGAGAAGGGCAGGTGCTCGACAATCTGGCTTATGGCGATCGTATCATGATGAGAAACCGCCTGACCGA
>JAAIGF010008517.1_pt1 | contig 47923 bp, 43 predicted proteins | sample 6487441 | NCBI WGS metagenome assembly JAAIGF01 (sample SAMN13974129, study PRJNA590717) | phyllosphere metagenome | biome: pepper field; feature: multiple bacterial spot infested pepper fields; material: pepper leaves; isolation source: leaves from pepper fields | host: Capsicum annuum ...
AGGTGGCGATGCCTTCCTGCGGGTGCGTTTCCGGATAGGTGTGCACGGTGATGTGCGACTTGTCCATGTGCGCGACCACGGCGTCGGAAATCAGCTCCTTGCCGGCCTGCTTCTTGTCGATCACCGGCTCTTCGGAGATCAGGATCGTCACCGACGCACCCTGCGGATCGTAATCCTGGCGCGCGACGTTGAGGATGTTCGCGCCGATGATCTCGGCCACGTCCGTGAGAATCTGAGTCAGCCTGTCGGCGTTGTACTCTTCATCGATGTATTCAATGTAACGCTGGCGCTCCTCTTCGGTGCGGGCGTAACAGACGTCATAGATGTTGAAGCTCAGCGCCTTGGTGAGGTTGTTGAAACCTTGCAACCTCAGGCGAGGCAACGGCTTGACCACGGCGGTCGATCCTGTAGGAGAGGGGAAAGGAACAATTATGCGGCAAACCAGCCTCAAGGGGTAATGTGAACACGTTGCCGGATCTGGCACGGTGTTTGCTCTTAACATTTGCGCTCCGCTAAGCTGCGCCCCACACCCCGTGAATCCGTTCATGCGCAGAGGGAGCGCCACCATCGTGTCAACCGTGCGCCTTGCTACCAGTCCGTTGGCTTTGGACATTGCTACCATCGACCGCTTCCTGGCCCACAGCCACCGGCGTCGTTACCCTGCCCGAACCGATGTGTTCCGCCCCGGCGACCCTGCCGGCACGCTTTATTATGTGATCAGCGGCTCAGTCTCGATCATCGCCGAGGAGGACGAGGAGCGCGAGCTGGTGCTCGGTTACTTCGGCACAGGAGAGTTCGTCGGTGAAATGGGCCTGTTCGTGGAATCGGACCGCCGCGAGGTCATCCTGCGCACCCGAAGCACCTGCGAACTGGCCGAAATCAGCTATGAACGGCTGCACCAGCTGTTTCTGGGGCCGCTGTCCAACGATGCCCCGCGGCTGCTCTACGCGCTGGGCCAGCAGATCTCCAAGCGGCTGCTGGATACCAGCAGGAAAGCCAGCCGGCTGGCCTTCCTGGACGTCACCGACCGCATCGTGCGTACCCTGCACGACCTGGCCGAGGAACCCGAGGCGATGTCCCACCCCCAGGGCAGCCAGCTGCGTGTATCGCGCCAGGAACTGGCGCGGCTGGTGGGCTGCTCCCGGGAGATGGCCGGCCGCGTGCTGAAGAAGCTGCAGCTCGATGGCGTGCTGCACGCCCGCGGCAAGACCGTGGTGCTTTACGGGACCCGCTGAGCGTCCCCCAGACGGTGCTGCCGGCCGCTGCAGGCCGGCAAACCCGGCATGCAGGCCTGCAGCAGGCGTGCTGGCTGCGCTCCACGGCCAGTGGCCGGTACTGCCCCGCGCGGGCCATCGCAGTTCGCCCACGCCTGCTTCCGCTAGGCTTCGGGCATGGAACTGAGCAATGAATTCTGGTGGTTCATCCTCATCGGCCTGGGCGCGCAGCTGGTCGATGGGGCTCTTGGCATGGCCTTTGGGCTGGTCTCCTCTTCGGTGATGCTCAGCATGGGCATCCCGCCGGCCCACGTAAGCGCCAGCGTGCATACCGCCGAAGTCTTCACCACCGGTGCGTCGGGGGTATCCCATCTGATGGCCGGCAACGTGGACCGCAAACTGTTCGTGCGTCTGGCCCTGCCTGGCGCCATTGGCGGGGCGGTCGGCGCATACGGCCTCACGCAGCTGCCCGGAGACGTCATCCGGCCATTGATTTATCTGTACCTGCTGGTCCTTGCGATCATCATTCTGCTGAGGGCGGCAGGGCGCATGATGCCCAAGGGCGACATCAAGCGCGTCCCGCTGCTGGGTGCGGTCGCCGGCTTCCTGGACGCTACCGGGGGCGGCGGCTGGGGACCGGTCGCCACCTCGACGCTGCTGGCCCGCGGCGGACTGGCCCGGACCACCATTGGCACCGTCAATGCTGCGGAGTTCGTGGTGACGCTTACGGTATCCGCCACCTTCCTGATGGCCATGGGCCTTCATCACCTGCAGATCGTCGCCGGCCTGCTGATCGGCGGCATGATGGCCGCGCCGCTGGCGGCGGTGCTGGTGAAACGGGTGAAGGAGCGGTGGGTACTGGTTGCCGTGGGCGTGCTGGTGCTGGGTATCAGCCTTTACCAGATAGGCCACGCGGTGAGCGGCTGGCTGGGCTCGTAGCCATCGGTGGGAATGACCAGGCGGCGGTGGGTGAGCACCAAGGCGAAGAACACCAAAGTGGGAGCATCAAGGTGGATGACGACCGATGGTCGTCACACTCCCCGCGCTCGCCGAGCATGTCCCGGGGCTACCGCTCGCCGCCGCGGTCTTCGCAGCCCCAGTTGAGGATGCGCGTTCCGGCCGGCAATACGCGACGGAAGAAGTCCACGCTGCGATGCTTGGGATTGACCACCACAGGCGCCTTGGCCGCCAGCAGCAGCGGCAGATCGGCCGTGCTGTCGGAATAGGCGATATCGATGTCGCCGTAGCCGCGCTCGCGCAGCATGCGCATCTTTTCTTCGTTGTGGCAATGTCGCGTGGCGCCTACCGCGCCGAACCGCGGCCCGACCTCGCTGCCGATCACCGGCACACCCTGGTGGGCGACGAATGCCAGGATGGCACGCGCCAGTTCCGGCGGAGCGCCGGTGGCCACTACCACCCGGTCGCCCCTGGCACGATGTGCGGCGAACACTTCCAGCGCCTGCGGCAGCAGCTTCGCGCGCAGCTGCGCTTCGTTCTTCAGGACGTAGCCATCGATCACCCGGTTGAAATCACGCGCCCGGTGCATGCCGAAGGTGGCAAGCCACACGTAGATGGAAATGCCGGTGCGGCGGGTCGACAGCATCGCCACCAGTGGTCCGGCCAGCGGCGTGGCCAGCAGCGCGGCCAGCAGACGAAGCGGATTGCGTTTGATCAGCGTGGCGAACAGATGGCTGCCGGAATCGCCGTCATAGAGGGTGTGGTCGAAATCGAACACCACAAGCGGCGCATCGGCGCCCGGAGTCGGATAGGTCGTCATGAGGCGAAGAATAGCTGACGCAGCCCCTCGCCCGGCTCTTCCACGCGCATGAAGGCCTCCCCCACCAGGAAGGCGTTGACGCCTGCGTCGCGCATCAGACCAACGTCCTGCGGGCCGAGGATGCCGCTTTCGGTGACCAGCAGGCGGTCGCGCGGTACCGCCTGGCGCATGTCCAGCGTGGTCTGCAATGAAACGTCGAAGGTGCGCAGGTTGCGGTTGTTGATGCCGATCAGCGGTGCCGGCACCTGCAGTGCACGCTCCAGTTCGTCGATGTCATGCACCTCCACCAGCACGTCCATGCCCAGGCCCAGCGCATGTTCGGAAAGCTCGGCGAGCTGGCGGTCGTCGAGGGCGGCAACGATCAGCAGCACACAGTCGGCGCCAAGCACGCGGGCTTCGACAACCTGGTAGGGATCGACCACGAAGTCCTTGCGCAGCACCGGCAGCGTGCATGCTTCACGGGCCTGCTGCAGGTAGGCGTCGCTGCCCTGGAAAAAATCGACATCGGTGAGCACCGACAGGCAGCTGGCGCCACCGAATTCGTAGCTGACGGCGATATCGGCAGGATGGAAATCGGAACGGATCACGCCCTTGGAGGGGCTGGCCTTCTTCACCTCGGCGATGACCGCCGGATCACCATTGGCGATGGATGCATGCAGGGCGCGCGCGAAGCCACGCACCGCAGGCGCATCGGCCACGCGTGCCTGCAGCTGTTCCAGCGGCATGGCGGCGCGTCGCTGTGCCACTTCTTCGGCCTTGCGGGCCAGGATGGTCTGCAGGATGTCGGTCATCGTCGTCACTGGAAAAAGAAAAAGGAGAAAATCATTGCCCGGCTGATGACTCAGCCTGCCAGCGCATGCGTCGCGTCCACGTAATCCTGCAGACGCTGGCGTGCACTGCCATCGGCGATCACCGCGCGCGCACGTTCCAGGCCATCGGCGATGTCGTTGGCCACGCCAGCTGCATACAGCGCCGCGCCTGCGTTCAATGCCACGATATCGCGTGCCGGACCGGGCTGGTTGTCCAGTACCGCGCGCAGCAGGGCGATGGATTCTTCCGGCCCTTCCACGCGCAGGTTGCGGCTGGCGGACATGGCAATGCCGAAGTCTTCCGGGTGGATCTCGTACTCGCGTACCTTGCCGTCGCGCAGCTCGCCAACCAGTGTGCCAGCACCCAGCGATATCTCGTCCATGTTGTCACGCCCCCACACCACCAGCGCGCGCTCGGTACCCAGCTCGCGCAGCACGCGTGCCTGGATGCCCACCAGGTCCGGATGGAACACGCCCATCAGGACCGACGGCGCATTGGCCGGGTTGGTCAGCGGGCCAAGGATGTTGAAGATGGTGCGCACGCCCATCTCGCGACGCACCGGCGCCACCACCTTCATCGACGGGTGATGGATGGGCGCGAACATGAAGCCCACGCCGGTCTGCTCGATGACGCGCGCCACCTGCGTGGGCTGCAGTTCGATCACCGCGCCCAGTGCTTCCACGGCGTCGGCGCTGCCCGATTTCGACGACACGCTGCGGTTGCCGTGCTTGGCCACCCGCGCACCGGCGGCCGCGGCTACGAACATCGCACAGGTGGAGATGTTGAAGGTATGCGAACCATCGCCGCCGGTGCCGACGATATCCACCATGTGGCGGGTATCCGCCACCGGTACGGCGCGGGCGAATTCGCGCATCACCGTGGCGGCGGCGGCGATCTCATCCACGGTTTCCTTCTTGACGCGAAGACCGGTCAGGATCGCGGCACTCATCATCGGCGATACATCGCCACGCATGATCTGCCGCATCAGGTCGACCATCTCGTCGAAGAATATCTCGCGATGTTCGATGACGCGTTGCAGGGCTTCCTGGGGGGAGAAGCTCATTGGATCACTCCTGGAATGAGGGCGTGGCTCACCGCTGCAGGAAATTGCGCAGCAGGGCGTGGCCATGTTCGGTGAGGATGGATTCGGGATGGAACTGCACGCCTTCCACCGGATGTTCGCGGTGGCGCAGCCCCATGATCTCTTCGATCGAGCCGTCTTCGTTCTCGGTCCAGGCGGTGACTTCCAGGCAGTCCGGCAGACTGTTCCTGTCCACCACCAGCGAGTGGTAACGGGTGGCTTGGTAACCGTCTGGAAGGCCCGCGAACACGCCCTTGCCTTCATGGCGGATCGGCGAGGTCTTGCCATGCATGATGTTGCCGGCACGGATCACCTTGCCGCCGTATACCTGGCCGATGCCCTGATGGCCCAGGCAGACGCCGAGGATCGGCGTGGTGGGGCCGAGCCGCTGGATCAGCTCCAGCGACACGCCCGCTTCGTTGGGCGTGCACGGACCGGGCGAGATGACGATGCGCTCGGGCTTCTGCGCAGCAATCTCATCCACCGTCATCGCATCGTTGCGCACCACCTTCACCTCGGCACCCAGCGTCTGCAGGTACTGCACGAGGTTGTAGGTGAAGCTGTCGTAGTTGTCGATCATCCACAGCATGGGGATCTGGTCATCCTGGATAGCAGAAGAGAGCGGCTGGAAGCAGCACGCCACGGGAGACGATGCCGTCGCTCACAGCCCCTTGGCCGCCTGCGCGACCGCGCGGAACAGCGCACGCCCCTTGTTCATGGTCTCGTCCCATTCCTTTTCCGGGTCCGAGTCGTAAACGATGCCGGCGCCGGCCTGCACATGCAGCCGGCCGTCCTTGATCACCGCGGTGCGTATCGCGATGGCGGTGTCCGCATCACCATGCCAGCCGATGTAGCCGATGCTGCCTGCGTAGACATTGCGCTTGATCGGCTCCAGTTCGCGGATCACCTCCAGCGCACGGATCTTCGGCGCGCCGCTGACAGTGCCGGCCGGGAACGTCGCGCGCAGCACATCCGCGTAACTCAGCCCCGGCTGCAGCTGCCCGGTAACTTCGCTGACGATGTGCATGACATGGCTGTAACGCTCGATCACGAACTGCTCGCCCACTTCCACGGTGCCCGCCTTTGACACCCGGCCAGCATCGTTGCGGCCCAGGTCGATCAGCATCAGATGCTCCGCGCGTTCCTTGGGATCGGCCAGCAGCTCGGCTTCCAGCGCCTTGTCTTCTTCCACGGTGGCGCCGCGCGGGCGCGTGCCGGCAATCGGCCGCACGGTCACCTCGCCCACGCCGTCCGCCGTGTGCTGCAGGCGCACCAGGATCTCCGGCGACGAGCCCACCACCTGCATGTTGCCGACATCCAGGAAATACATGTACGGCGAAGGATTCAACGCCCGCAGGGCGCGGTACACATCCACCGGCCGCGCATTGAACGGCACGCTCAGTCGCTGGCTCAGCACCACCTGGAAGATGTCGCCGCAACGGATGTAGTCCTTGCTGCGCCGGACCGCATCGATGAATCCTTCGCGGGTGAAACCGGATACGAAATCGCCCTCGCCCAGCACATCGCTGCGCAACGGTGTCGGGTAGCCCGCCCCCGGAGCACGCAGCTTGGCCACCAGTGCGTCCAGCCGCGCCTGCGCATCGTCATACGCCCCGGGCTGTCGTGGGTCGGCATGCACGATCAGGTAAAGCCGCCCCTTCAGGTTGTCGAACACCGCCAGCTCTTCGGAATGCATCAGCAGGATATCGGGGGTGCCCAGCTCATCGCGACCGGCCGGCGGCGCCAGGCGCGGCTCGATGTAACCGATGCATTCGAACCCGAACCAGCCGACCAAGCCACCGGTGAAGCCCGGCAATCCCTGCAGCTTCGGCACCGAATGCGCGCTGCGCAGTGCCTCCACCTCGGCAAACGGATCGGCCACCTCGCGTGTTTCGATGACCTTGCCATCCTCGCTGACGGTCAGTTCGTGCCCGCGGAACGTATACACGCGTCGCGCCGGCAGCCCGATGATGGAATAGCGGCCAAAGCGCTCACCACCCTCAACGGATTCGAAAAGATAGGTATGTGGCCCGTCGGCAAGCTTCAGGTAGACCGAAAGCGGCGTGTCCAGGTCGGACAGCACTTCGCGGACGACGGGGATGCGGGTGTGGCCTTCAGCGGCCTGCTGCTGGAACTGCGTGGGGGTGATCAAGACGACTTTCCTTCCGGGACACGGCATTTTCTGGGCGGACGACGGCAACGGGCCACCATCGCCAGCCATGGCGTGCGGAAGAAACGGAACGCGGGGTCGTCAGGATGGGCACCGCTGGACTGTATCGCAGCCTCGACCGGAGCGAAACCCTGGATGTCCGACGGCGGCGGGCCCTGCGCGCCAATTGCACCTCACCGCACCATCAGCAGCGGGCAATCGGCAGGCAGATGCATGCGCACCCGCCTTGGCACGCACTCGATGCGGAAATGCCGGGCATCCACCGGCTCGCCGTCCAGGTTCAAGGTCAGCGGTTGTTCGGCGAAAATCTCCACGCGGGTCAGCCGCGCGCGGGTGGCCACGCGCTCCAGCGCCGCCTGCCTGCCTCCGGTGATCAGCTCGCCGACGGTGGCAGCGAACTCCCCGCTCAGTTCCGGAATGAGGGTGACATCCAGCTGGCCGTCATCGATCAGCGCCTCCGGGCACAGCGCCTGGCCACCGCCGGCCTGGCGGCCATTGCCGATGCCCAGTGCGATGAAGCCCCCCTCCCATTCGAAACCGGGGCCGCGCGCGCGGGCCATGATCGGTTCGGCACGCCCCAGCCGGGACAGTCCGGTGAGCACGTAGGCCAGGCCACCCAGCACCTTCTTCAGCCCCTCGTCGGTTTCCACGGTCACCTGCGTGCCGAATCCGCCACTGGCTACATTGGCGCACCACCAGGTCCTGCCATCGGCGTCGATGCGCAGCAGATCGATCGGTCGCGGCGGCTGACTGCTTATCAACGCCAGTGCGGCGGCCGGCTCAACCGGCACGCCACTGGCGGCGGCGAAGTCATTGGCGGTGCCCAGCGGCAGCAGCGCCAGGGAAGGCAATGCGTCGGCCGGTTCATTGCGATGGGCCAGCGTTTCGGCGACCGCGCTGAGCGTGCCATCGCCGCCGCCGGCGATCAGGGTATCCACGCCGCGATCAATGGCCTCGGTGACGTAACGTTCGGCATCGCCGCCCTCCCATGTGACCCGCACCTCCAGCTGGATTCCGCGTTTGCGGAATGCCGCCACCGCCTCGCGCACGCCGCCGTCTCCAGCGGATTTGCCGTTGAGGATCAGGCACCAGCGGGTCGTGCTCATGGGGTTTCCGGGGTGTGGGGGCGCACAGGCTAGCAGCGCCGCGTTCGGCCCCGGTGAATGTCATCGGCCTGTCACCATCCACACGGAACATGGAAGGCCATGGCAGGGAAGACGGATGGAGGCAGGATCAGCCTCCCACGCATTCAAAAAGGGGGACGGAGGCGGTTATTTTCAGTTAACCGCCTCCGTCCCCCTTTTCAGCGAAGGCCTGCAGTGCATCGCCCTGCAGGCGGTATACGGTCCACTCGTCCTGCGGCCGGGCGCCTGCGGCGGTGTAGAACGCAATCGCGGGCGCGTTCCAGTCCAGTACCGACCACTCCAGCCGCCCGCAGCCTTCGTGCACCGCCTGTCGCGCCAGATGCTGCAGCAGCGCCTTGCCGGCGCCCAGCCCGCGTTTTTCAGGGCTGACATACAGGTCTTCCAGGTAGATGCCCTTGCGACCCAGCCACGTGGAGTAGTTGTAGAAATACACCGCGTAACCGACCGCTTCGCCATCGGCCTCACAGATCAATGCGCGCGCGGTGGCATCAGCCCCGAACAGGCTGGCCGCGATACCGGCTTCGTCCGTCTGCACGGAACTTTCCGCCTTCTCATAGATCGCCAGCTCCCGTATGAAACGCAGGATCATTCCCGCGTCATCGACGGTCGCCGACCGGATCACCAGGCGCGTACCACCAGAAAGGGGACGGAGGACGTTAATTGGAATTAACCCCCTCCGTCCCCCTTTTGGCGTTGGCGCGCAGGGCGGCGATGATCTGCTGGTAATCGGGTGCGTTGAAGATCGCCGAGCCGGCCACGAACGTGTCGGCGCCGGCAGCGGCGATTGCTGCGATGTTGTCGGCCTTTACGCCGCCATCGATTTCCAGGCGGATGTCCTTGCCGCTGGCATCGATCCTGCGGCGCACCACCTTCAATTTCTCAAGCGCCGACGGAATGAAGGCCTGACCACCGAAACCGGGGTTGACCGACATCAGCAGCACCAGATCCAGCTCCTCCAGCATCCAGTCCAGCACATCCACCGGAGTGCCCGGATTGAGCACCACGCCGGGCTTGCAGCCCAGCGAGCGGATCAGCTGGATCGTGCGGTGCGGATGCCGGCTGGCTTCGGGATGGAAGCTGATGTACGTGGCACCGGCTTCGGCGAAGTCCGGAATGATGCGGTCCACCGGTTCAACCATCAGATGCACGTCGATCGGCGCGGTGATGCCATGGGAGCGCAATGCCTGGCAGACCATCGGCCCGATGGTCAGGTTCGGCACGTAATGGTTGTCCATGACGTCGAAATGGACCCAGTCCGCGCCGGCGGCCAGCACGTTGTCGACCTCTTCGCCAAGGCGGGCGAAATTCGCGGACAGGATGGATGGAGCGATGATGCAGTTGGACATGGCCGGGGCCTTGGGAACGGGATGAGGGACCGGCCCGGCGCCCGCGCCAGGCCACGGAAAGGGGGTCAGCGTCGCCGCAGCGCCTTGATGCGGTCATAGGCCGCATTCACGCGGCGGCTCTTGGCTTCGGCCTGACGGCGCAGCTCCGGCGCCGCTCCGACCAGCTTGTCGGGGTGGTATTGCGACATCAGGCGACGATAGGCCAGGTCGATATCGGCATCGGTCGCCGACGAGGTCAGCCCCAGTTCGCGGTAGGGATTTTCTTTGTTCAGGCGGAACCAGTCGGCATCGAAGGCATGCCCTATCAGCAGCCCCAGCACCGCGCCAAACAACGGGTTGGGCCTGAACAGCAGCGCTCCGGCGATGAATCCCAGCAGTTTTCCGTACCAGCGCATGGCGCTCCGGGCAGGTTTGGCGAATTGGCCTTCCATTTTACGTCACAGCCGGCCCTGACGGCTTTACACTACGACGCCCGCTGGCCAGCGGGCCCACCGGGTCCTTGGGCAGCCGTCTTGACGAAGACCCCAGGAGTGCCCGTGCCGACCACGTTGTTGCAATCCGATCTCCCCGGCCTGCCCTTGCGCCACCGCGGCAAGGTGCGTGATGTTTTCGACATTCCGCGCGAGCGGCTGCCCACCGGCACGCCACCGGGCGACTACCTGCTGATGGTCGCCACCGACCGCCTGTCCGCTTTCGATGTCGTCCTGCCTGACCCGATCCCCGGCAAGGGCGAGATGCTCTGCCAGGTATCGAATTTCTGGTTCGCCAGGACCGCGCACCTGATGCCCAACCACCTCACCGGCATCGAGGTTGCCAGCGTGCTGCCCGACGGCGTGGACCCTACCCTGTATGCCCGTCGCGCGGTGGTCACCCGCAAGCTGAAGCCGGTGCCGGTGGAAGCCATCGCCCGCGGATATCTGATCGGCAGTGGCTGGAAGGACTACCAGCGCACCGGCAAGGTCAGCGGCATCGACCTGCCCGATGGCCTGCGCCAGGCCGAACAGCTGCCCGAACCGATCTTCACCCCGTCCACCAAGGCCGCCGTCGGCGACCATGACGAAAACATCGATTTCGACACCATGGTGAAGGCGGTCGGTGCCGACCTGGCCGAGCGCGTGCGCGATGCCACCCTGCGCATCTATGCCTTCGCCGCAGACTACGCCCGCGAGCGCGGCATCCTGCTGGCCGATACCAAGTTCGAATTCGGTACCGATGAAGATGGTCGCCTGTACATCATGGACGAGATGCTGACCCCGGATTCGTCGCGGTACTGGCCTGCCGATGAATACCAAGTGGGCACCAGCCCGCCCAGCTACGACAAGCAGTTCGTGCGTGACTATCTGGAAACCCTGCACTGGGACAAGACCGCCCCGGGCCCGGCGATCCCCGCCGAGGTCATCGAACGCACGCGCGCCAAGTACGCCGAAGCCCTGCAGCGCCTGGCAGGGATCAGCGTCGATTGATCCCCGCAGGCTCCCGGCCAGCCTGGCCGGGAACCTCGCGAACCCGGCTATGCTGGGTTGCCGGCCCATGGCCGGCATTACCGTTGTCCGAGGAAGCGACGCAGCATGCAGACCACGAACGAGCTTGCGCGGCCGATCGACCGTTACTTCGCCAGTTACGCCGACGACCATCGCAATGCCCTGAACCAGCGGATCCACGTGGTCGCCGTACCGGCGATCCTGTGGTCGGTGGTGGCCCTGTTGTGGTGCCTGCCACCGCTGATCACCTGGTTCCAGAACGGCATATGGGCGGGGCTGGCGATGTTCGGTGCATGGTGTTTCTACAACCGCCTGTCGCGTTCGCTGGGTCTGGGCATGCTCGCGGCGCTGTTCGTGATCGGCTGCAGCTGCCGGCTGCTGGAAGCACGCATTGGTCTGTCCCAACTGGCGCTGTTGGCCGCAGGCGTGTTTGTCGTCGCCTGGATCGCGCAGTTCGTCGGCCACAAGGTCGAGGGCCGCAAGCCAAGCTTCCTCACCGACCTGACCTATCTGCTGATCGGGCCGGCCTGGGTGCTGGCAAAGGTCTATCGCCATCTCGGCTGGCGTTACTGAACCGTTTTCCCTGAACGAGTGCAACGCATTTGCCGATGCGCCGGATGCCATCCGACCGGAGCGCTGCGGTTCACGGCGGCGCCGTACCATTCCGTTGCAACCCTTGCCGTACGGGGAATCAGCGCAGTGCAGGGCCCTGCCGCCCGATCCAGCAAAGCGACCTTGCCGTCCGCTGGACGGACAGCGCTGCCCGGAATTAGATGAATCAGCACACGTTCCATGCAGATGCGCGCCGGTTGACGGGTATCCGCGTCAGATCGGCGCCGGTTAGACTAGATGACCTGCTCGTGAATCGCCCATTCCCTGCATGAGCCCCGCATGATCCCCAGCCTGATCCTGTTGCTTGCCCTGCCGTTCTTCCTGGCAGCGCTGGTGGCCACCTTCCGCCACAGTACCCGCTCCACCGCCGCCTGGCTGGCGGCGGCGGCACCGCTGGCCGGCCTTGCGGTGCTGGCCACCCTCACACCTGCCGTCATGGATGGCGAGGTGCTGCGCAGCAGCGGCCAGTGGCTTCCCCAGATCGGTCTGGATTTCACCCTGCGGCTGGACGGCCTGGCCTGGATGTTTGCCGGGCTGGTACTGGGTATCGGGGCGCTGGTGGTGCTCTATGCGCATTACTACCTGAGCCCGAAGGACAACCCCCACCGCTTCTTCTGTTACCTGCTGCTGTTCATGGGCGCCATGCTGGGCATGGTGCTTTCGGGCAACCTGCTCCTGCTGATGATCTTCTGGGAGCTCACCAGCATCAGCTCGTTCCTGCTGATCGGTTTCTGGTCGCACCGCCAGGATGCGCGCGAAGGCGCACGCATGGCGCTGGTGATCACCGGTGGCGGCGGCCTGGCGCTGCTGGGCGGCGTGCTGCTGATCGGCCGCATCGTCGGCAGTTTCGATCTCGACGTGGTGCTGGCCGCAGGCGAACAGATCCGCGCCAGTGCGTTGTACCCGTACGTGCTGTTCCTCGTGCTTGCCGGCATTTTCACCAAGAGCGCGCAGTTCCCGTTCCACTTCTGGCTGCCGCACGCGATGGCTGCGCCCACGCCGGTGTCGGCCTATCTGCATTCGGCCACCATGGTGAAGGCCGGTGTGTTCCTGCTGGCACGCCTGCATCCGGCCCTGGCGGGCACGGACCTGTTCTTCTACACGGTCAGTGGCATCGGCGCGGCCACCCTGCTGATCGGCGCCTGGAACGCGATCTTCCAGCATGACCTGAAAGGTCTGCTTGCCTATTCCACCATCTCGCACCTGGGCCTGATCACCCTGCTGTTCGGGCTTTCCAAACCGATGGCGGTGGTGGCCGGCGTGTTCCATATCCTCAACCACGCCACCTTCAAGGCCTCGCTGTTCATGGCTGCGGGCATCATCGACCACGAGACCGGCACCCGCGACATGCGCAAGCTGGGTGGCCTGCGCAGACTGATGCCGTTCACCAGCGCACTGGCGATCATCGCCTCGCTGGCCATGGCTGGCATCCCCCTGCTCAACGGCTTCCTGTCCAAGGAAATGCTGTTCGCCGAAGCGCTGGATTCCGCCGGTCCGGAAACGATGCGCCTGGCGATGTCGGCGGCGGCGCTGCTGGCCGGCGTGTTCGGCGTGGCCTACAGCCTGCGTTTCGTGCACGACACCTTCTTCGGCAGTGGCCCGCATGATCTGGACCGGGTACCGCACGAGCCACCGCGCTGGATGAAGGTGCCGGTGGAGATCCTGGTGGTGATCTGCGTGGCCGTCGGCATCGCTCCGGCGCTGACCATCGCCCCGGTGCTGCATGCCGGTGCCGCCGCGATCCTTGGTGCCGACATGCCCGAGTACAGCCTGTCGATCTGGCACGGCTTCAACCTGCCGCTGGCGATGAGCGCGATCGGCGTGGCCGGCGGCATCGCACTCTACTTCGGCCTGCGCAGGCTGATCGACCTGCATGCCGTGCGCAACGAGCCGACCGGCCGCGATGTCTTCCACCGGCAGCTGGACCTGCTTTCGTCGCTGGCCCAGCGGCTTACCGCCGGCATCGCCAACGGCAGCCTGCAGCGCATGCTGCTGGGCCTGGTGGTGGTGGCGGTGATTGCCGGCGCGGCCCCCTGGCTTGCCGCGCCGAGCCTGCCGGACTGGCCTTCGCCACAGCCCATCCCGCTGCTGGGCTGGGCCCTGTGGGCGGTGATGATGGCCTGCGCGATGGCCACCCTGCGCATGTACAAGCAGCGCCTGCTGGCCGTGCTGCTGGTCGGCGGCGTCGGCCTGATGGTCGCCATGACCTTCGTATTCCTGTCCGCTCCGGACCTGGCGTTGACCCAGCTGCTGGTGGAGATGGTCACCCTGGTGCTGATGCTGCTGGGGATGAACTACCTTCCCGCGCAATCGGTGAGTGAACGTTCCGCGCTGCGGCGCTGGCGTGACGCCGCCATCGCGCTGGTAGCGGGGCTGGGCATGGCGGCGCTGGCCTACACGGCCATGACGCTGCCGCCGAACACCATGGCCGGCGAGATGGTCGCCCGCGCCCTGCCGGAGGCCTACGGCAGCAACGTGGTCAACGTGATCCTGGTGGATTTCCGCGGCTTCGATACCTTCGGCGAGATCACCGTTTTCGGCATCGCCGCGCTGGTGGTGCACGCCATGCTGCGCCGTTCCCGGATGGCGCCGGAACAGATCATGCCCGGCCCGCCGATCAAGCTGCCGGTACCGGCCGACCTGGCGCAGATCATGTTCCCGCTGACGCTGACGGTATCCATCTTCCTGTTCCTGCGCGGCCACAACGCGCCAGGGGGTGGCTTCATCGCCGGCCTGGTGCTGGCCGTGCCACTGCTGATCCAGTACGTCATACAGGGCACCGCATCGGTGGAATCGCGCTTCGGCTTCGATTACATCCGCTGCATCGGCGTGGGCCTGCTGGTGGCCGCGGCCAGCGGTGCGGCCTCGATGCTGTTCGGCGTGCCGTTCCTGACCAGTGGTCACCTGGACCTGCATCTGCCGCTGATCGGCGAAGTACCGCTGGCCAGTGCCATCGGCTTCGACACCGGTGTGTACCTGGTGGTGTTTGGCGGCGCGATGCTGATGCTGTCGATGATGGGCACGATCAAGCCCTCGCGCACCCGCATCGCGCGCCGCGGCGAGATCGATCCGCGTAAGCGTTCCGCACTGACCGGGGAGATGCGCTGATGGAACTGGCCCTGGCAAGCGCCATCGGCGTGCTGACCATGCTCGGCGTGTACCTGTTGCTGCGCGCACGCAGCTTCGACGTCATCCTTGGCATGACCTTCCTGTCCTACGCCACCAACCTGCTGATCTTCGCTGGCGGGCGGCTGGTGGAGGGCAAGGCTCCCGTGCTGAAGAAGGGGCTGGATGCCAACCTCGGCAACTACACCGATCCACTGCCGCAGGCACTGGTACTGACCGCCATCGTGATCGCCTTCGCGATGACCGCAGTGACCATCGTGCTGGCCATCCGCAGCCGCAGCGACAACCACAGCGATCACGTCGACGCGCATGAGCCGGACGACGATGCGCCGCCGCGCCGCGACGAGGACCACGCATGAACCATCTGGCGATCCTGCCGATCCTCATCCCGCTGCTCGGGGCGTCGCTGTCGCTGTTCGTCGAACACCGCCGCTATGGGCCGAAGGTGCAGCGCACGGTGTCCTGGACGGCCATGGCGGCACTGTTCGCATCGGTCGTGCTGCTGTTCGCGCGCACCGCCGAAGGCAACGCGCTGGTGTATCTGCTGGGCGACTGGCCCGCCCGGCTGGGTATCGCTCTGGTGGCCGACCGGCTTTCGGCATGGATGCTGCTGACCACGGTACTGCTGGCCATCGGCTGCCTGATGCATGCCTGCTCGGGCTGGGACCGGCGCGCGCCGCACTTCCACGCCCTGTTCCAGTTCCAGCTGGTCGGCCTCAACGGCGCCTTCCTCACGGGCGACATCTTCAACCTGTTCGTGTTCTTCGAGGTGATGCTGATCGCCTCCTATGGCCTGTTGCTCAGTGGTGGCCGCGGCCTGCGCATGCGCATCGGCCTGCACTACGTGGTGTTCAACGTCACCGCGTCCACGCTGTTCCTGATCGCGCTGGGCCTGCTGTACGCCTCGCTGGGCTCGCTCAACATGGCCGAACTGTCGCAGCGCATCGCCGAGGTGCCGCCCACGCACATGGTCCTGGTGAAGGCCACCATGGGTCTGCTGTTGCTGGTGTTCTGCGCCAAGGCCGCGTTGATGCCGTTGTACCTGTGGCTGCCGGAATCCTACGCGCGCGCACCGGCGGCAGTGGCCGCGCTGTTTGCGATCATGACCAAGGTGGGCCTGTACGCCGTGCTGCGCGTGCAGACCCTGTGGTTCGGCGACGACGCCGGCGCGCTGGCCGGCTATGGCCGCGAGTGGCTGCTGTGGGCGGGCGTGGCCACGCTGGTACTGGGCGGCCTGGGGGTACTGGCAGCGGTGCGCCTGCGCGTGCTGATCTCCTATCTGGTGGTGATATCGGCGGCCACGCTCTTCATCGCCTTCGCGGTCGGCAACCAGCAGGTGTTGGGCGCCGGCCTGTACTATCTGCCGCACAGCACGTTCGTGGCGGCCGCGCTGTTCCTGGTCGCCGACCTGATCCGTCGCCGACGTGGCGGCGCCAGTGACCGCAAGGAAGTCATCGCGCCGATGCCCGGCAAGGAAACGCCGGCGGTGCTGTTCCTGATCGCAGCGGTGTCCATCGCCGGCCTGCCGCCGCTGTCCGGCTTCCTGGCCAAGGCCGCGCTGCTTTCCGGCATTCCGCCAGCACTGACCGCGCCGGTGTGGGCAGCCATCCTGGGCAGCAGCCTGCTGGTGATCATGGGCCTGGCCCGTGGTGGCATCCGCCTGTTCTGGCGCGTGCCCAACGCCGAGCCCGATGCACCCAGACCACGCAAGGCGCCGACGCGCCGGATCGAGCTGCTGGCGGCCTGCCTGCTGCTGCTGTACGGCATGGGCATGACCGTATTCGCCGCCCCGCTGATGCGCCACACCGATGCCATCGCCAGCGATCTGCTGCAGCCGTCCGGCTATGTGGAACAGGTCCGCGCGACCACGCCGGAGATCCGCCAGCCATGAACCAGAAACGACCGCTGTTGCGACGCATCTTTCCTTCGCTGCCGCTGACCGTCATGGTCATCGTGTTCTGGCTCTTGATGTCCGACAGCTTCACCCTCGGCCAGTTCCTGCTGGGCGTCCTGCTGGGGCTGGTGGTGCCGCTGTTCGCCGCGCGCCTGGACCGCGAATTCGCGCGCATCGGCACCCTCAGGCCATTGCCGAAGCTGGTGGTGGTGACCCTTTGGGACATCCTGGTATCAAACATCCGCGTTGCCCTGCAGGTACTGGGACCGGAGAAGAAGCTGCACCCCGGCTTCATCTGGCTGCCGCTGGACATCGCCAACATCCACGGCATCGCCGCACTGACCAGCATGATCACCCTTACCCCGGGCACGGTGTCTGCTGCGCTCAGCGATGACCGCAGGTTCCTGCTGGTGCACGTGCTGCACCTGGATGATCCGCAGGACCTCATCGCCACGATCAAGCGCCGTTACGAAACCCCGCTGATGGAGATCTTCCCATGACCGGATTCCAGGTCATCCAGACCACCCTGGTGGTGTGCATGCACGTGGTCGGCCTGGCCATGCTGCTGGCTACCTGGCGGCTGCTGCGCGGCCCCACCGTGCCCGACCGCATCCTTGCCCTGGACACCTTGTCGGTGACCGCGATCGCGGAGCTGATGCTGTTCGGCATGTACCTCAATTCGGCCATCTACTTCGAGGCCGCATTGATCATCGCGATGCTCGGCTTCGGCAGCACGGTGGTGCTGAGCAAATTCGTGCTGCGCCGGGACATCGTCGAATGATCACCATCATCCAGATCGTCCTGTCCATCCTGCTGCTGTTCGGCTGCTTCTTCATCCTGATGGGCGCCCTGGGGCTGGTGAAGCTGTCCACCTTCTTCAAGCGCCTGCATGCCCCTACCAAGGCCAGCACGCTGGGCGTCGGCTGCGTGCTGGTGGCATCGGTGTGCTACCACATCTTCCTGGGCCAGGATCCACAGCCACGCGAGCTGCTGATCACCGTGTTCCTTTTCATCACCGCGCCGGTCAGCGCGCACCTGATGGCCAAGGCCGCGCTGTCGTTGCTGATGGAAACCCGGCCCAGCCTGCCGGGCAACGAGCGCGCCGAGGACGAACAGCTGCCGCCGCCGGAGCCGGAAAGGTAAGGCCGGGCTTTGCCCGGCTGCCCGTCACCCGGCTACCCGTCTGCGCTCAGCCGCAGCCTTCCACATAATCCACCTGCGGTGGCAGGCCGACGCGCCAGGACTCGACCTTTCCTCCCGCACCCAGCGCGAAGTCGATGATCCCCTGCCCCTCCTGCGCCGGGCGCACGCGCAGGTGCTGGGCGTTTTCGTCGTACTTGTCCGGGCCGACGTCAGCGCGCTCGGGGTAAAGCTGCTGCAGCTCTCCCAGCGTCATGCCCACCCGCCCGCCGCCCGGGGCGACGATCTCCGGACCGCGCACGTCATACCGCACCAGCTTGCGGCCTTCGATCATCAGATACGGATCCTCCGACCCTGATCCCTCGGGGCGCAGGTAGTAGCAGTCTTCGTTGCTGTCATCGGCAGGCTTCGGTCGGCCAGCGGCGTCGGTGGACAGGCCCTGCAGCGGTGCGCCAAAGCGGCTGCGCAGCTCGTCCACGCTGGCACCCAGCTGCACGGCACCGAACCCGTCCAGCCGTGCCGGGCTGTCAGTGCGTCCATCCACCGGGGATCTGGTCGCCATGTCTGGGTCCGTCGCCGGGTTTGCACCGGTGGCCTCTTCACTCATCGGCTGGGAATGGGCGGTCGTGTTCTCCGGACCTTGGCTGCATGCGGCCAGCGACAACGCCAGCAAGCCGGCAACAGGGAATACTTTCATCGGCACATCTCCTGGGAATGATCAGTGGTCGGTCAGCGCAGTCGAGCCAAGGCGGCCGCGCCTTGGCCGTGTAGGCGGCACGCTAGCGCGCGGCATGTGCACGTGCCGCATTGTCATCCGAATCCAATGGCCACCGTTCAGGCTCGGCCTGCACCGCTTTGCTTGGCCCGACCATGCTCCCGCGCAATACAGACCAGGCACAAACCTCCTTGCAGGCCCGTCGCGCGGCGCTGGGCATGCGCCAGCGCCGCCTGTTGATCCTCTGCGACGGGTCAGCGCAACCTGGCCACGTTGGCGGCGCTGGCAGGGCCGGATGCGCCAGCCGTGCTGGTCCAGCGGGTACAGGTCGCTTATCCCGTCACCGGCAGGGACGGGGCAGAAGCGGCAGCCGCCGGGCCAGCGGCGAAGACGGTGACGCCGGCCGAGGAAGCTTTCAAGCCTCGACCATGGCAGCGCAGCCTGTCCAGCACTCCAGCCAGCGAACGTCGTCGCTCGATGGCCCGTGCCCGCCTCCATCTCCTGGGCATCCTGGAGATGCAGCGGCATCCGCTGGCCGCCGCACACCTGCCCGATCTGCAGCAGACGCGCAGCGCCGCGCCGGTGATCGCCGCGATGCAGGCGACCCTTCGGGCGCTGCCAGCACTGATGTCCGCCGCGTACAGCGCACGCATCCATCAGCGCCTGCTGGAAGCACTGCCGCTTGAGCATCAGTCAGCACTGAAGGACGACGCCTACGCGCAGACCGAACCACAGGCGATCTGACCGCCTCGCTCCGCTTTTACTGTTGGCGGAAGTTGTTGCGCAGGCCATTCCAGCACTGCTGGTAATCCGGCTGGCGGTGGCCAGCAGCCACGGCCTGCGCGCTCGGGCGGATCACCGCGCGGGTTTCGAACATGAAGGCCATCGTGTCCTTGATCACGTCCGGAGCGGACAGGTCCGCGCTGGACGCCTTGTCGAACGTCGGCGCATCCGGACCGTGGCCACTCATGCAGTTGTGCAGCGAGGCGCCGCCCGGCACGAATCCTTCGGCCTTGGCATCGTACGCACCGTGCACCAGTCCCATGAATTCGCTGGCGATGTTGCGGTGGAACCATGGCGGCCGGAACGTGTGCTGCGCCACCAGCCAGCGCGGTGGAAAGATCGCGAAATCCATGTTGCTGGTGCCCGGCGTATCGCTGGGCGAATGCAGCACCAGGAAGATCGATGGATCAGGATGGTCGAAGCTGATCGAGCCAATGGTGTTGAAGCGGCGCAGGTCGTAACGGTAGGGCGCATAGTTGCCGTGCCATGCCACCACGTCCAGCGGTGAATGATCGATGGCGGCGCGCCACAGGCGGCCCTCGAACTTGGACACCAGTTCGAAATCACCATCCAGGTCTTCGAACGCCGCATGCGGGGTTTCAAAGTCACGTGGATTGGCCAGACCGTTGGCGCCGATCGGGCCGAGGTCCGGCAGCTTCAACAGCGCGCCGAAGTTCTCGCAGATATAGCCACGTGCCTGCCCATCCGGCAGCTCAACGCGGAAACGCACGCCACGCGGAATCACCGCGATCTGCTGCGGTTCGATCTCCACCACGCCCAGTTCGGTCAACAGGCGCAGGCTGCCGAGCTGCGGCACGATCAGCAGCTCGCCATCAGCGTTGTAGAAATAGCGGCCGACCATGTCACGGTTGGCGGCATACAGATGGATGCCAACGCCGGCATGGGCATCGGGTGAGCCGTTGCCACCCATCGTGTACAGGCCTTCGACGAAATCCGTCGGCGTCTCCGGCAGCGGCAGCGGGCTCCAGCGCAGCTGGTTCGGCGATGCCGGCTGCGCGGAGAAATCGCATTGCAGCCGCGGCTGCTGGAACGGCTCGAACTCGCCGTGGGCCACCGCAGGGCGGATCCGGTAGAGCCAGCTGCGGCGGTTGCTGCCGCGCGGCGCGGTGAAGGCGGTGCCGGACAACTGTTCGGCGTACAGGCCATGGGCCACCTTCTGCGGTGAGTTCTGGCCGACCGGCAACGCTCCCTGCAGCGCCTCGCTGGCGAACTCGTTGCCAAACCCGCTTTGGTAACCGCGCGAAATGATCGTCATCAGGGAAACCTCGAATCTGCCAGCAGTGCAACGATGATGGTGGCCGGTGACGCTGTTCCGGTTAAGTGGCAGATTCGTCACCGGGCCCCCGTGGCCAAATGCCCGTCAGAGTACGCCACGCTTGATCTGGTCGCGCTCGATGCTCTCGAACAGCGCGGTGAAGTTACCCTCGCCGAAACCTTCGTTGCCCTTGCGCTGGATGATCTCGAAGAAGATCGGCCCGATGCAGTTCTGGGTGAAGATCTGCAGCAGCTTGCGCTGGTGGGTTTCCGGGTCGGCATCGATCAGGATCTTGTTCCTGGCCAGGCGCGGCACGTCTTCACCGTGGTTCGGAATGCGCTGGTCGATCACATCGAAATACGTTTCCGGCGTATCCAGGAACTTCACACCCTGCGCGCGCATGGCTTCCACGGTCTCGTAGATGTTCCCGGTGAAGCAGGCGATGTGCTGGATGCCCTCGCCCTTGTAGGCATCCAGGTACTCGTTGATCTGGCTCTTCGGATCGGATGATTCGTTGAGCGGAATGCGCACGATGCCGTCCGGCGCGGTCATCGCCTTGGATACCAGTCCGGTCTTCAGGCCCTTGATGTCGAAATAGCGGATCTCGCGGAAATTGAACAGCCGCTCGTAGTAATCCGACCACTGCTGCATGTTGCCGAAATACAGGTTGTGGGTCAGGTGATCGATGAAGGTCAGGCCATAACCCTTTGGGTTCTGCTCGGCGCCGTCGATCGGCGCATAGTCGCCTTCATAGATGCTGCCGGCCGCGCCGTAACGATCCACCAGGTACAGCATGCAGTCGCCGATTCCCTTGATGACCGCCGCATCCACAGCCTTGGTTTCCGGCTTGAAGTCGATGGCTTCGGCGCCGTTGCCCAGAGCGGTCTGGTAAACCTCCTGGCCGGGCTTCTGGAAGCGGATGGCGAAGCCGCAGGCACACGGGCCGTGCTTTTCGGCGAAGTCGGCCGCGAACGAATCCGGATCTTCGTTGACCAGGAAGTTGACGTCGCCCTGGCGGTAGACGGTGATCGCACGCGTGCGGTGCTTGAGTACGGCGGTGAAGCCCATGCTGCGGAAGTAATCGTGCAGTTCCCCGCCACGGCCTGCCGGAGCAGCGAATTCAACGAACTCGAAGCCTTCGATACCCATCGGGTTTTCGAAGGTTGTCACCTGCATGCCGGGATCGGGATGCGAGGCGGTCTGGACAGTGGTATTCATGGCGAAGGCTCCAAAGCGATTCCGCAAGTGACGAACCAGGTGCGGGCGACGGGCAGACCCGCGAGAATGCGGAGTCTTGAATGACCTTTTATAGTTACACCTGAAACCACCAGCAAGGTGCACCGCAACATGAGCTCACCCGATCCCGTTTCCACCAGCGTGCGCGCGTCGCACGTACTGCTCGACCTGGAACAGTTCCTGCCCTACCGGCTGAGCGTGCTCTCCAACCGCGTCAGTGGCAACATCGCCAAGCTCTATGGCGACCGCTATGGCCTGGCGATTCCGGAATGGCGAGTGATCACCATTCTGGCGCTCTACCCGGGATCTTCCGCCAGCGAAGTCTCCGAACGCACCGCGATGGACAAGGTAGCGGTCAGCCGCGCCGTGGCGCGTCTGCTGGAGCGCGGCTACATCAAGCGCGAAACCCATGGCGACGACCGTCGCCGTTCGGTGCTGGCCCTGTCCGCGGCCGGCTTCGAGGTCTACGAGACCATTGCGCCGATGGTCATCGACGTCACCCGCCGGCTGATGTCGGTGCTGAGCGAAGAAGAAGAGCAGCTGCTCGAACGGCTGATCCTGCGCCTGGCCGACGACGGCCTGCAGCGCATGGCCGAAAGCACCTGAAAAAAGGGGACGGAGGTGGTTAATTGCAATTAACCACCTCCGTCCCCGATTTTTCAGCGGAGGTGTTTGCGGCGCGCGTAGATCCATGGGCCAGCCAGTGCGCCAATGGCGCCAGCGGCCAACCCCAGCGACGCGGCCACGGTGGCCGCCTCCAGTACGCCCGGCAGGGTCAATGCGGCGGTCAGCAGCAGCAGCGTCGGAAGGCCCACGAACGCCGCCAGGAAACAGCCCCAGCGCGGCGCCCAAGTGCGCAGCTGCAGCAGGCTGACAGGCAGCCAGTCTTCGCCACTGGCCGCTTCGGCAACCTTCCTCGCCACCCTGGCCAGATCCACTTCCGGCACCGCCCGGCCCAGGCGCGCGTCCGCCAACGCCTGCGCCACCCGCTCCACCGGCGGATAGCCGGAAGGCCATGCCTGCGGTGCGGCCACACCGTAAGCGCTCAGCAACGGCACGCTCAGCCACGGTGCCGCAAGTACGCGCAGTTGCCTGCGTCCCTGCACGCACCACACCTGGGGGTGTCCCTGCACCGTCACCTGGTACAGCTTCAGCGCCTCGGCCGCGGGGTAATCCAGCACCGTCACGCGCGCCGCAAGCGTCGCGCAGTCCATGGCCCGCAGGAACCCCGCACGGCTGCGCCCGGCATGCATCCACGCCAGGCCCAAGGGGCCGATCAGAAACGCCTCGGCAGCCTCCTCGGCCCCCTGACGGGCGCGATCATCGCTGGCCAGAAACCAGGCCAGCGAGCGTGGTTCGGCCACGTCATCGCGGCTCCAGCGCCCACTTTCGCCCAGCACATGCGCCAACGGCAGGCGCGCGGCCTGGGTTTCACCCCGTTCGGCCAGCGGCAGGAAGGGCAATACCGTCTGCACGAACGCGCCGATATCCAGTCCGCCCCCCGCCTGCCCCAGCCATTCCATCGGCAACAGACCGGCCAGCCGCGGATCGCGCGCCAACTGATCGAAACATTCCTTCTGCACCACCAGCCTGCGGACCGCAGCCAGGAGCAATGCATTGTCCGGCAGCCCAACGACCGGCAAGTGATGGCGCGTCTGCGCACCGTCGGCAGCCCCCTCGACATTTCCCGCGCCACCACCGGCCACATCGCACGCGCCAGCTTCACCGCAGCCGGCGTCATCCAGAAGCGCCTGCTGCGACGGCAGCGTCACGGGTGCAACGACGGTGGATGAGCCATCGGCGGACGGGCGTTCGGCAAGGGCGTTGGGCATCGAGTGCTCCGGGCAGGCGCCACGGATGGGCGCGGCATGAGGTCCTTGCCGATAACGGCCGCGCGGGACGGATATTGAATTCCCTGCAACGAAAAACGCCACGGCCCGAAGGTCGTGGCGTTTCTGGTCCCAGCGGCTGGGCGGACGTGGCCGGCCTGCTGCGGGCTCAGGGAGCGGCTCGGTCCGGTGCCCATTGCTTCATGAACGCCAGGAATTTCTGCCGGTCGTAGCCCTTGCCCTTTTCCAGCTCGGCGGTGAACTGCGAGTGCAGCAGCCCACCTTGGGCATCCAGAACGAACAGGTGCGGATACCCCTTCACTTCCGGGTATTGCGAAAGGAACGCGGTGTTTTCGTTGTCTTCGCTGTAATTGACCTTCATCCACACGTAGTTCGCGTCACGCAGGCGGCGCACCTCGGCGTCGCCCTCCACGAAGCGGTCCAGGATGTGGCACCACGGACACCATTCGCCACCCACATCCAGCATGATGCGCTTGTTGCCGCGCTGGGCTTCGACCTTGGCCGTTTCCAGATCGGCAGCCGGGTCGCGCGCCGCATCGAAGGCGGCATTGAGTGCCGCGATGGCGGCGATGTCCGCCGCCGCCGGGGTATTGCCCGAAGCGACGGGCATGCTGGGGTCAGCGACCGCGGCCGCAGCGGGGCGCGTATCCACGGGCTGCGCCGGTGCCTGGGCGGCATCCTGCCCAGGCTGCGAGCAGGCCACCAGAGCGGCGGCCAGCATTCCCATCGACATCCAACCTGCGATCTTGCGCATCCCGGTTTCCTCTTACTTGACGCCGTGCATCAGCTTCTGGATCAGCGGGGCGACCAGGAACAGCAGCACACCCGAGCCAACCAGCGCGTAGAAGCCGAAGGTATACCCGGCATGCGCGGATTGCACGGTCATGCCACCTTCGCCGCTTACCCGGCCGGCGAAAATGCCTGCCAGATTGTTGCCGATGGCGATGGACAGGAACCAGCAGCCCATGGCCAGGCCACCCAGGCGTGCCGGGGCCAGCTTGGTGGTCATCGACAGACCGATCGGCGACAGGCACAGCTCGCCCACGGACTGGATGACATACACCATGAACAGCGTCCAGAAGGGAATCTTGCCCGCGCCATCAACCATGCTCGACAAGGCCACCATCAGCAGCAGGAACGCCAGGCCGTTGAACACCAGGCCCAGGCCGAACTTGCGCGGGATGGACGGATTGGACGAACCCATCTTCACCCACAGCCATGCCAGCAACGGCGCCAGGGTGATGATGGCGATCGAGTTGACCGACTGGAACCACTCCAGCGGGAAGGTCCAGTCACCGAATTCACGGTTGACGATACGGTCGGCCAGGAACGTGAACGAACTGCCGGCCTGCTCGAAGAACATCCAGAACAGCACGTTGAAGGCGAAGATCACCAGCATCGCGATGACTTTGTCGCGGGCCACGCTGCCGGTGCGGATACCCTCCACCAGCAACATCACCGCCGGCACGATGAACAGCGTCATCAACAGGATCTGCAGCGCCTGCGCGTCGATGGTCAGCAGGAAATAGAACAGCGGCACACCCACGGCGGCGCCCACGAGGGCCACCAGTCCCACGCGGCTGGCATTCTGCTGGCCCGGCGCCGGAGCACCAATGCCCTGCAGCTGCCGACGGCCCAGCCAGAACCACACAAGGCTGATCAGCATGCCCACGCCGGCGGAGATGAACACCACCTGGTAGTGCGGCATGGCATCGGTACCGAATATTTCGCGCGCCAGCCAGCCGGTGATCACCGGCGCGATCATCGCGCCCAGGTTGATGCCCATGTAGAAGATGGTGAAGCCCGAATCGCGGCGTTCATCGCCCTGCAGGTAGAGCTTGCCCACCAGCGTGGAGATGATCGGCTTGAACAGCCCGTTGCCGACGATGATCGTGGCCAGGCCAAGCTTGAACAGTAATTCCGTCGGCGAGGCCAGCATGAACAGGCCGATCGCCATGAACAGCGCGCCGAGCAGGATGGAGCGCTGGAAGCCGATCAGCTTGTCGGCGACATAGCCACCGAAAATGGCACCGGCATAGACCAGCGCCAGGTAGGCGCCATACAGCTCGCTGGCCGGGCGCTCGCCGGTGGCGTCGCCGCCATGGAACTGGGCCACGATGTACAGGACCATCGCCCAGCGGATGCCGTAGAACGCGAAGCGCTCCCAGAACTCGGCCATGAACAGCATCCACAGCGGACGCGGGTGGCCAAGCAGTGTCTTGAATTCCGGCACGGCCGGTTCGGGGGTATTCGCAGTGGCGTTCAGGCTCATGCGGGATTCCTGGTTCGATGGGTGACGAGCACGTCCAATGTGCCGGGGGCAGCGCGCGAGGATCACCGACTTCCGGCATTCACGTCAAATGAACGCTGATTGCTGCATGCCACATCCTGCTTGATGAATACGGTGCGGCAACACTTTGCCACCTGTCCCCGGATGAAGCTGAACGCCTGAGTGCCGCTATCGGCACTGTGCAATGGGCCATCAACTGTCATTTATCACTCATCTTCAGCATCAGGCCCATCCAGCGAGCGCGTGGCCGGGACACGTTCGCCGTCGCAGGCGCGGGCTTTCCCTTCTGGCACTTCACAGACTTCCCTATGGCAGCGCCCACGCAGAAAACCGAATGTGCAATCCAGATTCACAGAGAAGCCACCCATGCCTTCCTCCAGACCGTCCTGCGGGCTATTCCTTGCCATTCTTGCGCTGACATTCCTGTCGGCTCCGGCTTCATCGAAGGCACTGCCCATCGTCGAGTGGACGGCGTGCGAACAGGATCTGGAGGCAGCGTTCCCAGCCCTTCGTTCGCGGCTGCAGTGCGCCCGGATGGAAGTCCCGATCGACCATCACACACCGGGAACAGGCACGCTGACGCTGGATGTCCTGCGCATCCGGGCGGCAAGTCCGGGCGCACGGCGCGGGAATCTCTTCATCAATCCCGGTGGCCCCGGAGTGCCGGCGTTCTTCTACACCGCATCCCTTGTCGGCACATGGGAGCGCGATGCCTTGGCTTCGCCTGCCAAAGCACGCATCAGCCAGCGCCATGATGTGATCGCGATACAGCCGCGCGGCCTGGGTGGCGAGCCCCTGCTGCGCTGCCGGTCCGCGGCCGTTCTGCACCCGTATGCCGACATCACCGAAGACCGCAGCGATGCGAACCTGCTTGCCATCAACGTGCACGCCGCTGCCATAGCGCAGGCCTGCCAGGCACAGCCGCTTGCCCGGTACGTCAACACCGGGCAGACCGCCCGCGACATGGAAGCGGTACGGCAGCGGCTGGGCGGTGAACCGCTGAACTACTGGGGCGTGTCGTGGGGAACCGAACTGGGTGCCTGGTATGGCGCACTGTTCCCGCACCACGTGGACCGCATGATCCTGGATTCGAATGTCGACTGGACCCGTGACCTGTATCACGCATGGATCGCTCAAGGACCCGCCCGCCAGGAGGTTTTCGACCGTTTCGTGGTGGATCGGGTCATCAAGGCCCCACAAACCTGGGGTCTTGGCACCTCGGCGGCAGAGGTTCACGCGCGTTTTGCCGGCTTCCTGCCCGCCTCGCGGGCGGTCATGCGCCGCGTCTTCCATGCCCCGGAAATGATGCTGGCCTTGGATTTCCTCGACCGCACACTACGCGCCGAGCCCATGCTCACCGAGGAAATGCTGGGTGCGCGTGCGATGGCGCACCGCTACAGCCCCGAAGACCGCATCGATGCAGAGGCGCGGTACTGGGCGGGCACGGCCGTGGCAGACTATTTCACGCCCCCCGAGAGACCTTCCCGGCTGGAGCTGGATCCGGGAAGATCCGTGCTTCACAGCGTTTCCTGCCAGAGCTCGCAAGCCATGCCGCCACCGGCGTTCTGGGACGATCTCGGGGATCACGCCGCAAAGGCCTATCCCGTGGGTGGCAGCGACAACAGTTATGAACCGTGCGCTTACTGGTCCGGACCGGTCAGCCCCCGTCCGGACATGCGCCGGCTTGCAGATATTCCCAACCTGGTACTGCTGCAGGCCGAGTATGACTGGCGTACGCCCCGACATGGGGCATTGAACGCACATGCGCAGGTGGCCGGCGCCAGCATGGTGTTCGCGCAAGGCCTGGAGGCACATGGCTTCGCCTACAACGGTGTGTCCGCCTGCGTGGACGAGATTTCCGGGCGCTTCATGGCCGATGGCATCAAGCCCGCCCGCATGCACACCTGCATCGATGATGCGTCGGACGTCCTGCGCAGGGCGCCTGCCTATCTGCAGACCCTGCAGGGTCATCTGCGCCGGCATACCCAGGCGGAGCGATGAACACGCAACACGGGAAGGCCAGGCGCCGACGTGACACGCGGCCTAGCCTTCCAGCGTCGTCCTTATCTGAAACAGCTCGGGGAAGAAGGTCAGCTCCAGCGCCTGGCGCAGGAAACCCACACCGGAGGAACCACCGGTTCCGCGCTTGAAGCCGATGATGCGCATCACCGTACGCATATGGCGGAAGCGCCAGAGCTGGAAGGCGGTTTCCAGGTCCACCAGGTCTTCGCACAGCGAATACTCACGCCAGTAGCGATCGGTATCCTGGTAGATCCGCTCGAACACCGGATGCAGTGCGTCGTCCGCCACGTGTGGCTGGCTCCAGTCGCGCTGCAGGTACTGCGCCGGAATGGCGTGACCAAAGCGCGCCAGGTACTGCAGGAACTCCTCATACAGGCTGGGCGCCTGCAACGCCTGCTCCAGCCGCTCATGGCCGGCTGCATCGTGCTCGAACACCTTCAGCATCTGCGCGTTCTTGTTGCCAAGCAGGAACTCGATGTAGCGATACTGCAACGACTGGAAGCCCGAGGACGGGCCCAGCACGTCGCGGAACCCCATGTATTCCGATGGCGTCAGGGTCTCCAGCACCGACCACTGCTCGGTCAACTGGCGCAACACCTGCTTGCTGCGCGCCAGCACCTTGCGGCACTGCCACACCTCATCGCGCTGCAGGAAGACTATGGCCGCACCCAGTTCGTGCGCCAGCAGTTTGAGCCACAGCTCGGAGGTCTGGTGCTGGATGATGAACAGCATCTCGTCGTGGTGAGGTGGACTGGACAGTGGCTGCTGGGCCGCCAACAGCTGGTCCAGGCGCAGATAGCCCCCATAGGTCAGACGGTCCTGGAGATCGATATGGATGCCGGGTTCGAGATCACGTTGGTTTTTGTCGACGGACATGGGGCTGACCGGGTGGAAGGCGGCAAGGGTAGCAGTGCGTGGAACGCATCAGCCAGGAAGGTGGCGCGTGGAACCACGCGCGCGATGCCCCACCCGCCTGCCGATGGACGTATTCTGATGCGATGCAGCAACAACTGAATACGTTGTGGTTATTGGCCTTTACGGCAGCCGGCAGGTAAAACCGCCGCAAAGCCTTGCTGCGCCGCAGGACGGCTTTTCCCTACGTGTTCCTTAACATGGCGATTCATATCATTTGTAACTTCCTGTCGAAGGTGCAGTACGCAATGACAGTTGCCGCCGAATTCAAGATCGAATATCTCCAGTACCTCGATGCGCAGGGCAAGCTGGTCCGTGACGACCTGCCCGAGTCCCTGCGCGACCCCAAGGTGCTGGTTCCGCTGTTCAAGCAGATGCTGTACGTGCGCGTCTTCGACAGCAAGTCCATCGCCCTGCAGCGCACCGGCAAGCTGGGCACCTATGCCGCCTGCCTGGGCCATGAAGCAGCCCATGTTGGTATCGGTGCGGCCATGCACGCAGGCGATGTCTTCGCGCCCAGCTATCGCGAATACGGCGCCATGTTCATGCGTGGCGTGCGCCCGTACGACGTGCTGATGTACTGGGGCGGCGACGAGCGTGGCAACGATTATGTCGGCAACGCCGTGAAGGACTTCCCTTTCTGCGTGCCGATCTCCACCCAGTGCCTGCACGCGGCCGGCGCGGCGCTGAAGTTCAAGCTCAACGAAGAGAAGCAGGTAGCCGTTGCGGTCTGCGGCGATGGCGGCAGTTCCAAGACCGACTTCTATGCCGCTCTGAACTCGGCCGGCGCCTACAAGCTGCCGCTGATCCTGTGCATCGTCAACAACGGTTGGGCCATCTCGGTGCCACGCTCGGCACAGACCGGCGCTGAAACCCTGGCCCAGAAGGGCCTGGCCGGTGGCCTGCACTGCCTGCAGGTGGACGGCAACGATCTGATCGCGGTGCTGGCGGCGATGGAACAGGCGCGCGAACGCGGCCTGGCCGGTGACGGCGGTACGGTGCTGGAACTGATGACCTACCGCCTCTCCGACCACACCACCGCCGATGACGCGCGTCGCTACCGCGACGATGCCGAAGTGAAAGACGCCTGGAAACTCGAACCCATGCTGCGCCTTCGCAAGTACCTCACTGCCCAGGGCGTGTGGAGCGAGGACGAAGAAGAAGCCTGGACCGAGCAGTGCGCGGCCCGCGTGGACGAAGAAGTGAACCAGTACCTCAATACCCCGGTGCAGCCGATCGAGGCGATGTTCGACCATCTGTACGCAGATCCGCCGCCGGACCTGCTGGCCCAGCGCGCCGCCGCCATCGCCCTGGAGCAGCGCAATGGATGACATCAAGCATGGCGCTGCAGCACCCCGCACCAATGCCGCCGACAGTGCCGCTGTCGCCGGTGGAGACACGGTCATGACCACCACCCCCATCACCCTCATCGAAGCCATCACCCAGGCCTTGGCATGGGAACTGGACCACGACCCCTCGGTGCTGGTGCTGGGCGAGGATGTGGGCGTCAACGGCGGCGTGTTCCGCGCCACTGCGGGCCTGCAGCAGCGTTTCGGCGCCAATCGCATCCTCGACACTCCGCTGGATGAAACCACCATCGCCGGCCTGACCATCGGCCTGGCCGCGCAGGGCATGAAGCCGGTGGCCGAAGCGCAGTTCGATGGCTTCATGTATCCGATGGTGGACCACATCATCTGCCACGCCGCCCGCCTGCGTACCCGTACGCGCGGCCGCCTGCACTGCCCGATGGTGCTGCGCGTGCCGTGGGGCGGTGGTATCCGCGCTCCGGAACACCACAGCGAAGCCAACGAATCGATCTTCACCAACGTGCCGGGCCTGCGCGTGGTGCTGCCGTCCTCGCCGCAGCGCGCCTACGGCCTGCTGCTGGCGGCGATCCGCGAGCCGGATCCGGTGATCTACATGGAGCCCAAGCGCATCTACCGCCAGTACAAGGAAGTGGTCGCCAATGACGGCGAAGCGCTGCCACTGGATGTGTGCTTCGTGCTGCGCGACGGCACCGACGTCACCCTGGTGACCTGGGGCGCGCAGGTGAAGGAGGCGCTGGAAGCGGCCGACAAGCTGGCCGGCGAAGGCATCAGCGCGGAGGTCATCGACGTGGCCACGCTGCGCCCGCTGGACTTCGCCACCATCGCCGAATCGGTCGCCAAGACCGGTCGTTGCGTGATCGTGCAGGAGGCCCCGAAAACCGCGGGCTTCGGCGCGGAGATCGCCGCACGGCTGGCCGAGGAATCGCTGTACGACCTGCTGGCCCCGGTCGAGCGCGTGACCGGCTATGACACCCACATTCCGCTGTTCCGCCTGGAAATGAAGTACCTGCCCAGCGTCGAGCGGATCGTGACGGCCGCCAAGCGTGCGGTTGCGGCAGGCTGACGTGCGGGCCCGTCTCCTCGGCCCGTACCGCAGCCAGTACCCCAACCCGCTCCGGTTCCGCGCCGGCCAGATCGTCGAAGTCGGTGTACGCGATGAAGAATGGCCGGCGTTCGCCTGGGTCCGCACCTCCGATGGACGTGCCGGCTGGGCACCGGTGGCGTGGTTGCAGCTGCTGGATGAGGGCCACGCCGAAGCGCTGCGCGATTACGACGCCCGCGAACTGGACGTGGAAAGTGGCGAACTGGTGCGACTGCACCACGAACATGGGGGCTGGTGGTGGTCCGAGCGCGCGAACGGCGCGACGGGCTGGCTGCCGGCCCACGAACTGGAACTGCTGGAAGAGAACCGCACATGAGCCAGACCAAGAATTTCAATCTGCCCGACCTGGGTGAAGGCCTGCCCGACGCGACCATCGTGGAATGGTTCGTCAAGGAAGGCGACACCATCAAGCTGGATGAGCCGCTGGTCTCGATGGAGACCGCCAAGGCCGTGGTGGAAGTACCCTCGCCGGTATCGGGCAAGGTGCTGAAGCTTTCCGGCGCCACAGGCGACATCATTCCCACCGGCGCGGTGCTGGCCAGCTTCGAAGTGGATCCGAACATGCCACAACGCGCCGATGGCCAGGATACCGGCCACCAGCACGGCCACGCTGCTGCCACGCCGAGCACCGGGCAGCCGGCGCCAGCGCAGCCGGACAAGGTGGTCGCCTCCGATGAGGGCGGTGCGATCAAGGCTGAAGGCGAGCGCGACGACGCCGGTACCGTGGTCGGCGCGATGCAGAGCTCCAATACCGTGCACGCTGAGCAGGCCGTGGCCGTCGGTGGGGTCAAGGCTGTGCCGGCCGTGCGTGCGATGGCCCGCAAGCTGGGCGTGGACCTGACCCGCGTGCGCGCGACCGGCGCCGATGGCGCGGCGACCATGGCCGACGTCAAGCAGGCTGCGGCCGATGGCAGCGCCCGGGTGGGGGCGGCACCGGCTGCGGCCGCTGCCACGCCGGCGCCTGCGGTGGCAGCGCCCGCTCCGCGCGTGGAGAGCCAGCGCGCGCCGATGTCCGCTGCCGGCAAGCCGATGCGCACGCAGCCGCCGGGCGTGACCGCGAAGGGCCAGCCGGAGCCGCTGAAGGGCGTTCGCCGCAACATGGCGCGGGTGATGGCCGATGCACACAGCAGGGTCGTGCCCACCACGCTCAACGACGACGCCGACATCCATGCCTGGCAGCCCGGCAACGATGTCACCGCCCGCCTGGTGCGCGCGATCGTCACCGCCAGCCAGAAGGTGCCGGCCATGAATACCTGGTTCGATGGCGAAGCACTGACCCGCACCCTGCATGCGCATGTGGACGTGGGTATCGCCATGGATACCGACGACGGCCTGTTCGTGCCGGCGCTGCGCAATGCCGACATGCTGGACGCACGCGGAATCCGCGAGGGCGTGAACCGCCTGCGTGAGCAGGTGGAATCGCGTGCCATCGCCGCTTCGGAACTCAGCGGCTACACCATCTCGCTGTCCAACTTCGGCATGTTCGCCGGCCGCTACGCCACGCCGGTGGTGGTGCCGCCGTGCGTGGCCATCGTCGGTGCCGGGCGAGCCCGCCACCAGATGACACCGGTGATGGGTGGCGTGGAAGCGCACAAGGTGATCCCGCTGTCGGTGACGTTCGACCATCGCGCCGCCACCGGCGGTGAAGCCGCGCGTTTCCTGCGCGCCATGATGGATGACCTGGCCCTCGCCAGCTGAACCCCTGCGCGCCTGGTAATGCCGGGCCGTGCCCGGCAGCACCCCTCCTGCACCCTCGTGCTGCCCCGCCCTGCCCGGCAGCACGCCATTTCTCGATGATCCCGGACAGCGCGGTATAAAGCCCTTCGCGGCAACGCCGATATGCTCTCATCCTCCCCGCGCACCTGGATTCCCCGCATGACGGACCGCGACACCTCCCGCCCCGCCCCCGGCAGCCTGCCCGGGTTTCGGGCACAGGGGCGCGCGACCTCCCTGACGGACGCGGCCTGGACCACGCCGCCCGCCACCCAGCGTGGTGACGGCCGCAGCCTGCAACAGGTTTTCGCCGTCACCGAAGAGCCCGCCTCCCTGCTGTCCGCCTTCGCCGATGGCATGGCCACGCTGCCGGGCGAGCTCGGCGACATGGGGGACCGCTTGCGTTCGGCACAGGCCGAACAGGATTGGCCACGCTATGGCCGCGCCATGCGGCAGCTGATCGACAAGTACATCCGCACCATCGAACAGCATCCGCCGGATGCGCAGCCCTCCAGCGAACGCCTGCGCGAACAGCTTCGCCAGGTGCTGGGTATCACCGTGGCCGGGCTGCTGCAGCACGATCCGGAACTGCGCGACATGGCGGTGCGCCAGGCAGCGGCCTGGCGGCAATGGCAGCCCGGGCAGCCGCTGGAGGCATTGGAACAGGGCCTGCGCGAGCTGGGCCACCAGGTCGGTGTGCGCAGCGAAGCCTGGCAGGAACGCGATGCCCTGCTGCTCGGACTGTTCGACCTGTTGCTGGAGAACATCGGCGAACTGCTGGATCACGGAGCATGGCTGCACGGCCAGATCGGCGCGGTGCGCCAGCTGCTGGCCGGGCCCCTGGACACAGCTGCGGTGGCACACGCGCGCAACGAGCTTCGCCAGGTGATCTACCGCCAGAGCCTGCTGAAACAGGGCATCGCCGATTCCAAGGCGGCCATGCGCGGGTTGATGGGCGAATTCGTGCAGCAACTGGATGGAATGGCGGCACGCACCGGTGAATACCACGACCGCATCGGCAGCTACGCGCTGGCACTGCGTGATGCGCGCAGCATTGCCGATCTCACCCAGCTGCTGCAGGCCATGATGCAGGACACTGCGCGCGTGCAGCAGCAGGCTGCCCAAGCGCGCAACCATCTGGAAAACGCGCGCCGCGACGCGGACGTGGCCAGCGAGCGCATCGCGCAGCTGGAGCAGGAGCTGCGGGATGTCAGCGATCTGGTGCGCTCCGACGCGCTCACCGGCGCCCTCAACCGCCGCGGGCTGGATGAACTGCTGCGCGCCGAACAGGAGCGATGCCGACGTGAAGGGGCGGCATTGGCACTGGCGGTGATCGACCTGGATGAGTTCAGGCAGACAAACACGCTGCACGGGCATGCCGGCGGCGATGCGGTGCTGCGCCACTTCGTCGCTGTCTGCAAGCTGCTGCTGCGGGCCAGCGACAGCGTGGCGCGCCTGGGGGGCGATGAATTCGTGCTGGTGATGCCGGACACCCCCGGCGCGGATGCCATGACCACACTGCAGCGGCTGCAGCGCTCACTTGCCCAGCGTGTGTTGACCGTAAACGAACAGCGCGTGCCCGTGCATTTCAGTGCCGGGCTGGCGCAGGTCCAGCGTGACGACAGCCCGGAAAGCCTGCTGCAGCGTGCCGACGCCGCGCTCTACGAAGCCAAGCGGCTGGGCCGCAACCGCGTGCACGCCGCGGATACTACTGCCGGGTGATGTCCGGCACCGGCGACAGACAAGCCGGTCGGTGGATACAAGCCTGTGGATGATGACAAACATGTCGGTGGGTGACGACCGTTGGTCGTCACGCTGCTGGTTGACCGGTGACGACCAACGGTCGTCACCCATCGGCAGCTTTGCCTCGTGTCAGCTTTGTCGCCTGGCGAGTTTGTCTCCCGCCATTCTGTCTTCCACCGTCGCCCGGTCAATGTGCCGGTTTGCCGCGCAGCTTCTGCACCAGGGTTACCGCGCCCAGCACCACCGCGCCGATCACCATGCCCACCAGCACGTTCGCCAGGGCATTGACCAGCCACGCCCACTGTCCCTCACCGCCGTGTCCCAGCACCCAGTGATGCAGCGCCGGTACGTTGTGCACCAGGATGCCGCCACCCACCAGGAACATCGCTGCCGTGCCTGCCACCGACAGGAACTTCATCAGCCACGGCGCGCCAGCCAGCAGCAGGCGCCCCAGCGCCGCGAGTGCGCCGCCCTTGCGCGCCAGGTACAGCCCGGCGTCATCCAGTTTCACGATGCCGGCCACCAGCCCATAGACGAACGCGGTCATCGACAGCGCGACCACCGCCAGCGTCGTCAGCTGCTCGGCGAATCCGGACGCGGCACCGACCACCACGCCAAGCGTGAGCACGATGATCTCTGCCGACAGGATGAAATCGGTGCGGATCGCGCCTTTGATCTTGTCCTTTTCCCACGCCACCATGTCCACCGCGCCGTCGGCCAGCACCTGGCGACGTTCCGCCTGCTTCTGCTGCTCTTTTTCAGCCGGATGCAGGAAGCGATGGGCCAGTTTCTCCACGCCTTCGTAGCAGAGAAACGCGCCCCCCAGCATCATCAACGGGACGATCAGCGGCACGTTGTATCCGCGTGAGCGCAGCCAGGCTTCCAGCGCGCTGATCGCCAGCGCCGCCGGCACCAGGATCGCCTTGTTGACCAGCGAACCCTTCGCCACCGCCCACACCACCGGCAGTTCGCGGTTGGCACTGACGCCGGCGACCTGCTGCGCATTGAGGGCCAGGTCATCGCCCAGTACGCCTGCGGTCTTCCTGGCCGCCACCTTGGTGAGCACCGCCACATCGTCCAGCAGCGCGGCGATGTCATCGAGCAGGGTAAACAGGCTGGCACCGGCCATCAGGCGTCCATCGACGAGGGGGGTTGGGGCGGATTCTGACTGATCCGGTGTGAATCGCGGAAGACACCTGCGGATTCACCCACCCACCACCTTTCCACCGCCACACTGGGCCCCCTGCTTCCCTGCGGAGTCCTGCTTGAACAATCCGCTTGTCGCGCCCGCCGCCCCGCCATTGGTCACCGGGATGAGCCGCCGCAGCCAGATCCTCAAGCTGCTGCTGCGCTATCGCCATTCCGGCGTGTTCTCGGGCATGAACCTGGATACCTGGAGCGCGCACGACGTGCCGCCGGACGGCAATCCCGACCAGTTCGTGACCGATCTGGAAGCACTGGGGCCCACCTTCGTCAAGCTGGGCCAGATGCTGTCCACGCGTCCGGACATGGTGCCGCCGGAGTTCGCCACCGCGCTCGAACGCATGCAGGAGAAGGTCGCACCGCTGCCGGTGGATCGTATCCACCACATCATCGAAGCCGAGCTGGGGGCGTCTGTGGGAACGTTGTTCGCCAGCTTCGATCCCGAGCCGCTGGGCTGCGCGTCGATCGCACAGGTGCACCGTGCCACCCTGCGCGATGGCCGGGAGGTTGCGGTGAAGGTGCAGAAGCCGGAGGTTGCCGCCCAGCTGCGCTCGGATCTGGAAGCGCTGCGCAGCTTCGCGCTGGCCGCCGATCACCTGACCCAGATCGGCCGCCGGGTGCGTCTGCGCGACTGGCTCAACGAGTTTTCCAAGACCCTGATGCAGGAACTGGATTACCAGGCCGAAGCCGAGAACCTGGAGCGTTTCGGCCAGCACCTGCGTCCATTCAAGCCGCTGTGGGTGCCGCAACCGATCTGGGACTACTGCAGCAACCGCGTGCTGACGATGGAGCTGGCCAACGGCGTGCGCGTGGACGCCATCCCAGCGGTGCGTCGGACCGAACAGTCGATGGACCCGCTCGCGGCCGCACTGATCCGCGGCTATCTGGACCAGATCTTCGTGCATGGGGAAATCCATGCAGACCCGCACCCGGGCAATCTGCGCGTCACCGACGACGGGCGACTGGCCATCTTCGACCTGGGCATGGTCGCGCACATGCCACCACGGCTGCGCGAGCGCCTGCTGAAGATCCTGTTTGCCGCCGTCGATGGACGCGGCGAAGAGGTGGCCGACGAGATCATCGCCATCAGCACCCGCCTGGAGTCCTACGACGAGGAACGTTACCTGCGCGAGACCGGACAGATGATCGCGCGCTATGCGGCCAGCAATCATTATTCCGAAGGCCGCGTGGTGCTGGACATGGTCCGTATCGCCACGGCATGCGGGCTGCGTACCCCTCCGGAACTGAGCTTGATCGGCAAGGCCCTGCTCAACCTGGAAAGCGTCTGCCGCCTGCTGTCGCCCACGCTGGACACCCGGCGCATCGTCGAGCGCCAGCTGCAGCACGTCATGAAGGCACGACTGAAGAAGTCGTTGTCGATGGCCAACCTGGCCAGTGAGGCAATGGAGGTGCAGGAACTGGTGCGCGTTGGGCCGCGCAAGGTCACCGACATCCTGGCCCTGCTGGCCGAAAACCGGCTGCAGATGAAAGTGACCGGGCTGGAGGAATCCCGCCTGATGGAGAACCTGCAGAAGATCGCCAACCGCGTGTCGGCCGGCATCGTGACCGCAGCGCTGATTCTCGCTTCCGCACTGATGATGAAGATCGACACCGGCGTGCACCTGTTCGGCTATCCGGCCATTGCCATGGTGCTGATGCTGATCGGGGTGATCCTCGGTCTGGGCATCATTCTCAGCGCGCTGCTTTTCGATCGCCGCGCCCGCGCCCACGAAGAGCGTGGACACCGCTGACATCCACCGCCACGGCCCTGGTACAAGGCAGGCAGGGCCGGCTGGCAGCCATGGTGCTGCCCACGTTCGCCGATGTGTGGGGCCTTGGCGCGCCCCGCACTAGCGGCCCGTTGCACTTCACATTTTTTTCACAATACTGACTACGCCCCCTCTTCTGTCGCATTCGGCCCACCATTTCAGTCAGGTTCGTGCAGGCATGATCCGGTAAACGGCCTGTCACACAGTTGTGGTTGGCAGGCCGGTCGACTGGACACGCGTCGGTACGACGTCCAGCACCACCTCCTTCACTGCCGGCCTGCCCATGCTCTGGATCCTGCTGCTTACCCTGTTCGCTCTTGTCTGGCTGCTGCTGGTGTCCAGCAGGTGGCTGTGGTGGAAGGCCGGGCTGCTGTCCCTGCTGCTGGTCGCGCTGAGCAGCTGGTGGGCCATCGACCAGTTGTCCGGCGATGGCCTGAATGCCGCCACCCTCTACCACCTCGGCGCGGACATGGAAGGGGCCGGTGTCTCCGACTTCAAGCGCGTCATCGCCGGCTATGTCGTGCTGCTGCTGCTATCGCTGTCACCGCTGGTGCTGGTGCGCATCAAGCGCTGGCGCCGCGACGGGCACGGCGCGCTGTGGTTCACCGGCTTCGCCGGCCTGTGGCTGGTGGCGATCCTGGTCAGTCCGCTGTTTGCCGACGGCCAGCGCCTGTATTACCAGCTGCGTCCGGTGGATTTCGCGCAGATCGCCCCGGAATACCAGGTACCCAGCCAGCCGCTGCAGCGTCCGCGCAACATTGTCTGGATTTACGGCGAAAGCCTGGAGCGCACCTATCTGGACGAATCGGTGTTCCCCGGCCTGATGCCCAACCTGAACCAGCTGGCGGCGCGTTCGCTGGATGTGCGCGGCCTGGATTCGCCTGAAGGAAGCGGCTGGACCATCGCGGGCCTGGTGGCGTCCATGTGCGGCGTACCGCTGACCACCGCGCAGGGCGATGAGAACAGCATGGGCCGCATGGGCACATTCCTGCCCAAGGCGGTCTGCCTGGGCGATTACCTGAAACAGCAGGGCTATACCAACCATTACCTGGGCGGCGCCAACGGCCAGTTCGCCGGCAAGGGCCAGTTCCTGGCCACCCATGGCTTCGACGAAGTGCATGACCTGGACTGGTTCAAGCAGCAGAAGAAGATCGGCCGCATCCATTATTCGGCGTGGGGCGTACACGATGATGTGCTGCTGGATACCGCCTATCGCCGTTTCGAACAGCTGTCACGCGCTGGCGAACCGTTCATGCTGACCACGCTGACGATGGATACCCACCATCCCGCTGGCCACCTTCCGGTGGCCTGCAAGGACGAGCGCTACGAAAGCCCGCACGGCAACATCGGCATGCTCAACGCGCTCAAATGCACCGACCGTCTGATCGCACAGCTGGTCACCCGCATCCAGGCCAGCCCGTACGGCAAGGACACGCTGATCGTCGTGTCTTCCGATCACCTGGCCATGCCCAACGATCTCAGCCACTTGCTTGCGCGCCAGGAACGCGAAAACCTGCTGCTGTTCGTGGGCAACGATATCGAGCCGCGGCAGCTGAAGGTGGACGATGCCACCACGCTGGACAGCGGCGCCACCCTGCTCAGCCTGCTGGATCCGGCCATCCAGCGCATCGGTTTCGGCCGTTCGCTGATCGATCCACGGCGTCCGCCGAGTGCCAGCGTGGCCGCGCGCCGCGACAACGGCCGCGATTATCCGCAATACCTCGCTTTCGCCCGCTCGCTGTGGCTGGGCGAGCCCACGCGCGCCCTGCGCATTGATGATGACAACCAGGTGGTTGTCGGCGTGCAGCACGTACAGCCGCCGGTGCTGCTGGAATACGACAAGGACTGGGCGCTGAAGACGGTCTATCTGGAGGACACCACGCGCCAGTTCGAGGAAGCCGACAAGGGCAGTACGCTGGCTTATGTGGATCGCTGCACGGCGTTCGAGGACGGCTCGGCCGACGGCGACTGGTGCGCGCTGCTGGTCAACCGCGAGAACGGCATCAAGCTGTACCGGGATGACGACCTGCGTACCGGCATCGAAGTGGATGCGGCATTGGATGCGTTCGACGGCCCGCGTCCCACCGTGCGCCAGGCGCAGATCATCACTGCCAAGGCGCGCCGTACCCGCGCCGGCCAGTACATGCTGCAACTGGTCGCCAGCACCCAGCCGCAGCGCGGTTTCTGGATCGAAGCGGTGTCCTCGCAAGGGAAGATGGTGCTGGCCCAGCAGTGGGTGGAGCCCGATGCCAGCGGTCGCATCAACCTGAGTCTGGGTCTGGACCACGAAGTGGATGATCTGGAAGTCCGCGTCTGGTTGAACCACGCCGAGAAGCTGGCGGTGGATACCTTCGCGCTGGTGCCCTCGCGACGCGGCCCGCGGAGCTGACCCCCGCGCGCCCCGACGTCCTTGCTCCCGGCCCATTGGCCGCCGCCGGTCGACAACGGGCGGGGCCTGTCAGCAGCCGCGTCAGCATCTCATCGCAGGATTGGGGGGGTGGCGGGACCGTTCGAGGGCTTGTTCCGCCGGCCTGCACCACCCGGCAATCAGGACAATGACAGACCGGTCGCTGGGGCTGTTGCAATCAGCCTGCGCCCTCGCCTGCAGCCGCAGGCGCAACGGTGCGCTTGTCCGCATCGCCGATCAGATGGATGTCGGTCGGCGCCGACAACGCGATGCCCTTGGCCGCCAGTGCCTGCAGCAGGGTGAAGAACAGTTCGCTGCGCGTTCCGTATACCTGCCGCGGACTGGGCACGTAGGCGAAGCTGTTGATCGCCACCTGGCCATTGCTGATCGAATCGATGAACACCGACGGTGCCGGGTCATCCAGCACCGTCGGATGCGCCACATAGGCGTCCATCAGCACCTGCTTCACCGCCGCCACGTCGGTATTCAACGGCACCGAGAACTGCACCTGGATCCGCCCCTGCGCATTGCCCATCGTCATGTTGCGCACGGTCTTGGTGATCAGTTCGGAGTTCGGCACGATCAACGTCGATTTATCGCCCACCATGATCTCCGTGGAACGCACATTGATGCGGCGGATATCGCCTTCCTGGTCGCCCAGCTTCACCCAGTCGCCGATCTTCACCGGGCGTTCGGCCAGCAGGATCAGCCCGGAGACGAAGTTCTGCGTGATCGCCTGCAGGCCGAAACCGATGCCCACCGACAGCGCGCTGACCACCAGCGCCAGCTTTTCGAATCCTATTCCCAGAGCGCCCAGCGCCCACAGCACCGCCAGGATGATGCCCAGGTAACGCGCCACGGTACTGATTGAATTGCGCGCCCCCAGGTCCAGATCGGTCTTCGGCAGGTAGGTATCGGCAAGCCACCGCTGCACGGCCTGCATCACCGCCAGGCCGACCGCCAGCACCACTACCGCCAGCACGACGTTGCCGGGTTTCAGCGCGATGCCCCCGATGCTGAAGCCTTGGGACAACGACTCAAGACTGCCCAGCACCGAACCCAGGTTGCCGAACGGAGCCGCCAGTCCCAGCACCGCCAGCACGATCACCGCAATGCGGCACACCGCCGACAACAGCACACCCGCCTGCTCCACCTGCGCCGCGCTCAGCCCGGTGGTGAGCACCACCGTGCGCCCCACGCGGCTGTCCGGATGCAGCAGCCATGTGCACAGGTCATCGGTGAATTTCAGCAGCAGGCCCGTCGCCAGCAGCACCACGCCGCCCCACACCAGCTGCTGGGTCACGAACTTGGCGAAGTTGAGATACCCCAGCAGGCCCGCGACGATGGCCGCGGCCACCACGATGTTGCCGGCCACGCGCGCCAGCACGATCCAGCCGCCGCGCTGCGCCGGTCCTCGGGCCCGCGCATCGGCCGCCTGCGCTTCGGCGCGTTCAGCCGCTTCGGCAGTCTGCCGCCGGTGCAGGCGCGCCAGGGTGACCAGCATGGCCATGATCAGGCCCAGGTAAGTCAACGCGATCACACCATCCAGCGCGATCGTAGTGACCTCGCTGGTACGCGCCGCGCGGTCGATCGCCACCAGCATGACACTCAGCCAGGTCAGCCCTGCCGCGCTCCACGCATACTTGCGCAGGTTGCGCGCGGCTTTGTCGTCCAGGTCCAGCAGCCGCCAGGAAGGCCGCTCCGGCACCAGCAGGCAGGCACTCAACGCGACGATGAAGGCAGCTACGTACGTGGCCGCCAGGAAATGTTCCGAAGCGGTCTGGAGGCGCGGGGCGATGCCGCCCACCGCTTCCAGCGAAGACACCAGCGCCCATGCCGCCAGCCCAGGCAACAGCGTCCCCACCGCCAGCAGCCACACCGCCAGGCCTGAACGACGCAGCCGACCCTGCGGCGCACGTTCGGAAGCGGCATAACCCCTTCCCAGTACGCGCAGCCACAGCCGCAGCGGGAAGAACAGCACCAGCGCCGCCACCATGTACATCAGCGGCACCCCCCAGCCTTCGCGGGCGAACGCGGCGCGTGCCGCCTGCAGGCCCTGCCGCTGCAGCACCATCACGCGGTGGGTATCGTCCGGCAAGGCCGCGGCGACCTGCTTCCAGAGCTTCGGCGACAGTGGCGAGGCCACCTTGCGCCCCAGTTCCTCGTTGAACTGGTTGAGCCGCATCTTCTCGATGTCCGTCGCCAGCTGGGTGGCCTGCACGCCCAGCACGCCGGCGCGCTTGATCGTGCCATCCACGTCGTCGCGCTGGCGCGTCAGCGCCTTGCGCTGCGCCGCCACCGCCGGGCTCTCGGCGCCTCCTTCGGCAACCTCGCCCAGCTGCGCCAGCTGCTCGTTGAACTGGTCCAGCTGCGGCTGCAATGCGCTGGCCGCCGCGTCGGTATCCTTCCTGGCACCTTGGGCGCGGGCAATCAGGTTGCGCAGCGAATCCTGGGTTTCTGCATCGTCCAGCGAGGCGCGTACCGCCCGGGTGGTGTCTTCAGCGCGCTGCAGCAGCGCTGCCGGCGAAGGCGAATCGGGCTCCTGGGAAAAGACGGACGGCGCCATCAGCAGCCAGCCCAGCATCAACAGGCCCGCCAGGGACCTGCGAAGAGTCGTCGCGCGCGGAGGAAAGGACAAAGCGGGAGCACCGGTAACGCGCGGACCACCGCGCCTGCGCGGACTATACGACTTCGCAGGTGCAAGGCGGATCAAGCACGGCGCGCGCGCGGGAACTTCACTCCGCCATGGCGGCTGGCGCTGCAATGTGGACTACCGCCTTATCGCACCTCGACGTCCCGATGACTTCCCACCCCGAACTGAAGACCGTGTCCGATCTCAAGCTGCCGCGCTATCTGGGCACGTGGTATGAGATCGCACGGCTGCCGATGCGACACGAGCCGGAAGGCTGCACCGACGTATCGGCCAATTACAGCCTGCAGGACGACGGCAACGTGCGCGTCCAGAACCGCTGCCGGATGGATGGCGAGGTCGAAAAGGCGATCGGCGAGGCCTGCGTCGTCGACAACGACAGTGCCCGCCTGGAAGTGAGCTTTCTGCCCAAGGGCCTGCGCTGGCTGCCCTTCACCAAGGGCGACTACTGGGTCATGCAGGTGGCGCCGGACTACAGCGTGGCACTGGTCGGCACCCCGGACCGCAGCTATCTGTGGCTGCTGGCACGCACGCCACAGCTGGACAGGACCGTGCAGGATCATTATCTCGCCGCAGCACGGCTGCAGGGTTTCGATCTGTCCAACCTGATCCAGACGCCGCACACCGGGCAACCGACAGCCTGAACGCATGGACCTGAAAAGTGGCTACCCGTGGTGGGCAGTCCGCAATGGCCTGATCCAGGCGTTCCCACCCCTGCCTGGCGATCTGCACTGCGACGTGCTGGTGGCCGGTGGTGGCATCACCGGGGCGCTGATCGCCGACGAACTGTCCGCGCACGGCCACGAGGTAGCGCTCATTGAGCAACGGGATATCGGCTGGGGCAGCACTGCCGCCAGTACCGCGTTGCTGCAGTATGAGATCGACACCCATCTGCTGGACCTTGCCCGCCGCTATGGGGAGGACGATGCCGCACTCGCCTACCGTGCCTGCGCACAGGCGCTGCCTGCGCTCGGCGACGTCACCGCCGGCCTGCGTGGGGTGGATTTCAAGCGGATGGACAGCGTCTACCTGGCCAGCCGACGGCGCGATGTACCGGTGTTGCAGGCCGAAGGCGAGGCGCGCCGTCGTCACGGCCTGGATGCGCGCTGGCTCCACCGCGGTGCGCTTCGCGAACGCCTGGGCGTGGAAGCAGGCGGCGCGCTTGTCACCCGCCAGGCCGCGCGCGTGGATCCTTACTGCCTGACCTACCGGTTGCTGGAGCGCGTGAAGCGCCGCGGCGGACATGTCCACGACCGTACCGTCCTGCACACGCTGCAGCCCACCACCCGTGGGGTCACCGCATGTACCGGACAAGGGCCGCGGATACGCTGCCGGCACGTGGTGCTGGCGCAGGGCTATGCCAACCAGACGTGGCTGGACGAGTCGGTGGCACGCAATCGCAGCAGCTATGCACTCATCACCGATCCGCTGGATGCCGACGTGCTGGGGCAACTTGCCCGCACCATGGTCTGGGAAAGCGCGCGACCCTACCGCTACCTGCGCAGCACCGGCGATGGCCGGCTGCTGCTGGGCGGACTGGATGATTCGGTGGATATCCCGGCGCGCCGCGACCGCCGCGTGGACAGCAAGGCACGCAAGCTGCTGAAGGGCCTGCGGCAGTGGTTCCCGCACCTGCAGCCCACGCCCGCCTATGCGTGGGCCGGCACGTTCGCCGAAACCGCCGATGGCCTGCCGTTCTTCGGCGCCCATCCGCAGTGGGGGCCACGCGTTCAGTTCGCCATGGCGTACGGTGGCAACGGCATCACCTACTCGATGATCGGCGCGCAGCTGCTGCGCGCCACCATCGAACGCCGCCGTCATCCGCTGCAGGCATTGTTCGGATTCCAGCGCCTGGACCGATGAGGGCAGCCGCGCTGGCGATGCCCGCTCTACCGCTGCCGCCGGACGACAGGCATCATTCAACCAGCAGCTGCTAGCGTCGGCATGGGGCCCACGCGCCCTGCCCCGTCCTGCTGCTGGAGCGACCGTGATGATCCGCCCCCTTTTGCTGCTGTGCCTGGCCTGCGCTCCTTCGGTGGCGCTGGCGCAGAGCGCGGCTGGCGCCACCGGCCCGCAGTCGGCCAGTGGCCTGAATCTTGCCGTGCCGCAGAAGCCACTGAGCTATCTCAACGACCCCACCCTGCAGCAGGATGCACCGGGCACGTACTACGGCGACAAATCCGGCCCGCGCCCACGCCCGCGCACCGATGACGGTCCCGGGACCTATATCACCGACGACAAGCTGAATGTTTCCGGCAGCGTCAGCACCGGCATCGGCTACTCCAAGGGCTACGGCAACAGCCACTACAACGCCGCCACGCTGAATCTCAACAAGAACTACACCACCGACGAGGGCAAGACGCGCGGCGTGAACGTCAACATTCACGTCAGCGAGGGCAAGGGTCCGGGCTTCTTCGGTCCCTATGGCGGTGGCTACTACGGCGGCGGCCCGGGTTACTGGGATTACCCGCCACCATACGGCTGGTAAGTCCAACGCGGGTCCTCGGATCCATGCCGGACAAGCCCGGCACGCACCGTGCCCTGGCTCAGCGATGGTGCATCAACCAGCAATCGACGGCGTCCAGCACGATGTGGACGATCAACCCGATGCCAATCAGCCGGGTCTTTTCCGGTACGCACAAGCCCGCATACACGGCAATCGCCGGGGCGGTGTGCAGCGGGTGGAAACCGATGCTGCAGCGGTTCGGCGCGTAGATCGGATCGGCCAGCAGATGGTCCAGGTCGATGATCCAGCCCAGCAGCAACAGCAACCAGGCCGAGGCGAAACGCTTGCGCCAGAACAGCCATGCCAGCAGGGCAGGCACGGCGGCATGCAGGAACAGGTGAAAGATCGCGCGCGCGCTCATCGAGGAGGGACGTCCGGCACAGGAAGCCGGGCGTGGGCCCGGCTCTACATCAGGGGTTCATCGGACAGGTAGGTGTAGCCGGTCAGGCCAGCCTCCAGCGCATCGGACAGTTCCTGTGCACGCGTCGGCGACAGGTCCGCCGCCGCCACGCGCTCGGCATAGGTGGCACGCAGTTCGTCCAGGCTGTAGCCCACGTAATCCAGCATCACATCGGTGGTATCGCCGCGCCGCTGCTGGGTGATCGCATGGCCACCGGCCGTGCAGCGCACCTCCACCGCATCGGTATCACCGAACAGGTTGTGGATGTCGCCGAGGATCTCCTGGTAGGCGCCCACCATGAAGAAGCCGATCCGGTAGCTTTCGCCGGCACGCAGCGCATGCAGCGGCAGCGAGCTGTCCAGGCTCTCGTTCTCCACGTACGTATCCACCATGCCGTCGGAATCGCAGGTCATGTCGGCGACGATGCCCCGGCGGTCCGGCCGCTCATCCAGCCGCTCGATCGGCACGATCGGGAACACCTGGTCGATGGCCCATACATCCGGGATCGACTCGAACACGCTGAAATTGACGAAGTATTTGTCTACCAGCCGCTCGTTCAGCTCGTCCAGCACCGGCCGATGGCTCTTCTCGTCGAAGCTCAGGCGCGCCCGCACGCCATGGGCGATGGCATAGAACAGGTCGTCGATGCGCGCACGCTGCGGCAGGTCGATCTGGCCCAGCGCGTAGCTGGACAGGCCTTCGGCATGGAAATGCTGCGCTTCCTGGAACAGTTCCACCGCCGGGCGCTGGTCCAGGTCAGCGTGGATCTCGCGCAGATGGCGGATCGCCGCCGGCTCGTCGTCATGTACGTCGGGAACGCGACCTTCCTGCGCCTGTTCCACTTCGGACACATTGGTGATCAGCACGGCGTGGTGCGCGGTCATCGCGCGGCCGCATTCGGTGACGATGCGCGGTGGCGTCAGGCCATGTTCCTCGCAGGCATTGGCCAGCGGCTGCACGATGTTGCTGGCATACGAATTCAGCCCGTAATTGATCGAGCAGAAGCTGCGCGAACGGGTCCCTTCGTAGTCCACGCCCAGGCCGCCACCCACGTCCACATGGGTGATGTTGGCACCCAGCCGCGACATTTCCACGAAGTAGCGGGTCGCCTCGCGCATGCCGTTGGCGATGTCGCGCACGTTGGAAATCTGCGACCCCATATGGAAGTGCAGCAGGTTCAGGCAGCCGGCGTATTCGGTATCGCGCAGCGACTTCCACAGGTCCAGCAGCTGGCGCGGCGACAGGCCGAACTTGGCCTTGTCGCCACCGCTGTTCTGCCACTTGCCGGCACCCAGCGACGCCAGCCGCATGCGCACGCCCAGGCCGGGCATCACATCCAGCGCGCGCGCCTCTTCCAGCACCAGCTTCAGCTCGGACGGCTTTTCGATGACGATGAAGGTCTGCAGGCCAAGCTTGCGCCCGATCAGCGCCAGACGGATGTACTCGCGGTCCTTGTAACCGTTGCAGACGATCAGGCCGCCCGGCCGCGACAGGGCCAGCACGGCCATCAGCTCCGGCTTGCTGCCCGCCTCCAGGCCAAAGCCTTCGCCGTGGTGGCTGGCCAGCGTGCCGGCCACGCCGCGGTGCTGGTTGACCTTGATGGGGTAGACCGCGGTATAGCCGCCGGGATAGTCCCAGTCCTGCTGGGCCTGCGCGAACGCCGCCTGCAGCTTGCCCAGGCGCTGGCCGAGGATGTCCGGGAAACGCACCAGCAACGGCAGCTTGGCGCCGTTCGCGCGCGCTTCGTCCACCACCTTGGGCAGCGAAACCACCGGGCCATCGGCGCCGGTTGGTCTCACCACCATGTGCCCGGCCTGATCCACATCGAAATAACCGTCCGCCCAGTGCGGGATCGAGTAGGTCTTGCGGGCTTGGTCGAGGGACCAATCGGTCATTTCAGTCGGCCTGGTTGGTAAAAAAGGGGGTGCATGATAACCCCTGCACGACCAAGGGTTCGTTATCATGCGCGCCCGCGACCGCCCCTCAGGCCCAGAAACCTGAACGGGTCCAACCGCCTACCGGAGGCCGCACCGCCTGCCTCCCTCCTTCCGAACAGGCCTGAAACAGGAACGCCCCATGACTGACAACAGCAACTGGTACATCGAACACTTCGAGCGCACCGGCTCGGCCATCGGCTATCGCATCACCGGCAAGCTGGACGAGGTGCAGTCGCCGTTCCAGAAGATCGAGATCTTCCAGACCACTGACTGGGGCAACCTGAT
>JAAIGF010030491.1_pt1 | contig 47840 bp, 41 predicted proteins | sample 6487441 | NCBI WGS metagenome assembly JAAIGF01 (sample SAMN13974129, study PRJNA590717) | phyllosphere metagenome | biome: pepper field; feature: multiple bacterial spot infested pepper fields; material: pepper leaves; isolation source: leaves from pepper fields | host: Capsicum annuum ...
CACTGCCCTTCCGTGCCGACCAACGGTCGGCACCCACCGGTCTTATGGTCGCTGCGAAACCCACCTCTTCTGGTGGGTGCGGACCGTTGGCCCGCACTGCCTTCGGTGCCGACCAACGGTCGGCACCTACCGATGTTATGGTCGCTGCGAAACCCACCTCCTCTGGTGGGTGCGGACCGTTGGTCCGCACTGCCCTTCCGTGCCGACCAACGGTCGGCACCCACCGGTCTTATGGTCGCTGCGAAACCCACCTCTTCTGGTGGGTGCGGCCCCCTGGTCCGCACTGCCCTTCCGTGCCGACCAACGGTCGGCACCTACCGGTTGGCAGTGGTCGGCTCCCACCGAACGATGATCGGCATCCCCGACGAGTTGTCGCCCCACCTCGACCTGTCCTACACGCCGCTGCTGGCAAGCTGGTCGGTATGGTTGAACCGCTCCCCCTGCGTCCGCCACCTCCATTGCTGGACGACGCCTGTGCGTTGTTCCTCGATGTCGACGGCACCCTCATAGAATTCGCTGCGCGCCCTGACGCCGTGCAGCTCCTGCCGGATGTGCGTGAAGCCATCGGCCGTATCAGCGACCGCCTCGAAGGCGCGGTCGCCCTCGTCAGTGGCCGCCCACTGGAACAGCTGGACCAGCTGTTCGCCCCCCTGCAACTGCCGGCCGCCGGCCTGCACGGCCACGAACTGCGTGGCGAGGACGGGCGCGTGCTGCGTGAAGAACAGGACGATGACACCGCCGAATGGCTGCATGCCCTGCACCAGCAAGCGATGCGCTTCGCCCATGGTTACCCCGGCGTACTCGTGGAAGAAAAAGGCGCTGGCCTCGCGCTGCACTGGCGGGGTGCGCCACATGCCGCCAACGAGGTTCGTACCTTCGCCGAACGCCATGCCCGCGGCCGGCCAAGCTATCGGCTGCAACCCGGTGACCACGTGATTGAATTCGTGCCCGTCGGCACCGACAAGGGCCGCGCCGTGCGTCGGCTGATGCAGTACCTGCCCTTCCGTGGCCGCCTGCCCGTGTTCCTTGGTGATGACCTCACCGATGAGTTCGGTTTCGAGGCCGCCAACGGACAGCACGGCTGGAGCGTGCTGATCGGCGAACGTGAACCCAGCGCGGCGGTGTTCGCGCTGCCTGACATACGCAGCGTGCACGCCTGGCTGCGTGAGAATGCGTATTGACCCGGCCACCCCACGGCCGCAACCGAGATGTACCGCGTGATGACCCAACCCGATCTTGATCTGGGCGTGGTCGGCAACGGCAGCTTCGGCGCCCTGGTCGACAAACATGCCCGCGTTGTCTGGAGCTGCCTGCCCACCTTCGACGGCGATCCCACCTTCTGTGCCCTGCTCGGCCCCAACCAGCAGACCGGCGGCGACTTCGCCATCGAGCTGGAGGACTTCGCCCGCAGCGAGCAGGAATACCTGACCAACACCGCGATCCTGCGCACCGTGTTGCATGACAGCCACGGCGGCTCGCTGGAAATCCTCGATTTCGCCCCGCGCTGGCGGCAGAACGACCGCTTCTACCGGCCGGTCAGCCTGATCCGCCAGGTACGCCCGCTGACCGGCAGCCCGCGCATCACCGTGCTGGCGCGGCCGCTGGCCGACTGGGGCGCCCGCGTGCCCGAATCGACCTGGGGCAGCAACCACGTGCGCTGGATCCTGCCCGAGCACGTGCTGCGCCTGACCACCGACGTGCCCGTGCGCATGGTGCGCGAAGGCCTGCCGTTCGTGCTCAACCACCCCGTCCACCTGATCCTGGGCGTGGATGAATCGCTCAACCGCTCCATCAGCGGCTACGTGCAGGAAGCCTTCCAGCGCACCCGCGATTACTGGCGCGAATGGGTGCGCTACCTGTCCATCCCGCTGGAGTGGCAGGACGCGGTCATCCGCAGCGCGATCACCCTCAAGCTGTGCCAGTACGAGGACAGCGGCGCGATCATCGCCGCGATGACAACCTCCATTCCCGAAGCGCCCGGCAGCGTGCGCAACTGGGATTACCGCTACTGCTGGCTGCGTGATGCGGCGTTCGTGGTGCGTGCCCTGAACCGCCTCGGCGCCACCCGCACGATGGAGCAGTTCCTCGGCTACATCTTCAACCTGGCCACCACCGACGGCACGCTGCAGCCGCTGTACGGCATCGGCTTCGAGGCCAAGCTGGACGAGGACGAAGTGCCCAGCCTGTCCGGCTACCGTGGCATGGGCCCGGTGCGCCGCGGCAATCTGGCCTGGGTGCAGCGCCAGCACGATGTCTACGGCAGCGTGGTCCTGGCATCGACCCAGCTGTTCTTCGACCGCCGCCTGCAGGATCCGGGCGATGCGCACACCTTCGCGCGCCTGGAACCGCTGGGCGAGCAGGCGTTCGCCCTGCACGACGTTCCCGATGCCGGCCTGTGGGAATTCCGCGGCCGCACCGAAGTGCACACCTACACCAGCGCGATGTGCTGGGCGGCCTGTGACCGCCTGTGCAAGATCGCCGTTCGCCTCAAGCTCGATGACCGCGCGAACTACTGGCGCGAGCGTGCCGACACCATCCACGCGCGCATCATGGACGAGGCGTGGAGCGATGAACTCGGCCACTTCACCGATACGTTTGACGGCCACCGCCTGGATGCCTCGTTGCTGCTGCTGGCCGACATCGGCTTCATCGATGCGCTGGACGCGCGCTTCATTGCCACCGTCGAAGCCATCGGCCGCGATCTCAAGCACGGCAATTCGCTGTACCGCTACGTGGCGCCGGATGATTTCGGCGAACCGGAAACCAGCTTCACCATCTGCACGTTCTGGTACATCGACGCACTGGCAGCGATCGGCCGCATGGACGAAGCGCGCGAGATGTTCGAGCTGCTGCTTAACCAGCGCAACCATCTCGGCCTGCTCTCCGAGGATCTGGCCTTCGATGGTGGCGAAGCCTGGGGCAACTTCCCGCAGACCTATTCGCATGTCGGCCTGATCACCGCCGCCATGCGACTGTCACGTTCCTGGCAGGAGGCCTCGTGAGCCGTCTGGTCGTTGTCTCCAACCGGGTCGCCGTGCCCGGTGAAAGCCGCGCCGGCGGCCTCGCCGTGGGCCTGCTGGCCGCGCTGAAGGAGCGCGGCGGCATGTGGTTCGGCTGGAGCGGCAAGAATGTGAAGGATGCCAGCGGCACGCTGCACCAGCAGAAGGACGGTGACATCGAGTCCGTCACCATGGACCTGGCCAAGCGCGATGTGGATGGCTACTACAACGGCTTCTCCAACCGCACGCTGTGGCCGTTGCTGCACTTCCGGCTGGACCTGGTCGATTACGATCGCGGCACCCGCGAGACCTACCACAAGGTCAATGCGCTGTTCGCCGACAAGCTCGCGCCGCTGCTGCGCGAGGACGACATCGTCTGGATCCACGATTACCACCTGATTCCGCTGGGCGCGATGCTGCGCGAGCGCGGCATCGGCTGCAGAATCGGTTTCTTCCTGCATATCCCGATGCCGTCGGCCGACCTGCTGCAGGCCATGCCCGACCACCTGCGGCTGTTCTCCTCGCTCTATGCCTACGACCTGGTCGGCTTCCAGACCCAGCGCGACGCCGACCGCTTCCAGACCTACCTGCGCCTGTTCGGCGGTGGCCGCGTACTGGACGATGGCCGGCTGGAAGCCCCCGGCGGGCGCCGCTTCCGCGCGGCAGCCTTCCCGATCGGCATCGATACCGACCTCATCGCCCGCCAGGCGGCAACGGCAGCAACCAAGCCCTCGGTGAAGAACCTGCGCAGCAGCCTGCGCGACCGCCAGCTGGCCATCGGCGTGGACCGCCTGGATTATTCCAAGGGCCTGCCCGAGCGCTTCCAGGGCTTCGAACGCTACCTGGAGCGCCACCCCGACCAGCGCGGCTCGCTGACCTACCTGCAGATTGCCCCGGTCTCACGCGGCGATGTCACCGAGTACCGGCAGCTGCGCAGCCAGCTGGAGCAGATTGCCGGGCACATCAACGGCGGCCATGCCGAGCCCGACTGGACGCCGCTGCGCTACGTCAACCAGAACTTCACCCACGCCACGCTGACCGGCTTCTACCGCGCTGCGGCCGTGGGCCTGGTGACCCCGCTGCGTGATGGCATGAACCTGGTGGCCAAGGAATACGTGGCCTCGCAGGACCCGGAAAATCCCGGCGTGCTGGTGTTGTCACTGCTCGCCGGTGCGGCCGACGAACTGAAGCAGGCACTGCTGGTGAACCCGCACGACCTGGACGGCGTGGCCGATGCCATCGCCACCGCGGCAACGATGTCGCTGCGCCGCCGCCAGGAACGCTGGCACGCGATGATGGATCACCTGCGCACGTACGACATCAACCACTGGCGGCGCAGCTACCTCGAAGCCCTGGAAGCCTGACCGCTCCTGCTTCTGTAGAGTCGAGCCATGCTCGACTGATGGTGCAGCAGTCGAGCATGGCTCGACTCTACAAAAGAGCGGACCGCGGCGGTCAGTAGCAGGTGTCGTGGCGGCCGAACCAGCGGTAGCGGTTGCGCGCCAACGCACGGCAGCAGGCGCAGACCGCTCCTGCTTCTGTAGAGTCGAGCCATGCTCGACTGATGATGGAGCAGTCGAGCATGGCTCGACTCTACAAAAGAGCGGACCGCGGCGGTCAATCGAGGAAGCGCGCGGCCTGTTCCGGGCTGGGCAGGTAGCAGGTGTCGTGCCGGCCGAACCAGCGGTAGCGGTTGCGCGCCAGCGCACGGTAGGCCACGTCGCGCCAGGCGCGCGGCAGCAGGCGCAGAACGCCTGCCACGCGCCACGGGCCACCCAGCCCCGTCAGCACGCGCAGGATCGCATCGGTATCGGTCCAGGCGCCCTGCGCGTCCACCAGCAGGAACGACAGCGGGTCGTTCGGGTCCAGACCGTGGGCGCGCAGCAAGGCACTGCCCTGCGCGCCCTGCATCGCCGCGAAACGGTAGCGCCCCTGCCGGTCGAACCGCAGCAGAAAGCGCACCCAGCGGCTGCACAGCGCACAGACGCCGTCGAAGACGATCACGGCTGGCTGGCCGGGGTCAGAGCCCTTTTCTGGCGAAAAGGGATCTGGCCCCTTTTCGCCAGAAAAGGGCTCTGACCCAACAGGTCCGCCAGCCGGCTTCATTCCATCCACACCAGGGTCGCCATCCGCCCGGTACGGCGGTCGCGACGGTGCGAGTACAGGTCCGGGTCGGCCATGGTAGAAACCGTGCCGCCGTGGATGTTGAGCGGGTCCAGCCCCGCCGCCTGCAGCCGCTGCCGGGCCAGGGCAAACAGGTCCACTCTCCAGTGCCTTTCGCGGGTGGCCACGAAGGCTTCTTCCGCGCCCGGGTCATGGCCGACGAAGGCGTGGTAGACCTCTTCGCCGATCTCATAGTCCTGCGGGCCGGCCGCCGGACCCAGCCACGCCCGCAGCTGCGCCGCCGGCGTGTTCATGGCGGACACGGTGTCTTCCAGCATGCCATCGGCCAGGCCACGCCAGCCGGCGTGCGCCGCACCGATCTCGCTGCCGTCGGCGGCGGCGAACACCACCGGCAGGCAGTCGGCGGTGAGGATGGCCAGCACCACGCCCGGCACCGAGGTCACCGCGGCATCGGCCACCGGCTCGCTGGCGCCGGCCACCGGCGCTGCGTCGAAACGCAGCACGGTGGTGCCATGCACCTGGCGCAGCCAGTGCGGTGCCGACGGCAGGGACAGGCCCTGCTGCAGCAGCTGCCGGTTGTGCTCGACGTTGGCCGGGGTATCGCCATCGGCCGCGTGCCGGTTGCCCAGGTTGAACTGCGCGAACGGCGCCGGCGAGATGCCCGCGCCATGCCGACGCGTGGTCAGCGCGCGGACGCCCGGGGGCGCCGGCCAGTCGGCCTGCAGCAGCGGCAGCGCGGCGTCCATCACCAGCGGTCCCGCTCGCGCTCGGCGAAGGCCGCGCTGTCCTCGCGCAGCACCTTCATCAGGTGCAGCATGTCGGCCGGCACCGGTGCGGTGTTGCGCACCTGTTCGCCGGTGATCGGGTGCACGAACTCCAGGGTTTCGGCGTGCAGGGCCTGGCGCTTGAAACCGCGCAGGGCGGCAACCAGCTCCTCGCTGGCGCCCTTGGGCAGCTTCAGCGCGCCGCCGTACAGCGGGTCACCCACGATCGGGTGGCGGATGTGCGCCATGTGCACGCGGATCTGGTGGGTGCGGCCGGTTTCCAGGCGGCACTCCAGCGCGGTGTGCGCACGGAAGCGCTCGCGCAGGCGGTAATGGGTGATCGCTTCCTTGCCGTCCTCGCGCACGCCCATCTTCAGGCGGTCGCGCGGGTGGCGGTCGATCGGGGCATCGGCGGTACCGCCGGCCACCAGGGCGCCCATCACGATGGCCAGGTACTGGCGGTGCACGTCACGGGCGGCCAGCTGCTCGACCAGCGCGGTCTGCGCTTCCAGGGTGCGCGCCACGACCATTACGCCGCTGGTGTCCTTGTCCAGGCGGTGCACGATGCCCGCGCGCGGCAGCACTGCCACCGACGGGTCGCGGTACAGCAGCGCGTTGACCAGGGTGCCGCTGTGGTTGCCGGCGCCCGGGTGGACCACCAGGCCGACCGGCTTGTTGATCACCATCAGGTGCTCGTCCTCGAACAGCACGTCCAGCGGGATGTCCTCGGGCTGGGCGTCGGTCTGGGTTTCCATCACCACGGTCAGGGTGACGATTTCACCGCCGCGCAGCGGATCGCGCGGGCGGGCCTGGGCGCCGTCCAGCAGCACATCGCCGGATTTGATCCATTCAGTCAGGCGCGAGCGCGAGTATTCGGGGAACAGCTCGGCCACGACCGCGTCGAAACGGCGGCCGGCGGAGGTGTCGGGGACGATGGCCTGGCGGGCCGATTCGGAGGATTGTTCAGACATGGCAGGGGGGTATCTTCGAAATTTTGGGGTCCGGTCGACCGGTTTCAGTCGCTGGACAGGACACTAGGCTATCATCGACCCTTCGTATTCCAGACGCGTCCCGCCTTGACCCCATGATCCGACGCTCCTCCATGCTCTCTGCGCCCGTCCGCCTCACCGCCCTGCTGCTGGTGCTGGTCATCGCCGCCACTGGTTGCCATCGCGGCGCCAAGGGTGATCGCCCCGATGAAGGAACGCCGGTCGAACAGCTGTACGACAAGAGCCACACGCTGATGCAGGGTGGCAACTGGAGTGGCGCCGAAGCCAGCTTCCGCCGCCTGGTGGCCCAGTACCCGTACGGCCCGTACACCGAGCAGGCGATGATCGAAACCGCCTACGCCCAGTACAAGGCCGGCAAGCACGATGACGCCGTGTCGAGCATCGACCGCTTCATCCGTACCTACCCGACCCACCGCAACATCGCGTACCTGTACTACCTGCGCGGTCTGGCCAACTCCAACCGCAATACGGTTTTCCTGCGTCGCGTATGGTCCCTGGACCCGAGCCGCCGCGATCTGTCCACACCGCACCAGGCGTATTCGGACTTCAACATCGTGGTCGACCGCTACCCGAACAGCCGCTACGCCGCCGATGCGCGCCAGCGCATGATCGAGCTGCGTGACGTGTTCGCCCAGCACGAGCTGGACAACGCCCTGTACTACCTGCGTCGCGGCGCCTATGTCTCGGCCGCCGGCCGCGCCAACTACCTGCTGGAAACCTACCCGCAGAGCGCCTTCCAGTACGACGCCGTGGCGGTGCTGGGCGAGTCCTACACCCACCTGGGCAACAAGACGCTGGCCGACGACGCCCGTCGCGTGCTGACGCTGAACCAGCCGCAGCACCCGTGGCTGGAAGGCAATTGGCCGAAGTACCCGTGGATGATCCGCAAGCTGAACCCGTTTGCCGGCGAGAAGTCGGCCAGCACCGGCCAGCGCAACGCGCGGCTGGAAAAGAAATAAAGAAAAGGGCCCCGCAAGGGGCCCTTTCCTTTTGTAGAGTCGAGCCATGCTCGACTGACGCTCGACTGAAGCTCGTCTGGGCCGCGCAACCGGCCCCTAGGACTTCTACGAATCCCCGGCCATTGCGACGTCGTTCGCAGCCGGCACCGGTGGCGCACCTCCAGACTGCGGCGCAACGGCCATCCCGGCCGGTAAGGAGCCCGCATGTCCCGACCATCCCGCCGTTTCCGGCTTGTCCCCACGCTGATCGCCGCCGCCCTCCTGGGGCAGGCAGCAAGCCCTGCCGCCGCTGCGTCGGCCGCCCCGGGCGACCTGCTGTCGGCTGCGCCATATCAGGCCACCTGGGTGCCCTCCCTGGCCGCGCAGGCCTACAAACTCCACTACCGCACCCCCGACCATCGCGGCCAGCTGGCCGAAGGCACCGGCCTGCTGTACCTGCCGGCCGGCGCACCGCCCATCGGTGGCTGGCCGATGGTGTCGTGGGCACATGGCACCCAGGGCATTGCCGATCGCTGCGCGCCCTCGGTATCCGGCCCCTACCAGCCCGAACGCGACGGGCGCTTCCTCGACCAGTTCCTGGCCCAGGGCTACGCCGTGGTCGCCGCCGACTACCAGGGGCTGGGCAGCCCCGGCAACCACGCCTACCTGCACGTGCGTACCGCCGCGCGCAACGCCATCGATCTGGTAAAGGCCAGCCGCAACTTCCTGGGTACGACGGCGCTGTCGCCGCGCTGGGTATCAGTCGGCCATTCACAGGGCGGCGCAGCGGCGTTGACCGCAGGCCATCTGGCCGCCTCCCATGGTGGCCCGTCGCTGCAGTACCGCGGCAGCTTCACCACCGGCACGCCCACGGCGGTCGAGCTGACCGCGCTGGTGATGACGCCTGACAACCGCACGCCCAACCCCGGCGCGGTCAATGCATACCACGCCTACCTGCTGGACGGCTTGCTGCAGGTCGCCCCGCAGATCGACCGGGTGCTCAGCGATGCCGGGCGCGCACGGGTCGCGCTGGCCCGCCAGCAGTGCCTGGGCGAACTGGCCGCGACCCTGGACGGCGCCGATACCGGCTCGATGTTCAGCGCACCGCTGACCCAGGTGCCCGGCATCTGGGCCGTGCTGCACGACTATCTGGGCGTGCCGCGCAAGGGCTTCAGCCAGCCGCTGATGCTGGGGCACGGCAGCGAGGACCGCGACGTGCCCTACCTGACCACCCTGCTGTATGCCGCCGGCCTGACCCTGCGTGGCGAGCCGGTGGCGTTCCGGCGCTATGCGGTCGACCACGGTGGCACGCTGGATGCCGCCGCGGCCGACGGCCTGGCCTTCGTGCGTGCGCGACTGGGGGATGGGCGGTTCAATGAAGCGGCTGAGGCTGCGGGGCTGGAGCGGTTGCTGGACGAGGCGCCGTAGATCCACGCCATGCGTGGATGCGCGGTGCATCGGGTTGCCGGCCAGCGGCCGGCACTACCTGCGCTTCCTCAGCCCTTGTAGCCGTTGCTGATCGGGTACCGGCGCTCGCGGCCGAACGCCCGGCGCGAGACCTTCGGGCCCGGCGCGGCCTGGTGCCGCTTCCACTCGCTGATGCGCACCAGGCGCAGCACGCGGTCGACCACGGCCGCGTCGTAGCCGGCGGCGACGATCTCCGTGCGCGACTGCTCCTGGTCCACGTAGCGGTACAGGATGCCGTCCAGCACGTCGTAGGCCGGCAGCGAATCCTGGTCCAGCTGGTTGTCGCGCAGTTCGGCCGACGGCGGGCGGCTGATCACCGCCGGCGGGATCACCGGCGCGCCGCCCACGGTGTTGCGCCACTTGGACAGCCCGAACACCTCCGTCTTGTACAGATCCTTCAGCGGCGCGTAGCCACCGCACATGTCGCCGTAGATGGTGGCGTAGCCCACCGCGTACTCGCTCTTGTTGCCGGTGGTCAGCAGCAGGCCGCCGAACTTGTTGGCCAGCGCCATCAGGATCACGCCACGGCTGCGCGACTGCAGGTTCTCTTCGGTCACGTCCGGCGTGGTGCCTTCGAACATCGGCCCCAGCGCTTCCATCAGGCCCTTGAAGGCCGGCTCGATCGAGACCGCTTCCAGCTTCACGCCCAGCGCCTCGCACTGCTCGGCAGCCAGATCATTGGACATGCCGGCGGTATAGCGCGACGGCAGGCGCACGGCGGTGACGTTCTCCGCACCGAGCGCGTCGACGGCCAAGGCCAGCACCAGCGCCGAATCGATGCCGCCGGACAGGCCCAGCCACACCTTCTTGAAGCCGTTCTTGCGGCAGTAGTCCTGGATGCCGCGAGTCACCGCACGCCAGGCCAGCGCGTCCATGCTCTCGTCGCCATCGTCCATCCACACGTGCGGCAGGAAGCGGCGGGTTTCGCCGTCGTAGTCCACCACCAGCCACTGGTCAACGAAGGCCGCCGCCGCCGGGTGCACGGTGCCGTCGCCATCGGCAACGACCGAGGCACCGTCGAACACCAGCGCATCCTGGCCACCGACCACGTTGAGGTAGGCAATCGCCGCCCCGCTCTCGCGGGTGCGCGCGGCCAGCACGGCATCGCGCTGGGCATGCTTGCCACGCTCGTACGGCGAGGCGTTGGGCACCACCACCAGCTGCGCACCCTCGCGCACGGTGTCGGCCAGCGGCTCGGCGAACCACAGGTCCTCGCAGATCAGCAGGCCGACCGGCACGCCGTTCACCTCGAACACGCAGCTGCCACCATCCGGGTCCACGTCGAAATAGCGACGCTCGTCGAACACGGCGTAGTTGGGCAGCTCGCGCTTGCGGTAGGTGCGCTCGACCAGGCCGTCACGCAGCACGCTGGCAGCGTTGTAGACCACCGCACCGGCGGCCTGCGGCCAGCCGACCACGGCAGTGATGCCGCGGCAAGCGGCGGCGATGCGGCCCAGCGCCTGCTCGCACTCGTACAGGAAGCCCGGACGCAGCAGCAGGTCCTCCGGCGGATAGCCGCTCACTGCCAGCTCGGGGAACATCACCAGCTCGGCGCCGTACTCCTCGCGCGCCTGGCCGATCATCTCGATGATGCGCTCGGTGTTGCCGGCGACATCGCCGACGGGAAAGTCGAACTGCGCCATCGCGATGCGGATCGAAGCCATGGGAATCCAGCCTGTGGTTGCAATGCGGCCATTGTAACGCCGCGCCGTGCGCCCGCCGGGCATGGCTCGGCGCTACCGGTTGGACGTTTCTGGTAGCGCCGGGCCGTGCCCGGCGGATGCCCAGACGCAGAAAAGCCGCCCGGAGGCGGCTTTTCTGTTGATGCAGGCAGAGCAGTCGACTAACAGTCGACGCTACCAATCGTCTGCCGGAGGCAGTCGTTCTTATTTCACCAGCTTGGCGATGGCAGCGCCCAGGTCGCCCGGCGAGCGGACGGTGACGACACCGGCAGCTTCCATGGCGGCGAACTTGCCTTCTGCAGTGCCCTTGCCGCCCGAGGCGATCGCACCGGCGTGGCCCATGCGCTTGCCGGCCGGAGCCGACGCACCGGCGATGAAGCCGACGACCGGCTTCTTCACGTGGTTCTTGATGTACTCGGCACCGGCTTCTTCAGCGTCACCGCCGATTTCGCCGACCATGATGATGCCTTCGGTCTGCGGATCTTCGTTGAACAGCTTCAGGCAGTCGACGAAGTTCAGGCCGTTGATCGGGTCACCACCGATGCCGATGCAGGTGGACTGGCCCAGGCCGACTTCGGTGGTCTGCTTGACCGCTTCATAGGTCAGGGTGCCCGAACGCGACACGATGCCGATCTTGCCCGGCTTGTGGATGTGACCCGGCATGATGCCGATCTTGCACTCGCCCGGGGTGATGACGCCCGGGCAGTTCGGCCCGATCAGCACGGTGTCCGGGTGGGCACGGGTCAGCACGTTCTTGACGCGCAGCATGTCCAGCACCGGGATGCCTTCGGTGATGCAGACGATGACCTTGATGCCGGCAGCAGCGGCTTCCAGGATCGCGTCAGCCGCGTACGGCGGCGGCACGTAGATGACCGAGGCGTTGGCGCCGGTGCTCTGCACGGCGTCGGCAACGGTGTTGAAGACCGGCAGGTCGATATGGGTGGTGCCACCCTTGCCCGGGGTCACGCCGCCGACAACCTGGGTGCCGTACTCGATCATCTGAGTGGCGTGGAAGGTGCCCTGCTGGCCGGTGAAGCCCTGCACGATCACCTTGGTGTTCTTGTTGATCAAAACAGACATTGGAATTCCTTGGTGTCGGTATCAGGCAGCGTTCTTGACAGCTTCAACGATCTTCTTGGCGCCATCGTTGATGTTGTCAGCCGGGATGATGGCCATGCCGCTGTCACGCAGCAGCTGCTTGCCTTCTTCCACGTTGGTGCCTTCCAGGCGGACCACGACCGGAACCTTGACGCCCACTTCCTTCACGGCGGCGATGATGCCTTCGGCAATCATGTCGCAGCGGACGATGCCGCCGAAGATGTTGACGAAGATGCCTTCGACCTTGTCCGAGGACAGGATCAGCTTGAAGGCTTCGATGACGCGCTGCTTGTTGGCACCGCCGCCCACGTCCAGGAAGTTCGCCGGCTCGCCGCCGTTGAGCTTGATGACGTCCATGGTGGCCATGGCCAGGCCGGCGCCGTTCACCATGCAGCCGATGTTGCCGTCCATGGTGACGTAGTTGATGTCCAGTTCCGAAGCGATCACTTCGGTCGGATCTTCCTGGGTCTTGTCGCGCATGGCGACCAAGGCCTTCTGGCGGAACGCGGCGTTGTCGTCGCTGTCGAACTTGCCGTCCAGCGCGTACAGGTTGCCGTCGTCCAGGATGGCCAGCGGGTTGATTTCAACCAGGGCCAGGTCCTTTTCGTTGAACAGGCGGTACAGGTTCACCATGATGCTGGCGAACTGGCCGGCCTGCTTGGCGGTCAGGCCCAGCTTGAAGCCGAAATCACGGCCGTGGTAACCCTGCACGCCTTCGACGAAGTCGACGTTCAGCGAGTGGATCAGCTCCGGGGTTTCAGCAGCGACCTGCTCGATCTCCACGCCGCCTTCCGAAGAAGCGATGTAGGTGATGGTCTTGGTGCCACGGTCAACCAGCACCGACAGGTACAGCTCCTTGACGATCTCGCCGGCGGTGGTCACCAGCACCAGGTTGACCGGCAGTTCGACGCCTGCGGTCTGGTAGGTGGCCATCTTGGTGCCGAGCATCTTGGCCGCAGCGGCCTTCACGTCGTCAGTGGTCTTGCAGAACTTGACGCCGCCAGCCTTGCCGCGGCCGCCAGCGTGGATCTGCGCCTTGACCATCCAGGGGCCCTGGCCCAGGGAGTTGGCAGCTTCGACTGCTTCGTCCGGGGTCGCCGCGACCTTGCCGGCCGGGACCGGGATGCCGTACTCGGCAAGCAGCTGTTTTGACTGGTATTCGTGGAAATTCATGCGTCACCGTGGGAATAGGAACGACCGCACGCAATTCCTCAGGGGCCCCGGCGGGGCGCCGGCATGGACCGCGGCGGGCCCACTATTGTGGCCGAGCCAGCGCCGGGGCGCAAAGAACCCGGGACAAACGGGCAGACCCGGCCAGATTTCCACCGTCATTCAGGCAGTTGCGGCGCCCCGGCCCGGGCGCCGCACGGACCCGGCCCGGCCCGATTGCGCAGGAAACCGCTTCCACAGGCCTATACTGGGAGCCGGCGCGTCGAGGTAGAGTCGAGCCATGCTCGACTGATGTCTGGAGCAGTCGAGCATGGCTCGACTCTACAAGTGCCAACGCCGTCAGATCCAGTTCCAGGCAGCCAGAAGGGGAGTTCCGGCGTGTCACCCAGTGCTTCATTGATCGACCGCATCGAATCGATTCCCCGGCGCGAGCTGTATTTCTTCGCGCTGTACCGCGTGCTGATCGCCTCGGTCATCGCCGCGCTGCTGTACAGCCCGCTGTCGGCCATGGTCGGCGAAGCGCACCACCCGCGCCTGGCGTACGGCGTCGGGGCCGCCTATCTGGCGCTGTCCCTGCTGCTGCTGGTGGTGGGCCGCAGCGAGCGCTGGCTGCTGCCGATCGTGGTCACCGGCGTGCTGCTGGACATCATCGCCGCCAGCCTGCTGGCCCACGCCCTACCCGGTGCCAGCGCCGGCATCTCGATGTCGCTGCTGTTCAACATCGCCGCCGCGGCCACCCTGCTGCCCCTCAGCTGGGGCCTGGTGCTGGCCCTGGCCGCCAGCGTCGCCACCGCCGCCGAGTACCTGTGGAAGGTGCTGGAGGGCGGTGACCCCACCCGCACCCTGGCCGAACTGGCGATGTTCGCCACCAGCTACCTGGCCCTGGCCTTCATCAGCTACCAGGTCGGCAACCGCGCGCGCCGCAACCAGCAGCTGGCCAACCAGCGCGGCGATGAAGTGGCCAACCTGTTCCAGATCAACGAGCTGATCATCCGTCGCATGCGCACCGGGGTGATCGTCGTCGATGGCGACAACCGCATCACCCTGGCCAACGAAGCCGCCGCCCTGCTGCTCGGCGACCGCGACGGGGTCGGCGAGACCGGCCAGCTGGACCTGGCCAGCATCGCCCCCGAACTGGCCCGGCGCCTGAACCGCTGGCGAAACGGCTGGGCCCAGGACGAACTGCCGCTGCAGCTCAACCCCGATCAGCCCGAAGTGCAGCCCCGGTTTGCCCGCCTGCTGGCCGGCAGCGAGCTGGCCCTGGTCTTCCTGGACGACTCCAGCGTGGTCTCGCGCCGCGCCGAGTCGCTCACCCTCTCGGCCATGGGCCGCTTCTCGGCCAGCCTGGCGCACGAGATCCGCAACCCGCTGGCGGCCATCAACTACGCCGTGCAGCTGCTGGAGGAAGGCACCGGCTTCAACGAGAGCGACCGCCGCCTGCTGCAGATCATCCACCAGCAGTGCCAGCGCACCAACGGCATCGTCGAGAGCGTGCTGGGCCTGGCCCGGCGCGAGCGCGCCACCCCCGAGAACGTCGACCTGGCCGCCTTCGTGCGCCGCTTCGTGCTGGAATACAAGCAGGGCCAGACCCTGGAAACGGACAGCATCGAGCCGATCATCAACGACACCTCGGTGCCCGCCCTGGTCGACACCCGCCACCTCTACCAGGTGCTCACGGTGCTGGTGCACAACGCGCTGAAGTACGGCCGCATCGGCGAGCAGCCGGCGCGCGTGCGCCTGCGCGTGGCCCGGCACGAGCGCAGCGCGGTGATCGATGTGATGGACCGCGGCCCGGGCATCCCCGAGGCCGTGGCTGCGCAGCTGTTCCGCCCCTTCTTCACCACCTCCGAGCACGGCACCGGCCTGGGGCTGTACATCGCCCGCGAGCTGTGCCGGGCCAACCAGGCGCGCTTGGACTACATCCCCGTGCCGGCCGGCGGTTCCTGCTTCCGCCTGGTCCTGCCCGGCCCGCACACCCTGCTCCCGCAGTGACCCGCTGCGTCAAACATTTGTCGCTTCCAGCCCCCTCGTTTATCTTCCCTGCCATGAACGAAACCCGCAGCGCCCTCGTCGTCGACGATGAACGCGACATCCGCGAACTGCTGGTGTTGACCCTTGGCCGCATGGGCCTTCGCATCAGCACCGCCGCCAACCTCGCCGAAGCCCGCGAACTGCTGGCCAGCAACCCGTACGACCTGTGCATCACCGACATGCGGCTGCCGGACGGCAACGGCATCGAACTGGTCAGCGAGATCGCCCAGCACTACCCGCGGACGCCGGTGGCAATGATCACCGCCTTCGGCAGCATGGACCTGGCCGTGGAGGCGCTGAAGGCCGGTGCCTTCGACTTCGTCAGCAAGCCGGTGGACATCAGCGTGCTGCGTGGCCTGGTCAAGCACGCGCTGGAGCTCAACAACAGCGAGCGCCCGGTCGCCGCGGCCGCCAGCGAACAGGCAGCCCGCCTGCTCGGGGATTCGCCCGCCATGGATGTGCTGCGCACCACCATCGGCAAGGTCGCCCGCAGCCAGGCGCCGGTCTACATCCTCGGCGAATCCGGGGTGGGCAAGGAGCTGGTCGCGCGCACCATCCACGCGCAGGGCGCACGCGCCTCGGGCCCCTTCATTCCGGTCAACTGCGGCGCCATCCCGACCGAGCTGATGGAGAGCGAGTTCTTCGGCCATCGCAAGGGCAGCTTCACTGGCGCCCACGCCGACAAGCCCGGACTGTTCCAGGCGGCGCACGGCGGCACCCTGTTCCTGGATGAAGTGGCCGAGCTGCCGCTGCAGATGCAGGTCAAGCTGCTGCGCGCCATCCAGGAAAAGTCGGTGCGCGCACTGGGCGCGGCCAACGAGGAACCGGTGGATGTGCGCATCCTCTCGGCCACCCACAAGGACCTGGCCGAGCTGGTCGAGGACGGCCGCTTCCGCCACGACCTGTACTACCGCATCAACGTCATCGAACTGAAGGTGCCGCCGCTGCGCGAACGCCGCCAGGACCTGCCGGACCTGGCCGGTTCGATCCTCGCCCGGCTGGCCCGCAGCCACGGCCGCGCCACTCCGCTGCTGGCGCCCTCGGCGCTTGACGCGCTGGCTCATTACGGCTTCCCGGGAAATGTGCGCGAGCTGGAGAACATTCTTGAGCGCGCCCTGGCCCTGGCCGAGGAAGACCGCATCGGCGCCGACGACCTGCGCCTGCCGCAGCACGCCCCGCGCACCGCCGACGGCCCTGCCGCGCCCGAAGCCGTGGTCGACCTGCACCCCGGCAGCGCCGCCCTGCCCTCCTACATCGAGCAGCTCGAGCGCAGCGCGATCCAGCGTGCACTGGAAGAAAACCGCTGGAACAAGACCCGCACGGCCGCACAGCTGGGCATCACCTTCCGGGCGCTGCGCTACAAGCTGAAGAAGCTGGGGATGGAGTAAGGCGGGCCATCCCCCGATGGTGCCGGCCGCTGGCCGGCAACTTCACGCATCGTGTCATCCACGCATGGCGTGGATCTACATGCCGGGGTCGGATCCCTTTCCGCAGGAAAGGGCTCTGACCCCAACCGCATCAATCCTTGGTAACGCGGTTGATCTCGGCCAGGCTGGTCACGCCCGCTGCGGCCTTCTTCAGCGCGGACTGGCGCAGGTCGTTCACCTTGATCGCCTGCGCTGCCTCTGCGATCTGCAAGGCATTGCCACCGGCCAGGATGATCGTCGAGATCTCGTCGGTCATCGGCATCACCTGGTAGATACCGGTACGGCCCTTGTAGCCCTCGGTGCACTCATCGCAGCCCACCGCTTCGTACAGCTCGATGCCCGCATCCAGCTGCTCCTGGGTAAAGCCCTCGGCCAGCAGCGCGTGCGCCGGCAGGCTGGACGGACGCTTGCAGTTGCTGCACAGGCGGCGCGCCAGGCGCTGGGCGATCACCAGGGTGACCGAACTGGTGATGTTGTACGGCGCGATGCCCATGTTCATCAGGCGCGCGATGGTCTGCGGCGCGTCGTTGGTATGCAGGGTGGACAGCACCATGTGGCCGGTCTGCGCGGCCTTGATCGCGATCTCGGCCGTTTCCAGGTCGCGGATTTCGCCGACCATGATGATGTCCGGATCCTGTCGCAGGAACGAGCGCAGCGCGGCGGCAAAGGTCATGCCGCGCTTGTTGTTCTGCTGCACCTGGTTGACGCCGGGCAGTCGGATTTCCACCGGGTCTTCCGCGGTGGAGATATTGCGGGTCTCGTCGTTGAGGATGCCCAGCGCCGTATACAGCGACACGGTCTTGCCCGAACCCGTCGGGCCGGTCACCAGCACCATGCCGTAGGGCTTGTGGATCGCATCCAGGAACAGCTTCTGCTGGTCCGGCTCGTAACCCAGCTTGTCGATGCCCAGCTTGGCCGCGCTGCCATCCAGGATACGCAGCACGACCTTCTCGCCGAACAGCGTGGGCAAGGTGCTGACGCGGAAGTCGATCTGCTTGGTCTTGGACAGATTCAGCTTGATGCGTCCGTCCTGCGGCACGCGCTTTTCAGCGATATCCAGCTGCGCCATCACCTTCAGGCGCGCGGCGATGCGCTGGTTCAACTTGACCGGCGCGCGCGCGACCATCTTCAGCAGTCCGTCGATGCGCAGGCGCACGCGGTAATCGTCTTCGTAGGGCTCGAAGTGGATGTCCGAGGCGCCCTTGCGGATCGCGTCGACCAGCACCTTGTTGACGAACTTGACCACCGGGGTGTCGTCGCCCTTGGCGTCGATGCCGCTGTCGCTGCCGGACATGTCCTCGTCGCCGCCGGAGACGTCGAGGTTGGCCATCCCCTCGTCGTCACCGCCGAGCGCGTCGCCCATGGTGTCGTGGCTGGCGTGCCACTGCTCCAGCGTGCGGCGGATCTGGTCTTCGTCAACCAGGATCGGCTCCACCACCAGGTTGGTGTGGAACTTGATCTCATCCAGCGAATGGGTCGGGTTGCTGGTGCCGACAAACAAGCGGCCGCCGCGTTTGAACAGCGGCAGCACGTTGTGCTTGCGCAGCAGCTCTTCGCTGACCAGCGACATCGCATTCTGGCTGGCATCGAACGTGGACACGTCGTACAGCGGCATGCCGAACTCGACCGAGTTGGCGGCCGCCAACTGTGAGGCGGTGACCAGCTTGTTCTGGGCGAACCAGGTCGGCAGCGGCTGCTTGGCCGCTGCAGCCTTGGCCATGGCGTCGCGGGCGGCGGTTTCATCCAGCGCGCCATCCTGGACCAAGCGGCGGGCCAGGCCGGTGATGCCGACCAAGTTGGCGTTAACGACTGTATTCATCTGTGCACTCCTACTCCCCTGCGCAGGTTACCGGACTGCCAGCGGTTGGAAAACAGGCAATTCCAAACCCAACAGCCTGCCAGTGCAGCCGTTTCAGGGGGACCGACAGATCGATGGCACGTGGCGTGAACTACCGGCCTCGATCTGGCAGGCCCAGACCAATATTCCATCGCTGTTGAGGGCCGGGGTGAATTCCAGCGAAACGGCCCCCGCTACTGCGGTCGTCTGCACGCTCAGCACGCCATTGCCGCCGCATGAAAGAGCCGCGACGTTCTCGGTCGCGGCGGGCAGGGCCTGAACATCCGTGCAGGCACGGGCATCAAGTGCACCGTGGTCCACGACGTTTTCTTCTACCGCGATCTTGAACGGCGCCATCAGGGCAATGCCTTCAGACACACGTGCCCGCACGGTGTAGTCGCGATAAGCGACCAGTGCGACGGCTGCCAAAATGGCAATGATCGCTATGGCGATCATCAGTTCAATCAACGTAAAGCCCGATTGTCGCTTCATCACTCCCCCAAGATCCCCAATTCCCGAGAAGTTGCCCAAGCTAAGGGCCTACATGAAAAAGGCCCCGCTCGGCGGGGCCTTTTTCACGACAATGCTTGGCGATTAAGCGTCGCTGCCGCCGCCGCCGCCGCCGCCGCCGCCGTTGCCGCCCTTGGTACGGCAGCTGGCCGGCACGTGCTTGGACTCACCAGTGGTGTAGCTGCAAGCCCAAGTGATCGGCGAGTCCTTGTCGGTCTGGGTCGGGGTCAGGACCAGAATCGGATCGGCGGTCGCACCAGTGGCCTGGGTTTCGATGGTGATCACGCCATTGGCGATGGTCACGGCCTTCACGTTGGTGGTTGCCTTGCTGGCGAAGCCAGCGGCGTCGTTGTTGGTCACGGCAGTCGCCAGGATGCCCTGGGCCTGCGCAGTTTCGGCGACAGCCAGCTTGGCGGCGTCAGCCTGGACGATACCTTCCGACACCTTGGCGCGGATGGTGTAGTCCTGGTAGGCCGGCAGCGCGATGGCGGCCAGGATCGCGATGATCGCAACGACGATCATCAGTTCGATAAGGGTGAAGCCCTTCTGGTTCTTCATGTGTACATCCCCAAGATAGATGGTGGTTGAGTTCAGTGCGCCGGAGCGGTCCGGCCAAAGGCCGGCTGAGCGGGTCCTGCGCCCTGCGGGTAGATCAACGCAGGTTGCGTGCCAACCCCGGCACGCCTCCCCCTGAATTTCCCCGGGCCCAATGATGGCAGCAAATTCTTGTATGTGAAGCCCCCTGGACAGGAAATGCGATGGACCCGGCAATGTGACGCAGTGCGTCACCTCCTGCCCCAGCGCGCCGAAAACCCTGCGGCGCGTCACGTTGGCGCCCCCCACGAATGGCCCGGAACCGGCTAACATCCCCGGTCATGATGCCCGCCTGGGGATGGCGGGCCTTGGGGAGCCAACATGTCTGTCAGTCGCAGTGCGATCAAGAAAGAGCCCGTGGCGCGTAGCACCACGGAGCTGCAGCCGTTTGTCTGGGAGGGGACCGACAAGCGGGGCGTGAAAATGAAGGGCGAGCAGCTGGCCAAGAATGCCAACCTGCTCCGTGCAGAGCTGCGCCGCCAGGGGATCAACCCCGGCCAGGTCAAGGTCAAGCCCAAGCCGCTGTTTGGTGCCGCCGGCGCCCGCATCGGCCCGAAGGACATCGCCTTCTTCAGCCGTCAGATGGCCACGATGATGAAATCCGGCGTGCCGATCGTGTCGGCGCTGGAGATCATCGGCAGCGGGCACAAGAACCCGCGGATGAAGAAGATGGTGGACACCATCCGCACGGATATCGAGGGTGGCTCTTCGCTGCACGAAGCCATCAGCAAGCACCCTGTGCAATTCGATGAGCTCTATCGCAACCTTGTGCGCGCCGGTGAAGGTGCGGGCGTTCTGGAAACCGTGCTGGATACGGTTGCCACTTACAAGGAAAACATGGAAGCCCTGAAGGGCAAGATCAAGAAGGCCATGTTCTACCCGGCCATGATCGTCCTCGTGGCCTTTGTTGTTTCTGCCATTCTGTTGATGTTCGTGGTGCCGCAGTTCGAGGAGGTATTCAAGAGCTTCGGCGCGGACCTGCCAGCATTCACCCAGATGATCGTGGCCGCTTCGCGATTCATGATGTCCTGGTGGTGGGCGCTCCTGATCGTGCTTGGCGGTGGCGGCGTCGGCCTGTTCATGGCCTATCAGCGCTCACCAAAGATGCAGCACACGTTCGACAGGTTGATCCTGAAGGTGCCGGTGATCGGGCAGATCATCAACAACAGCTCCATTGCCCGCTTCGCCCGCACCACCGCCGTTACCTTCAAGGCCGGCGTGCCCCTGGTGGAAGCCTTGGGCATCGTGGCCGGCGCCACCGGCAACAAGGTCTACGAAGAGGCCGTGCTGCGCATGCGCGACGACGTGTCGGTCGGCTACCCGGTCAACATGGCCATGAAGCAGACCAACATCTTCCCGCACATGGTCATCCAGATGACCGGCATCGGTGAAGAGGCTGGCGCCCTGGACACCATGCTGTTCAAGGTGGCCGAGTACTATGAGCAGGAAGTCAACAATGCCGTAGACGCCTTGAGCAGCCTGCTGGAACCGATGATCATGGTGTTCATCGGTACCATTGTCGGCGGCATCGTCATCGGCATGTACCTGCCCATCTTCAAACTCGGCGCCGTCGTCGGCTAAAGGTAACAATGGCATTTCTCGACCAGCATCCCGGCCTCGGCTACCCCGCCGCGGCCGCCCTGGGGCTGCTACTGGGCAGTTTCCTCAACGTGGTCATCCTGCGCCTGCCCAAGCGGATGATGTGGGAGTGGAAGCGCGAGGCCCGCGAGGTCCTGGAGCAGCCGGACATCTACGACCCGCCACCACCAGGCATCGTGGTCGAGCCGTCGCACTGCCCGCACTGCAAGCACAAGCTGTCCTGGTACGAGAACATCCCGCTGTTCAGCTGGATCGTCCAGGGCGGCAAGTGCCGCCACTGCAAGGCACCCATCTCCATCCAGTACCCGCTGGTGGAAGCGCTGACCGCAGTGATGGTGCTGGGCTGTGTCTGGCAGTTCGGCTTCGGCTGGCAGGGCTTTGGCGCGATCGTGCTGACCTGCTTCCTGATCGCCCTGTCGGGTATCGACCTGCGCACGCAGTACCTGCCGGACCAGATCACCCTGCCGCTGATGTGGCTGGGCCTGGTCGGGAGCATGGACAACCTGTACATGCCGGCCAAACCGGCCCTGATCGGTGCCGCGGCGGGCTTCCTTGTGCTGTGGATCGTGGCCAAGGCGTACAAACTGGTGACCAACCGCGACGGCATGGGCGGCGGCGATGCCAAGCTGCTGGCTGCGCTGGGCGCCTGGTGCGGGTTGAAGGGCATCCTGCCCATCATCCTGCTGTCGTCGATATTGGGTGCCGTCATCGGCTCGATCTGGCTGTACACCCGCGGCCGCGACAAGGCCACGCCGATCCCGTTCGGCCCTTATCTGGCGCTGGCTGGCTGGGTGTACTTCATGTGGGGCGAGCCGGTGGTGAACCAGTACCTGGTCATGAGCGGCCTGCGCTGACGCTGCCGCCATGAGCCGTTATGTGGTCGGCCTGACCGGCGGCATCGCCGCCGGCAAGAGCGAAGTGACCCGGCGTTTCGAGGCGCTGGGGATCGTGGTGGCCGACGCGGACCTGGCCGCGCGCGAGGTCGTAGCGGCCGGTAGCCCAGCCCTGGCCATGATCGCCGAACGCTTCGGCGCCGACATGCTGCTGGCCGATGGCGGCCTTGACCGGGCCCGCCTGCGGGCCCATGTGTTCGCCGATCCTGCCGAGCGGGTCGCCCTGGAGGCGATCACCCATCCGGCCATCCGGCGCTTGATGCAGCAGCAGTGCGAGCAGGCGGCCAGCCCCTATGCGCTGGCGGCGATTCCGCTGTTGACCGAGGTTGGCGGCCGACAGGCATACCCCTGGCTTGACCGGATCCTGCTGGTTGATGCACCCGAGGCCGTGCAGCACGCGCGGTTGATGCAGCGCGACGGCATCGATGCCGTCCTGGCTGACCAAATGATTGCCGCCCAGGCCAGCCGCACACAACGCCAGGCAATGGCCGATGATGTGGTGGTCAACGACGGCCATCCCGATGACCTGCAGGCGCAGGTGGAAGCGCTGCACGCGCGGTATCTGCAGCTCGCCTCGACCTAAGGCGCTGGCAACCGCCTAGCTGTAACCCCGCAGACACACACCGTCTTCTCACGCGCCTCGCTATGGTCCTGCGCCTGTCATTGCGCCTGCCTGTGAGATCGACCGTGCCGACCACCTCCCTCCGTTCCTATACTGCCCGCGTGGTGGTGACCCTGGCGCTGGTCGCCCTCGGCCTGCTGCTGTGGCAGCTGTCGCAACTGGTCCTGCTGATCTTCGGGGCGGTGGTGGTGGCGGCACTGCTGCGGACGATTGTCGGCGTGGTGCGGCGCTACACCCCCCTCTCGGAGGGCTGGGCGCTGGGCCTGACCGTGCTGCTGCTGGCGGCGCTGTTCACAGCGGCCATGTGGTTGTTCGGTTCGCAGCTGGGGGCGCAGATGGCAACGCTGCGGCAGACCTTGCCAGCGGCCTGGGAGAATTTCCAGACCTGGCTGGCGGACAGTCCGGTCGGCCCCACCGTGCACGAGCTGACCCAGAACGCGCAGTCCAGCGTCTCGACGATGGCGGCCCGCGCAGGCTCGCTGGCAATGTCGGCCACCGGTGGGATCGCCGACCTGTTCCTGGTGCTGATCGGCGGCATCTATCTGGCGGCGCAACCAGACCTGTACCGCACGGGACTGCTCAAGCTGCTGCCCACCCGCCAGCGCCCGGCCGTCGATGATGCGTTTCATGCCAGTGGCAATGCGCTGAAGGCCTGGCTGGGCGGGCAGTTGCTGGCCATGGCCGTGGTCGGGCTGCTGACCGGTCTGGGGCTGTGGGCGCTGGGTGTGCCGGTGGCCTTCGGGCTGGGCATCATCACCGCGCTGCTGGACTTCGTCCCGATCGTCGGCCCGATCCTGGCAGCGGTGCCGGCGATCCTGCTGGCGTTTACGGTCAGCCCGGAGATCGCCCTGGCCACGGTAGCGCTGTTCGTGGTGGTGCAGCAGGTGGAAGGGCATCTGCTGCAGCCACTCATCCAGCAGCGTGCGGTTGACCTGCCCCCTGCCCTGCTGCTGTTCTCGCTGTTCGGCATCGGCGCATTGCTGGGCCCGGCCGGGATACTGCTGGCCGCACCGCTGACCGTGGTGCTGTTCGTACTGGTCAAGCGCCTGTATGTGGTGGAGACGCTCGGCACGCCAACACCCATTCCCGGCGAGTCGGCTTCCAGCAAAGCAGCTGAGACATCGCAGGCGTAGCGCCCGAGCCGATGCTCGGGCGGCGGCGCAGCCGCAAAAGCAGCCGAGCATGGCTCGGCTCTACATTACTGCAGCGTCGCCGCACCGCGCATGCGCTCGGCCTGCAGTTGCTGCTGCACATGACGGGCCAGCTCGCGTGCGGCCACCATCAGGCCCTCCATCGTCTCCGGCGGCACGGCCTGCAGCGGACCACCATGCGTGCGCGCAATGTGCGCGGCGTGCATCAGCCTGGTCAGCGTGCTGATGCCGGACACGGTGCGCCTGAGACCGGCCACCGTGCCACTCTGCTGGTCGGTCAGCCCGGCACGCGTCGCCGCGTGGTCGGTGGCATCGTCGGCTTCCATCCTCTCCTGCAGGATGGACATCAGGTCACCGGGATCCTTCAGCACGGCTTCGATGCGTGCAGCGACGTCGGCGTTAAGCACATCGATGGAATCGCCGACCAGCTGATGCAGGTTGGGGTAACGGGTACGGTGTGACATGGCCGGGCTCCTCGCAGGTGACGAGGCATCTGGCCATCCGCGCGGGCGAATGTCAGGAGGCAAATGCGTCACAGCGGTCCGTGGCACGGGAAAGCACGCTGGTCCGTCGACAGAAGCCGAGGCCATGAATGCCAGTTACGACAATGGAGCCACTCAGTAGATCCACGCCATGCGTGGGTGAGGACATCCATAGTGCGGACCAACGGTCCGCACCCACCATTCACCCGGCGCGGTCATCCACAGTGCGGACCAACGGTCCGCACCCACCATTCACCCGGCGCGGTCATCCATAGTGCGGACCAACGGTCCGCACCCACCACATATCGGGCGTCCGCACCCACCATTCACCCCGCGCCGCACCCACCACAGTGAGGTGGCGTCAGAGCGGCTTCGGCGAGAACGTCAGCGTCGCGATCACACCGCGATCGCCACCGGGTCGCACGCTCACCTGCCACCCGTACAGATCGCACAGGCGGCTGACGATCGACAGGCCGATCCCGCCGCCCTGCGAATGGCCGGCATGGGTGCCGCGATAACCGCGCTGGAACAGCTTGGCGGCATCTTCCTCGCTCAGGCCAGGACCACTGTCGGTCACCGACACCGCATTGCTGCTGACGTGCACGCGCACGCTACCATCCTGCGAATACTTCACGGCATTGCCGATGAGGTTGCCCAGCGCCACCGACAAGGCCGCTTCCGGTGCATCGATCACCAGGCCGCGCTCGCCTTCCAGCACCAGCTCCAGCGGCTTGCCGCCGAGCTGCGCGCGGTGCGCATCCAGCAGCTGCTCGGCCACCCGCGCCACGTTGCTGGTGCCCTGCCCACGCTCGTTGCGCGACAGCAGCAGCAAGGCGCCGATCAGATCGCTGCACTGCTGTTCGGCACGCTGGATGCGCTGCAGGCGTTGCAGCACCTTCTCGTCCAGGCCGGGACGGGTCAGCAGCAGCTCGGTCGCACCGCGGATCACCGCCAGTGGCGTGCGCAGCTCGTGGCTGACGTCGGCATTGAACTCACGGTCGCGCTGCACGACTTCGGTCAGGCGCGAGGAATAGTCATCCAGCGCCTGCGCCAGCTGACCCACTTCGTCGTCGGGGAAGCGCGGCGCCAACGGTTCGGGATCACTGGTGCCGCCGCGGTAGGCACGCAGCCGTGCGGCCAGGTCGGACACCGGCTTCATCACCTTCGACGCCGACCACCAGCCCAGCACCAGCGACAGCAGGCTGAACACCAGCACCGACAGGATCAGCGCGCGGTTGAGCTGCTGCCCACCGCGCACGCTGTCGGTCATGTCATACGCGAGGAATGCCCAGGCATCAGGCGTCTTGCGCACGGCCAGCTTGTAGGAATAGCGCTGGCCCCGCTCGTCGACGCCGCCCATGTTGTACAGGCCGTCCTTGAACTCGTACCAGTCCGGCTCTTCCTGCCGCAGCGCTTCGAATTTGTCCGGCTTGATCAGGCGGGCATACATCTGCTGCACGGGCAGATCCGGATTACGGTCCGGATTCTCATGGAAGCGCCGCGCGTACTCGTTGATGTTGCGGTTCATCACGTCTTCCACCAGCTGGTTTTCCACGCGCATGCGGGCCCAGTTGGTGGCGAACGCGAACAGTGTCGTCAGGCAGAAGCCCAACAACACGAACGAGACGATGATACGGCTGCGCAGGCGACGCCGATAGGGCGTGCGCCGACGCTCCCCCTTGGGTGCCACCGAATCAGGCTTCCGGGAGGGCGATGCGGTAACCGATGCCATGGCGGGTCTGAATCAGCGGCACTTCAAACGGCTTGTCGACCACCGCACGCAGGCCGTGGATGTGTACGCGCAGGGAATCCGAATCCGGCAGCTCTTCGCCCCAGACGCGGGTTTCCAGTTCCTGGCGGGTGACCACGGCCGGAGCGGCTTCCATCAGCGCCTGCAGGATCTTCAACGCGGTCGGGTTGAGCTGCAGCAGCTTGCCTTGGCGGCGCACTTCCAGCGTGTCCAGGTTGTACTCCAGGTCGCCGGTTTCCAGCACGCGGGTCTGCACGCCCTTGCCGCGGCGCGACAGGGCGTTGAGGCGGACTTCCACTTCCTGCAGGGCGAACGGCTTGATCAGGTAGTCATCGGCACCCGAATCGAAACCCGCCAGCTTGTTGTCCAGCGAATCGCGCGCGGTCAGCATCAGCACCGGGGTCTGCTTGCGCGCTTCATTGCGCAGCTTGCGGCAGACTTCGATGCCGTCCATGCCCGGCAGGTTGAGATCCAGCACGATCGCGTCGAATTCGTGCACCACGGCCAGGTGCAACCCGGTCACACCGTCGGCAGCGAAGTCCACCGTGTGGCCCCGGTCCTCGAGGTAATCGCCAAGGTTGGCTGCGATGTCGCTGTTGTCTTCGATTACGAGAATACGCACTGGGACCTCTGATTCATTAAGGGTCGTCGGGGGATGCCAACGCGCTCAAGATGCGCCTGAGCGGGTGGACGCCACGTCTACCCGCTGAACGATACAGGTTGCAGTCTTAACATTTCGTGCGGGCTTTGGGCGCCCCGGCTCACTTTCTGTAGTTGTAGCCGTTCTGGCGGTCCTGCAGCGCCTTGCGGCTGGCATCCTCGGACTGACGCCGCTGCGCCACCGTCATGCACACCCGTTGCGGCAGGTTGCTGCCGATAGTGCGCTCGCGACGGCAGACCATGCGGCTGTCGGCGTGGGCGTTGGTCAGGATCGTATTGACCTTTTCCTGATCGTTGAAGATCTCGACGCGAGCCTCCGGGCTCAGTTCATCCACCCGCTGATGGTCCCCCATCTTGAGGCGGATGCGACCCAGCGCCTGTTGCACCTCGCTCTTCTGCTCCAGGCTGATCTCGCTGTAATTGTCGGACCTCATCGCTTTTTCGATGGCGTCGATCTGCTCGGCCACCGGCGCGGTCGCGTCAAGCGCGACCCGGCCATCCTTGTCGGCACGGGCATGTGCAGTGAAAGCCAAGGTGATTCCCAGGCCCAAGGCCAAGCCAAGCGTGGTCATGCGATGCATAGTTTCCCCTGTTATCGTCCGTGAAGAATGGCCCACTCTACGAGCGTGCAGATGCGCCTACAAGTGACTGCCGGCAGGGTGTGCGATGGCCATCCGTCAGCGCCCGGCAGGCGGCGGGGAGAGCGTCCTGTAGCTGCGCTGGTCGTTGAGCAGCGCCTTGCCCTTTTCCTCGATCCGGCGGCGCTCGGCCACGGTCAGGCAGCGGCTCTTGGGCATGTTGCTGCCCGTGGAGCGGGTATGCTGGCAGACCAGGCGGCTGTCCGCATGGGCGCGGGTAAGGATGGTGTTGATCCGCTCCTGGTCGTTGAAGACCTCGTTCTGCACTGCTGGCGGCAGTTCCTGCGCCGTCTGCCGGTCGCCCACGCGCAGGGTGATGCGCTCCAGCGACTGCCGGACCTGGGCACGGTCATCGGCTGAAATCTCGGCGTACTCGCCGTTGTCCAGCGCCTTTTCGACCTTGCGCACCTGCTCGGCCACCGGGGCCTGCCGATCCATCTGGACCACGGGCTTTTCCGATGCGGCCTGGGCGGCCGCGGACAGGCCCAGCAACATCGCAACCACGGTAATGCGGTACATCGCCAACCTCCCGATCCATCCCGGAACGAAGGCCCAACTCTACGAGCCGCCCCGCCCCGCCACAAGGGACCTTTGACCGGGGTCCGCCGGGGCTGGGCCGGGCATAAAAAAGACCCAGGCGGTCTACCCGCCTGGGCCTGAAGTCGTATCCCGATTACCGATCCTGCTGAGAGGCAGAGCTGCGGTTCGCTGAAGCCTACGCCGGGCCCGATTAAAGGCGTGTTAAACCTGGCGGCGATCCTTCAGAAAAATTTCAAGACATTGATAATCAAGGCTTTTTGATCTTCTCGACGTGGGCAATGATGCGCGATGCCACGTCTACCTGACAGGCCGCTTCGATGCCTTCCAGGCCCGGCGTGGAGTTGACCTCCAGCACCAGCGGGCCGCGCTCGGAGCGGATCAGGTCGACCCCGCATACCGACAGGCCCAGCGCCTTGGCCGAGCGCACCGCCACCTGCTGTTCAGCCCGGCTGGCCTTGGCCGGCACTGCCGTGCCACCGGCATGCAGGTTGGAGCGGAAGTCGCCTTCCGGCGCCTGCCGCTGCATGGAGGCCACCACCTGGTCGCCCACCACGAAGCAGCGCAGGTCAGCGCCCTTGGCCTCGCCGATGAACTCCTGCATGAGGAAGTTGGCGTACAGGCCGCGCAGGGCTTCGACAATGCCGCGCGAGGCGCTGGCCTTCTCGGTGAGGATGACGCCGCGACCCTGGGTGCCCTCGTTGAGTTTCACCACGTGCGGCGGCGGGCCGAGCATCGACAGCAGGTCGACCGTATCGTCCGGGTTGTCGCCGAACACCGTCACCGGCATGTCGATGCCCTTGGCCGCCAGCAGCTGGTGCGCGCGTAGCTTGTCGCGCGAGCGAAGGATCGCGTCGGACGGATTGGGGGTGCGCGCGCCCATCAGTTCGAACTGGCGCAGCACGGCGGTGCCGTAGCGGGTGATGGAGGCACCGATGCGCGGAATGACCACGTCCACGCCGGTCATCGGCCGCCCCTTGTAGTGCATGGAAAAGCCATCGGCGGCGATGCGCATGTAGCAGCGCAGCGGGTCGAGGATGCGGACGGTATGGCCACGTGCACGGGCCGCCTCGACCAGCCGGCGGGTGGAGTACAGCGAGCTGTTGCGGGACAGGATGGCGAGCTTCATCGCAGTGGCAGTGGACGGCAGGCGCGCAGCATAGCGCGGCGGCGTTGCGGCGGGATGATGCTGCAGACACAGGCCTGTCGACGTGCCTCATTCGCTGTCCTGCGCGCCTGCGGCGCAGCCCCGTGCGGCTTCACCCAGGGCCGCCACGCAGGCCATCTGCAGGGTCGAACCACTGAAGGCTTCGCGGTAGATCTGTTCGATCAGCTGTGCAGCATGCGGACCACCGGCCCGGCCCAGCGCGCGCACCGCTTCGAGCTGCTTGTTGGACCCGGTGCCGGCCGACAGGAAGATCTGGTGGAGGCAGGTGACGATGTCCTTGTGGTTCTTCATGCTTCGGGTTTCCCATGACGTTGAAGAACGCTAGCGGGCCGCTGGCCCTGCCCGCCATGAGGATTGTTGAAATCTTCGCCTGCGGCCGATAAAAAAACCCCGGCAACGGCGCGGCCGTTACCGGGGTTCTGGAAGCTGGAGCGGGCGAAGGGAATCGAACCCTCGTCAGTAGCTTGGGAAGCTACAGCTCTACCATTGAGCTACGCCCGCATTGCAGGGTGAAAGTCTATGCGGAGCGGCCCGTGTTGGGCAATGGGGTCAGAGCCCTTTCCTGCGGAAAGGGATCCGACCCCGTCTGGATCAGAAGCTGCCGCTGAAGTTGGCGAACAGCGTCGCGTCCTGCGCACGCTTCTGCAGGGTGGTGGCGCTCAGGCCGATGTTGCTCTGCAGGCCGAACAGTTCCATGCGCGCGCCCAGGATGGCGGTTGCATAGTTCTTGTCGAAGTCCATGCCCGGCACGCGGTACATGCCCACGTCCGGCAGGCTCTGCACCCAGGCGCTGGCCTGCTTGGTGTCCTCGAACTCGTGGTCGTAGGTCACCTGCACGTACGGCTTGACGGCGCCGCCATCGAAGCGGGCCTGCCAGCCGATGCGGCCGACGGTGGAATCGACGTCCTGCTTGCCGTAGCCCAGCGCGGTAGCCAGGGTGTTGGCATCGGCGGATTCGGTATAGCCGTCGATCTTCACCTTCTGCCAGATCACCGAGGCGATCGGGCCGTGGCGGAAGCCGCCTTCGGTGCCGAACTCGTAACCGGCGTTCAGGGCTGCGGTCAGGTTGCTGCCGTCCGGCGAGCCGCCGTGTTCGCGGGTGGCCGGGCCGAGCTGGACCTTGCGGTTCACGTCATAGGACAGCCAGGTGTAGCTGACCTGGCCGTTGACCCAGATGCGGTCGCCGTACCAGCCGGCGAACAGACCGGCGGTGGTGTCCTTCTGGGTGAAGTCGCCACGGCTGTTGCCGAAGTCGGCATTCATGCGGCCGAAGCCGGCGAAGCCGCCGACGACCATGCCGTCACGCGCCCAGTCGACACCGAACAGGCCGGCCGGAGCCACGCCGTCGTACACATCGGCGTGGTCATAGCGCTGCATGTCGCCGCGCACGCCGCCCCACCAGGACATGCCGTCGGCCGGACGGCCGGCCTGGTGCAGACTGACCTGGTCGGCACGCGAGCGGCCGATGGTCTGCGCCGAATGGGTCAGGATCTGCTGCAGGCGCGGGCCTTCCAGGATCGAGATGGCGTACTGGCCCAGCATCTGGTGCGCGGCCGAGGTCGGGTGCACGTCATCGGCGAACAGGTAGCTGTTGGCCGCATCCGGGGTGGCGTAGGCCAGCGGGCTGCAGGTCAGCGACGAGGCCACCAGGCAGGCGCGGCCGGTGACGTTGCTGAAGCCGTACATGCCCGGGTTGGCGATGATTTCGTGCAGCAGGGTGTAGGTATCGAGCGGGATGAACTCGATGCCGGCCTGCTTCAGGCCACCGTACAGGGCGTTGTTGTAGGCGGTGGACAGGGCGGTGCCCTGCGCCTGGCCGGCGGCGCCGCGGTCGATGAACCCCGGGGTGATGCCGACGTCGGGCAGGTTGGGCACCATCACGTACTGCGCGCCGGCCTGCTTCAGGCTGGCCACGATGCCGATCTGGGTGGTGACCGCCGCACCGATCACGGCCGGCGCCTGGGCCGGGGCGGTGATCGAGAACAGGTCGTTGGCGCCGCCCCAGACGGTGTACAGCGCGTTCGGGTCGGCCTTGCCACCGTTGGCGGCCAGGTAATTGGCAAACTGCGTCTTCAGCGACGGCACCGGCACGTTGCCGAACGCCGGCTGGGTCAGGTCGACGCCCACGCGGGCGCCACCGACGGCGTAGTTGTCACCGGTCTGGCCGTTGCCGTTGGGGCTGGCGTTGGTGCCGTAGTAGTCGGCGACAAACTGCGACCACTCCCAGCCCGGGTTGGTGGTGAACTGGCCGGTGACCGGACGCACGTCGGCCGGCAGCAGCGGGCGGTAGTAGCCGCTGTCGGTCAGGCTGTCACCGAAGAACACGGTGCGGGTGAACGGGGATTCGCCTGCCATGGCCGGCAGCGCGGCGAGCGCGATCGCGGCCGCCATCAGGGAGCGGATCGGGCGTTTGCTGAGCAGCATGTAGAAACTCCTGGGGGAAATGTTGGGGATCCAGCGCACACGTACGCCGGCGCACGGTGAATGGTTTCACCGTGCCGCCGATTGCTCACGCTGCGCCGCCGCATGAATTGTCGCCTGAACCCGCGCGGACGGGGTGTGCTGGAGGTGGCGCGCGGGCCAGGATGCAACTGTTCCGATCCCGACGGGCCATCGGCGACAATGCCCCGATGAACATCCAGCTCAATGGCGAACCCCGCACCCTGCCCGCTTCGGCGACCCTCCACGATCTGCTCGCCGCCGAGCAGCTGCTGCAGCGCCGGGTGGCGGTGGAAGTGAATGGCGAGATCGTCAGCCGCAGCCGCCATGGCGAGCATGTGCTGGCCGAAGGCGATGTGGTGGAGATCGTGCACGCGCTGGGCGGTGGTTGAGGCAAGGCCGACACGCTTCGCGCTCGCCGGGCGTGGCCCGGCGCTACCGGTGCACGTGCGTGGTAGCGCCGGGCCATGCCCGGCGGCCTTGGCAAGGTGACCCCATCTTCAGGCGGATAAGCGATAATCGCGTCATGAACCTCCCTGTCTCCCCCGATTCGCTGGTGATCGCCGGCAAGACCTACGGCTCGCGGCTGCTTACCGGCACCGGCAAGTTCAAGGATCTGGAAGAAACCCGCCTGGCCACCGAGGCTGCTGGCGCCCAGATCGTCACCGTGGCCATCCGCCGCACCAACATCGGCCAGAACCCGGGCGAACCGAACCTGCTGGACGTACTGCCGCCGGACCGCTACACCATCCTGCCCAATACCGCCGGCTGCTACACCGCCGAAGACGCCGTGCGCACCTGCCGCCTGGCCCGTGAGCTGCTGGACGGCCACAACCTGACCAAGCTGGAAGTGCTGGGCGACCAGAAGTCGCTGTACCCGGACGTAGTGCAGACCCTCAAGGCCGCCGAGCAGCTGGTCAAGGACGGCTTCGAGGTGATGGTCTACACCTCCGACGATCCGATCCTGGCCAAGCGCCTGGAAGAGATCGGCTGCGCCGCGGTGATGCCGCTGGCCGCGCCGATCGGTTCGGGCCTGGGCATCCAGAACAAGTACAACCTGCTGCAGATCATCGAAGACGCCAAGGTGCCGATCATCGTCGACGCCGGCGTGGGCACCGCTTCCGATGCCGCCATCGCGATGGAACTGGGCTGCGACGGCGTGCTTATGAACACTGCAATTGCCGGTGCGCGCCACCCGGTGCTGATGGCCAGCGCCATGCGCAAAGCCGTCGAAGCCGGCCGCGAGGCTTTCCTGGCCGGCCGCATCCCGCGCAAGCGTTACGCCAGCGCCTCCTCCCCGATTGATGGGCTGATCGGCTGATGACCAATCCTTTTGACAGCGCCGGTTCCAAGGCCCCGCCCAAGCCCTTCACCGTGAGCGAGGGCCGCCGCGAGGTGCGCAGCTTCGTGCTCCGCCAGGGCCGCTTCACCCCCGCCCAGCAGCGCGCGTTCGACGAACGCTGGCCGCGCTTCGGCATCGACTACAACGGCCAGCCGCGCGACCTGGACGCCACCTTCGGCCGTCCGGCGCACAAGGTGCTGGAAATCGGCTTCGGCAATGGTGCGGCCATGCGCTTCGCCGCGCAGCACGATCCGTCGCGCGACTACATCGGCATCGAAGTGCACGCCCCGGGCGTGGGCCGCCTGCTGAACGCGCTGGCCGATGACAACGCCGACCACGTGCGCCTGTACCACCACGATGCCGTGGAAGTGCTGCAGAACGAGATCGCCGACGGTGCGCTGGATGAAGTGCGTATCTACTTCCCGGACCCGTGGCACAAGAAGCGCCACAACAAGCGTCGCCTGCTGCAGCCGGCATTCGCCGAGCTGATCGTGCGCAAGCTGCGCCCGGGTGGCCGCCTGCACTGCGCCACCGACTGGGAAGACTACGCCGAGCAGATGTGGGACGTGCTCGACGCCACTGCCGGCCTGGTCAACCGCGCCGGCCCGCGTGGCAGCGTGCCGCGCCCGGACTGGCGCCCGCAGACGCACTTCGAGACCCGCGGCCAGAACCTGGGCCACGGCGTCTGGGACCTGCTGTACGACCGCACCTGACCCACGCACGAGGACGCTGCGCCCCACATGGATACCGCGCTGACGCTGACCAACGACATGAAGCTCGTGCTCGGGCTGGTCGGCTTCACGATGGCGATGTTCCTGTTCGAGCGCATCCGCGCCGACGTGGTCGCGCTGGTGGTGCTGGTGGTGCTCGGCGTCACCGGCCTGATCGCCCCGGAAGAAATCTTCGGCGGCTTCTCCGGTAACGCGGTGATGAGCATCATCGCCACCACCATCCTCGGTGCCGGCCTGGACCGCACCGGGGCACTGAACCGGCTGGCGGCGTGGCTGCTGCGGCGCGGCCACGGCGTGGAACAGCGGCTGTTGATGATGACCACGGCCATCGCCGGCCTGAACTCGTCCTTCATGCAGAACCCGTCGGTGATGGCGCTGTACCTGCCGGTGGCCTCGCGGCTGGTCGCGCGGACCGGCCTGACCCTGCAGCGCCTGCTGCTGCCGATCTCGGCGGCGATCGTGATGGGCGGCGCGCTGACCATGGTCGGCAACTCGCCGCTGATCCTGCTGAACGATCTGCTGGCCTCGGCCAACAACAACCTGCCCTCGGGCCTGGCCACCATCGAGCCGCTGCGCATGTTCGCGCCGCTGCCGATCGGCGTGGCCCTGCTGATCGCCTCGCTGCTGTATTTCCGCTACTACGGCGACCGCAAGCTGATCGAAGAGGAAAGCCTGGTCAACGACGGGGTGACCCCGGCGCGCACCGAGAGCTACTTCGCCAAGACCTATGGCATCGAAGGCGATGTGTTCGAGCTGGTGGTGACCGCTGAGAGCCCGCTGGTGGGCATGACCCTGGGCGAGGCCGAAACCCTGCACGATGCGCCGCTGCTGCTGGCGCTGAAGACCGGCAACGACACCCGCCTGGCGCCGCCGGCGGAGATGCGCATCTGGGTCGGCAGCGTGCTGGGCGCGATGGGCCCGCGCGAGGAAGTGCACGATTTCGCGCAGAACCAGTTCCTGCGCATGTCCTCGCGGCTGAAGCACCTGGGCGACCTGTTCAACCCCAGCCGCGCCGGTATTTCCGAGGCGGTGGTGCCGCCGACCTCGAATGTGATCGGCAAGAGCGCGGCCGACCTGCGCCTGCGCAAGGAGCGCGGCATCAGCCTGCTGGCGATCAACCGCGACAAGCAGGTGATCCGCGAGGACGTGCGCGACGTGCAGCTGCGCGCCGGCGACATGCTGGTCTTCCACAGCATCTGGACCGACCTGGCGCAGGCCGCCAAGAGCCGCGACTTCGTGGTGGTGACCGACTACCCGACCGGCGAGCAGCGCCCGCACAAGTTCAAGATCGCGATGGCGATCTTCGCCCTGACCATCCTGATCGCGCTGACCAGCAAGCTGCCGGTGGCGCTGACCCTGATGACCGGCGTGGCCGGCATGCTGCTGACCGGCGTGCTGCGCATGGACGAGGCCTACGCCTCGATCAACTGGAAAACGGTGTTCATGATGGCCGGGCTGATTCCGCTCGGCTGGGCGATGGATTCCAGTGGCGCGGCGGCCTGGGTGGCCGGCCACACGATCGACAAACTGCCAACCGGCATCCCGATCTGGGTGCTGGAGCTGGCGCTGGCGCTGCTGACCACGGTGTTCTCGCTGGTGATCAGCCACGTGGGCGCGACCATCGTGATGGTGCCCATCGCGGTTAACCTGGCGCTGGCGGCGGGCGGCAACCCGACCGCGTTCGCGCTGATCGTGGCGCTGTCGGCGTCCAACAACCTGATGACGGCCTCCAACCCGGTGATTTCGATGATCACCGGCCCGGCCAACTACACCCCGCGCGAGATGTGGCGGGTCGGCGGACCGCTGTCGCTGATCTACACGCTGGTGGTGGTGGTGATGATCAACCTGATGTTCTGAGGGCCCTGAGCCTGCGGTAGGTGCGGACCGTTGGTCCGCACGCTCTGTTGCAGAGAAGCCTGGTGCGGACCAACGGTCCGCACCTACCTCTTTGCCGTGCGGACCAACGGTCCGCACCTACCAGCTCAGGCCAGGTAGACCTGGCCGTCGCGGATATCGACCGGCACCGCGCGCAGGCGGTCGCCCTTGCAGGGGCCGGCGATGCAGTCGCCGCTGTCCAGGGCGAACGAGGCGCCGTGGGCGGCGCACACCAGGTGGCCTTCGCGGCTCTTGAGGAACTGGCCCGGTGCCCAGTCCAGGCGGCGGCCGGCGTGCGGACAGATGTTCAGGAACGCGCGCACCTGCGCGCCGTCGCGGTACAGCACCAGCGATTCGGCATCGCCCTCGACCACCGCTTCGACCTCGGCAAACGCCCCATCGGCAAGGACATCAAGGGCGATCAGGGCAGCGGCGGCAGTCATGGCGGAAGGCTCTTACGGAAAACCAGATTGTCGCATGCCCGCTCATGTGACTGGCTGCGGGATGAACACAAGTCATTGATCCGTAATAAGCCTCGGCTATATTTAACGAGTTTTTCACTCAATGACAGAGGCGTATCCCGATACTTTGGTTTCGCTGATCCCAGCCCTATCGAGCCGCCATGTTTACTCGCGCTTCCGCCTTCACCCAGTTCCGCACCCTGTTCGCGCCGCGCAAGCCGCGCCACCCGCTGGTGCGTGTTGCCGTGGGCCTGCTCGGCCTGGCGATCCTGGCAGCGATGGTGTTCATCGGCGTGTTCGTGGGTGCGGCGATGATCCTGATCGGCCTGGCGTGGAAGCTGCTGGCCTCGCGCAAGACCGTCGGCGCGCGCCGCGCGGCCGATGCCAACGTGGTCGAAGGCGAATACCGCGTGGTGCGCAAGTCAGCTTTGCCGATGTCGCGCTGATGCGGCCGCCCGCTGACGTGGGCGCCACACCGTTCTAGACTGCAGGGGCCTTCCTACTGGAACCCCCGCATGTCCACTGCCGTAGTTTCCGATGTCATCCCCGCCCCCGTCGTGCCGCGCGTGCCGGTGGTGGGGGGTGGCACGTTCCCGGTCCACCGCATCTACTGCGTCGGCCGCAACTTCGCCGACCATGCGCGTGAGATGGGCGCTGCGGTGCCGGCCGCCGATGACCGCGGCCGCCCGATGTTCTTCTGCAAGCCGGCCGATGCCATCGTGGTCGGCCACGACGATGTGATCCCCCACCCGCCTGCTACCAGCAACCTGCACCACGAAGTGGAGCTGGTGGTGGCGATCGGCGTTGATGCGCCTGCCGGTGAGCTGGCCGTGGCCGATGCCGAGGCGCTGATCTACGGTTACGCCGTGGGCCTGGACCTGACCCGCCGCGACCTGCAGGCCGCCGCCAAGGAAAAGGGCCACCCGTGGGATTCGGCCAAGGGCTTCGATGCTTCCGCGCCGATCAGCGAGATCGTGCATGCCGGCGAAGTGGGCGACCTGGCTGCGTTGAACCTGTCGCTGGAAGTCAACGGCGAAGTGCGCCAGCAGTCACTGCTCGACCAGATGATCTGGAACGTGCCGGAAATCCTGCATGAGCTGTCCAAGCTGTGGCAGCTGCGCGCCGGCGACCTGGTCTTCATGGGCACCCCGTCGGGCGTGGCCGCATTGAAGCCGGGCGACCGTTTCAGTGCGCGACTGGAAAACGTGGCCGAACGCCACGGCGTCATCGCAGGCTGACATCGGCTGCGTTAACCTGCGCTCGAACCCTCGCCCTCAGGAGAAGAACAACAATGGGAATGCTCACCGAATTCAAGGAATTCGCGATGCGTGGCAACGTCATCGACCTCGCCGTCGGCGTGGTCATTGGCGCGGCCTTCGGCAAGATCGTCACCGCGCTGGTGGAGAAGATCATCATGCCGCCGCTGGGCATGCTGATCGGCAAGGTGGATTTCTCCGATCTGGCCTGGACGTTGGCGCCTGCGCGTGTCGGCGCCGACGGCACCGAGATCCCCGCTGTGGTCATCGGCTACGGTGATTTCCTCAACACGCTGGTGCAGTTCATCATCGTGGCGTTCGCCATCTTCATGGTGATAAAGGTGATCAACCGCCTGTCACGCAAGAAGGAAGCGGCACCGGCCGGTCCGAAGGAAGAAGTGGTGCTGCTGCGCGAGATCCGCGACAGTCTGAAGAAGTAAAGAACAAGGGCGCCTGCGGGCGCCCTTTTAGTCTGCCTTGCTTGGCACGCGCCATTGACGGTGGCGCTGTTATCCTGCCGCCCGCACGCGTGGCTGTCCCGCCGCGCGGCGAAGCATGAAGCCACCGCCCCCTGCGGTGGATGCCAGGAGGCACCGCTTGAAAATCCCCCACTTGTGCCTTCGCGCACTGGTCATTCCCGCCCTGCTCGCTGCCGCTGTGTCTCTGCCGGCCACCGCACAGTCCCGGGAAGTTTCCGTCACCGACGGCAAAGGCCGTTACCTGCCCTACACCACCGGGATGACACTGCCCAAGGGCGTGGCCGCGCCGTTGCCGGGCTATTCCCACGGCGATCTTTTGCTGGCCGCTGCCGAGCCCATCGAAGCGCAGATGAAGGCACGTAACATCGACCCGACGCTGATCCGTGAATCGATCTTCGCCATGGCCGGCGTGCTGAACAACGCACTGGAAGCCAAAAGCGCCGAGTACCAGATCGCGACCGATCTGCGTCGGGCCGGCGATGCGCCCAAGGCCCGCCATGATGCGGTGGCTGCCCTGGCCAAGCGCTTCGGGCTGCTGACCGTCGACGCCACGTACGAGTCACTGAAGGGCTCGCCGTTGCTGGCACTGGACAAGCAATTTCTGAACGACTACATCAACAATGCCGGCGAAGGCGTGGCCAGCCACATCATGAAGCTGGACAGCAAACCCGACTGATTGCGGTGCTGTGCAACTGCGCCTGGATGCCTTCACCGCGAAGCCCGTGAAAGCCCCGCCCCGGCGGGGCTTTCGCTTTGCCGGTCATGGCCGGAAAACAGCGTTCGCCGCCACCGTGACCTCCCACCCATGCGCGGCACTGAACGACTGTTAAGCTCCGAGGCTGATTCCCTTCCCGGAGCTGTCCATGCGTCGCCGCGTCCTTGCCATCGCATCCTCCCTCGCCCTGCTGGCCGCGCCGGCCTTTGCGGCGCCGCGCACCACCACCCTGCCGCCGGCTTCGCTGGCCACGGCCGCCCAGCTGCGCGACCAGGCACTGGCCGATGACACCGGCTGGAAGGTGGTGGAATCGCTGACCACCGAGATCGGCCCGCGCATCGCTGGCGGCGAAGCCGATGCCCGCGCCGTGGCCTGGGCCGAAGCCAAGTTCAAGGCGCTCGGTTTTGACAAGGTGTGGAAGGAACCGGTCACCTTCCCCAAGTGGGAACGCCGCAGTGAACACGCCGCCGTGACCGGCAAGCACCAGCAGCCGCTGCAGATCACCGCGCTGGGCGGCAGCCCGGGCGGCAGCGTCGAAGCCGAAGTCGTGCGCTTTGCCGACCTCGCCGCGCTGCAGGCCGCGCCGGAAGGCTCGCTGAAGGGCAAGATCGCCTTCGTCGATTACCAGATGCTGCCGTTCCGCGATGGCCGCGACTACGGCCGTGGCGGCGCGATCCGCAGCAAGGGCCCGTCCGAGGCGATCCGCAAGGGTGCGGTCGGCTTCCTGATGCGCTCGGCCGGCACCGATTCGCACCGCGTGCCGCACACCGGCATCACCCGTTACGACGACGGCCTGACCCCGGTACCGTCGGCTGCGCTGTCGGTGCCTGATGCCGACCAGCTGGCGCGCCTGGTGGCGCGCGGCAGCACCACCGTGAAGGTGACCCTGGACTGCGGCTGGGATGGCACTGCCACCTCTTACAACGTCATCGGCGAAATCACCGGGCGCAGCCTGCCGAAGGAAGTGGTGGTGATCGGTGGTCACCTCGACTCCTGGGATCTGGGCACCGGCGCCATCGATGACGGCGCGGGCGTGGGCATCACCATGGCCGCCGGCCACCTGATCGGCCAGCTCAAGCAGGCGCCCAAGCGCACCATCCGCGTGGTCGCCTTCGCCAACGAAGAACAGGGCCTGTACGGCGGCAAGGCCTATGCCGAAGCCCATGCCAAGGACGTAGCGCGCCACCAGCTGGCCGCCGAGAGCGATTTCGGTGCCGGCCGCATCTACGCGTTCAACACCGGCTCGCCGAACCCGGAAGGTTCGCGTGAGGCCACCGCGCAGATTGCCGAAGTGATGAAGCCGCTGGGCATCGAGTACATGGCCGACAAGGGCGGCCCGGGCCCGGACGTCGGCCCGTTGGCAGCCAAGGGCGGCGCGTGGGCGTGGCTGGCGCAGGACGGCTCGGACTACTTCGACCTGCACCACACCGCTGACGACACCCTGGACAAGATCGACCCGAAGGCGCTGGCGCAGAACGTGGCCGCTTACACCGTGTTCGCCTACCTGGCCGCCGAGGCCGATGGCAGCTTCGGCAGTGAAGCGAAGGCGACCACGCCGCCGAACGAGTGAGGCAGTGATGTGGTTGGGGTCAGAGCCCTCGCATGCGCGAGGGATCCGACCCCAATCGCGGTGACGTCACGGGGGGGATCCCTCGCCCTTGGGCGAGGGATCCCCCCGCTTTGGTTCAGCTCTCCCAAACCCGTGTGTTGCGCACGCCGATGGTCTGCGGATTGAACAGAGGATCACGCTGCCTGCGCTTCTGCTGCTCGTAATCACGCAGTGCCGCCAGAGCGGGCCTTTGCAGCAGCAGGATGGCAATGATGTTCAACCAGCTCATCATGCCCACGCCGATATCGCCCAGTGCCCAGGCCACCGTTGCGGTATTGACGGCCGAATAACCGGTGGCGCCCAGGAACAGCAGCTGGAAACCGGTGACGGTCACGCGACCGGGACGGTCGCGGCACAGGTAGCTGACGTTGGTTTCGGCCATGTAGTACAGCGCCAGGATCGTGGTGAACGCGAACGGCAGGATCGCCAGCGCGACGAACGACTTGCCGAAGCCCGGCAGCGCCGATTCCACCGCATGCTGCACGTAGCGCGGACCGGCCTCGACACCCGGCAGGTTGGCCAGCAGCAGGCGCGCCTCGTCGGGCACACCGTTCACGGCCGGGTCGTAGACGTTGTACAGCCCGGTCGACAGGATGAGGAACGCCGTTGCGCTGCACACCACCATGGTGTCGATGTAGACAGAGAAGGACTGCACCAGGCCCTGCTTGACCGGGTGCGATACTTCCGCCGCCGCAGCCGGATGCGCGCCACTGCCCATGCCGGCCTCGTTGGACAGCACGCCGCGACGCACGCCCCACTGGATGGCGGTACCGATCATTGCACCGAACGCGGCGTCCACGCCGAACGCGCTGCGCAGGACCAGCGCGAAGACCTCGGGGACCTTGTCCACGTTGATGACCATGACAACGGCCGCGACCAGCAGATAGGCCACCGCCATGATCGGCACCACCCACTCGGCCACCCGCGCGATGCGGCGCACGCCGCCGTACAGCACGGCCGCCAGGATGACCAGCAGCACCGCCGTGGTGGCCGCCACCGGGATGCCCCAGGCCTCGTTCACCGCGCTGGTGATGGCGTTGGACTGCGTGCCCGCCAGCATCGCCCCGGCCAGCACGGTGACCAGCGCGAACAGCACCGCATACCAGCGCTGGCCCAAGCCTTTTTCGATGTAGTACGCCGGGCCGCCGCGGTACTGCCCATTGGCGTCACGCTCCTTGTAGATCTGCGCCAGCGTTGATTCGATGAAGGCGCTGGAGGCACCGAGGAAGGCGACGATCCACATCCAGAAAATCGCGCCCGGACCACCGAATGCGATGGCCATGGCGACACCGGCGATGTTGCCGACACCGACCCGGCTGGACAGGGACAGCGACAACGCCTGAAACGGTGAGACGCCTGCCGCAGAGCGCTCGTGGCGGAACATCAGCCGCAGCATGTCCGGTAGCGCGCGCAGCTGGATGAAGCGCGTACGCACGCTGAAATACAGGCCGGCCAGCAGGCACAGCACGACCAGCCACGGGCTCCAGATGATGCCCAGCAGGACGTTGACGATCGATTCGATGCTCATCATGTGCGGCCCCTCAGAAGAACACGCCCAAGGCGACCTGGGGGCTGACGATGCGGCCGGTGTTGCGGCCGGCCACGGTGAACTCGACGCCGGCGATCAGGCCCAGCGACGGGCTGAAGTGGTACTCGACCGCCGGCGCCAGGGTCAGCGAGCGGCTGGCCGGGCGCAGTTCATTGACACGACGGCCGTTGCCGTCGGCAGTGGGCATGAAGCCGATCAGGCGCTGGCCGGTTTCGCGGCTGGCGGCGACTTCCATCACCCCCACCCAGCGGTCGTTGAAGCTGTACTCGCCGGCCACCGAAAGCCCCAGCACCGAGCCTCGCGCGATGTGGCCCTGGAAACCCGCTTCGGTGCCGTAGACGCTGGCGCCGGATAGTGCCGTACGCGCGGGCGCAGGCCCGGCCATCAGCTGCCCGCGCCAGCGCAGCGGACGCCCGTTCGGCATCCACACTACCTGCTGCACGCCCAGCGCCAAGGTGGTGCGCTGCACGCCATCACCCTGCGCATCCAGTGGGTTGCCGCTGATGCGATCGTGGCTGCCGGTGCTGAAGCGCTGTGTCAGCGCCAGCGACACCGCGGGCAGGGTGCCGTCGGCATTCGGCGCCTGCAGCAGGTACTGAAGGCGGGCAGTGGTATCACCGGCACGGAAGCCGCCGCTGTGTCCGCTGCCGGATTCGGCACGCGAGGCGCTGAGGTTGACCTGGCCCATCATGCGGTCGCTGAAGCCGTACATCACCGGCATGACCACCGCCCACGCACCACTGTCCTGCGCGCTGCGCCGGCGCTCGCCGTCGGCATCGTAGTGCGCGTCGCTGTCGACGCGGACCAGGTAGGGTTCGAGGAACCAGCGGCCCTGCGGCAGGCCGGCGGGATTGGGGGTGATCAATGGCCCCATGAAGTTGACGTTTTCCAGGCTGTGCTCGCTGGCATCAGCACGGGCGGTGGCACTGGCCAGTGCACAGGCCAGCAGCAGGGTCACGGACAGGGTGCGTTGCAGGTGGGACATGACAGCCACTCCGGTTACGACGAGGGATGGAGTTCCACCCTGCGTCGCCGGAAATGGCGGACCAATAAGGAAAGTTTCAAATGACGAGCGGACGTTGCGGATTGCAAAGCGCGCGTAGCAACTGCCTGGGGTCAGAGCCCTCGCCTTGGCGAGGGATCTGACCCCGGTCCCGCGATTCGACTATCTGGGGTCGGATCCCTCGCCTGTGGCGAGGGCTCTGACCCCGATCCGTCAACTCAGCCGCGGCGGCTGGCCCACTGTGCCAGCAGCACCGCCGTGGCGGAGGCGACGTTGAGGCTTTCCACCGCACCGCTGCCGGGGATGGACACCTGCTGGTCGCACTGGCTGGCCAGCGCGCGGTCCATGCCCTCGCTCTCGGCACCCATCACGTAGACCAGGCGCGCCGGCAGTTCGGCACGGAACACATCCTGGCCACCTTCGACCAGGGTTGCGGCCAGGCCGAAGCCCGCCGCACGCAGCTGCACCATGGCATCCGCGTCATCGGGCAGCTGCACCAGCGGCAGCGCCTCGGCGCCACCTTCTGCCACGCGTGCGGCGGCACCGGACAGGGCCAGCGTGCTGCCGGCCGGCAGCAGCAGCGCCTTCGCGCCAAAGTGCGCGGCCGAACGCAGGATCGCACCCAGGTTGTGCGGGTTGCCCACGCCATCCAGCCACAGCGCCAGTGCCGGGCCATCGCCCACCTGCTGCAGCCACTGCGCCAACGGCAGCACCGGTGCACGCAGCACATCCGCGACCACGCCTTCGTGGTGGGTAGTGCCGGCCAGCTTGTTCAGGTCGCCGTCCTCCACCACGCGGTAGCCCACGCGGTTGGCCACGCACCACTTCAGCAACGGCTGCAGGCGCGGAATGCGCGCCTCCAGCAGGTACAGCTTGCGCAGCGCCTGCGGACGCGCTTTGAAGGCGGCCAGCACGGCGTTCAGGCCGAACAGGCGCAGCTCATCGTTGCCGCCTCGGCCGCCACCGCCACCGCCGGTGGCCGGCACCTCCGCGCGCGGCAACGGCGTTGCGCGCGGCGGACGGGCGGACGGACGGCGGTTGTTCCAAGGGTTGTTCACTTACACACTCTCCTGCTTGCGCTGACGCCAGAAGTCCGCGTTCTTGATGCCCAGGGCATCAGGGTCGAACGTCGGATCCAGGCCCAGCTTCTTCTGTCGTTCGTAGTCGCGCAGGGCCAGCATGGCCGGCTTCTGCACGATGAGGATGGCGATGATGTTCAGCCAGGCCATCAGGCCCACGCCGATGTCACCCAGCGCCCAGGCCAAAGTGGCGTTGTGGAAGGCGCCGAACACGACCATGGCGATGATGCCCAGGCGCAGGACCAGCACGGTCAGCGGGCGCTTCTTGTTCTGGTTGACGTAGGTCAGGTTGGTTTCGGCCATGTAGTAATAGGCCATGATCGTGGTGAAGGCGAAGAAGAAGATGGCGATCGAGACGAACGCCGCGCCCCAGCCCGGCAGCACCGCTTCCACGCCCGCCTGCGCATAGCCGGCGCCTTCCGGAATACCGGCCAGGCCCTGGAAGATCGGCGGCGCACTGGCGCCCGCAGGCGAATACACGTTGTATGTACCGCTGGCCAGGATCAGGAACGCGGTGGCGGTGCACACCATCATGGTGTCGAAGTAGATGGCGAAGGCCTGCACGTAGCCCTGCTTGGCCGGGTGCGAGACCTCCGACGCGGCAGCCGCGTGCGGGCCCGAGCCCTGGCCGGCTTCGTTGGCATAGATGCCGCGCTTGATGCCCCACTCCACCGCCAGGCCCATCATCGCGCCGAACGCGGCATGGGTGCCGAACGCGCTGTCGAAGATGATGCCGAACATTTCCGGGACGCGGTCGTAGTTGATGATCATGATGACGATGGCCATCAGGATGAAGGCGGCCGCCATGAACGGCACCACCACTTCGGCGAAGTTGGCAATGCGCTTGACGCCACCGAAGATGACCACGCCCAGCAGCAGGGCCACGACGATGCCGATGCCCAGCTTCAGCGCTTCAACCGCGCTCATGCCCAGCATCTGGCCGTCCAGGGGGCCGCACACGGCGGTGCCGCGGCAGGCGTTGATGACGCTGTCAGCGATGGCATTGGCCTGCACGCCCGGCATCAGGAAACCGGCGGCGATGATCGTGGCGATGGCGAAGGCCAGCGCGTACCACTTCAGGCCCATGGCCTTTTCGATGTAGTACGCCGGGCCACCGCGGTAGCGGCCTTCGGCATCCTTGGTCTTGTAGATCTGCGCCAGGGTACATTCCACGTACGAGGTGGACGCACCGAGGAAGCCCATCACCCACATCCAGAAGATGGCGCCCGGGCCACCGAAGGCGATGGCGGTAGCCACGCCGGCGATGTTGCCGATGCCCATGCGGCCGGCCATCGACATGGCCAGGGCCTGGAAGGAGGACACGCCGGCGTCGGATTTCTCGCCCTTGACGGTGAGGCGGCACATCTCGAAGAAGCCGCGGATCTGCATGAAGCGGGTGCGCAGGCTGAAATACAGGCCGGCGCCGAGGCACACCACGATGAGTGCCTTGCTCCAGATGATGCTGTTGATGAAATGTACGGTTGCTTCCACGCGCGCTCTCTCCAGTCGGCGGGTTGTGAGGACGTCCCGTCGGCTGGAAGGGACGGAACCGATTCTCCCTGATCGAAGGTCGCTGCGGTAGCGCCAGATGCGGGGCATGTTCTCCGCCGGGCAGGGTAGCTGCCTGCGCACCCGCGCGAAGCGGCGCAGATCGTGCAGCTGGCCACGCTTGTACACCGCGCAGCGGGCAGTGCCTTCTTCAATGAAGCCATTGGCCAGCAGCACGCGTGCCGAGCCTTCGTTGAAGTCCAGCACCTCGGCCTGAAGCCTGAACAGGCGCAGCTCGTCCATCACCCAGGGGGCAAACAAGGCCACGACGCGGGTCATGATGCCCTGCCCCCACTGCGCCTGACCCAACCAATATCCCAATTCGGCGCTATGCCCGCGCTCGGCCGTGCCTGGCTGCGCGCCAATGCTGCCGCAGGCGTAGCCGTCGATCTCGATGGCCAGGTTGAGGGTGCCGGGGGCAAGCACGCGTCCGGCCAGGAAGGCCTCGCCGTCCTCGCGGGTGTACGGGTACGGGAAGCGGTCACGCAGGCCGCGCGAGACGGCGGGATCGTTGGCGTGGTGCAGCAGCGATTCGAGATCGTCGGCGTGCCAGGGGCGCAGGGCGAAGCCGTCGCCCTGCAGGCTTGGGGTCAGAGCCCTTTCCCGCAGGGAAAGGGATCCGACCCCGTCGGCCTGACCACTGGCGCGCTGGTCAGGCATGGCCGCCGACCGAGGGCGATTCGGCTTCCTGCTTCTCCAGCTCGCGCTTCACCGCTTCCGGCGAACGGGTGTACGGGGCCAGGCGTGCGTAGAACGCCGGCACCACGAACAGCGACAGGAACGTGGACAGGGTGACGCCGAAGATGATGACGATGCCGATGGTGCCGCGGCTGGCCGAACCCGGGCCGCCGGCCACCACCAGCGGGATGGCGCCGACCACGGTGGCGATCGAGGTCATCAGGATCGGGCGCAGGCGGACCACGGCCGATTCGATGATGGCCGCGCGCACGGTGCGGCCGTCGTCGCGCAGCTGGTTGGCAAACTCGACGATCAGGATGCCGTTCTTGGCCGCCAGGCCGACCAGCATCACGATGCCGATCTGGCTGAACAGATTCACCGTGCCGCCACTCACCCACAGGCCGACCAGCGCGCCGAGCACGCCCAGCGGCACGGTCAGCATGATGGTGAGCGGGTGGATGAAGCTTTCGAACTGCGCGGCCAGCACCAGGTAGACCACCAGCAGGGCCATGGCGAAGGTCAGCAGCACCGCACCGCCCGCGCTCTGGAACTCGCGCGACTCGCCCTTCCAGTTGATCTGCGCGTACTGCGGCAGCTCCTCGCGGGTGACCTGCTGCGCCCAAGCTATGGCCTCGCCCAGCGGATAGCCGGGGGCCAGGCCGGCGCTGATGGTGATCGAGCGCAGGCGGTTGAAGCGGTTCAAGGTGCCGGCCTCGGCCACTTCGCTGAGGGTGACCAGGTTGGACAGCGGCACCAGTTCGCCGGAGTTGGCGCGCACGCGGATCGCGGCCAGGTCGGCGGGGCTGGCGCGGCCATCGCGGCCGGCCTGCACCAGCACGTCGTACTCCTCGCCGTTGTCGACGAAGGTGGTGACGCGGCGCGAGCCCATCATGGTTTCCAGCGCAGAGCCAATGGCAGTAACCGGCACGCCGAGGTCCGCCGCACGCTGGCGGTCGATGTTCACCCGCATCTGCGGACGGGTTTCCTTGTAATCGGAATCGGGGCTGACCAGGCCCGGGTTGTCGGCCATGCGCAGCAGGATGCGGTCACGCCACTGCGCGATCTCGGCATATTCCGGGCCACCCAGCACGATCTGGAACGGCTGGCCGCCGCTGCGCACCAGGCCGCCACCGACCTGGGTCCGCACGCGCACGCCACGCAGGGTGTCCAGTTCCTTCTGCAGGTCGTTGGCCACGTCCACGGTGTTTTCGGTGCGCTGGCGCCACGGCTGCAGGAACACGCTGACGCGGCCGGTGTGCATTTCCTCGCTGGATCCCCACCCGCCCGGCACACGGGGGTTGGCCCGCACGATCGGCTTGTCGGCACCCACATGCGGCGCCAGCAGTGCTTCAACCTGCTGCACCTGCTGCACGGTGTAGTCGTAGCCGGCGCCTTCCGGGCCGTCGATCATGATCTGGAACGAACCGCGGTCTTCGGCCGGGGCCAGCTCGGACGGAAGGATCTTCAGCAGGCCCCAGCTGGCGGCCAGCGCCAGCGCCATCACCACCAGGTAGATCCACAGGCGGTCGACATGATGGTCGAGCACGCGGCCGTAGCCGGACGCCAGGCGTTCCAGGTTGCGGTTGATGACGCCATACAGGCCGCGCGGCGCGTGCCCGCTGTGCGGCTTGAGCAGCTTGGAAGCCATCATCGGGGTCAGCGTCAGCGCGACGAACGCCGACAGCGCCACCGCTGCAGCCAGCGCCACGGCCAGTTCGCGGAACAGGCGACCGGTGTTGCCTTCCAGGAAGCCGACCGGCAGGAACACCGCCACCAGCACGGCGGTGGTGGCGATGACCGCGAAGGCGACCTGGGTGGTGCCGCGCTTGGAGGCCACCAGCGGCGGTTCGCCCAGGTCGATGCGGCGCTGCACGTTTTCCACGACCACGATCGCGTCATCCACCACCAGGCCGATACACAGCACC